>Ga0105055_10009831_pt1 | contig 12125 bp, 9 predicted proteins | sample BON03_FD_78090 | JGI IMG/M metagenome (GOLD analysis project Ga0105055, IMG submission 78090) | Freshwater microbial communities from Lake Bonney liftoff mats and glacier meltwater in Antarctica - BON-03 | ecosystem: Environmental > Aquatic > Freshwater > Ice > Glacier meltwater | place: Lake...
GCCACCTTCGCCTTGAATGCCGGACTGTGGTTCCGGCGAGGTCGTTTGCTCATATATGCTCCTGTCATGCGGCCGCTCTGGCCGACGTTAGACAGAAAATCCACTTAACTCGCTGTGCAGTTTTGCCGAGCCACCTCTATCCAACTACGATCTGTTCAAGCCCTCCACAGGGAAACGGGAGATGTGAGTGTGCAGAAGTGTTTCTGCAATCAAGCTGTCGGTAGCTCAACTTTGAAAGCTCTTGCCAAGGCAGATATTTTCGACTTGCGGAAATCCTGCGCAACGATTGTGGACTTTCCGATTCCGTCAAAACCATGAAAGGCGCCCGGCAAGACCAACAGTTGTGTGGGGACCCCGTCATTGATCAGACGCTCTGCATAGGCAATATTTTCACCAACAAATAGATCAATCGCCCCAACTCCTATCCACGCCGGTGGCAATCCAGCCAAACTTGGACGGCGTGCCGGGACTGCATTTGATGGCACAGAATCTGTGCCAGGTTCCTGTCCAAGAAAACTCTGCCAACCGAACCGATTTGATGCAGCTGTCCACAAGATTTCGCCAATCGGATAGGGTGGAGTAGTGCCCGTACCAGTGCGATCATCGAGCATCGGATAAACCAAACATTGAAAGCAGATTGGAATTTCACCGCGATCATATGTAATCTGCGCTAGCAAAGCAGCATGACCGCCTCCTGCACTTTCTCCCATCACTGCGATTCGAGCCCTGTCAACACCCAGCTTTCGGGAGTTGTCGAATACCCACTTCAGTCCAGCGTAATTGTCTTCGACCGAGCTGCGCCAGGTCACTTCGGGCGCAAGCCGATAGTCAACCGACACAACGACGCAGTCCAGAGTCTTGGCCATTTGCTGCAATGCAGCCAGATTTTGATCGGCCTTACCTAGAACAAAACCTCCTCCGTGCATGTGCAGCACGGCCGGTTTTTCTACTTCAAAATTTTCATTGATGACAAGAAGCCTGAGCTTGGTCCCTGCGGGGCCGCCGACATGCACTTCCCTCCAGGCTGGGGACGTGAGTTCCGTCCTGGGTCTGTCAGACCTGAGGGCTCTGACAACGGCCAGATTTCGCGCGTCGACGTTCGTCCCTATCCTGCCCTGTTTGAGCATTTCAATCACATATTGTCGCAATTCAGGGGCAACAAAAGAGGGCAAGTCAGATTTGGTATGCTGGGCCTTGGCTAAGCTCGGAAACGAGCTTCCCATTAAGCCTGCCAAGGTACCCTGCAGAATGAATGCGCGCCTGCCAATCAAGGTCATGGGTTCACCCCCATCAGCGGCAAGATGTGGAGCCTGATCCAAATTACCCATCTGACCCTCAATGTCACAGCCTAGATTGCTCTCAAGCCAAGTCGGAGCACATTGGTTGCCTCTGAAGCAATAAACTCTCTTTTTTGTAAGTCGTTTTCAGAACCCCGCGTGATAAGCCAAGCCATAGCTCCCATAATGATTGCACTAAGGTGATTGAAATCTATCGATTGAATATCGTCCTCTGCCTCCATTTTAGTGAAGGTTTTGACCAAAAACCCCATTAGTTTATTATCGTTCTCAGCCAGCAAATCTCTCAATCGATCTGATAAAGAAAAATACCCAACTTGAGGCCGTATTGACTCGAGCTCATCATCTTGAAGTGTAAATGCAATAGAGACAAGGATCTTGAACAAAGCTTCCGACTTAGAAGCGCATGTCAACATAGATTTATTTATGATATATCGATTTATAACTATAGTTCTTTCGTAGCACTTCAGCAGAAGGTCATCCTTTTTCCCAATCAATCGGTAGATTGTTGGTTTGGTTGTCGATGTCTCCCGCGCAATTTCATCCATGGATGTGGAATCGATGCCTCGGCGATTGAATATCTTCGAAGCCATGGTGACGATTAGTGCTACTCGTGCCTCTCCAAGAGCTTTTTTGTCGAAGGCGCTGGGTCTGGGAGTTCTAAGCGATGCAATGTCAACCGGATGACATTCTCGCGAAGCGGACCTTTCAGCGACCCAGCCCAATGACAGCAATTCGGATATCGATTTGATGAAAGCATGCCTGTCGGAATCTTTATTATTCAGTGCTAAACCCCAGTAGGAAACATGAGGGACGCTCCTCATGACACTAATTATTGTCCTTGATACAGCGTAGCAGTCAAACTTTCGAAGTTCTCCAGAATCGATACCACTACTGAGGATGAACTGAAGTTTAACCAGCAGTTCCTGTTCTAATTGATCAATTCTCTCTCTTTGAGATTTTTCGAGGAGCCCTATCTCGGCCATTACAGAAATTTCTGGCACCTTCGGATCAAGAACTTCCGCCAAAAAGACTCTCAGAACTTCGAGCGCAGGCCGATCAGGTGAATGGGCTGCTTCTAGTGCGGCCAATGTAATGCCGAGCGACCGTTCGCTAATCTGAAAGACCAAATCGCTTCGAGATCTAACATAATAATAGAGTGATGCTCGGGTTAGGCCCAAACTCTTGGCGATATCTCTGAAGGAGGCTTCGGACAGTCCGAACTCATTGATGTGCCGGGTGGCGACATCAAGAATTTGTTCGAGACGGTCGCCATCACTTGCCGATTCGGCACTCTTGGTTGGGTTGCTTACCCCTGCATCAATCTTTCCACGGTTTACCATCTTGGTTTCAATTCAGCCCTAAAATCTGTGCTCTGACCACCCGAATGATACCTTCCATAGACGGAATATTCGTGCATTGACAAGAAAATAATATATAGGTATAAAGCGTACTCATACGTAAAACAGGGGGGAATATAATGCTAGGAAAGTCTCTAATGCGTCGTTGTGTCGCTACTTCGGTGGTTGCTTGGGGAATAGCTTTCTCGAGTACTGCTTGTGCTCAGGCGGACGCGCAGGTCGATGCTGAGGGAGTTAACGAGGGGGCGGTGATAATTGTGACCGCTCGCCATCGGGAGGAGAGCTTGCAGGATGTGCCTGCCTCTGTCTCGGTCGTATCAGGATCACTGCTCAGTGCATCGAACACAACCGATCTTGAGAATATCGCAAAGTTTGTTCCTAGCTTAAGTTTTCAAAACATCAATCCCCGCGGAACCAACCTCAACATCAGAGGGCTTGGCAACAACATCGGAGTAGCGAGCGACGGCCTTGATCCGGGCGTCGGTGTCTACATTGATGAAGTCTACTACAATCGCCCAGGCACAACGGCATTTGATCTCATGGACATCGAGAGCATTGAGGTTCTGAGTGGCCCTCAGGGCACGCTGCATGGTAAAAATACAACTGCTGGCGCGATTAAGGTGACTACCGCGCGTCCAAGGTTCGTTCCAGAAGTTATTGCTGAGGTATCGGCAGGAAACATCGGCTTTATGCAGGCTAAGGCAGTCGTCAACGTACCTTTGATCGATGACCGGCTTGCGATGCGTATCTCCGGCATTGTGACGAGCCGAGATGGGATTACAAAGAATACGGTTACTCGCGATGACAAGAACAATATCAACGCTCAACTTATTCGGGGGCAATTGCTGTTCACTCCGACTGATACTCTCTCGCTGAGGCTGATCGGGGATTACGGCTACCAAAATGAGCGCTGTTGTGCCCTCGTCATTTCCGACATCGTTTCGCCGGCTAATGGAAAAGACTTCAGGGCTCTCTCGGCGCTATTCGGTTATGATCCGGTCGTCGATCCCTTCGCCCGGAGCAATGATTCGAACCGGCCGGCGGTCATTAAAAATGAATCGGGTGGGGTATCACTCCAGGCTGATCTCGAGACATCGGTTGGTGTGCTCACGTCAATTTCAGCATGGCGTTTCTGGAACTATACGCCATCGAACGATATCGATCAGACGCCTGTTGATGTGTTCGTCAGGGGGGACAATGCCGACCGCCAGGATCAGTTCAGCCAGGAACTGCGACTTGCATCATTTGGCGGAGGACCGATTGAATATGTTGCTGGTCTTTATTTCTTTGATGAGACGATCGATGCCAAAATAACCGCCGAATTTGGTGATGCCGCCATGGCTTATCTAATCAGTCCGGCCTTTCCCAGCATCATAGTTGATGGTGTTGTTACTGACGTTACCAATCGCTATCGCACAACAAGTCTTGCGGCGTTTGGTCAATTGACTTGGAATATTTCCGACCGCCTTAGTTTGACTGGTGGCCTGCGGTATTCATACGACAATAAACGGGGGTCATATGAAGCGGAGGCGTCAGGTGGGGTACCTCTTGTGGGCCCGCTCGCTCCGTTCCAGGCGTTCCGCGACGCCTTTGCTCCGACGGCCAGCTTCTCTCTTCAGTACAAGCCCAAAAAGTTAGCTGGTTCTGCGAACATTTCATACAAACTCAGCGAAGATGTCTTGCTCTATGCGAACTATGCGAGAGGCAACAGATCGGGCGGCCTGAATCTTGTCAATCTCGCCCCGGGCATCAGCCCAATCGTCAAGAGCGAAACGGTCGACAGTTTTGAAATAGGCTTCAAATCAAGCCTGCTTGATAATCGCGCGACTATCAATGCTGCTGCGTATATACAGAATGACAAAAATTACCAGGCGACTGTGGTAGACCCATCGGGACGCGTCACCTATCTTTCGAACGTACCAAAGGTTCGGGGCAAAGGCGCAGAGCTATCCGTAGCAGCGCGGCCCAGTGACAATCTGTCGCTCTATGCGTCAGCGGCTTATGCGGATGTAAAATACGCTTCCTTCCCGGCGGGGCAATGTCCGCTTGAGCAATCTAACCTTCCGTCCTGTGACCTGTCCGGCTTGCAATTGCCGGGCGTACCGAAGTGGGCCTTTTCATTGGGGGGCGAGGCCCGCCAAGACGTGAGCGTATTTGATCAGGAAGCTCAGGCATATTTGGCCATTGATTTTAGCTATCGAACTTCGATGAACACTACACCACAACTTTCAAAGTATACAGTAGTCCCCGATCTTTCATTGATGAATGCGAGGATCGGGATCCGAGCCCAAAATAAGAGAATTGATGCTTATTTATTTGCAAAAAACATTTTCAATAAAGACTATTTCAGCACGCTCATAGCTGGGGCAGGTAATACAGGTGTGATATTTGGAAAAGTCGGTGACCCTAGGACATACGGATTAACTGTCAGATTCCACTATTGATATTTGAATGTGGAGTCACTGCTGTTCAAAGGGGCTTGTCTGGTAAACGGACAAGCCCAATTTGAACAGGGGCAGGCAATCGCATCTTTAAAACAGAGAGATCGGAGAGAGTTATGAAAAGTTTGAGAGCGCCGCTGGTGGTCGCTTGTTCATTGGTGTTGATGGGTACCTTTACAGCAGCGCAGCAGAGCAGTGAAACGGGCCCAGGCAATCTGTCTGCCAAAGGTCCAGAACCTGAACTGACACCGGGTTACAACGAGGATCGGAATGCCTACTTCGGGGACCTTCATGTCCATACGAATTTGTCGTTCGATGCCTACATCTTCAATGTGAGGCGAACACCAGATGATGCGTATCGCTTCGCTAAAGGCCAAACGATCGGGCATGCTGCTGGCTTTAACGTGCGTTTGGCGGGTGGACCACTGGACTTCGCTGCCGTGACCGATCACGCAGAGTATATGGGCGTAATGGGCGAGGCCGAGAAGCCGGAAACCCCACTCTCAAAGATTCCTTGGGTTAAGGGGCTGATGTCGAAGGACATTCAAGGGATCGCTAACGCATTCCGTGAGTATGTCGCTGCCGCGGCTAGCAACACTCTGCCATCGGGCTTTAGTGATCCTGCCGTCCTTTCTCGTGCGTGGACTGAAGTGAAGGAAGCAGCTGAGAAACATAATGAGCCAGGCAAGTTCACGACATTTATTGGGTACGAGTATACTTCCGTTCCAGATGGAAGAAACTTGCATCGTAATGTGATATTTGATGGGGCAAACGCTGCTTTGCCATATGCTGCTACTACTTCCAGAGATCCTGAAGACCTTTGGCATGCGATGGATCGCTGGCGCTCAAATGGCATCGAGTCATTGGCCATTCCGCACAACTCGAACGGTTCTGACGGCTTGATGTTTGACAGCCGGCGCCTGAACGGCAAGCCAATCGACAGCGAATATACAAGCTTGCGGATGCGCAATGAGCCGTTGGTCGAGATTACACAGATCAAAGGCACGTCCGAAACTCATCCTGCGCTTTCCCCGAATGACGAGTGGGCCAACTTTGAGATCATGGAGAAATATATTGGTACCGATAAGCCTGTAACCAAGTTTGCCGGTAGCTATGTCCGCAAGGCGCTACTTGACGGGATTCTCCAGCGAGAGAAGGACGGATTTAATCCGTTCAAATTTGGCTTCATCGGGTCTTCAGATACGCATAATGCAACGCCAGGAAGCGTTGAGGAGACCAACTACTTTTCCAAGGTTGGCTTGATTGACGGCCAGGCAAGTGGTCGTGGTTCAGTCCCACCAGGCGGTGCGAAGAGCTGGAACGAAGTTTCAAAGGCTGATGTCGATAAAAAAAGTCGCTACCGTTCATGGGGCGCGTCCGGCCTAGTTGGCGTGTGGGCTGAACAGAATACGCGCGATTCCATCTTCGCTGCTATGCGTCGGAAGGAGACATACGCTACCAGTGGACCACGGATCAAGTTACGGTTCTTTGCCGGTTATGATCTTCCAGCTGATATTTTTTCGCGTCCTGATACAGTGCGCCTGGCATACACCAAGGGCGTCACCATGGGTGGCGACCTCCTGTCATCGGGCGAACGCGCCCCGCGATTCATGATCTGGGCGCTGCGTGATCCGAGAGGCGGTTACCTCCAGCGGGCTCAAATCGTGAAGGGGTGGGTCGAAAACGGCGTCGCCAAGGAACAGGTTTTTGACACAGTCTGTTCGGATGGCCTGAAGGTCAATCCAACAACGCAACGTTGTCCGAACAATGGCGCAGGGGTGAATCTGACGAATTGCGAATCAGACCGCTTCAAAGGTGACGCTGAGCTGCGGACGGTATGGCAGGATCCAAAGTTCGACCCACGCCAGCGAGCGTTTTATTATGCTCGTGTCTTGGAAAATCCGTCTTGCCGCTGGTCCACTTGGGATGCCCTGCGTAATGGAACAGCGCCAACTCCGAACAAACCGAAAACCATAATGGAGCGTGCTTGGTCTTCGCCGATCTGGTTCGAGCCTTTGCGTTGAACCGGACGTTTTGAAGGTGGTTTCGATCAAGGAGCGCTTGCGTAAGGTGCTGGACGAGCCGCTTTTGCGCTTCTTCCTTATCGGCGCAGTGATTTTCGCAGTTTTGGCGCAGGTTGAAGGGCACCGGCAGCCCACTGTACGCATCGATGCGACTGAAATCGAACAGCTCGTAACGTATTGGAAGGACCAAAGCCAACGAGAGCCGAGCCGCGAGGAATTGACTTCCATAATCAATGAGCGAGTGGATGAGGAAGTTCTTGCGCAGGAAGCAAAGCGGCTGGGCCTCGATCAAAACGATATCATCATTCGGCGGCGGCTCGCTCAGAAGATGGCATTTCTCAGCCAGGACTCGGTCGAACTTCCTGATCCTGACGAAGCACAACTGGTCGCCTTCTACAATGCTAATAAGCTGCGCTATTCGATCCCTGGGCAGATAGCCTTGCGCCAAGTGTTTTTCAGTGCGGACCGCGTTGAAATCAGCTCTCAGATTGCCGCAACTGAAGCGCTAAGCTCCCTTCGTGCGGGCAAAACGACTGTTGCTGGTGATCCTTTGATGTTGCCTCTGACTTACGCCAGCGTAACGATTGAAGACTTGGCGCGAGACTATGGCGATGAGTTTGCAGCGGAGGCCGCGCAAGCGGCCTTGGGCGTCTGGGTTGGGCCGGTAAGGTCCGCCTTGGGTCTCCATCTAATCAAGGTAGAGAAGCGTGAGAAGGGTAAAGTGGCCTCCTTTGCCGATGTTCGCGACGAGGTGACGGCGGCGTGGATTAACGAACAGCGCCTTAAATTGTCACGCGAGGAATTGACACGGATCCGAAACAGCTATCGAATCGAAGTAGCCGAGCTGCCCGAATGAATTTTCCTGCTCGGATAGTACTACTGGTCATCGCCCTGCTGTCTTGGTCGGTAACGGTTCTTGCGCATGAAGTGCGCCCGTCATTGCTGCAAATCGAGGAAGTCGGTGAAGGCGATTACGATGTAACGTGGAAGCGCCCAGTTGTGGGTGGCCTTGCACTGAGATTGGTACCACGTTTGTCAAGTGGCGTGTTAAATCAAGCACCCACTGCGCAATCAGGACCGGGATTTGCCATTTACAATTGGAAGATTAGAGGGGGTGCACCTCTATCTGGCCAATCACTCAAGATCGATGGGCTTTCACAAAGTGTAACCGAAACGCTGGTGCGCGTGAAGACGCACGACGGGAAGACGACTAATTGGATACTGCGTCCAGCATCTCCTCAGGTTAAACTGGATTTCTCATCTCCATCCGGGATCGCTGCATCTGGCTATTTCGGGCTTGGCATCGAACACATCCTGACGGGGTTTGATCATCTTCTGTTTTTACTTGCGCTGGTTCTATTGGTCGGCCGGAAATGGATGATCGTCAAGGTCGTGACGGCTTTTACGGTCGCCCACAGCATTACTCTTGGGTTGGCAACACTTGGGCTCATTCGCGTCTCCACAACAGCGGTCGAGGTTCTAATAGCGCTGAGCATTCTATGTGTGGCAGTCGAGCTTACTACAAGCAAATCCGAAAAGAAGAGCTTGACGAATCAATTCCCATGGCTGGTCGCGTTTCTGTTCGGCCTGCTTCACGGACTAGGGTTCGCAGGCGCATTGGCAGCTGTTGGCCTACCTGCAGATGCTACTATGGAAGCACTCTTGCTGTTCAATATAGGAGTGGAGATTGGTCAACTGGCTTTCATCCTATCCGTTATAGCAATCTGGCGAGCCGCCGAAATTTACCTCAAAAGGTGGCATCAGAGCGCAGATTTCGCGCATCGTGGTTTTGCGGTAATTACATATGGCATCGGCGGCATGTCTGCATACTGGTTCATCGATCGGACCGTAGCCGCGTTAATACCTTGATGTATCGATCGCTGACGGGGGACAAATGCAGGTTGGGATGTGGAAATTCTCAAATTGGAGCTCGTAGATCTATCGCTGCCAGAAGTGGACATTGACCTCGGCCTGACCGGCTTCAGCACAGGCGAGATTGACGTGGTTCTAGCTGACAGTGAGGACCCGGATGACGAAGTGATCCCTGCAGTTCCCGAAAGCCCGCGCGTGCAGCCCTGTGACATATGGCAGCTCGGCGAGCACAGGATCGCCTGCGGTGATGGGCGCGATGCCCTGTTCTTGCAGAAAGTAGTTGGCGAGGGTGCCTCGATTGACTGCGCCTTCCTTGATCCGCCTTACAACGTGAAGATCAATGGCCACGCCAATGCCAAGGGGCGTCACCGCGAGTTCGCTATGGCTTCTGGTGAAATGAACGAAGCCGAGTTCAGAACGTTCCTGGCAGATACTTTGGGTGCCTGCGTCAAAGTGTCGCGCAGCGGGGCGGTCCATTTTATCTGCATGGACTGGCGTCACATGGACGATGTGAGGGCGGCAGTTGATGGGATCTACGGCGACCTGCTCAACCTGTGTGTCTGGAACAAAAGCAACGCCGGGATGGGCTCGCTCTTCAGGTCGAAGCACGAGATGGTTTTTGTCTACCGCGTTGGCGATGAACCGCATCTCAACAATGTAGAACTTGGCAAGCATGGCTGCAATCGGACCAATGTGTGGGATTATCCAAGCGTCAACTCCATGCGCGGCTCAAGCCTCGTCACGTAGTAGCGGAATCGCTTTGATCCTGTCGAGGCATGCGTTGGGGTCATTGGCCTTGCCTTCGCGCTGATGAGCCAGAACACAAGATACCACGCCGCGTAAACACTGGCGCAAGAAATCTCGGGTGATGAAGGATATGATGCGAAACTAACGGACATAAGCTGTCAAGCCCGGGGCACTGTCTGCACATGAACAGCGCGATAATGTGATAGGGGCCAACAGCCAAGCGGACAAACATCAGGGCCAGTGGATAAAACACCACAACAAAAGGCCGAAGACATGACCACACCCGAAAACTTCACATCAATATTAAATATACCCTTGATCGCAGAGCGCCGTCCAGACATGACAATGCCGCGCATTTGCCGCGCCACATCCGTTTAAACCAATGGCACAACCCAGCTGCCGCCAACACACAGGACATTTTGCAATGCGAGCCAGTCATTCGCACTCTGCTCCGTTATCCCGCCCGTCGGACAGAACAGACACTGACCAAATGGTCCGCTAAGCGCTTTTAACGCTGTGACGCCGCCCGATGCTTCTGCCGGAAAAAACTTGAAGTGGGTCAGACCAAGATCCAGCCCGTGCATGATGTCGCCGGCGGTGGCGATGCCGGGGAGGAACGGGATGTCGGCAGCGATGGCTGCGTGACCAAGCTTCTCGGTCAGGCCGGGGGAGACAATAAACTCAGCACCCGCTTCGATGGCAGCCGCCAGCTCATCGGGATTGGTCACGGTTCCAGCACCGACTATCGCGCCCTCTACCTGTTTCATTTGCCTGATGGCATCGAGCGCGCATGTGGTTCGAAGGGTGACTTCAAGTACCGGATAGCCATCTTTTACCAGAGCTTCTGCCAGTGGCTTCGCCTTCGCGATATCATCGATGACGAGAACCGGGATGACCGCCGCAGTGCGCATGAGTGTTTCGATAGGCTTCATTTTATGATCCTGTCCCGTGTTCCTGGATGAAGGCCGCTGCCGCGCCGTAAAGGCCCGGCTCTTCATGCAATAATTGCTTGACCGATATGGCTTCCATTTTTGATTGGAAGCGCCCCTTGGCGATGAAACGTTCGCGAAATCCCGATGAGGGCAAACGCTCGGCGATGCGCCTGCCAAGACCGCCTGCCATGACGACCGATTTGGCGCCCTGTGCAAGCGCAAGATCTCCCGTTACGCTGCCAAGGCACAGGCAAAAATGATCAAAGGCAGCGGCGGCCAGGCTATCGTCGCCGGACAGCGCCAGTTCCCATGTTTCCATATCACTGAGTGACCGGACTTTCCTCTGCTCCATGGCGGCAAGGACCTGATAAATGATGCCCAGCCCGGGGCCCGACACGATCCGCTCGACCGAGACCCGGCGATGCGCCTTGCGCAAATGCGCAAGCATCTGGTCTTCCACATGATCCAGCGGCGCAAAATCGATGTGACCGCCTTCGGTTTCGGTGACATGATAGTCATCATGCATGCGCATGATATGAGCGACCCCCAGCCCCGTTCCTGGCCCAACAACGGTGATGATGCCATGTTCGGACAATGGTATGTCGGGCCCGCAGACCGGACTGAACATGTCCGCATCCATGTGTGCCACCGCATGGCCTACCGCGCCAAAATCATTGACCAATGTGAAGCGGTTCAGTTTCAGCTTTTCCGGGATCAGTGCGGGCCGGATCATCCAGCTGGAATTGGTGAAGTAGATAACCTCCCCGCCCACCGGCCCCGCCACGGCAAGCGCGCCGTCTTGCGGCAATTCGCGCCCCAGCTCGCGGCCATAAGTCTCCCAGGCGATCTGGAAGCTGGCGTGCTCGCTGGTCTTCATTTTGATTTCATTGGCGAGCCCGGCCACTTTGCCATCCTCTATCGCCGCAATGGCAAAGCGGGCATGGGTTCCGCCGATATCCGCAACGACAATTTCGACCATTGCTAGAGTCCCGCCTCGGCGAGCATCGCAGAGCCGCCTTTTTCCGCCGGGTCACTGTGGTGGCGCAGCATCGCAAAAAGTTCGCGCCCGGTTCCCAGTGCGGGCGGCGGCGCAATCGCCTGTTCGCGGGCATCCCATATGGCTGGTTCAACCAAAGCCGTGAGCTCGCCTTTTTCTGCGCAAACGCGCACAATGTCTCCCTCTTGAAGCTTGCCGAGCGGGCCGCCGTGATAAGCTTCGGGAGAAATATGGATGGCCGACGGGATCTTGCCGCTTGCGCCCGACATCCGGCCGTCGGTCACAAAAGCGATTTTGAACCCCTTGTCCTGCAATACCCCGAGCGGTGAAGTCAGCTTGTGGAGTTCGGGCATGCCGTTCGCGGCCGGGCCCTGAAAGCGAACGACCACCACCACATCACGGTCCAGTTCTCCTGCCTTGAACGCGGTGATGACATCATTCTGATCGTGGAAGATA
>Ga0105055_10009833_pt1 | contig 12120 bp, 13 predicted proteins | sample BON03_FD_78090 | JGI IMG/M metagenome (GOLD analysis project Ga0105055, IMG submission 78090) | Freshwater microbial communities from Lake Bonney liftoff mats and glacier meltwater in Antarctica - BON-03 | ecosystem: Environmental > Aquatic > Freshwater > Ice > Glacier meltwater | place: Lake...
ACCTTCACGATTGCACAAGCCAAATCCCACATGGCCGCCGCCGGCATCCCAATGAGGCTATCATGAGCATCACCACCCTCGCTGCCACCATCGCCGACCGCCAGCAGGCCGACCCCGACAGCAGCTGGACCGCGCGCCTGCTCGCCAAAGGGCCAGAGGCCTGCGCCCGCAAATTCGCCGAAGAATCCACCGAAGCGGTGATCGAAGCAGTCAAAGGCGACGCCGCCAAACTCACCGCCGAGGCGGCGGATGTGATCTATCACCTGCTCGTCATGTGCGCCGCGCGTGGCGTGACGCTCGATCATATCGAGGCCGAACTGGCCCGGCGCAGCCACCAGTCCGGCCTGGCAGAAAAGGCCGCACGCTAGCCGCATCTTTTGGCCGTAAATATCCCGGGGGAGTCTTCGCAGAAGACGGGGGCAGCGCCCCCTAAAGCTTCGAGGATATCACCCCGGTGGCAAACCCGCCCCGGCGCAACTCGCCAAACAGGCGCTGATATTCGATCTTGGGACAGCGGTTCTGGATCACCGTGACGACCCGCGCCTCGGCCTCTGCGGCAGCGCCAGCATGGGTCACGCCGATCTGCATCCAGATCGTCTGCAACCCGGGCCAGCGGGCCAGCGCCTCGGTCACGATCCCCGGCACCGCATCGGACGCGCGGAAAATATCCACCATATCCACATCCGCGGGAATATCGCTCAGGCGGGCATGAACCAGCTCACCGAACAACGTCTGCCCCGCCAGCCCGGGATTGACCCCGATCACGCGATATCCGCGCAACCCCAGATAGCGCGCGACAAAATAGCTCGGTCGCAGCGGATTGGACGACAGGCCCACCACCGCAATCACGCGGGTGCGGGTCAGAACGTCGCGCAACAGATCATCGGAATAGGTCATGCCTGCGCTCTATCACTGCCCCGGCCAAGAAAAAAGCGCCCGGAATGATCCGGGCGCAAGGTGTGGAACGAGGGACAGTGCATTGAAACGCAGAGGTTCCGGTCTGGCGTTTCCATCATGTGACATGGGTGCAGCGGCGGCGCAGGAAAAGACATGCTCGCAGAGTTGTGATGAAAGGCACTCATCCAGCGAACTCCGGCCAATGCCGGTCAGCGCTTGCCAGATTCGTGACAATGTCGCTCAGCCACACCTCGCGCGCGGCAGGTTCGGAGAACACATATAGCCGGCCCTCATGCAGCGCAAAAGCCGCAGGGTCGCTGGCCAGCAACCGGCCCTGCTCCATGCCACAGGCGCAGTAACAGCCATAACGCGGCGCATTTCGGACCGGGTCCATCTCGAACCAGTCGCGATGCGCCGCCGAGACAAACCGCCAGGTCGTACCGCGCCACATCAGCTCATGGCTCCGGTCCCCCGGCACCGGCCCGCCATGGGTGAAATACGCCACCGGATCGACACCGGCCAATGTCAGCCGGTCCAGCGCATAGATCGCCGGCACATCGGCGCGCACTGACAAAGGCAGCGCAAGCGCCATCGCAGCGACTCCAGATTGGCCCAACAGGCGGCGACGGCTGATCATGCAGACTCTCCCGTTTGCAGTGCAGCTCCCAACATGCGCCTGACGCGGCCACAGGGAAACCCTCCTCGCCAAGCTGTGACTATCCGGCGCATTGGTTACAACGCAGCGGCTCACAAAGCCGCAACAACGGGCCGGGCGGGCGGGCGTCGCCGCAGGCGCGGTTGCCCCGCCCGCGCTTAATGGATCAGACCTGCCCCCGCGCCGCAAAGAGCGCCACCGCCGCCGCATTCGACACATTGAGCGACCCAAACGGCCCCGCCGCCTCGATCCGCACCAGCACGTCGCAGGTCTCGCGGGTCTTGTCGCGCAACCCCGGCCCCTCGGCGCCCATGACCAGTGCCACCGGCCGGTCACGCTTGCCCTCCAGCACCTGTGCGATCGTGGCCTCCGCCTCGCCATCCAGCCCGATCAGCAGATAACCCATGGATTTCAACTCTTCCATCGCATCGGCCAGATTACGGACCCGGATATAGGGCTGGCGCTCCAGCGCGCCGCTTGCGGTCTTGGCCAGGGCGCCGGTTTCGGGGGCGGAATGGCGCTGCATCCCCACCACGGCGCGGGCACCGAAAACCTCCGCCGAGCGCAAGATCGCGCCCACATTATGCGGATCGGTCACCCGGTCCAGCAGCACGATCCGCGCAGGCTCCGGCCCCGCGCCCAGCGCCACATCCGCGAGCGACCCCCAGTCGAGCGGCTTGCACTCCAGCGCCGCACCCTGATGCACCGAATCGGGATCGATCGGGGCGGCAAACTTGCGCGGATCGGAAAACTCGGGCTCCAGCCCCCCCGCCGCAATCGCCTCGGCCAGCTTGTCGGCGGCATTGCGGGTCAGGACCAGACGCAGTTTCTCGCGGCGCGGATTCATCAGGGCATCGCGCACCGCATGCAGACCGAACAGCCAGATCGTCTCGGCCGCCGCCACCCGGCGCGCCTGTTCCTTTTCGATCACCCATGCCGGTTTCTTCATCACGCGCCCTCCGGCCACAACGGGCAGCCACATTCCGTCTTTGCGCGCGCCAGCCCAGCCGCGCAAGGGGGCAATCCCCGCAAACCGGCGCGAATCCGGGCAGGCCATCCCCTGGGACCACATGGAATAACGCGACTTTCCAGCCCGGATCGGGGGGAGTTTCCTGTTGACGCCCCAGACCACCGGCTGTAATCAACGCCTCGCATCGGACCTGCAAAGGTCCAAGAGTGGGCGACGAGCTGCAAGGTGCGGCAGCGGACTGTAACTCCGCCGGGGCGACCCGCGCCTGGTTCGATTCCAGGGTCGCCCACCAGCACCAACCTCAGTAGCAATAGCCGCTTTCCGCAGAATGAGCCGCCGTTGCGCAATCATCTCAAATCCCACCCGGGGACCATACCGGCCCAGACCCGCACCATCACGCAAGGCCTTGTTCCTGCGCAGCTTCCACCCACGCGTGCAGCCGGCTGTTCGCCGCAGCCGCGCCGCCGCAATCGCGCCCGAAATCGGCATCCACCCGCCGATCTTTGCCCCAGGAGGGCAAGACTCAGTGTTTACTTATCGCAACCCTCCACACTAGAAAGTCCGGGGGAGTTGCCGATTGTGGGACTGATGCGCCATCTGATTCTTGTTGTCGCCTGCATGGTGCTGTCGGCCTGCGCCGACGGTTTCACGTCGTTTCCGGTCACCCCGGAGGCACAGCAGGAACTTGCCCCCGACGTCACCATCATCCGGCTCGACGGCAGCAACATCGCCAGCTTCGCCCGCCCGGCGCGCGGTCCGCAGCGCACAACGCTGCGCGCCTCGACCAACTGGGAATACCGGGTCGGCACCGGCGATCTCCTCTCGGTCATCGTCTTTGACCATCCGGAACTGAATATCGGCAATCCAGGCGATTCCAATCTTGGCGGCTTCAGCGTTCAGGCTGACGGCTCTTTTTTCTATCCCTTCATCGGACAGGTGCAGGCACGCGGACGGGCCATCCCCGACATTCGCAGCGATATCGCACTGCGTCTGGCCGAATTCATCCCCGACCCTCAGGTGGAAGTCAGGGTCGTTCAGTTCAATTCGCAACACGTCAATGTTGCAGGCGAAGTGAATGCGCCCAGCCGGCAGGCGCTCAATACCGTGGGTCTGACGCTGCTGGAGGCCATCAGTACGGCTGGCGGATTAAAAGCCACCGCAGACCCGGCCCGGATCACGCTGCAGCGTGGCGGACAAGTCTATCCGGTCGATCACGAAGCCTTTCTGCAACAGGGTTATGCAGAGAATAACCCCGTGATGCGTGATGGAGATGTCGTGACCGTGCCGCGCCGGCAAACGCAAGAGGCTTTTCTGCTCGGCGAAATTATTCGACCTTCGACAGTTGATCTGTCGATTGAGCCGGTGTCGCTGACACAGGCGATCACACGCGTTGGCGGGCTTAGCGGCGCGCGTGCGGATGCACGGGGCGTGTTTGTGTTTCGGGTGATCAATTCGCGAATGACCGTCTTCCAACTGGAGACGTCATCACCGGCTGGTCTCTTGCTGGGGACACGTTTTGTGCTCGAGGCTGGTGATGTTGTATATGTCACGCGTTCACCATTGCAGCGCTGGAATGATACAATTTCACGGCTCCTGCCTTCCGTCCAGGCGACTGCAGCAGTAGATTCCACTTTGAACACTCTCAGAAACTAGGGCAACGCCATGCAGGTCCACAAAATCCTCGTTGTCTGTGTCGGCAATATCTGCCGCTCGCCTGTCGGCGAATACCTCCTGCGCGACGCATTGCCGGGGGTGGATATAACTTCGGCCGGTATCGGCGCGCTGGTTGGTCACGCGGCAGACGAGACGGCGACGGATGTGGCAGCAGCCAACGGTATTTCCCTCGATGGCCATATCGCACGACAATTCACGCCCGCAATCGGCGCCGGTCAGGACCTTATCCTTGTGATGGAGGCCGGCCACAAACGCGAGATCGAGCGTCTGTCGCCGCAACTCGCCGGTCGTACCATGCTCTTTGATCAATGGACCGGCAAGAAGGGCATCGCGGACCCCTATCAAAAGACCCGCGACTTTCACGAAGCGATATTTACCGAGATCAAGGCCGCCGCAGATGGCTGGGCCCAGCGACTGAAACGATGACAGGACGCCGGTCTTGACGCAGAACAACGCAGGCGCTGCGCCAGTTGATGACGACGGCGACGAAATCGACATTGGCGCGCTGCTGGCCCAGATCTGGGCCGGCAAGTTTACAATCCTGCTTTTTGCATTCATCGCCGCCATCATCGGCGTCGCCTTCGCCTATAGCCGCGACCCGATCTATCAGGCGGATGCCCTGCTGCAACTCGAAGAAAAGGCACCCAACTTCGCCCTGCCAGACGCCCTGGCCGGGCTGGCTGGCAGCAGTGGACCGGCCAGTGCGACCGAGATGCAGCTCCTCCAGTCACGGATGATCATGGGCCAGGTCATGGCCAATCTGCATCTCGACTGGATCATCGCACCGCGCACCCTGCCGCTCGCAGGATCTGTGCTGTTGCGCTACGATCTTGCCCTGCCAGAGTTCGGTTTTCTGGTGCCTTTCGTGCGCAAAGGCGAATCCATCCGGCTTGATTACCTCGAATTGCCGCCGGAATGGGTCGATGAAACAATCATCCTGACATCCGGCTCCGGTGGGGATTATTCACTGGCATTGCCAAATGGATCGCTGGCGCGCGGCTTTGTCGGTCAGACGACAATCGACCCGGCGCTTGGCTATTCCCTGCGGATCGGCGAAATTATAGCACCAGCCGGTCGCGAATTCATCATCATGCAGCAAAACGATGAGGAAGCGATCGATGACATGCGGGATTCGTTCTCGTCATCCGAACGTGGTAGCGGCTCGGCCGTTCTTGAATTGCAGATCACCGGCAGCGACCCGGTGCGGGTCCAGCGGATTCTGAACGAAATCACCCAAGTCTATCTTGCACAAAACATAAATAGGACCTCGGCCGAAGTCGAAAGTACGCTCAATGTCGTTGATGAACAGCTGGCCAATGCGGAAGCGGTGGTCAGGGCGGCGGATGAAGCACTCAATGACTTTCGTATGGCACAGCAGACCGTCGACCTCAGTTTCGAAACCGAGGGCCTCCTGACCCAGATCATCGAACTCGATGCTGAGTTACGAGAGCTCGCCACGGAAGAAGATGAGTTGCGCCAGCGTTACACGCCCAGTCATCCCACCTACCAATTGTTGCTGGACGAGCGTGCTCGCATTGAAGAGCGGCTCGCGACCTTGCAGAGCGAAGTCGGCGAGCTGCCCGAGACGCAGCGCGAAATCATCAACCTGACTCAAAGGCTTGAACTGGCGCAGGAACTCTACGTGGAATTGTTCATCCGTTCGCAAGATTTGCGTGTGGTCCGCGCCAGCAGCATTGGCAGTGTGCGCATCATCGACCCCGCACGCACAGCGCGTTTCCCGATCGCACCGCGCAAGACGATCATTCTGGGGCTCGCTATCGTCCTTGGCCTGATGAGTGGCACAGCAATGGTCCTCATCCGCAACTGGCAACGCAAAGGCATCCAAAGTTCGGCAGAGCTTGAAAAGATCGGCCTGCCCGTCTTTGCCACCATCAATTATTCCACCGTCGGCTTTGCCACGCGCAGCAGCCGGGCTTTCCTGCCGATCCTCGCGATCAAGGACCCGACCGACCTCGCCGTCGAAGGGTTCCGTTCGCTGCGCACCAGCCTGCATTTCGGAATGCTCGATGCGAAAACCCGCTCCGTCGCGATCACCAGCACCGCGCCAGGTGCCGGCAAATCCTTTACCGCGGTCAATCTGGCCGCCGTTGCGGCGCAGTCGGGTCAAAAAGTCTGCCTGATCGACGCCGACCTGCGGCGCGGCGTACTGCGGCGCTATTTCAACGTGGAAAAGAACCGCCCCGGTCTGGCCGAGTATCTCGGTGGTCAGGCGACGCTGGATGAAGTCATGGTGCAAGGTCCGGTCGAAGGGCTTACCTTCATCTCGACCGGGCGCTTTCCGCCCAACCCCTCCGAACTTCTGCTACGCTCCAACTTTGCCGAGCTGATCGAACTGCTCGACAAACGCTTCGACCTCACGCTGCTCGACTGCCCGCCAGTCCTCGCCGTGACCGACCCTGTCATCATCGGACGGCTGACCGGCGCGAGCATCGGTGTGGTGCGCCACGACATGACGCCGATGGGCGAAATTCTGGCCATGCAGCGCGCGCTCGACACCGGCGGCGTGCGTCTGGCTGGCGCCGTGCTCAACGGCTTTGACCCGCGCAAGGTCAAGGCCGGATCGGAAAACTACAGCTACCGCTACGATTACAAATCCAAGGACGCTTAGCGCGGCGCACGCTGCGTTAACGCGGGTAACCCACATTTTCGCACCGCTGGAATACCGCCCGAATACCGACGTGATACCGCAGTCGCATATTCCGTTAACCCGGCACAGTTAACCACGTAACGCCGGGCTCCGTCACGGCTCAGAACCGCAGATTGAACCGCCGGGTAATGCCCAGATAGGCGCTCACCGCCTCGGTCGATCCTTGCAGCGCAATCGGGCTTTCTGCCGCATCGCCCTGCAACTGCGACCAGTTGACAGCACCTTCAACCGCCCACAGGTCATTGATCTGATAGGTGAATCCAGCCTCCACCCCCGCACTCACCAACCCGCCGCGCGCCTCATAAGCGGCCAGATCATCACCACTGGCCAGCGATTCAGCCGCCGTCACACCAAAATAGGTCGCCGCATAGTCATCCGACCCAAAAAGCATTCGCGGCCCCACCCGCAGCACCCATTGCGGATCAGGGCGCAGGATCAGGTCCGCCCCCGCTTCCGCCACCAGCGCCTCATGCCCGATCACGCCATAGCGCAGGTCGGTGAACAGCAGGAATCCGGGGCGCTCAAACGTGACCCCCGCGCCAAATTCCACAGTCTGATCAATATCTTCCAGCCCGGTCAGCTCGGGATAATCCAGCGCCGATCGCGCCGCGACATAGCGGATCGACGTGCGAAACCCGAACCCGTCCCCCGGTGCAAACGGATCGGCCGAGCCGATCTCGAACCCGTTGCCCAGCCGCAGATATGGCCTCGCCAAGGTCAGCCACGGCGCAATCTCATTCGAATCCGCCCCAAAATACGCAGGGTTGGACTGCGCCCCCGCCCCAAGGGTAAAGGCCAGAACCGGCCCCTCCTGCGCAGAGGTCAGCGAAGCGGCAACCGCCAGCAGTCCGGCGCAGGGGATCAAATAATGGCGCATCGGCAACCTCATGAATTTCATCTGAAATCTCACATAGCGCAGTTTGTGCGGTTTGCCTGTGCAATCTTGCCCGCCATCCGTTTATCCTGCCGTTGCGGGGCGGCACCGCGCCTGCTACCGCTGCGCCATGCTGTCCTATCAACATGCCTATCACGCGGCCAACCTTGCCGATGTCCACAAACATGCGGTTCTGGCATGGGTGCTCGACTACCTCTGTATGAAACCCAAACCGCTGAGTTACATCGAAACCCACGCCGGACGCGGGCTCTACAACCTTGCCGCACCCGAGGCCGCAAAGACCGGCGAGGCTGCGCAAGCCCTTGCAAAGACGGCCGATTGGTTCGACGCCAGCCATCCCTACGCCCAACAACTGGCCATCACCCGCGCCGCGCATGGGGCCAGCGCCTACCCCGGCTCCCCCCTGATCGCGGCACAGATGCTGCGCCCCGGCGACAGGATGCATCTGGCCGAACTGCACCCGCAGGAACACGCGGCGCTGACCTACACGCTGTCGCCCTATGACGCGCATATCCATCAACGCGACGGCGCGGCGCTGGCGCTCTCCGTCACTCCGCCCGACCCACGCCGGGGGCTCTGCCTGATCGACCCGAGTTACGAGGTCAAGGATGACTATGATTCGATGCCGGTGCTGATCAGCCGCTTGCATCGCAAATGGGCCGTCGGCGGCATCATCCTGTGGTATCCGCTGCTTGAGGGCGGCGCCTACCGGCCCATGCTGCGACTGCTAGGCGAGATGTTTCCTGACGCGCTGCGCCACGAGGTCCGCTTTCCGCCCGCGCGCGACGGGCACCGGATGCAAGGCTCCGGCCTGTTCATCCTCAACCCGCCTTATGGCCTTGCGACCCAGACCGCCGCACTCTCCGCCCTCTATGCCCGCATCGCGCCGCAGGATTAAACCGATCTTCATGGCAACGGACTATGCTCGCTTTTACCGACCCGACAAACCTGCTGCGCAATGCTGATTCGCCCGGACACTACCGAAATTGGAAATACCGACGCCAGAATCACCACGCACAGGTTTTGCACACTGGGCAATTGGCCCGGCCATGTTAACCTTTGCGGATGTGGCGCATCACCCTGCTCCTGATCACGCTCGCCCTGCCCGCCGCGTCCCAGACCTGCGGCAGACCGATCTGCTCCGCCGACCCTGTTAATCTCTCGTTAACCTCGATCATCAGCTTCGAGGGCCTCACCGGCGGCAACGGCCCCGGACGGCCCGTCACCGGGCTGCTGTCACTCGACGGCGCACAATTCGGTGAGCGTTTTCAGGGTATTACAATTATCGCAGTCAACAATTACGACCATGTCCCGGACCTGCCCAATGTCCGTGCCACCGCCCCCCTGACGCTTTTGCCCGGTGCGGACCGCTTCAACCTCTCGATCCTGCGCCTGCCCGACACGGTCCTGCTCAGTGGCGACGGCCCCGCCGGTTTCCCACGTCAGGACGCAACCGGCGAAGGGGCCATCGCCGTGCTCTTTGACATCGACCAACGCGCGCTCGCCTTTGACCTGCGTGGCGGCGAGGGCGGCTTTGCCACCGTCGCCTTCTTTCGGCGCGATGGCTCCCTGATCGACATCCACCACCCCGGCCCGCTGGCCGAGGCGAGCTACGGCTTTGTTCGAACCGGACAAAATACTGATATTGCAGGCTTTCTTATCCTGAACGACGATCCCGAAGGCATCGCCTTTGACAACCTGCGCTTCGATCCGCCCACCCGGACCAGCGCCTTGCCACAGGACGGCCGCACCACCGGCTGACCCTGCTGCCGAAACCGACCGGACGTGGGGTCGGTAACGGAACAGACGGCCCCCCGCCCCGCAGGGCATGTGCCGCTGCAACCAGACAGGGAAGCATGGGCAAGGACGAGTATCAGACCGGGGTGATCCTCGTGGTTGTCGCGGCCATCTTCTGGTCCTGCATGGGTCTGGCCATCCGCATGGTGCCCGACGCTGGCACATGGGCAATCATGTTCTGGCGCTCCTTCGGCACGGTTCTGGTGCTCGGCGGTTTTGTCGGCTGGCGCAGCGGCTGGCATTTGCTCAGCGCGATCCAAGCTGTAGGCATCGCCGGTGTGATCGGCGGCCTTGGCCTCGTCGCGGCTTACGGCGGTGCGATCTATGCCATTCAGGCAACCACCATCGCCAACGCGGTGTTCCTTTTTGCGGCCTCGCCCTTCCTCACCGCCCTGCTTGGCTGGCTTCTGCTGCGCGAACCGGTGCGCCGTGCCACATGGGCGGCGATTATAGTGGCCGGGATCGGCATGCTGATCATGGTCCGCGAAGGGCTCTCGACCGGCGCCCTCGCCGGCAATCTGGCAGCCCTCGGATCGGCGCTCGGCTTTGCCGCCTTCACCGTCACATTGCGCTGGGGGCGTCTGTCGCAGATGCTGCCGGCGGTCATTCTGGGCGGGATTTTCTCCATGCTCGTCGCCGGAATCGTGATCTGGATCAATGGGCAAAGCCTGATGTTGCCCCCCCGCGATCTGGCGATCACCCTGGCCATGGGCGTGATCCTCCTCGGCCTCGGCATGACCCTCTACACCATGGGCAGCCGCGCCGTCCCCGCCGCCGAACTGGCGCTGCTTGCCATGGTCGAGGTGATGCTGGCCCCGCTCTGGGTCTGGCTGCTGCTGGGCGAGACCGCCAGCGCCACGACCTTCCTCGGCGGTGGCATCGTCCTGCTCGCCATCGTGATGAACGCACTGACCGGGATCAGGCGACGCAGCGCCCGCATTGCCTGACGCCCCTTTCCGGGCCTCAACTTTCGCCCTATACCAAACGAATGTTTGCAGATTTATTCAAGCGCCTGACGGCCCCGGACCCTTCGCGCCTCGACGACGCCGATGCGCGGCTGGCGCTTGGCGCGCTCTTGGTGCGCATCGCCAAATCCGACCATGTCTATGACGTGCGCGAGATTGCCCTGATCGATTCCATCCTCGCCCGCCGCTACCACCTCAACGTGGTCGAAGCGGCGCAACTGCGCGCAAATTGCGAGGCAATTGAACACGATGCGCCCGATACCGTCCGCTTTACCCGCGCGATCAAGGATGCAGTGGTCTATGAGGACCGCGAGGCCGTGATCGAGAGTTTCTGGGAAGTCGTGCTCGCCGATGGCGAACGCCGCCCCGACGAGGATACACTGTTGCGGATGGTGGCACCCATGCTGGGCGTCAGCGATCAGGCCAGCAACATGGCCCGCCGCCGCGTCGAAGCCGCCCGCGAGGCATGATCGCCAGCCTGCCGATGTATGACCGGCCCGAGAATGCGGCAGCGCATGACGCGCTCTGGTCCCTGATCCGCGACAGCCTGAGCGCGCAGGGCATCGCGGCCCCCCAGACGCTCGACCGCGAGACGCCTCACATGACCGGCTGGGCCCGCCCCGATCTGGTGCTGAGCCAGATCTGCAACCTGCCCTACCGCGCCATGTTCCGGGGCAAGGTCACGCTGATCGGCGCTGCCGATTATGGGCTGCCGGATGCCGGACCCGGACAGTATTACAGCCAGTTCATCGACCGGGACGATGATCCGGCAACCGATCCTGCCCAATGCACAGGCTACCGCTTTGTTCTGAGCGAACCCTTGTCGCAATCCGGCTGGGGCGCGCCACATGACTGGGCACAGGCGCATGACCATACCTTGACCCCGGTCCTGCGGAGCGGCGGCCACCGCAACAGCCTCGGTGCCCTGATCGAAGGCCGTGCCGATCTGGCGTCGATTGACGCCATAACCCTGCGCAACCTGCAGCGCTGGGAGCCAGCGGCGCAGCAGATCCGCATCATCGGCCGCACCCATATGACACCGGGCATGACCTTCATCACCGCCCAAGGCCATGACCCCGCGCCTTATTTCGCGGCCATCCACTGCGCGATCCGCGCCCTGCCGCAGGCGCATCGCGACGCGCTGGGGCTTCGCGGCATCGTGGCCCTGCCCGCTTCGGCCTATGACATTCCCCTGCCGCCCGTTCCTGACCTGCCTGAACAAGAGGCAATTCCAGCCTGACACCAGCAGCTCCCACGACAGACCGTTGCATTTGGTCTGGAAATGCGCCCTAATCTGAGGTCAAACAGGGACAAAGACGCATCGTGACAACACCGGCCCCCCTTACCCCGGCCCCCGTAACACCGGCCCCCGTGATCCAGATTCGCGGCCTGCACAAATCCTTTGGCACGCTCGAAGTGCTCAAAGGCGTCGATATCACGGCCCCCGCCGGGCATGTCGTCGCCATGATCGGTTCATCCGGTTCAGGTAAATCTACCCTGCTGCGCTGCGCCAACCTGCTCGAGGACAGCCAACAGGGCGACGTATTGTTCTGTGGCGAACCGGTCAAATGGAAAGGCACCGGGCTGCAGCGCCGCCCT
>Ga0105055_10009834_pt1 | contig 12120 bp, 11 predicted proteins | sample BON03_FD_78090 | JGI IMG/M metagenome (GOLD analysis project Ga0105055, IMG submission 78090) | Freshwater microbial communities from Lake Bonney liftoff mats and glacier meltwater in Antarctica - BON-03 | ecosystem: Environmental > Aquatic > Freshwater > Ice > Glacier meltwater | place: Lake...
CACATTTACTCTGCAACACACTGCAACACACTGCAACACACTGCAACACACTGCAACACACTGCAACACACTGCAACACACCGCAGCCTGCTGTAACCCACTGCACCACGCTGCAACACACTGCAACACCCCAGATGAAAGCTGCGGGCAGTAGGACGCTCAGAATCAACTGAAACACACTGCAACACACTGCACCACACTGCACCATACTGCATCACACTGCACCACACTGCACCACACTGCAACTCTCCAGATGAAAGCTGCAGGCAGCAGGACGCTCAAAATTAGCTCGCGAGGCGAAATTCCGATTAAGGGCAAGGGCTCTATGCACACCTATTGGGTTGCCCGCGGCGCGCTTTCGCCCTCCATGCCTGATCAAGGTAACTTAGTCAGGATGGGGTCTCGCGAACTACTGAATGCAACGGCCCACGAACACGCGAATGAAATGGCTCACGAACACGTGAATGAAATGGCCCACGAACACTTGAATGAAATGCTGACCCCGGCTCCTGGTATGTGTGTGTGTGTGTGTGTGTGTGAGCGCGTGTGTGTGTGCGTTTGTGCATGTATATGTCTCTCTCTCTCCATGCATATGTCTCTCTCTCTATATGTCTCCCTCTATATGTCTCTCTCTCTCTATATGTCTCTCTCTCTATATGTTTTTCTCTCTCCATGCATATGTCTCTCTCTCCACAAGACATATGCATGCACAAACGCACACACACGCACGCTCACACACACTCTCTCTCCAACGCACACACACACACGCTCGCGCACACTCTCTCTCCTCAACCGTCTCACCAAAACGTGCATCAAATAATGCCCCCGGCTCCTGGTAAGTGCGTGTGTGTGCGTGTGCCTGTGTGTGTGTCTCTCTCTCTCTGATTAAGGTAGCTTGATCAGGGCGGGGTCTGACGAGGGCAAAATGGTAAACCTGGCTCCTGGTACTCATGTGTGTGTGTGTGTGTGCGCACGTAAATGTATTTTTGTATGTATATCTGTAAGCGAGTGTTTAAATGCATATGCGTGTGTATGTGCATCCGATTGCGGGTGACATATGTGTGTGTTTGTGTGTGTGTGTGTGTGTGTGTGTGTGTGTACATGAAAATGATGTTTACATACAGGTGTAATACACCCCAAACAGGACCTGCGGGAATGCCAAAGGATCGCCGCCAGTCACATGCATATATGTTTATATGAATATGATGCATGTATATATAGATATGAATATGATATACATATATATATATGTATATACATATATGTATATAAAGTAAACACATATATATATGCATATGAATATGTTGTATGTATATATACAGTAAACATGTATGTATATATGTATATAAATGAAAATGATTTATATGTCTATGTGTAATACACAACAAAACAGGACCTGCGGGACTGCCTATGGGAGCGCCACCAGTCCCAGTGACAATAAGTGACAAATTTGGCTCGGTTGGAGCCGTGCACGAACAAGTAGGTGAAGCTTAACACAACCTTTAGCAATGTGCGAAGAAGTTACACTGCAACACACTGCAACACACTGTACCATACTTCAACATACTGCAACACACTGCAGGAATGCGTGAAGATGTCGGCGAAGAAGCCGCACTGCGACACACTGCAACACACTGCAACACAGTGTACCATACCAGAACACATTGCAACACACTGTAGCAGTACGTGAAGAAGTCGGTGAAGCTTTGAACACGTGTCAACACGACGCTTCTTTTCCGCAAATGATGTCACACTGTACCACACTGCAACACACTGCAACACACTGTAACACACTGCAACACACACCACACGATGTTTCTGTTCCGCAAATGAGCTATGGGGTGGCTACGATTAGTAGGCTCCTTAAAATTAGATGCCTGTAGGCTCCTTAAAATTAGATGTCTCTTTTGCAGAATATGGTTTCTTTTATAGGGCTCTTTTGCAAAAGAGACGTGTAATTTTAAGGAGCCTACTTTTCGTATCCACCCCGTAGGTGTGGATCATTTGCCCGACGAGAGCGCATTTTGATTTTCATTGGCTCCGTAGACAACGCGTGAATCGTGGTGCAAACCCACAAACTCAGCCACTCGACATATTACTCTGCAACACACTGCAACACTGAGACACTCTCCGAACCCACGAACGCAGCCATGCTCTCTGATGAGGTGGCAGATCTCATCCGTATTTCTCGACGCTGATTTGCAACACCGTGTCAGTATTGCAACACACTGCAATACACTTCAACACACCATGCTCTCGCTTGAGTGGTGGCAGATACCCATCTGTCCTTTTAGACACACCTGATAGGCAACACACTGCAGCACACTGTAACATATCAACACACTGCAACACACCATGCTCTCATATATATACGTGTATATGCATATATATATATATATATATATTCATATGCATATATATGCTGTATGCCCTTCTATCTCCTCCTAGACACATCTGATAGTCACCACCCCAAAATCTACGTTACGCTTTCGAACGGGGGGCACTTTGTAAAAAAAAATTACAACAAACACCTTGTGCCGTCTGTTTGAACTTCTTGGTTTCAATGAAGTTGGTGTCTTTGTTCGTTGTGGGCAAACCCCCGACGTATAGTCAAAAAGAAGCCCTTCGCTGCCATGTTGTGTTGTAGCATTGTTATATGGTGGTGGCCCATCAAGTGTCGTCATTGCACGTCTGTGGATGAAGTGAGAGGCCAAGCATCATGAAATTTTCGATAGTGGACCTAATAACAGCCATAGTGGGCAAACGTGGGCGTATTTGAAACTGATTCAAAGCACAGAACTGATGTTTTAATCCAGGGCTGCAGGCATGTGCATCAAGTGTCGTCTTTCAACCACTGCGGGCGAAGTGGGAGGTCAAACCCATTGTATTTTTGGATTCTTACAAGTGTAGTGTTTCTACTGACAGCTATGCCAATAAAAAGTGGGCGAGTGTGCTCATGATTCAAAGCACGGAGTTGATCTCCAGGGCCAGGGCTATACGGTCGTGTTTAAGTGCCTTCGTTGTAAATCTGTCAGACACGTAGAGGGTCACCAATCATGCATCTTTGGGTTTGTTGCATGATTTGAGCACAGTCAATGGGAGATGACGAGAGCACACGAGCGAGTTTGCAGATGATTCTTGGCCCATGATGGATCTCCAGGCCTAGCGATATATGCTCGAGAGCCTAGTGCCATCATTGCAAGTCTGTGAGCAACGTAAAGGATGACTAACCATGCGACATCAGGTAGGTTACATGCCTTGAGCACAGTCAACGAGAGAAAACGAGAGCACGCGAGCGAGTTTGAAGATGATTCTTGGCCCATAATTGATTTCCAGGCATAGAGCTACCTGCTCTCGAGTGTCCAGTGCCATCATTGCAATTCTGAGGGCACAGATGCAAATTTCGAATCACGTGATCTCAGCGCGATACTATGATTACAAGGGCAGTGGTATGTTTTTGCAAAAATCTGGTCAATGTCTGGACTATCAAAATACAGATATGTCCTAGAATGCATCAAATATATGTGATTTATAAGTTTTACTACAGGAGTGCACACTTGTGCTGTAATGCAACAAAAGTAACCTCTGAGATTTTAATATTTTACAAGATGACATGTGAAACACACAGTCTATAAGATAATCGATCAGTTTTTCACCAGAACGGTCAAAATGAGGATTTATTATTTATAGATTGAAAACATGTTACGTGTTGCTTAAATCTTTATCACAACTTGGTGCAAAGACCATGTGCATCTGCTTACGGTGTGTACAGACATGAACCATCACGTATACGTGATACTCATCTTCGAAATTATACACATTTTCTGATGACTGTAGCAACCAGCAGAGCAACTATAGCGAGTGCCATCTTGAGGTTTTGCATGTGTTTGCAACTCGGATATTCCTTTACACACGATCTTTTTTATGCTGGTTTCTTTCCAGCAACACTGTCGTCACTGTATACCTACATAAAATCACCGTGACACAAAGTACTGTGACGAAAAATTTATACAAAATGAACACCGTGGCGCACTCTGCCAATGAAATACTGAGACTCAGACATGATAGTGATGATGATGATGATTGCTTTTATTACTATAAAAAGTAGTTTAGTACCCTTGATTGAGGGTCTATGCGCTTTATTGTGACATCAAAATGTTCATTTGTCATGTGTCTTTACACTGTTTCATTAACCTTCTCGGCAATATTCTCTGTTGCTCACACACACACAAAGTAGTGATTTGAATGACATGTCGACTCGCCTTAAATTTGTGCACAGGCTGGGCCTTGCATCTCACATACGACACACCATTACAAAATCAGAAAGCTGCAGTTCCATGTTAATGATTTGTACGACCTCCAGCTCCATTGGTATTGTGTATGACGGTCTTCACATGAGACTAAAACGTCTGAAAGCACCAGAAAAGGAACACAGACCTCTGAACAGTGCTGATACTGGTCGTGTCATACCACACTGATGCTCTATCAGTCAGAACAGGCCAAGATCTGAATCTTGATGTGTCATCATAGTGGTAGTATGTGCTCAGAATCTGTCAGCATATGGCGCATTGAATTTCCTTGGGCATACACGCACACAGGAATGATGTCATTAACACGATGACACGCCTTGTATAAGAGCTGACGACAGTCCTTGCTAATCACATACGACACACCGTTTTGAAGCAAAGTGCTGCAGCTTCACGTTTATATATCGTATGCCCCCCACCTCCATCAGCATCTGGCGAACCAGTGATGATGTCCATCATTCACAAGTCACCGAGACGTTTGAAAACTCCGAAACAGGCATACAGAGATCTTAGCAGAGCTAATACCAGGGGTTGAGTATCATAAACGACACGCTATCAGCAAGAGCAGTTGTGATCTCAATCGTGATTTGTCGTATATGCTGAGGATCCTTCAGAATCTGGAGCATCGAATTTCCACACACAGAAACGATGTCACACACACCATGACATGCCTTGTATAGGAGCTGACACGAGGGTTTGCTCATCGCATACGACACATCATTTTGGAGCAGAGCCCTGCAGCTCCATATTTATGTATCGTATGTCCTGAATTCGCTCAATCAGCATCAGGCGAACCAGCAATAATTTTCATTATTCACATGTCACAGAGATGTTTGTGTGTGTGTGTGTATACGTGTGTGCATTAAGTTGGCCACCGCTATATACGGTGCTGCATCTGGATGGTTTGGGCTGTCATGTACTTGTTTGTAGTGTGAGAGAGAGAGAGAGAGTGCGTGTATGTGTTGTTTTTGTGTGTGTGGGTGTGGCTGCAATCATGCATGAGCGTCTGAGAGCCAAATGTATATTGGCATCAGAATTGCCTGTTATATGCACGTGTGTGTTTGTGCGTGTGTTTGTGTGTGTGTGCGTGTGTGTGTGTGTGTGTGTGTATGTGTGTGTGCGCGTGTACGTGTGTGTGTTTGTTTGTGTGTGCGGTGTTGGATGGGCTGCTGCTGCATCTGGATCGAGGCATCAGTATGAGCTGTTTTGCGTGTTGTGTGTGTGTGTGTATGTGTGTGTGTGCGCGCACACACTGCAAAAAAATCTCTGTTTGTGTATATAGGTGGGTGTGCGTGTAGGGGTGTATGTGTGTGTCAAAGCAAGTTGATAAAACAATATCTCTGATTTAGTCTACATTCAGGAGATTTCAGTTTTACTCGATACCATTTAATTGGATTTGGGAATAACAAATATATTTACATCTTATTTAAGGAGTTGACTTATTCTATTCGTAGTAATGAGTCAGCCTTCCTTGGACCATAGAGTGACTTTGGCCATCTATTTGACCGCTCCAGTTCAAGTGAATTCAAATAAAAGGAATTGGAGATTTGAATCGATTCTTCTTTCCAAAGTTCCATGACACGTTCCACGTTTCACGATTACAATGAATACCAAAGGCATGACTACAAAGATTCGGATCAAGGCATCGTGCATGGCAGTAAAGGCCTACCATTTTCTATGATATCTGACAACGGACCTCCAATGACACCTCTACGTGCATCAGCATCAGCCACTTTCGATCAAGATCGAACTGATGTTTTAAACAACCATCACCATCTAGGGCATATCTCGATAAAACAAGCAAAATTGCTCAACTTAGATAGAATTCAGCAACCTCTATTGGAAATGCCCAAGATCAAATGTCCCGTATGCATCGCTTCCAAAGCTACACGACAAAAGAGGCCATCAGCAAGCACAGCAGATACACGATGCCACCGGACCATGGCAAGACATTTATTGGGATCTCTCAGGCAAAATGCGAATCCCATCCATGAGCGGATGTTGGACTTTCGCCGGTTTTGTATGCCCATGGTCAGGTGCCAAACATTGCGAATTTATTGCTCGCAAGAATCACTTCATCGACGCATATTGTTGCATTCTGGCAACGATGGGCATCAAGCCACATTACGTCCGCACACTCCGAGCAGATCAAGGAAGAGAATGCATCAATCACCCGATGCAAGCTCTCTTCGACGAACATCTAACGAACCACGTTGTATGTGTCAAAGGCGAGCTCTACTCTGTAGGAGCAGCCAAAACAGATGTAAACAATATACGACATAGTGCACGAGCAATGACACAGAAATACACCTAAACGCTTCTGGCACTTCGCCATAGCACATGTGGCATACATCCACAACGTGACTTCACCGTCTCGCCTAGACAATTCCAAAACGATATCCAATCTGCTGTTCTCCAAGAGAGCAGATCTAACACAAGTGCCACCCTTTGGCTGCTTTGCCTCCACATACAAAAATAGACTCACCCTTCAAGATCAACATCCATCCGATCAAGGAGTCTTCATCAGCATAGCGAAACCAAACAGCGTAATCGGCTGCTGCGTGAGCGACAGATCACGATTCATCGTCACTCGACAAGATGCAGACTTTGATCCACACGTGTACCCGTTTCACGAGAAACCACTGTCCACTCCAGCCTGGCAGACATTTCACAATCTGACACAAGCAGCAGCACAAAGCAGTACGCATCAAGCGACTCCACCAACAAAGAAAAAATCAGCACTCGAATATGCTCTACAAAATCAGATATCGACGACTCCCCTTGTATAGAAATTTAAGAAGTCACAGATACAATCAACCAGGAAAAGACCGACAAACAAGATTCGTCCGATTCTGATCTGGAATCTCAAGATGATAACAACGAAAGTGCTCGCATCTCATCAAGACAGCAGCGCCCTCCTGCGTCTTCAAAGCGAGAACTGAAAATCCTATCGCACAAAGAAAAGCAAATCTTCTCAAACACTACAAATCCGACAAAACATATTCTGATAACCGTAACTCACTCCTGAACATCGCTGTGACAGGACACGATTCAGATGCAGTGGGGAAAACAAACGTACTATAGGCCGGCCAAAGGTTAATTAATGAATTAATGGATTAATTAATTAGTTCATTAATTAATGAATTAATTAATCAATGAATTAATTAATGGATTACTGAATTAATGAATTAATTGAAAGAAGAAGATTCTGAGCTGAGATTCTTGGAAAAAGATTTTCTAACTGCATTAACACGACAGGATACCCATCAGGACTTAGTCAAAAAATCCGTCCTGCGGCGCATTTGGTTTAACAAGGCTTGACTGCGGCACATTCAATTTCATAAAAAATCTGGCCTGCGGCACATTCTTTTGATAGAAGAATCCTCTTCTAAAACATTCGGTGATGCATTTCATTTCAAGTTTCTTATTCTGTCTACCAATTCTTGAGTAGTGAAAATGGTTTGAACTCCAATACTGAGTGATTACAACGACTCAATTTGTACCAAATAGTAATAACGAAAGTTTTAAATAACAAACCCTTTGTCAAATCAAACCTCTTGAGATACAAATCGCACAACACAATTTCAATTCCAAACGAATTTATTAGAAACAACATATGTCATGTAACATAATTGTCATAAATACTAGACTTATTTCTATTCTTTTTCGTTTGCACGCCGTTTCTTCGTGCGTCCTTCAAACCCTCTGGCACAGTAACGGTCCTTAGCCGAAGGTCCACAATTTCCTGCTGGAGTCGAAGTTACGTTAAATCCTGTCTCCTGTCCATGATTATCACCCACTTCTTTGACACACCATATTCCTCCAACAATGACGTGTGCACAATCTCTTGCTTAATGTCTTTGTAATAAAAAAGTAATGTCCCTGTGGGCGCCTCTAACAATGTCACTTTACGTTTGTGTGACCCTGTTGATCAACCATCAGCATGGCGTGCTAACCTGTGCCCAGCCCAATTGAAGTCTGACAAAAAAAATTCCATATTCTGCTGATCACAGCCCAATGCTGTGACGACACTGTTGACACGAAGCGAGTGAATTCTTGTGTACCAAAACACCTCTTTTTGGAGAGAGTTGAGCAACCAAAAATATCGCCAAAAAAACCCAGAAATGCTTTTTCCGACGCGCTACTAATGTCGTGTTTTCAAAATTTCGCGGCTGACGCCACAAAAAAAGAGCGCAGTTTTTAAAAAAAAACTGCGCTCCGCGCGGTTCTTTGAAACCGCGCTTCGCGCGGTTTTAATTAATTCATTAATTAATGGATTAATTCGGGGCAAACATTCTGAGAAGTTGTTTTCTTCACTGTTCCGATCATTCAACGGAAAGATCACTGAATACCATCCAGCCAGTGACAACTACTCTATCACGTGTCAAGACGGCAATTCAGAAATGTTGTCTCACTCAAACATTTCAAAATACGTAAAAGGCGCCAAGCAATACGAGGCCCATCACATAAACCAACTGGCACTCAACAGTACGTTTCACACAGCTCTGTCATCAAACATGACTCAGTCAAACAACGTACCAGAAAACTACAAAGACGCCATAGTTGCATCCGACGTTGCTGCTTGGATGTAGGCCTGCGACATATAAATGAGCAAACTTAAATCACTCGGATGCTGGGAGGTCCCACGACGATCATCTCTAATCTCTCCCTCAAAACGCAATAGTCATGAAAAGTCGATGGACATTCAGATACAAGACAAACGAGCTTGGAGATCTAAAATCAGTCAGCCATCGATCGAGATCGTAGCCAAAGGATATTCTGAAGTCCAAGGTCTACACTACTTTGAAAACTACGCACAAGTAGTTTAGTGTGAATGCGCCAAAGGATACGAAAATCGACGTAAATACGTTTATCGCCTTCTTCTTCATTTATACGGCATGAAAGACAGTCCTCGAGAATGGGGTCAACTCTTCGCAAGCGTCTGTAAAGACTTCTGTCTAACACGCCTCAAAAGCGACAAATGTGTCTTCGTCAAATTCGTCAACAACTCAAAGAGTCGAATCCAAAACATACATCCAAACCTGGCTAACATTAACGAAGCCAACGCCTTCGTGCCCGAGAACGATAGAAACTATTCTGACTGCCCGCATGCTACAGCGATACTAATCATTGCCAGCTACCTCGATGACAATCTTGCATTTACGAATTGTGAAGCACCAGCAGCAGATTTCGAAGTACTTTGCAACGTCAAATTTCCTATGGATGCCGAGGGACCTGTCAGCTGGTATCTATCCGTCAAATACGACTGTGATCCAACAGCAGGCGCAGTATCAGCTCACCAGCACCTCTACATTGACAAGCTCCTTAAGAGGTTGGGCATGGAACAGTACAATCCACTGTTTACACCATTTCCACAAAAGGCCGATGATATAGTCAAAGAACTAGCAATTCACGACGAGAATCTCGTCAGAATACCAAGCTTTGGTCGGCAGTTTCCTCTATCAGCACGTACACACTTTTCCAGAAATATCCTGGGCAGTCAGTCTCAGTACTAAGCAAATACATGATTCGACCCGGCCCACTCACTGAGTCTGGTGATAGCCAAGAAACTTCTTCGTTACCTCAAAGGGCGCAAGAATATCATTCTATGATGGTGCGCTCATGATTGCACCGGCGCACACTTGCCAGGCACGATCTATGGATATGCCGACGCATCCTTTGCCGACACAATTCCACATCAACATTCTTCAGTCGGATACGTCTTCTTGCTCAACGGCACTGCTATCTCCTGGCGCACGAGTAGGACTACTCTAATTTTTCTCAAAGCAGCAGAAGCTGAGCTGTACAGTTTATCTAGCGCCACTCAGGAAGCCATCTATCTCCGCAAGGTGTCCATCGAGCTTAGAATTCCTACAGAACAGCCCGACTATTATGTACGAGGATGGTCAGGGCCTGACAGGCAGCATTTGCTTTATCCAAAGAAAACAGATTTTGCAATCGCAGCAAACACATCTCCCTTCCCTGGAGCTTTGTTGTCAAACGACAAAAAAATTTCATTGACGAGATTGCCGTTGTCGGTATCAGCCGCACAGGTATGCTTGCAGACATATTTTGCTCGCCTCGACCCGCATCGAGCTTTATACCATTCTGCAACACATTTTGGGACACTCACAGATGCCCATCGCATTGCTACAAACTGAGGAGAGGGACGCCTCTTACTCGAGTGCTCACCCATCCATCAATATGCTCTAGTCATTCAGAATACCACTATTGTGTGACTTTCTATCGATATGATGTGCAATCTGAGCTCCAAAGTGTTTGCTAGAAATTTTTTGTACTCACGGAGTTTACTCTTTGCCCTTTCTCACCCATCCATCGACATGTTTTAGTCATGCAGAATACCACTATTGTGTGACTGTCTATCGATCTTATGTTCGATCTCAGCTACAAAGTGTTTACAAACTTGACACTCACGGGTGTTACTCTTTTCCCAAATTTGATTTGCAATCATCAAAATTATGCAGACCTGAATTCTAAATACGGCTGTTCATGATGATGTATCTGCACGTTTGCTCTAAGCAAAATATCTCATGGGCTGTAAAAAAATTCCCAATAATAATGATGAGTTCATCTAATTAACATAAAAATATGCCATGAAATGTGCGATCGTTAATTTATCTATACGAATCAGAATATTCATTATCATCAATATGGGTTTTGTTTTTTTCCTAATTCATATGAGAATATTATGTGTAACTCTACTTGAATGCAGATATCTCCATAATCATATCACGCGAGCTCCCTTCATTCTTAGTGAGGACGAGTCTTTAAGTGTGGAACATGAAGGTAAAAATCTCATGTATCCAACAAAATTCCACTACGAATTACCGCAAAGCAATTTGTACCAAATTCACCCTTTCATAAATTATAAGTATCTTCGAGAGGAGGAGGGATAAAACCATATTTCTGATTTAGTGAATTAATCTAAATTCAGGAGATTACAATTTTACTAAATACCATTTAATTGGATTTAGGAATCTCAAATATATTTATATTTTCTTGAAGGAGTCGACGTATTCTATTCATAGTAACGAGTCAGCCTTCCGTTGAAAATAGATTGACTTTGGCCATCTATTTTCCGCTCCAGTTCAAGTGAACTCATATAAAAGAAGTTGGAAATTTGGATTGTTTCTTCTCCCCAAAGGTCCGCGACACGTTCCAAGTTTCAAGATTACAATGAATACTTCGTACCAGACCCCTCAAGGGTCTCATTGCTCTCTACTAAACCAAAGACACCCACCCGGGTGTTTCCTCACGAGTGTGTGTGTCTTTCTGACTGTCTTGTTCAGCACCAGATAATGACGAGCACGTTAGAAAGAATTAGTGGAGCCCCAGAACACTGTCCAGCAAATAGGTGCCGCAAACGAAAATCTCTGTCAATGGTGGTGGGCGTGTTTGTGATATGTGTGTATGTGTGTATGTGTGTGAGAGAGCAAATGTGTGCATGTGTGTGACAGTCTGCATCAGCCGAGCACGTCGGAGAGAATTAGTGGAGAGCAAGAACATATGTATACGTCAAGCAAAAATAACTTAATAAAATCTTCATCAAGGGAGGTACGGGTGAATGTGTGTATGTGTTTACATGTGTGAGAGAACAAGTGCGTGTGTGTGTCTGACTGCCTCAATCAGTACTAGGTAATGACGAGCACATCAGAGAGAATTAGTACAGAGCGAGATCACACCTATTTTTCAAGCAAACAAATAGCCGGGAAAAGAAATCTGTGTCAGTGGTGGTACGGATGTGTGTGTATGTGTGTGAGAGAGAGAACAAGAGACTGCATGTGCCTGACTG
>Ga0105055_10009837_pt1 | contig 12118 bp, 10 predicted proteins | sample BON03_FD_78090 | JGI IMG/M metagenome (GOLD analysis project Ga0105055, IMG submission 78090) | Freshwater microbial communities from Lake Bonney liftoff mats and glacier meltwater in Antarctica - BON-03 | ecosystem: Environmental > Aquatic > Freshwater > Ice > Glacier meltwater | place: Lake...
AGCAGCACAAGGCCCGCGTTTTTGACCAGCGCCCGCGCCAGCGCGCAGCGTTGCTGCTGGCCACCTGACAATTCCAGCGGCTTGCGCTGCAGCATTGGCGTCAGCTGCATCAGCTCTGCCGTTTCGCGCACGCGGCGGTCAATCTCGGCCTTGTCCAGACCCAGCAGCTTCATCGGGGATGCGATGTTTTCGTATACGGTCATCGCCGGGTAGTTGATGAACTGCTGGTAAACCATCGCGATCTTGCGGTCCTGCACTCGTTGGCCGGTTACGTCCTCGCCGTTCCACACGATGCGGCCCTTTGTTGGGGCATCAAGGCCTGCCATAAGGCGCATCAGCGTCGTCTTGCCCGCGGAGGTCGGTCCAAGCAGCACGTTCATCGTGCCATTTTGCAGGGTTAGTGTCGTCGGATGGATGAACGTTTGAGCACCCACGACATAGCTGACGTCTTTAAGTTCTAAGGTCATGCGATGTCCTTTATGTGCGCGCGGCCGCCCGTCATATAGGCGTCAAGTGCGGCGGCGTCGGTCTTGCGCAGGCCCAACTTGCTTCGCCGCCACAGGACGTCCTCGGCTGTGCTGGCGAATTCGCGTGTCATCAACCAGTCGACCTCTGCCGCGGTCAGGGTGGCACCAAAATCTTGCCCCAGATCGGCGGCAGTCTTGGCGTTTCCAAGGATGAGTCTCGCGTCGGTGCCGTAAGCACGGATCAGGCGCTCGGCCCATGGGTTATCCAGAAACGCAAAGTCGCGGCGAAGATCAGCGATTAGCTTGTCCACGTCACCAAAAGGGAAATCGCCGCCAGGCATCGCTACGCCAGCGGTCCACGGCCCCTTTGTCACCTCCAGCCGCTTTCCAATCTTTTCCAGAGCACCTTCAGCCAAGCGGCGGTAGGTCGTGATCTTGCCGCCAAAGATGTTCAGGGCGGGCGCTCCGGCGCTGTCGTCCAGTTTTAGCGTATAATCCCGCGTGGCGGCGGTGGCAGAGCTTGCGCCCTCGTCATACAGCGGGCGCACCCCCGAATAGGTCCAGACGATATCATCCATGCTGACCGGGTCTTTCAGATAACCGTTCACGAAGTCGATCATGTATTGCTGTTCGTCCGGCGTGCAGACTGGCTTTTGCGATGCGTCCGGATGTTCCTGATCCGTGGTGCCGATCAGGGTGAAATCCGTCTCGTAGGGGATCGCGAACATGATTCGCCCATCGGTACCTTGGAAAAAGTAGCATTTTTCGTGATCGAACAGCCGCTTGGTCACGATGTGACTGCCGCGTACTAGACGCACGCCATCTTGGCTGTTGGACCGGATCTGCTGACGCAGGATATCCCCGACCCATGGCCCGCCGGCATTCACGATCATGCGGGCGCGCACCGTGCGGGTCGCCTCTGTTGCCATATCTTTCAGCGTGACCGTCCAGATCCCGTCGCTGGTATCGGCCGACAGGACCTTGGTGCGCGTCAGTATGGTCGCACCGCGGGCGGCGGCGTCGCGGGCGTTCAGGGCGACAAGACGCGAATCTTCGACCCAGCAGTCGCTGTATTCATAAGCTTTTTTGAAATCGTCGCGCAGCGGCGCGCCTTCTGGACCGCTTGTCAGGTCCAATGTGCTGGTGGCGGGCAGTATCTGGCGACCGCCCAGCGTGTCATACATCAGCAGCCCAAGCCGGATCAGCCAAGCAGGGCGGCGACCCTTCATCCAGGGCATAACTAACGAAAGCAGCTTGGATGTGGGTGTATCGCCTTCGAACCGCATATCTGCGTGATAGGGTAGTACAAAGCGCATCGGCCAGCTGATGTGCGGCATGGCGCGCAGTAGCGTCTCGCGCTCGATCAGGGCCTCTCGGACCAGACGGAATTCGAAATACTCCAGATAGCGCAGGCCGCCGTGGAACAGCTTGGTTGATGCGGAAGATGTCGCCGAGGCCAAGTCAGACATTTCTGCTAGCGTCACGGACAGGCCTCGCCCGGCCGCGTCACGTGCGATACCGCAGCCGTTAATGCCGCCGCCAATGACAAGAAGGTCGCAGACAGTGCTGTCATCGTTCACGCTGGATCCTCCCAAACCCTGTGGAACTGGATTAGCAAACCTGCGTCAAAAAGAAAAGAACTAGTTTCGTAAGTGTTCGTTTTGACGATTTCGCGCCTTGTTTTGGATTGAAACGCAAAAAAGCTTGTGATGTGATGCCCTTGACGTAAAAGCTGGCAGCTATGCCAATGTGCCTGGATCATTCTGGACTGGCGCGTACCCCCGACGCGGTTGCGTTAGGGATCATCAGGTGGATTATTTACGATGTCGCAAACGATACGTTTTCCAGAGATTCTTGATATCGCACGGCGCGATGGCAAGGTGACCGTTGAACAGCTGGCAGAGCATCTGGGCGTCACCCTGCAGACCATCCGTCGCGATCTGGCCGAACTGGCAGAGGCCGGAAAACTGGAGCGTGTGCACGGCGGGGCGGTGCTGCCATCCGGCACTGTCAATATCGCTTACGAGGAACGCCGCCGTCTGAACGCGGACAACAAGACCGCGATGGCAAAGGCCTGCGCCGCAATGATCCCGCAGGACTGCGCCATCTTTTTGAACATAGGCACAAGCACAGAGGCGGTGGCGACAGAACTGTTGCACCATCGCAACTTGATGGTCGTGACAAACAACATGAATGTGGCCAACATCCTTACCCGGAATCCTGATTGCGAGGTGATCGTGACGGGTGGATCGCTACGGCAGTCCGACGGCGGGCTGACCGGCGATATCACCACGGCGACTATTCGCCAATTCAAGTTCGACATAGGCGTGATCGGTTGTTCGGCCATCGATCAGGACGGCGATATCTTGGACTTTGATCTGAAAGAAGTCGGCGTCAGTCAGACGATCCTGCGCCATTCCCGCCGAGCCATGCTGATTGCGGATCACACAAAGTTCAAGCGCAAGGCCCCGGCGCGCATTGGGTCCCTATCCGAAATCGACACCTTTTTCACTGACGCGCCATTGGCCCCGGCGCTTGCTGAACGCTGCGCGCAGTGGCGCACGCTGATCAGCGTCTGCCGCGCTTGATCAGGCAGAAAACAAACCATGCCCTGTGCCTTATGCTCTTGACCTGATCCTGCCGTCGCTACCTGCGTTCGACATTTGGACCTACTGGCTTTTCGCGCTGTGCGCGTCGCTAGAGGCATTGGTCCCGACCGGCCTAGCTTGTGCCAGGGACGATCGTCATCGTCGCGGGCTGCATGCTGGCAAAGCGCGGCGTGATCGCTCGCGCGCTGATCGTGGGGCCAAAGCTGCTGATTTGCGACGATCCCGTCTCGGCCCTCGACGTGTCAGTCCAAGCGCATGTCGTCGATCTGCTCAAAGAATTGCAGCGTGATCCGGGCCTGGCGATGATCTTTATCGCGCATGATCTGAGCGTGGTGAAAAACATTTCTCAAGACGTGATGGTCCTGTATCGAGGCCGCGTCATGGAAAAGGCGCCGCGCCGCGCGATTTATGCAAACCCCCAGCATCCCTATACGCAAGCGCTGCTGTCCGCGGTGCCAGTGCCGGACCCGGTGATAGATCGGGCCAAAAAGATCATCGCGTTGTACGGCGACATGCCATCCACGATGTCGCCGCCGTCTGGCTACATGTTCCGCACCCGCTGAGCTCGTGCCATGCCCGACTGCGCGATCATCCTGCCCGAACCGGAAGGCGATGCGCACCGCGTTGCCTGTCTGCACCCCCGCCCGGTGCGGGAAACCGAACTGGTCTGACCTGCCCCGATTGATAGGCTGAATAAGGGGCAGCACATGCCGCGCCGCCCCTTGTTGAGTCTGCTCGCCGCCTGTCGCGGAACCTTTACAAAACCGCAGTCAAAGCGTCACGAAGCGGCCTTTAAGGTGCGGTAACTAAATTATGGATACCGGACTTATGTCAATCAAACTGGTCAGCCTGACCTCCGCGCTTGCGATCGCAGCCTCTGCTGCTGCGGCGGAACAGAACTTCAACCGGATCGCCAGCTTTGCGACCGCTGTAAATAACGCTGACGCCAGCGTGGAATCCTCTGCCGAGATCATCAGCGCCTCTGCTGACGGAATGACGCTGGCCTATTCAGACAGCCCGCTGGGTGTCGTCGGCTTCATCGACATCACCGACCCAGCCGCGCCCGCCGCGCTTGGCAATATCGAGGTTGGCGGCGAGCCGACCGCCGTGTCCATATCCGGCACGACCGCGCTGGTCGCCGTGAATACCTCTGAATCCTACACCGCCCCGTCGGGCGTGCTGAAGGCCTATGCCATCGCGGATAAATCCGAACTGGCGTCCTGCGATCTGGGCGGTCAGCCTGACAGCACCGCCGTTGCGCCCGATGGCAGCTTTATTGCGATAGCGATCGAAAACGAGCGGGATGAAGATCTTGGCGATGGCCGCGTCGGCCAATTGCCAGCCGGCTACGTCGTGACCCTGCCGCTGGTGGACGGGTTGCCCGACTGCGCCGCCATGACGACCATCGACGTGACCGGCTTGGCCGAGATCGCGCCCGAGGACCCAGAGCCAGAGTTCGTGGACATCAACGCCGCTGGTGAGATCGTTGTCACGATGCAGGAAAACAACCATATCGTCATCATCAAGGACGGTGCGGTCACGGCGAACTTCTCGGCTGGGTCGGTTGATCTGGAAGGCATCGACGCAACGGATGAGAAGGCAGCACTGTTGTTCACTGAAAGCCAGCCGGGCCGGCTGCGTGAGCCGGACGGTGTGCAGTGGATCGACGACAGCCACTTTGCCATCGCGAACGAAGGCGACATGGACGGCGGCTCGCGCGGCTGGACGATCATGTCCAAGGATGGGGCCGAGGTTTACGAATCTGGTACCGACTTCGAACATGCCGTCGTGCAGACCGGCCACTATCCCGACCGCCGATCCGACGCCAAAGGTGTGGAGCCGGAGGGTATGGAATTCGCGACCTTTGGCGACACACCTTACGTCTTTCTGCTGGCCGAGCGCGCATCAGTGGTTGGCGTCTATGACGTGACCGACCCCGCAGCACCTGTACTGCACCAGATCCTGCCGTCGGGCATCGCGCCCGAAGGGGCCATCGCAATCCCGTCCCGCAACCTGTTCGTCAGCGCGAACGAGGCGGACTTGATCGAGGACGGCGGCGCGCGCAGCCACGTCATGATCTACGAATATCAGGACGCGCCTGCCGCTTATCCGCAGCTCACCTCTGCCGGGGCGGACAACCTAATCGGCTGGGGCGCAATTTCCGGCATGGTCGCGGGTGAAGGCTCGACAATCTATGCCGTCAACGACAGCTTTTTCAGCTACCAGCCCACAATCTTTACCATCGACGCGGGCCAGACCCCGGCTCAGATCACGGCGGCCTTGGCCGTCACACGCGGCGGGATGCCTGCGCAAAAGCTGGATATGGAAGGCATCACGTTGGACGGTGAGGGCGGTTTTTGGGTCGCCTCTGAGGGGCGTACTGACCGTATGACGCCGCACGGCATTTATCACGTCGAAGCGGACGGCAATATCGATCAGGAAATCAGCCTGCCCGCTGAATTACTGGCGCAGGAGGATCGCTATGGCTTTGAGGGGATCACCCTGATCGGTGACACCCTTTGGATGGCGGTGCAAAGTGAATGGGGTGACGATGCTGCCGGTTTCGTCAAACTGGTCGCCTATAACACCGACACGCAAGACTGGGGCGCTGTGTCATATCGGCTGGGGGCCGCGGGCGCGGGCTGGGTCGGCCTGTCAGAAATCACTGCGCATGGCGATTTCGTCTATGTCGTGGAGCGCGACAACCAGATCGGCGCGGATGCCGCGCTCAAAATGGTCTACCGCATCCCTGCGGACCAAATGGTCGCCGCACCGCTGGGCAGCGACTTGCCCGTCGTGACTAAGGAAGAGGTTCGCGACCTGATCCCTGACTTAAAGGCGCAGGGCGGCTATGTCGTGGACAAGGTCGAGGGGCTGGCGATATTTGCTGACGGTACCGCATGGGCCAGCACCGACAACGATGGCGTTGATGACAGCTCTGGCGAGACGTTCTTTTGGTCGCTCGGCCAGTTCTGATCCCAACCTGTGACACCGACTGGCCCCGCACTGTGGGGCCAGTTGCACTGACCGGGGGTTTTTGCCCCGAAGCATGCCATTTCAAATCTTCTGCGGCAGCAGCCGCATCCAGTATCTGAAAAGACATGATATTTTGCTGAAATTCACTTTTGCCGCCCTGCTGATCGCCGCTACCCCAGCTGCAGTCCAAACCGATGATTTCGGGACAAAGGCGCTGATCGGGTTCGAGCGGACAACCCGCGATCTGTGCGGCTATCCCGGGGAGACCGTCGATCCTGCCGGGCTTGCGGCGGCGCTTGCCGGTCCATTGAGCGAGGCGATGGGGCTTTTGAACACAGAATCGATCATCGGATCCTTCTAGGCCTCTGATCCGGATGGCGGTGCCCAGATGTAGGTCTCTACCATGACGGGCCGGAATGGCGGCTATGATCTGCTGACCGGCATCTTGGTTAGGCTAGCGTCAGAGAAGATCGCCACCCTTAATTGACGCCCTAGCGCACGTAATGCACCGCTGGCTTGCGGAACAGCAGCACGGCCAGCACGGCCAGCGCGGCCCCAAGTGCCACGACCAGCGCGACAAGGCGCAACTCTTCCCATCCCAGCCAGGTGGTTAGGGTCAGGCCGGTTTTGCTGGCAAACAGCGCAGTGGTGGCGCGGGCGGTCAGGGTGCCGCCTGCAAGGCCTGGCACCGTGCGACCCACGATCAGACCCATGACTTAAACCCACATGACCGCAAAGACGTATCCGCGCGTCGCCCTTAGCGCGCGCAGCAGGGCCAGCCGCGCGCTTCTGTGGTGTCAAATTCCAGCAAAGCCGTCGGCGGCTGCAAAATATGAATATCGACTTCGTAGATCGAAAATGAGTTACCGATGTGGAGCAAGTGGATTGATCGTTTAAGAAATGGAAACGGTTCATCTGGTTGTCGAACATGAGGTTCGACAACCGTGACTTGGCTTGTCATCTTTTAGGGCGCAACGAACGGCTGCTTTCGGGAAATCCGTTTGCAGTCTATACAAAGCAAAGAACTAAACCCGTTAAGGCTCATGCGATGTTATCCGTCCTTGCCGACCGCACCTATCGTCACCTGTTTCTGGCGCAAATCGTGGCTCTGCTTGGCACCGGGATGGCGACCATCGCCCTTAGTCTGCTGGCCTTTGATCTGGCAGGCGACCGCGCGGCGCTGGTTCTGGGTGCGGTCTTTACAATCAAGATGATCGCTTACGTCGGCATCGCGCCCATCGCCGGAGCCATTGCGAACCGCTGGCCGCGACGTGCCATGTTGGTTAGCCTCGATCTCGTCCGTGCGGTTGTCGCGTTATGCCTGCCGTTCGTCACGGAGATTTGGCAGGTCTATATTCTGATCTTTATGCTGCAATCCGCCTCTGCCGCATTCACACCCACGTTTCAGGCGACAATCCCCGACATTCTGCCAGAAGAGGACCGTTACACCCGGGCTCTTTCGCTATCGCGTCTGGCCTACGACCTAGAGAATTTGATCAGCCCGGCATTGGCCGCAATCCTGCTAACTTTTGTCAGCTACCAGATACTATTTTATGGAACAGTCATCGGGTTCGTCGGCTCTGCACTGCTTATCGTATCGGTCCTGCTGCCAAGTCCGCAACCCACCGTTCCACGCGGTATCTATGATCGCACCACGCGGGGGCTGCGGATCTATTTGGCGACGCCGCGCCTGCGGGGGCTTTTGTCGCTTAACCTTGCCGCGGCTGCAGCCGGGGCGATGGTGCTTGTGAACACGGTCGTTCTGGTGAAATCAGATCTGGGCCTTGGCGACACACAAGTGGCTATGGCACTCGGTGCCTTTGGTGGCGGTTCCGTGCTGGCCGCGCTTGGTTTGCCCCGTTTGCTCGACAATCGGCCCGACCGGCCCGTGATGATGATCGGCGCGTCGGTTCTGGTCGTCGTTTTGCTTGCACTGGGATTGTGGAGTGCCGTTGCTGGCCCCGTGTGGCGCGTTGTGCTGATTGGCTGGCTCGCCATCGGCATCGGATATTCCGTCGTGCTAACACCCTCTGGGCGGCTTTTGAAACGGTCTGCTCATCCTGAGGATCGCCCTGCGGTATATGCCGCCCAATTTGCGCTGTCGCACGCCTGCTGGCTTATGACCTATCCGCTATCGGGGTGGCTGATGACGGCGTTCAGCCCAGTGACCGCGTTTATCGTCCTTGCACTGGTGGCAGGCGCAGGGCTTGTGGGTGGCATGCTTTTTTGGCCACACGAGCAGGATGCATCGCTTGCACATAGCCATGATGACCTGCCACAGGATCACCCCCATCTTGATGGTGGGCTGACTCATAGCCACCCGATAGTGATTGACGATTATCATCAGCATTGGCCTCGTGCTGGCGGCGCGCACGGGTAACGTTGATCGCTTGGCAGACGTGCAAAAAGTCGCGTTCAAGGTTTGCGCAGGCCGATCTGTCGCTCTTGGTGGATCAAGCTGTCAAGCGTCGATAAGCAAGAAAAAAATGCCGGATCGACGCAAAGAAGCGGTTTAGCAATGCGAACATCATAGAACTGGATGGCCGCCGTCTTCTACTGAGATGCGATCGCAAAGCTGCTGCTGTAAAACCTGCGACGCCTTAGACGGCCGTTGCGGGATAGCCAGCGGCATCAAGCGCGGTGAGCAGGCTGGCGTCATTGTGACTGGTCTGCACGACGAGCGTGCGTGCGGGCATATCGAATGCCAGAGTGGCGTCGGGGTCGAGGCCAAGGACCGTCTTCTCTATGGTCGCCTTGCAGTGGCCGCAACTCATGTCGGGAATGAAATAGTTTGTCATCGCAGGCTCCTGTGCTTTGCGTTTTGATATAGGGCCTTCCACTGCGGGAAGGTCAAATGCAAATACTTGTGATCGTGCTCTTGACCTTCCCCTGACTGGAACCCCCATATCAAGAGCTGAACCAAAGCCCGAGGCCCTCATGTCCAACACATCCACCATCACCCAGCCCGTCACCTTGGCCGTGACTGGCATGTCCTGTGCCTCCTGCGTGGGGCGGGTCCAGCGCTCCCTTGCGGCGGAACCCGGCGTGACATCGGCAGAGGTCAACCTTGCCACCGAAACTGCCCGGATCACCGGGAAAGTATCCCCCGCCCGGCTGGCACAGGTGCTGTCGGAAGCAGGATATCCCGCGCGGGATGCGGTCGTCTATCTGGCGATCACGGACATGACCTGCGCCTCTTGTGTGGGACGAGTGGAGCGCGCGCTGCTGGCGGTGCCGGGTGTCACCGCAGCGTCGGTCAATTTGGCGACAGAGACCGCACAGGTGCATATTATCGACAGCGCGGTCACGTCCGTAGATCTGATCGCGGCGGTTGCGGCTGCGGGCTATCCTGCTACCGTCGCGGGCGAGCTGCAAGGCCACGCCACGACCGAACGCGCGGCCCGCAAGGATGCAGAGGCGCAGGACCTGAAGCGCCGCATGATCATCGCCCTGGCGCTTACTCTGCCTGTTTTCGTGATGGAAATGGGCGGGCACATCTTTCCAACTGTGCATCATGCCATCGCGAATACCATCGGGATGCAGACATCGTGGCTCATACAGTTCGTGCTGACGACCCTTGTACTCGTGTGGCCCGGCCGGTCGTTCTACGCCAAGGGCGTGCCAGCTTTGCTGCGTGCGGCCCCCGATATGAACAGCCTTGTGGCGATGGGCACGGCGGCGGCCTGGGCCTATTCGACGGTCGCGACCTTCGCGCCGGGCATCTTGCCGCCCGAAGGCCGCGCTGTGTATTTCGAGGCGGCGGCGGTCATCGTCGTACTGATCCTGCTGGGCCGGACACTGGAAGCACGCGCCAAAGGCCGTACCGGGGCTGCCATCGCAAGGTTGGTCGGGCTCAGGCCCAAGATTGCGCAGGTGGAACGCAATGGTCAGTTCATCAGCCTCGACGTGGCCGAAGTCGTGGTGGGCGACCTTGTCCATGTGCGCCCGGGCGAACGTCTGGCGGTCGACGGGACCGTGACTTTTGGCGCGTCTTGGGTCGATGAAAGCATGATTTCCGGCGAACCTGCGCCAGTTGAAAAGCAGAACGGAGCAGGGGTCACCGGCGGCACTGTGAACGGCACCGGAGCGCTGGTTTACCGCGCAACCCATGTGGGGGCCGATACGGTGCTGGCGCGGATCGTGGGTATGGTCGAGGATGCGCAATCCGCCCGGCTGCCGATCCAGGCACTGGTGGACCGCGTGACGCTTTGGTTTGTGCCCGCCGTCATCGCGCTGGCGGCGCTGACCACCCTCATTTGGCTGATCTGGGGGCCGGAGCCGACGCTGGCCCACGCGCTGATTGCCGGCGTTTCCGTCCTGATCGTGGCTTGCCCTTGCGCGATGGGGCTGGCTACGCCGACCTCGATCATGGTGGGGACGGGCCGCGCAGCGGAACTGGGCGTGCTGTTTCGGCGCGGTGATGCGTTGCAGGCCTTGCAGGGCGTGCAGGTCGTGGCGCTGGACAAGACCGGCACGCTGACCGCCGGGCGGCCGGAATTGACGGATAGGGTCATCGTGAACGGCTTTGAGGCGGACCATGTCTTGGCCGTCGTCGCAGCGGCAGAGTCCGCTTCCGAACACCCAGTTGCCAGCGCAATCATCCGCGCGGCCAAGGCACAGGGGCTCAAGCTCGCCTCTGCAACCGACTTTCAGTCGATCACGGGTCTGGGCATTTCGGCCATGGTTGAAGGCAGTCGCGTCTTGGTCGGCGCAGACCGTTTGATGGAGCAGGAGGGAGTAGACATGAGGGCGGCCCCCTCGGCTTCTGCGCTGGCCGCACAGGGACGCTCGCCGCTGTATGTCGCCATTGATGGACGGCTGGCGGGCCTTCTGGGTGTGGCCGACCCGGTCAAGCCCGGCACCCCTGCGGCTATTGCTGCACTGCATCAAATGGGTCTGACGGTCGCCATGATCACGGGCGACAACGCCGCCACAGCGCAGGCCATCGCGGACACATTGGGTATCGACCGCGTCGTGGCAGAGGTCATGCCTGACGGCAAAGTCACAGCGCTTGACCAGTTGCGCCGTGCCCATGGTGCGGTGGCTTTCGTCGGCGACGGGATCAACGATGCGCCGGCGTTGGCCAGCGCTGATGTGGGCCTTGCCATCGGCACCGGCACCGATGTCGCGATTGAAACGGCGGACGTGGTCCTGATGTCCGGGGACCTGCGCGCCGTTGTGGATGCGCTGCACATCAGCCGCGCCACGTTGCGCAACATTCGCCAGAACCTGTTCTGGGCTTTCGGATACAACGTCGCGCTGATCCCCGTAGCGGCCGGTGTTCTTTACCCGCTGAACGGCACCCTGCTGTCACCGGCGTTGGCAGCGGGGGCGATGGCGCTGTCCAGCGTTTTTGTGCTGACCAACGCGCTGCGCCTGCGGCGGGTGCGGTCGGCGGCTCCGGCGGTTGTCGCGGTCCTACAGTCCCGCCATACGACTGCCACATCGCAAGAGGTCACATCATGAACATTGGAGAAGTAGCAACGCGCGCGGGCCTGCCCGCCAAGACGATTCGCTACTACGAGGAGATCGGACTCGTGAAGCCCCAGCGCGACACCAACGGCTACCGAGCCTTCCGCGACAGCGACGTGCACAAGCTCGTGTTTCTGGGCCGCGCCCGCGCGCTGGGCTTTACCATTGAGGATTGCCGTGCGCTGACTGCGCTATGGGAAGACACGTCGCGCGCGAGTGCCGACGTCCGCCAGATCGCGACCGACCATCTGACCCAGATCGAGACCAAGATAGCCGACCTGCAAGCCATGCACATAACCCTGTCGCACCTTGTTGCCACTTGCGCGGGCGACGACCGGCCCGACTGTCCGATCCTGCGCAATCTGGAAAGCCCGCTTTAAAAGTGGAAACGGCCCGGCATGGAGGGCCATAAGGCTAGGGCTGTTTCGGAAGGTTCCAGCGCGACCCTGACCTCTTTGCGTTCCAACATCACCCACCCGCGACTCAAGTGTTGCAGCCTGCGGTGTGGACGCCGTCTCGCTGCCAATCGTCGACTGGAAGATGTCGACCTAGCAGTTTGAAACCGCTGACGAGTGTCTCATTACTTGATTATGA
>Ga0105055_10009842_pt1 | contig 12111 bp, 9 predicted proteins | sample BON03_FD_78090 | JGI IMG/M metagenome (GOLD analysis project Ga0105055, IMG submission 78090) | Freshwater microbial communities from Lake Bonney liftoff mats and glacier meltwater in Antarctica - BON-03 | ecosystem: Environmental > Aquatic > Freshwater > Ice > Glacier meltwater | place: Lake...
AGTTATTCACACCAAGCAATTCACAAACAGTTTTCAAATCAGCATCTTTTTCAATACAACTCTGGTCGTCACCTTTATCTTTAAACTCAATCTCGCCTAACAAAAGCACGCATGAAAGAATTTGTAATAACGGACCTAGAGTAGACTCCGCGTTAATTCCTATTGATGCCAAAGCCTTCAAAGTCACGTGTCCTGTATCATGGGATTCTGCCGCAGTATCAGGGAAGTTCAGATACCTGAATTTTGAATCCCCATTCAAATAATTGTCGCCCTGTAATGTACCTCGTAACATTTGATAGAAAATGTGATAATTCGCTTCTTCTTTGGATTGTGTTACTATCCTGCTTTTTTCAAGAAGATAGGTATCAACCGAAGCTCCAATAATTTGTCCAGTGGCGGAATAACTGAGGTTAATGAATTTGCCAAATCTGGAACTATTATCATTCCGACTTGTTTTTGCATTTCCAAAAGCTTCTAGAATCAATCCCGAATTGGAAATTTGTTCCAGGATGTTTTCTTTCTTGGCGGACATGTTGGCAAGGTGATCAATCACGATCTTTGTTGACTCTGTCTTCCCGGCACCAGATTCTCCAGACACCAGGATTGATTGAGGATTCTTCTTCATGTTTTGAAACGCCTTGGCTGATATTTTGTAGATATGGGGAGCAAGTTTGGTGTTTCCCACCTTTGCATAAGATTCCTGCAATTCCTTCGTATAAAGGTCAGCGTACCGCTTAAACGGGTTTACCACCATCACCATGCCACATGCGTCTGTATAAGGCAACTTGTTTGAAAATCGGCTTTCCAGGGTTCTCAAAATGCTTGCTTCGTGAAGGAAACTCAAATTGCTAAGTTCAGAAACGTCCTCCGAAATACATCGCTGACGCAGTTTGTCGGAGTTTTTGAGCTTGATGACGATGCCGTTTCTCTTAATACAGATGGCGTTCGGTCGGCAGTCTGAAACAATTGCATCCAGCCATTCGTGGTCATCGCTGAGCCAGAATACTAGATCTCCAACTTCAAACATCAGAATACTTGTTTTATTATTATTAGGAGGGATGACAATTTTGAATCTCACTTTTTTAACTGTCATACGAAGGGGGGCTCGCTTTTTCGTTCGCGCCTCAACCACTTTGCTTACTGTAAACAATACGATTAAATATATCCGTTGATAGTGTAAACATTCAAGATGCAAGAGACCAGGAGGTTCGACCATGTATATGGTAAGTAGCTTGTTCAAGCTGTATAATAAACGTCTAACACCAATAAAAGATCCGACTTATACCACCTCCAGCAGTCGTGATTATTCGAGATTGAACCAGAGTTCGATGACTCGATGCGTTGAGAAGATTCCCAATAAGCATAATTTGTTTTCCGAGATTCCTGCATTATACAGACCCCATGAGTATCGTGTGACTACAAAAGCCGATCTTCCTAAACACATTGACATGAATTTTCGCCCTTCGCAACCGAATACAAGTAGCGACGTTTCAGGATCCCATCGAGCCAAGTTTTTTAGAAGACCTATCGTACCGGTGCTGAATGGACTGCCACCATCGATACTTATGGCTAAGATACCAAACCAACCAGCTTTGGAATCAAAGGTTGAGTACGAAGGCCCGATTCGAACGCAAGGTACACAGACCAAAATGAGAGAATCGGAGGCTCAAACAGTTCCTTACACTCCAGACTATATTATTCCTCAAGGAGCGGATCCTTGCCCTGAAATACTTACTTTGTCTCACCTGAAATACGGGGAGTCCCTTCCTGCTACCATGCAAGAAGTGGAGCATATCGAGAGGGCGCGGTACAAGAAGGAATTCCTGTCTAACTTACCGCCCATAACCGATGAGGCTTCGTTTAACTTGAGAAGAAAACTTATGACAGAACATGAGTTGAGAGAATTGCGATTAAAGGAGAAGGACATCGAAGTTGTCCAAATGGAGCACTTGCGTTTGATCAAGAACGCGTTACATGATAGAGAGGCTGAGCGTGAATTTGTGAGTCAACAGCGACTTGAGTCAGTGAAGCAGATCAAGCTGGATGAAAAGGACGCTCGTATTTTAGAAATTCAACACGAAAGAATTAAAACATTGAGGAAACTGACGAAGAAGAGAGAAACGGTGGAGCCTGAGACCAGGGATATTATTCACGAATACAGCAACTTCGCCTCCAAGATGTACGCTCCTATCACCAGAGACGGCAATTTGAAACAAGATAGCTTGGTGCGCGAGGAAAGTGCTTATCCAGTTGTCCTCTCTAGTTATGATGGAATCCAGTATCTTGAGACAGTGATGAAACCGAAATTGCTAAAATCAAAAATTTCAAGACCTTGCACTAAAAAGTCCCAGAGTACCAAGAATCTTTTAACCCAGTTAAACTTCATGGATAAACTCACTAAAGAACGTAAAATGAAAGAATCGAAAACCGAAGAGCCGATTGAAGAAGAAGAGTCCGAAGTACCATTATGGCGAAAACGCGCGGAGAAATTGATTCGACCTCCTACACCTCGAGTAGCACCTTCAACAGTAGATTTGGTTCTGGAGACTGCCATTAACATGATGCAAAGATTGATTCGAGGTCGTGCTGTTCAAAACATGATGTTTGAAGGGAAAATGAAGCGTCTGGATTTGATTCGGGAACTACGAACAGAAGAATTATTGGAATCGAATCGAGATGAAATCTCATTGGAGTCCAAGAGAATGGAAGAAAGCACTGCGGATGCAGAATCAAATAACGGAGCATGGGGTGCGATACAAGGAGAAGTAATTGGAGGCACGTTAGACCTATTAGCAAAGGAGTGGACCAGGATGATGCAAGAGAAATGTATCGGTACATTTGTATCCGAAGCTGAAAACAAACGTAAAAGGAGAGAATCCATTCAAAGCGGGACTCGTCAAGCCGAGGAGCTTCAACGACAGAGGGAAGATATAGTTTACGGGCAGTTGATGGATGTACACCATAAAACTGTTGATTCCTATTTTGACGAGATACTAGCTGATAGTATGGACTCGGTTGCTACGGAAGTTGCACTCCAATATATCCACTCAGACATTAATGCCCCCCTCGACTCTGTAAGAGATATAGTGTCACATTTCTTGATTCCAAATGTTAATCGTGAAACGAAGAGAGAGGAATCAGAGATAGCAGAAAAGAGATTTCTGGCTGCTGCCCATGCCAATATATACCAAGCAATTAAATATGTGGATGAATCTAAACATGGTGAATAAGGAAAACATAATTGCATTTTCATTTTCAATTATTTTTAAGCATAGATCTTACAATTTTTAGGTATGCATTCCATTCTGAAGCATTTCGATTTAATAAGTACATGTGATTGGCGGCGTGATTTTGAAAATATGTTTGCAGTTGAAAACTGTGAACATTTTGATGACTACTGTTTACCAACCGATGGAGGGATGCCGAATCGTAATTGATAATTCCATCATTTTCATGATAAACAATAAGTAGAGGGGATTCTTGGGAAAGAACTTGGAGATCCACATCAATATTGTATTTTAATGCCCATAAAACGAGAGGAATGATCGTGGAGACAATACAAGAAAAAAACATCGAAGCTGGCAAGAATAGGTTCCTGTTTATTCCGCCTAGAAAATAAAGCAAACCTGCCACAATTAAACCAATAATGGCAGCAGGCAATCGACTTCCGAACATCCATAAAGCCACATCGTCTAATGACGCAAAAGACCTGTCATGTATTACCCGAACCTGAGGAAATATTTCTTTAACCTTCAAACCCACTGCACCTCCTAAACTCCATCCGTGCAAAAGCAGCTCGGAAGGCGATACTTGGTATTTACTCTCCATGTACTTGATAACATCCAAAGTGTCATCCACGAGCTCGGCCGACCTTAAAAATCGACCACGCGACCTCCCGACTCCACGGTAGTTGAACGTCGCAACTCGTTTCACGCCAAGCGCAGTTCCATAAGCAACCAGAAAATCAGAAAGTTCCTCATATTGAACTCCATTGGGGCAAAGAAATAGCTTTCATAAAACAGTCAGCTTGAAAAAAAACAGCTTAAAAGACCTACCAGAGTGAATGAATTCAAATCAGATTCAGAAGATGCCAATGTTTCAAAAGTGGCGAAGCTAATAGTGTGTCCTACAAAGTCAAGACTCCATTTGTTCATGTTATTCTCAGATTGACCCATGAATTGGGCAGGTAATATAAGCGCACCAATAAGATAATCAGCTGTTAAGAGAAACACAGCCAATTTGCAAATAGTCATTATGGTGCCATTGTGAGCGCCATAAAGAAAGGATGCAATAATAATGCATGTCAACGTCACCCACAATCCAGCCAACATAATTATTTTCAGGATTAGTTAATACAGGGATAGCATAGGTAGTACCGGTATCCTGAGGTATAGTACTAATTAATTATTTACAAGCTCCAAATTAAATCGTAGATCTTAAACCCTTAATGCCATTGAAATCGTTGGTACAATTATACCTTCAGGATAACCGAATCGTGGATATCAGACCCCTGGTACACCTAGTAGAATTAGAAGTATTAGTTCTTGCAATCAATGCTATCAAATTCATTCCGCCAGCGTTCACAGTGCTTGTTAACTTACGGAGTTTACTCATTTGCTGCCAACATGAAGCTATGGAAGATATACATTCCTTGCCACCAGGACTACGCAAGTTGGATCTTTCCTAAACCGGAATCAGGAATATTGGTTTTTTGAAACCGCTCATACATTTAGTAGCGCTGAAATAGGGAGATAATCAAATTCATGATATTCGGCATTTGTCATCACTGGCACATATGGTAAAGCTGGATCTGGGAGATAACCAAATTCATGATATTCAGTATTTGGCTCCATTGATAATTTTAGAGCAGCTATATTTGGATAAGAACCAAATCGAAGATATTCAACATTTAGCCTCGTTGGTACTTTTGGAGAAACTGTAACTGGGAGACAACTATATTCAAGATATCCAACATTTGGTAAACCTTGTATGTTTATCGCTGCTGGATCTTTCAGATAATCGAATTGAAGATATTCATCCTTTGGCAACTTTCACTGGTCTATCGATCATCGATCTTGGAAGTAATGTTATCAAAGATTTGAAACCTCTAACAAATATGTCTGGCTTAAGGATCTTGAGTTTAGAGAACAATTTAGTGGCGGAATTTTGGGAAGGGACGAATTTCAAAGAAATGGAATTCGTCAATTTGCTCGGAAATCCTTTTAAGACTGACAGTAGAAACAAAGTTCAAAATCGACAAGTCATACGAAGACGACTCAAATATATATGTGTGAACAATAACCATGGTGCAGTTTCTGGTATTGTATATGGCACTTCGCCGTTGCCAGTCGAAATCGCGAATCTCGTGGAAGAATACGCTTCAGGCGGTGTACTTTTTTTGTCATGGAATAAAAGAAGGGAAATACAGAATCTGCATAAAATACAATCAGGAATGCTGAGATGTCTTCATCTATAAATGAGGTTTGGTCACCTTTGAAATGAACGAAAGAGTGCACCTTGTAATTGCGAATTCTATCGTTTAGCCTTTAGAGAGTGTCTATTTTAGTAAATTATATTTACTAAAGAAATAAATTCACTAAATTAATTCAGATTTCAAGATCGGAAACTGGTACAAAGTGCATCGACGGATTCTTCCTATCGATAAACCCATCAGCTTGCTCAAATGCTTGAAGATCTTCGACATATCTCACTAGTTTATTATTTTCCCAGATCCCCTTTGCATTTTTACCTGTACTCGACCACGAAATTGCCCCCTTGCCGTGTTTCTTGTTCTCCACCCAATACCCGTTGTAAGTAACTGAATTGCCCAAGGTACTCGTCACACACGATCCTTCACCATCTCGTTTATTCTTTCGCCACTCTCCTTCATATCTAATGTTCTTCTTTCTATCTACAAACTCTCCTACTCCGTGCTTGTTTCCCGATTTCCAATCTCCTGATCCGTTAAGTTTTTGCCATTTGCAACTTGGATCTACTTACCCTTATAATAAGCTCCATTGGAGTAAGTTTTAGTCCCAAACCCATGCGGGACCCCATTCTGACAGCTCCCTGTATATAGTGCGTTCCGATACTGGATACGATGGATGGAGTCTTGAGGCTTTCGCCCCGTTTCGAGTACACGCTTCCTCGTGTCACACTCACTCATCATAACCGCGCCTGCGATACGTCCCCCTTTCCTGTTTTTTTTTAAAAAAGTACACTTGTATGTTTGAAATGTTTGATATTAAATTTGGGCAATTCAATGGCAAATATCCAGTGAAATCTGATAAATCTACTGATAGTCTAATGGACATAATTCTTTTGAAAGGTGTGCAAATCATGAACTCCGCCTTCTCTCTGTGCAGCAGCAGATCGAATTTCAAATCTCAACCTACCTTCATTCAAATATTGGTGTACAATCGATATAGATTTCGCACCAAGATCTTGAAATCCATGTCTGATACTTTGTGCTTGATAAGGAATGAATTTCCTTACTGATCCTTTATCCACAACTGAACCAGAGGCACCTGTGGAGATAACTGGCATATGAAGCTCTGAATTATGGCTAGTCTTAAGAGAATCATGCGATTGATTTCCTCTATATTTCTTCAATCTCATACCATCCTGAAAATAATAATCTCCAGGAGATTCTTCAGTGCCGGCCAGCAGAGACCCCATCATAATCACACTTGCCCCCAATGACAGTGCCTTGATAGCACATCCGGAATTAGCAATACCTCCATCCGCGATCACGGGTACATTATACTTGGAAGCTATACGACTCGTGTGGTATACAGCAGACATCTGCGGACGACCAATCGCCTTTATCAATTGCCCTGTTGCGATGCTTGCCACTCCCATACCAACCCTGATACCGTCAACACCAGCAGCAACTAGCCTTTCGACATGGGACGCAGTGACACCATTACCCCCAATGACTTCAAGATTTGGATAGGTGGCCTTGGCAAATTTAATCAGTTCAATCTCGTTGTTCTGGTCAAGTTGTCGAGCTTCGAAAGCGACGACATCTACACCGGCCTCCACTAGAGCTGCAAGTCTTTCCTTGGCTTCAGGAATACTACCTACACCTACACTCGCACCACACAATAGCTGCTCATTAGCATCAAGACTTGCGTGAGGGAAGTCACGGTTCTTAAGAAGGTCCTTTCTTGAGACAAGTGATATTAAATTATCAGATTCGTCCACAACTGGTATTTTGCCTTTCTTACTCTCCCGGATCATGTTTTGCGCCTGCTCTAATGAACACCCTTCGCCGAGGGTCACAAGCTCACTTCTGGGTGTCATAACATCTCCCAATAGCTTGCTTCGATCCTCTAGAAAATCGATATCCCGGGACGTCACCATACCCAGTAACTTACTTCTAGAGGTTCCTTTCTCAGTCACTGCGAATGCGGTAAATCCGTTTTCAAGAATAACTTTATCCACTTGAGATAACGTTGTAGAAACGCTCATACACATTGGATCTGTAATAAAACCGCATTTAAACCTTTTGACCAAGCGCACTTGTTCTGCTTGTTCTTCGACGGAGTTGGACCTGTGAATGAATCCTATTCCACCATGAACCGCCATAGAAATGGCCATAGTGTGATCCGTAACGGTGTCCATAGGCGAAGAGGCGATAGGCAACTTGAGTTTGATTCGTCTGGTGAGGTTGGTTTCTAAAGACACGTCGCTGACGGGAAAGTCAATGCTCCCGGGAAGCATGATGATATCGTCGAAGGTAAATCCTCTTCCAGCTGACAAGGAATTGAAAAGTTCATGAGCACTTAGACCATCTTGTTCATCCAAAGGAAGTTCGAACTCCATCTATCTGTCGTGTTAATCAAAACTAGTGGAGAGAAAAAAAAATATTTTTGTCGTGGATGGAATTCCGAGTGTGAGTGATGTTTAATTGAAATTGGTTGACTCCTTTATTAATTATTAATATTCAGCGAGTGGGCTGAAGGAGAACTCAATACCAAAATGGTCACGGCTTTACTGCTCGGCGCATGGATTAGTTTACATGGTAGAGCTGTTTCAATGCCATTCACTGTTCTTGGTTGGAATCAGTTAGAGAATATCGCGTCAGTTGAAGTACCGAGTGATAGGTGAGTATAACAACATGATTTTGATAAGTGATTCATTTTTTCTATATAAGGGAAAAAGATATCTTAGAAGCCTTCGCAATGCATGCTCTCTTCAATGGAAAGCCTTGTAGAGTGACAAGAATTTAATGTATGAAGCCCTCCAACATTGAATTTTAAAATGCATGATTCTGGATTATGCATCTATGGTTTTTTCATTTTCTGTGCACTTCTTCACCTTAGAAACAAGTTGACTTGCTTTTCTCCCCTCGTTTTTGAAAAGTTGGATAATTAAATAAATTATAATAGAAATACATCGTCTTCATGGTGCATTAACTCTCGGTATGTGGCCGGAGTATCGATAACCTTATCCAGCTCTGTCTTTACATGCTTACATAGTTCGCTTTTGAGCCAGAACTTGAGATGCTTTCGCGACTCCCACTATGAATAATGTCAACACAAATGTATCTATTAATTAATGATCACGTACCTCAGTCACTACAACGAAACGTTCATGCTCGTGAGTATCAATGAGGGTTTCGATGTTCAATAGTCCCGGCCATCCCTTCATCTTGTCTTCCATCCCGGTCATCAGCTCCTTAACCTTGACCTCTTTCAAAGGAGGTATCACTCTCTCTGAGATTCGAATCACTTTCCCCAGATGCACCATAGTCACCTTGGCTCTACTCAAAGCCATTCTCAATCACAAATAGTCAAAGTAAAGAGAATAGGCGGTACGGTCCCCGCATTGAAGGATGAGGAGCTTGGGGGATCGAGATGTTATCGAGTGGGTGAACGATTCCCTGATTGGCGATGAATCGATGGAGGTACGTGAATGAACGAGAGGTATAGTTGAAACATGCTGACCTTATATCCATGCTAGACGAGGATGACCGAGTTGCTGTCGAAGCTTCAGCAAGAATCTGAAATATTGACGCTAGGTCTCGAGGAGGCTATGGGTAATATCATGTTATCTCTTCCTCGTGCGATTCGAGAAGTTGAGAGATTGGATTCTGAATCGAGTAATTTAGTCGCCAATTTCTCCAATCTCTCTGAAATCGTCCAATATACATTTGGAGATGACGATGAGATCATCTCGTTGCAACGACTGAACAACGCCAAGCGCAATTTGAATTCCACTCTTATGGTTCTTGAAAAATCCACGGACTGGAATAGGCTAGTGGCAGATGTGGAGAAAAGCTTTTCCTCGGCCGATATAGCAGGGGTGTCGACAGGGGTGAGACAACTGAAGAACAGCTTGGACCTTTTGCAAGGTATGCCACATGGGGATCAGCGTGAGGAGCTTCTCAACCGAATGGAACAACGACTAGAGTCTCACATCGGTCCTAGTTTGCATAAGGCTCTCCAGGAAGCATTTTCTTCTGGTGAAGAAATGTCGCTTGTTGAGCATGTGAGGATATTCTCTAATTTAGGCCGACTTAACTTTCTCTACCAAGAATACGCCTCTGCAATTGCCAACTTGATTGATATGGAAGCAATATTCGAAAACAACCACCTTAAGAGTGCTATTAGCCAAATATTTGACAAGTTCTCATCGGTATTGTCAAACGAAATACCTCGATCAACTAAAATATTCGGTGATGAAGCTGCAGGGCGTGTTCTTATGAAAGCTATTTCGGAATTTATGCTGTTGTTATCTCCGATTTTGGAACCGAGTCTCGGGAAGTCCATTGAACAGGTATCTCAAACCTATGTTTTAGTGTTCACCAACATCGACCAAATTTACACCAGAGTGAAAAAGGCTACAGGCGATTTTAATCTTCATGATGAAACTGCGGAAATAGTCAGCCATGCATTACTGCCTTTTGCGCCTTACATGACCGAGTTCAAAACAAACCTCAGTGCTGAAATGCAAGAAGAATTTTCCACCAAAGTTGGAATTCCTTCGAAGCGAACTTTGATCAACATTTTGAATGATCCTTTTGTTTCTGGTATCACCGAAAAGTTTGTGGTCGATTCTACAAGCCTTTGCAACGGATGCAAAATTGAAGACTTGCTCGATGCAATAAATTTGTTCTACTCCAACTCGATTCTTCAAATGGACAATATCCTGAAACAGAGTTATAGAGCTCCATTGATTTCAGACTTCAAAGTTATTTCCAGCAAGAGTCTAGAGGAACAGCTTTTTAGCCAGTTGCAACTTCTACAATCAGTTTCGGTTTTTGCAGATCGACTTCAAATAACCATCGAAGAAAAACTCGCGGCGTCTATAGCATCTATAGCTTCAGGCATTTTGAACTTGGATGACGACATTATTTCTTTTCAAGCTATGAGTTCAATATCTGACAGGCCCTTTCTCGAACAGGTCGTTGAAAACCCGCGGGATGTGACTATAAATAGATTCACCGCCACTTTTAAAGCAGTGTCTCTTTTGATAGAGCGTGTTCAGATCAGCTTATTTGAAATGATGCTTGGACCTGTACTATATCAATGGCAGGGAATGGAGGCCATGAAACTCTGGTCACTGGAGGACGAGTCCGAAATGAACCAATTAGAAGAAACCGATGAGAAGCCTTCATCCTTCGGAGGACCTCTTCAATACATGACTAAAGTCACAAAGCATCTAATCACGCTGGTCGAAGTGCTTGAGCCATTTGCCTCTGCTACCGTGAGCGTGCATATGCAGCCTACACTCCACATACTAGGCAAGGAAACCAGAACTAAACTTGAATCTGCAATGGGGTGGGATGAAGGTGCGAGAGTTCTTGATTTTCATCAAGAAGCCCCTGATGTTTCAATGGAAGATGTATTTTCACCAAAGTGGCTTAACATGATTAGCTTCGGCGCATCCACCGCCCTCCTGCTTCGTGTAGCACAGATACCTAAGCTAGGAGCTTTAGGAGCTCGACAACTGGAATCAGACCTAAACAGCTTTGAAAATGCTGTTGCAATGATTGCTAGTTCAGATCCGATGGTTGAAATATGTAGGAAGTATTTGCCTCGTGGTGTTCAAGTTGATGAGCAAACAGACACCAGAGAGAGGACCATGGCGTTAGTACTCACAAGTAAAAGAAATAGATAATAGTAACAAGTCTATTTTTTCGCCATTAGTTTCTTTATCCGTAACTTTTTGTGTGTCCTGAAACGAAATGGAAAGCAGCCTTCTGAAGTTGCTGATTTTGCTCCAGACCGCCGTTGTGTGATATTGTATTCAATTTCCGCATGTGTTCTGGGGCGATCACCGTTAAATCCTCCTAGTACATCCGTTATATGTTCGTGCATATCATACCCTTCAATATATTCCATCATGTTAAAGACTTTGAGCACGGTTTGTGATTGATTTGAGTTTCAAAATTGATCTTTTTTGGTGACGCACGATTTCGGCGCGCATTTGCATGAACATGTCAATAATACAAGACAAAGCATTATTCGCTTGATTTTTTTGAAAACAACAGGATATTAAATTAAAGTCTTGTAACAATGGGAACCTCTGACCGTTTTTTTGCCGTTAAGTTGTAGGTTGATCATTAGGGGTTAAATTTTATGATGCGTTAATTGTGACGACCTTCTTGAGGAGCTATTAACTGCAGTTCAATATGAGTGATCCACAAAAAGGGGAGAAAAACCGGAAGCATGTATTCCGGGAGAAAGTAAGTAAGTTGGCAACACTGACATAGCGAATATTCTAGGTACAAAAGAAAGACACGCGAAACCAAAAGGGTGACTGACTAGGACCAAGCTTGACGAAACTAGCGGGCCACAAGAACAAGATGTTACGCTGAACAGCAGACCCCAGTGGTTTCCGGTACCTTAAAGAGATCAGCAGGAATAAGTACCAACTAAACCAGCTGAATGTTTACTGCAAAATGCAGCTTCTAGAAGCATGAACAAAGTAGGAATGGAAACGTTTCTCAATTTAAGACTTGATCCTTTTAAATCCATTTCACCAACATGATTTACTTGAAAAGGACATATTTGCAGTCAAACGCCATAATATTTTTAACTTTTAGGGGACTTGAGATCATCTTAAGTGGACTGCGAGCAGTTCACTTCTGGATCACGCGAG
>Ga0105055_10009846_pt1 | contig 12110 bp, 5 predicted proteins | sample BON03_FD_78090 | JGI IMG/M metagenome (GOLD analysis project Ga0105055, IMG submission 78090) | Freshwater microbial communities from Lake Bonney liftoff mats and glacier meltwater in Antarctica - BON-03 | ecosystem: Environmental > Aquatic > Freshwater > Ice > Glacier meltwater | place: Lake...
CCAGCGGGTTTCTAAACCCACAGTGAAGAAACCGGCCAAATCTCAGACTACCGTTTCTATGAATCATTAAGAAACTGCCCAAATCGCTGCCAGCGGGTTTCTAAGCCCTCAGTGAAGAAACCGGCCCAATTCCAGCCTGCAGTTTCTATCTGCCAGTTTCGGTGTCCCGGAACGCTACTGTACTCCCCTGATGACCCTGACTACAGACTTGGGCCTGTCCATACGTGTCTCTATGTTCGAGCATGTCGACTGGTGACTAGGACCTCTTCCTAGGTCCCCTGGAATGGACCAGGGCGGAGACTGGCGGAGCTGACCGATGGGTGTTATAGCGGAGGGGATTTCCAGGGGTTGCCAGGGTGAATAAAGTAACCCCTGTGTCCTTGGGATACACACTATCAGTTTTCAATAAAAACTCTACTCTCGAAACTCAAGATTTCTCATCAACAGACAAAATCACTGTGCGTTTTTAAACAGTGTCGATGACTTTCACTTTCATTCCTGTATCATTTAAAAGGAAAAGGTTTGTATCGTAATGGTAGGCGTGTGCGCGAAATAATCCACAGTGCGTGATCGCCATTAAGCAGTTGCAATATTCAGGAACTTTGTGACTCAGGCTTCAATTGGCCACCTGAATACGAAAACTTTACACACGCGTAGAAAAGATGATTTTCGAAACGGAGGCTGATGAAATGCTTATTTTTAATAGCAATCACGCTCTGTAGCGAAAGTGCGTGTAGCTGGCGGAAGGGGGTGATAGCCCACTCCTAGTATCATGGCTTGTAGTATGCCATACCGTGACTGAGCCGAAGAGCATTACTGGTGAGTTGGTGGTGGGTCATAGTGATGTGGGGCTCAATGGACTCAAAGTGGTATCAGCGTGCACATCAACTGTTTGTAAAAAGGCGTTGGAGTTTCAGTGGTGGGATAGAAATGGCGTAGTTGACTATTGCATTTATGTAAAAATCATTGCATAATAACGTGCTCCACAATAACGTGCTCCTTGTACTACTGGCTTTGGCATGACTGGCTTTTCCACAACAAATACGCTGCAGGCAAGATCATTTTAAAGTCTATCCTCGGACTTTCCTTATTGCCTATATTGGACCCTTGTCGGCAGAACAAACTCGTTGACTCATTAGTTGGTTTTTGTGATGGGTAGAATGAATTCAAATTTGATACTGACCCTGCTGCTGGATGGGAGTATCAAACTGAGAAGTTTGGGTCAACAGGGTCTTGTCGTCCAGGCATCAGATACTCAATTCTCAATGCACGTGCTGCCAGCAGCTGTGTTGCACTCCGATGGCGAATCGACACTTGTACCCCAGGCTTGCTCAGCGCCACAGCCGGCCGAAGGATTCTATCTGTTGTACTTGCTTGCATGCGTGCCACCTTACTTTTGAAATCATTTGCAGTGAAGGCAACGCCTTGGTCCAAGCCGTTGACAAAAAATGAGATGCTCTGGGCATCAGCATCAAGGAGTACGCCAATTGTGTCACCGGCAACAAAGGTCGTGCCATACGCTCGCGGCTCGCGACCGGTGCTCATGAGCTGCCCTCTGCTCCCAAGATACCCCCATCCTTTTCCCAGGACACCATTTGCAGGCTCACTCCCGAGGAAAACTTTGCCGGGTCTTCTGTCTCCTGTCACTACCCCCACCGCAAAGGAAGGAGTATCGCTTGTATTCTCAGACAGTTGAGGTTCCTCCTCCGAATCTTGCGGGAGGAGTCTACTAACGATTTCCCAATAGTGTATTCCTGTCTTGAACCCGCTGAAATGGTCGAGGCCAGCCACAGCTGTACAGTCTCCAGAGCGAATCTTTGTAAGCCGCTGCCACACGTGAGCTTGCTCCAAACTACCCAACCCTGTTGAGGACGACTGCTCCCTTTGCATGAATCTTTCGACCGTACAGCCGTAGAATCGCGCATTACCAGGGTTGCCGGCAGAGTCCTCAACGTTGTTATAATACAGCGATAGCAAAGAATGGGAGAGGAAGAACTGATACATGCGTCTCCAGTCTTTCTGGGGACTCGATTTTCGACAAGCATGCTGCAAAGTGCATGGGTCCTGTGCGTCAGCAGCAGGTTTCGGGGGTGAAGACTCAGTAGAGCACGACAAATGGGGGCGCTTGAGATGCAATTCACTTAAGGCGATATCCTTTGCTTGACCATCGTTAAGCTGAATCACAAATTTGCCGTCGGATCTCAATGCTTGAATTGTTGCAGGGTGCCAAGAGCCGTGCATCATGGCACTCACATTATCACCAACGTTGAAATCAGAGAGCTTTGCTGCTTTTCGTCGAGAGATAGATTTCACGTTGCAACACTTCTGCTGAGTGGAAAAACCGAGCTCTTTGGGCATTTCAGGATCGCGAAATTCAATTGCCTCCGCCATCTGAGGAAAAGACCTGTTCGTCAAAAATGAATCTTGTTGCGGGTATACTGCAGCGAGCGCATCACGCATAGCAGCATTCCAAGCGAGAGAACGAAGAGGTCGTGTGTCTATGTCTTCTCCTCCTGCCTTCTCCTCATCTTTTCCTCCTTTCCCCTTTCTGCCCACCCCCTCGCTGTGTCCCCCCTGCTCTACCAGATCCTTTCCGAAATACTCACTCCAGAGATTCTTTAAGCAGTGGGAAATATCTGAATGCATCCTCAAGCCCAGTTCCCTTGCCTGCATCCCACAAAAGCCAATGCTTAGTTTACAGAGTTTGCATGCGTCAAGTAGCAAATATGTGCATTGCAAAAACGTGATGCGAAAACACGAGCAATGCATGGCCTTCTTGGAGTGTACCACTTCGGCCCATTTCTTGTCATCCACAACCTGGTGGAACCCGCCGCGGTCCTCAACGAGCTGTCGAAGCTGGTGCAATTTGAATACCACCCCACGAAGATGAATCTGGAAACACACCAAACAAAATCTGAGACCTGCATGCGCATGCATGCACGTACAATCATACGTATGCTCAAGCGAAGGAACATTATTTTTGTAGAATATAATACTCGGTAACGTGTGATAAATGAAAAAAATAACGTGTGATAACGTGTGATAAATGTCGACATTGCTTTCTTCTCTAATTAACCTCATGCTCAGCGCAGTCCGCAGCAAAGTTGGCCTCATTGTGTCGGGACGAGCCGACTTCAATTTTCCCACACAGCTCAGCATTCTGACTAATAGCAGGAATAACAAGCGGCCTCCAACTCTGGTTGTCGTCTTTTTCCCAAGTGCCTTTCACATGACAAGCCTCGTGCGAGGCAGCAGGTCTTTTCGACCAAGAACCTTCCCCCACAGAATTCAAGATTGCAGACTTAGAGCGCGATGGTATGCGACTACGACACAGGAAATTGCGCGCTAGACGCCCCTGCGCCACATTGTCCTCTCCATCTGAATCGTCGAAGGTGGAGGGGTTTGCAACTCGCAATGCATACAATTCAGGGTAAAACGATTCCACGAGCGACCTCCAAATACCTGTTTGTTGACATACAGTCAACCAATATGTGTACTATTCATATGTGTAATACACAAATGTATATTGGCAATATGAGGTATACCTGCATTTGAGGCACATTGCCTCATGTATCGAGATACACCTGCCATCCGGCTGACGTGTAGATGCGATTTGAGTCCACAGCAGATGTGGACCAAGGCATCCTCGGAAATGCTCAATAATGGCGCATTGCCACTGCCCTTGAATCTGGGTACCGCAGGTATGTGCACGAGCGTTCCATTCTTGAATCTAGATGATGTGCAAAGAGGGACGTGAAACCGTGAAGAATTGAGCGCCACGACATCTTCCGCAGTGACCCCTTGCTTCTTGGCAATGGATCGCGGGGTTTCGTTTTCTGTCGCAATGTACGAAGCCACTTTATTCTCACATACCTGTGCCTGTGCAATGGAAGGATCTACAATAGCAGGCTCGGCTGCAACGTCCGCTGCACCACCCACGATTGTTTCGCACGCTCCTGTTTGGAGGATGTCCAGATTGTTTTCAACGAGATGGCGAGTCTTGGAAGCTTTGTTTGTGTTAAAAACTGCGTCGAAGGCGGCCCATCGTTTGCAGTTTTTGGGCACTTTGTGCGGGAATCTGAGCTTCACCGCATTCAGATTCAATTGCTCCGTGTCGAAAGGATAGACTGTGTATATCACCGACAGCAAACCCTCATTTGGACCTATACACACATACACACATATACGCACACGTACACATGAACACACATGGCATTGCGTCAAATGCAGGTGTTTAAAAAACAAATGGGGAAAGAAGGTTTTTTGTGGAAAAACATTTTGGTCCAAATTTGTGGAGTTGCTAGGAACGTGGCATTGAACACACACACACACACACACACACACACACACGCACACACACACACACACACAGTTACACACACACTTGAGACGCAGCAACAAACGAGCAAGGCGAGAGGGAGAAGGAGAGAAAGGAGAAAGGAGAAGGGAGAAAGGGCATCATGACATGTAATCATCTACAACACACTGCAACACACTGCAACACACTGCAACACACTGCAACACACTGCAACACACTGCAACACACTGCAACACACTGCAACACAAAGAGATCATCATGACATCTCACCATCTACAACGGCGCAAGGGTAAAACGCGGCGGGTTCCACTGCGTCTCCAGCCCAAAAGATTTCACAAAGGGGATCGCGATGCAAAGCACAGTGTAGTTTTGGTTGAGCCGACGTATACCAATAGTGCCATTCGACAAGTCCTGCCTTTTCGGCACACGGCAAATGGAATACACTTTTGCAACCTGCGCCAGCGCACGGAACACTAGCACCTTGTAGCTTGCAAAGGTTGCAAAAAGCGGATCGTTCGACGTCAAGCAGCGCCTCTAAATCGATGTCGACGCATCCAATCGGTGTATTGGAGATGTCGCGCTTGAATCTCATTTTCGGCGCAAAGAGAGCGCACAGATCATGCACGAACACCTCGCCGAATGACCCCTCAATAGGACCTAGCAGCATAAGAGGAGGAACAACCCCTCGAGTTCCGTTCCCAGCGGTCCAAATCGAATCCGAGGGTTCGGATTGTTGACACAAGTTACAACGGGGAATTGGTTTACTCTCGCACGAAATCTTTTCAGCGCCGCCTGTCTGCTCCAATCTCGATGTAAGCTTGTCAGGAGAGCTTGATTCGGATAGTGCAGCCTTTGTCATTTGCACTGTCTTGCCCACCGTCAGTCGCAACTTGTTGTTTCGCCGATCAGAGAGGCGACAGTACTTGAACAGCAGCTTTGACTCCTCGCAAGATTCGAGAATGCGTGCGACTGGTGTGACAGTGATTCCGAACATGTAGTCGCCCTCGATGCCATCGACGCTGCGGCGTGTTGCAGCTGCCCAGGCCTCGGAGGAAGTGGCGCCACTGAAGACAGCTCCTGAGACCGTCACTTTGTAAACAGGACCATTGTCTCCTTCTACAATTTCGCACTTGTAATTGCGGCGGCTCGAAGCGCCTTTCGATCGCATCTCTCCCGGCGCAAAGTACTTTCTGATGCTGACGTAACCCACCGGAAAGATTGCGGATTCCGAGTGGTAGCTTTCATGATTCACTTTGATTGCCCCAAATTTCCACACCGTCAGGGAGCCTACGTGCGCTATGAGTGAACAGTCATGTACACCTGCTACATTACTGAGAGATTGCGTGCTTACCTGTAGATTGCGTGAGGTCAATCTGTAAAAATCGATTGGCGCCCAGGCCTTGCCGCGCTGCCCGTCTGAATTCGCCAGCGAGCATCTATCGCAATAGACGCGGGAGTGCGCATCGAAAGTCCATCCCTTCAAAACCGCACACGCGAAATGCGAATTGCAGCAGCACGAAGGAGACCAACACTTGATAGTGCCTCCTGGGCATCCACAAAAGTCGCACAGGGCAGTGCGCGAGCGTGCGACGACACTCTGCACGTTGCACAGCAATCCACCTGAAACCTGGCCCATATTCTTCTGCACCTTGACTTCGTAGACGCCCTTGGAAAAGCAGAGACAGTTGACATGCGCAAATACGTTTACGTCTACATAAAGCAGCCGGCCTTGCACGTCAGGGACATCACCCACGATTCTGCACAGACAGCAGATTCGTGGATCTCTGTTGATCTGGTAGTCCACCTGCGCGAGCGATCGCCGCACCTCGTTGTCTATTTGCGGAGAAAGTAAATCCTCGTTCCCGAGAAGACCCAGATTGCAGTCCCGGCTGCGGAGGAAGATTGCATTAGTCCAACACAGTTTCGAGTGCATCCTCAAGAAAACTCCCATGCCCACAGCAGCAGCTTCGACAAGAAGGCCAATCCTATTCAGATCCCATCCCTTAGCTTTGAATCCTTTGACATGCGCATAAACACTGTTGGCCCATAATTGCCGTGCAACTACAGCAGCTTTTCGCGCGCGCATATTCTTGTCTAGAATTCCACCTTGCCTCCTCACTATGTTCGTCAAATCGTGTGTCACCAAATGTTTGGATTGCTCACAGGTTCCACGGTTTCGGGACCCAATTGGCAACTTGAGCGGCAGGTAGCTGCCGCTACATACATCGTCGTCTTCTGAGCGCTGGGGAGCCGCCAAGTCGAAGGCAAAGCGAGCTTTTGCTTTCGTCTGTTCTCCAGAAGCTATCTTTGCAATGCCCTTGGATGCGCAAGACATTGATCGATCCGTGCTCTTGAACTTGCCGTCCTTGAATCTGTCAACTCTTTCACTCATCTTCCACATGTTTGAGGAGGAATTCAAGACTGCACTACTTTCACTCACCGTTGCATTCATCTGCGCCTCGCCGCCGCGCGCACAATATGCCTTCCCTTGCAAATGATCTCCATGTGCTGACCCTTTCTCCTGCGCCCCAGCAGCAGACGCAGCCGCGTAAGCAGCAAACGCAACAGCAGCAGCGGTAGTAGCATAAGCATATGAAGCTGCCGTAGCACAAGCAGCCGCTGCAGACAAATTATGTGGCAGCATACTTGTTGATTCGGTGTTATACATTGTCTTAGCACCTGGACCCGGCATTACATGGCCTGGGCATGTGTGTCCTGCTTTTGGCTGTCTGCAAATCATACACCTGTACGTGCTTCGTTTTATCTGTGTCGTGAGAGTTGGCAGGGCAACCGTTGCACTCTGCGTCTCCGTCTTGTTCTCCTTAGCCATCTCGCTGGCATGCTCTGTTTGGGGGTTTGCACTTGCTGCAATGTCGATGCTGGCACTCTTCGACTCTGTCTTCTTCTCCTCAGCACCGTCCACACTAACGTGCTGCATCTTGGTGCTAGGAGCAATGTCACACTCCGTTTGGAATTTCGCAGTAGCTGAGTTTGGTGTGGTGAGAGTGGGGAGGGCAATGTCGGCAGTCTGCGTCTCCGCCTTCTTCTCCTCAGCACTCTCGGTGACATACTCGATTTGAGAATTGGCGGTAGCTGCCTTGTTGGACGCGGTGATGTCCGCAGCATCCAAATTTGTGGAGATTTCGTTTGAGGCAAGAGGCAGAGTGCCGTCATCATTTTGAGAGCTTGCATTGCAGATCACAGTTGCTCCTGCTGCGTTGACACCTTGAGCGTTTCTTGCAGTGTTGGCGTGCATGTTAGCAGCATGTGTGGCATTACAAAGAGGCTTGTGTACCTTCCACCCCGCAACCTGACACGGTCTGGAGCAGTAAATGCCCAATTTGCATTTGCTACACGCCTTCAGATTCCGAGTCGATCCGCACTGTAAGCATTTCGGCTCACCGTCCACCTGGCCCCTTCCCCAATCGGGGAAGAAGCTAGCTGGCGGTTGCACCTCCGCAACATCTCGGGCAGAATGACTTGCACCGGCACCTGTGCGCAGTAGAAAAGACGAAGAATGAGCGCTTGAATTTGCAGGTGTATCAATCTGCGAAATGTAGCGATGCAGAAGAATCATTTGCGCCTGGAGTTGGCTAGCTTTTTTGTCCCGCAAATGATACTGGCGGTCGACATCGGCATGGTTGCCTTGGAAGTTGCTCAAAGCCTCGACATAGCCAGTATCCGCCTCGCACACCTCACGTATCAGTCCTTCCACCTCCGTTGCAGTTGCATTGACAACTTCTTGAGCATCCACACTCAAATGCAGCAGACGGCTAATGGCACTTACTAGCGACCTTCCCAAACTACTCCCTCCTTCCGCAACACCATCAGTGTTCTGGCCACTCATTTTTGTGAGGAGCCACACACCCACTTTATCGAGCTCCTTCTCGGCAGAGACCAAGTGCGGAGAAGCCGCGGGCGCGGCCGCTTGACCAGTTGTGTGGCTCTCGATTCGATTAGATTTGCCATTTGTGTGGCTGCTTGCGATTGCATGAGCGCTATCCAGCTGAGGCAATGCGCACTCCTCATGCACCGAGCTCTCCTCACTTTTTCCTCTCTCTCCCTCCTCCCTCAATGCATCCTTCTGATCGTTTTGCTGCGAATCTGGGTGGGTTATTTCCAGTTGAAACACCGCGGGTGCAGACAGAACGATCTTGGCATTATGGAGGTGAGCTTGAGAAAGCCCGAGTGCTGCCTTGAAGGTCACTTTTGGTTTTGTGAGTGGTGCCTTGCAGGTCATTCTGGAGGCGTCTTGCACTGCTGCGTCATCCCCATGTGCCAAGACAGTGATACGACTGGGCTCACGCTCAGATACCTCGCCTTTCCTCTCGATTTCTGCTATAGTGTGTACGTGCCGATCCTCGCTTTCTCTCTCCGAGAGTGCATGCCCCTGCCTCTGCTGCTGGTGGCATAAATGATGGCAAAGAAACATTTGGGCGAGTAGAGCATTTTGAGAAGCGCGTAGAGCATTTTGAGAATCCATTTGGGCACCTGGCTGTAGAGTGACTGCAGCTGCTGGCGTTGTGATGCTCCAGGCGAGGTCGGGGGGGAGGTGCGGCAGGAGTGCTGGCAGTGCTGTCGTAAGCTTCTGCTGGCCTGAGGTTTTCCTGCTCGACACTTGCACTTTATGAGCACAGTGGCGATTCGAGACGCACGCCGAGACGTGCACCCCTTCCGGCGACTTTGCTAGTTTCGATGCGGAGAGTCCTTTGCAGATTGCAACTTTGACACCCCTCTCATTTGGACCTTGCTCGCATGTGGAGGCATCTTTTGCCCAGTATCTTTCCATGTCAAGAATCAGCGGCGGGCGTACCGTCCCCTGCCCAGTGAGTGCGGAGCAGTACGCAGCTTCTGACATATCTTCGGCAGCTTGCGTGCACAGATACCCGACTTCCTTAGAGATATGTTGCAATGCATTGCAGTCATCAAGTGTCCGCATCACTTCGTCAAAAAAATGGACTAAATCTTGGTATTTGTGCGTGCTAATATCGTCCTGTAGCTGGGTGAGATGTCTTGTCAGGCAGACCATCGCCGTGCATTTCGCTTCTCGCTGCTTGACAGTCATGTGTCTTGCCAATTCTTCAAACTCTGCCATGTTAATTTCTGCTGTTTGGCCTCGTGTCAACCTCAATCGCGCCACGCCTTTCGCACATTGTTCTTCAGCACCAAATGCTCTTTGCGAAGCACTCTTGACGGAGCTTGCACCATTGCCATAGTATGTAGAGTACATAGCATCACATTTTCTCTCAAGTCTGTTCAGCCTGTCACGCAAGTACTCCTCAAATTCAAAGTGCGCTTCAAGAATGTGTTCCTGTGTGGCAAGCACGTACATGTTGACCCCCCCCCCCCAACCCCCATGCTCTTCCTCGTCCGCCTGCACGTCGCCAGAGCATTTTGGGGCTTTGGTCTTGTTGGACCCAAGTTGGAGGCAGACGACGCATAGCTTGCGATGCGTGTTCCTTTCATTCCTTCCTTGCCAAGGAATATGCTGCACCACAACTCGAGCACCACAACCCACGCAGCGCATGCAGTCATTGCATTTCCAGCCTCCCTTCGGCTTCTCTTTCATAGCGGGTTTGAGACAGTCAGTGTGCACTGCACGATCACACTCGACGCAGCGCATGATTGTACCCACGTCGCCCCGACTATGACACACCTGGCAGACACAGCAACTTGTACATCGCCATGTGTGTCGCGTTTCCTTCGGAATTTTGCGCACATGCGTGTCAACAACACAGTAGATGTGAAAGCATTCGCCGCAGTCGCGACAATACAGAGTGTCCTCCTTATTCAGCGAGCTACTCCCACACACCAAACACAGATCTCTCAGCTCGTCAACTTTGCCAGCGATCATCTGAGTGTGCGCCATCAAAACTATTGATGCATCTGCTACATCGTGGGTATCGAGCATCTCTTCTGGTGCCTTTTGCAGCAGCAACATTTCAAGCTCAGCCCAATACTTTGCATCCGCCTTCTTTCCCCCTTTCTTGTTTCTCCCCTCCCTCCCCTCATTCCCCTCCCAATCCTCCCTGCCCTCCTTCTCGTCTTGCTCCCCCCCCCCCTTCCCCCCTCCCTCTCCCTGATGAAAATTTCCAGCACCACATTCCTTTGCAATCTTGTGTTTTGTGACACGATTGTCGAAAACAGTTTTCCGCTTTGCTCTTTGTTGAGCAAAAAGCGCCACTGCAGGAAAATCATCCTTTCCACCCCCATACATCTCCTCTTTCCCACCCCCTGTGTCTCTGCACCACCAAGGATTCTGCGAAAACCGCCGAGTCAATTCTTCGTTTCCAGATATTGCTCGCAAAGTCTTGAAAACAGCCGTTCTGTTTCCCCCCCCAGATTTTGTGTTATTAACAAGACCAAAAAATTTGGAAGAAATGTTTGTAAATTTTTGTCAGTTTACGTGATAAAGGAAAGGTACAGCCAAACACGAACAAAAAACACACAATCGTTTCGAAGGCGACCCCGAGAACTCGCGAGAACTCGCCTGTAAATGATGCGTTCGTCATGGCCTTTTCGGTCTCGGTATTCCACGAGCAGCTCCACATTAGGATCCTCGCTGTGCCTCATTGCGAACCACGAATTCAGCCTCTTTGTTTCATGTCCTTCCCCAAACTCCGCCGACGCATCCTTTCGTCGGAAGTCATCCATGAGAAAGTCATCCAAGACCCACTGCGCTAGACCATTGCTGGGCGGCAGCAAAAAATCTTTTACGTGTGTGCCCAATACTTTCCCTCCATCCTCCTCCTCAATATCAATGGCCATCGCATCTTTCTCTTCCTGTGCTCCTGTCCATGATGCCTTGCCATCTGGTTTCATCTTGACAGAGCGAGAACGTTTTTTAATGTCGCGATACTCTGTCTCGCCTATCACGCGTGGCGCCACGAATTCGATGCAAATTTCAGACCTGACGAAGGAGCGTTTCGCAAACAACCCGTCCCCGGAGGTGGGCACATACGTTTTTTCATCTTGCTGCTCGTGCCTTGTGGGCATGTTTCTCCGTTGCGGAGGGCTTCTCCTTCGAGGATGTCGAAGAGGAGGAACACTAGCAGTAGCAGTAGATGTAGAAAAACAGGGAGCTGGGGTGCTAAAATGCGGAGGAGCAGCCTCAGTGAGATAATTGGAGCCTTCTGAAACATTATTCTTGCCCACAGTGCCAAGATTCTTGTGCGCCACGGAAATATGAGATAGCAAGTGCGAGCGCGTTCTGCTTTGACGTGCGTGCTCCGCAACGCAGAATACCGTTACCGCTGCATCAGCGCTTTCGCACCCATGGCCACAAACCCCCCCTCCACTCCTCCAAAATCCTCCCCCCACTCCTCCTGATGTTGCTAGCGGAGGTGTCGGTGATAGTGTATTCGAGGCTGGTAATGGGGGCGTCGGTGATCGTGTCGTGACTGGTAATGGGGGTGTCGGCGCCGTTACCGCTGCATCAGCGCTTTCGCACCCATGGCCGCAAACCCCCCCTCCACTCCTGCACAATCCTGCCCCCACTCCTGGTGTAGCTAGCGGAGGTGTCGATGATGGTGTATTCGAGGCCGGTAATGGGGGCGTAGGTGATCGTGTCGTGACTGGTAATGGGGGTGTCGGCCAACGTCCCAGCAAGCCTCTTAATGAGGGGTTCAATATGCTAGCACACGTGCTAGCACACCTCTCAAGGCACCCTTGCTCTTCTTCTTCATGCCGCGGCGAGACTGCAGCACCAACATCGTTGTCGACTTCAGCTTTATATCTTTGTTCTGCAGAGTCGTTTAAGCTTATCACAACTGTTCCCTCAGTCATGTTTTAC
>Ga0105055_10009849_pt1 | contig 12109 bp, 8 predicted proteins | sample BON03_FD_78090 | JGI IMG/M metagenome (GOLD analysis project Ga0105055, IMG submission 78090) | Freshwater microbial communities from Lake Bonney liftoff mats and glacier meltwater in Antarctica - BON-03 | ecosystem: Environmental > Aquatic > Freshwater > Ice > Glacier meltwater | place: Lake...
GACCGCCTGTTCAGCGGCTCTTGTAACTCCCGCCCGGGTGGCCATATCCCGATCATGATGCCTTGTACAATCGCCCCATATGCCCTGCCGGCTGGACTTTGGTCCTTGGCCGCAGATGGTGTGGCCCCGAGACGGGTTCCCGCGACGTACTAGCAACCGGGTCCTCTCGGGGACCCTGCATTCATTCCACCCCCGTGACGCGTTGCGCCGGCCCGACAGGCCGCCCACGCCCATCACCCCTGCACAATTTCGTCGGACCCGCACAGCACGGGACGACACACCCATGGATTCAAGCGATGAATAATCCCAATCCCATCACCGTCACGACACAGGATCACCAGCGCCTCAACGCGCTGGCGGCCCACAAGGCGTCACGGTCCAACGAAACCTTCGAGGCCCTGGCTTACGAACTCGAACGCGCCCAAGTGGTCCCGCCGACCGAGATTCCGGCCAATGTCGTCACCATGCGTTCGCGAGTGATCGTTCGCGACAACGATTCCGGCAAGGAGCAGATCTACACCCTGGTCTATCCCGGCGAAGAGGACATCGCGATCGGCTACATCTCGATCCTGACGCCGGTCGGCGCGGCGCTGATCGGCCTTGCCGAAGGCCAGTCGCTGTCCTGGACGACACGGGACGGTCGCACCAAGGAACTCACCGTGCGCAGCATCCTCTATCAGCCCGAAGCCGACGGCCGTTTCGACCTGTAACCCTGGCCGAGGGCCCGCCGTGCCACCGCTGACGGCACACGCTGCGCCGGACCGGTGCGAAGCGGGCCCCTTCTAGTTCCCACGTCCGGCATGGCGGCGGGCGAGCGCGGCAAAGCAGAGAAAACCTGCCAGCGCCATGCCGCCCATGGAGAGAAACGCAAGCCCCCATGCCGTGGTCCCACCCAGGGGCGCGGCTTCATCAAGCACAACCCCCACAATCATGGGAGCAAACAGCGCACCGCTGAAGCCCAGGGTCGAATGCACCGCCAGGGTCGCGCCGCGATGGCCCGGCGGTGCGGCGGCCACGGCCCCGGCGGTGAGTGCCGCCGAATCGGCCTGGATCGTCACGGCGTAGATCAGGCAGACGATCACGACCAGGGCAAAGGGCAACGCGGCGCTGAAGCCGACCACCGCGCTGACGGCAAAACTCGAGAGCATGGCCCAGCGCACCAGCCGCTGCCGGCCGAACTTCAGTGCCAGCTCGGCGCCGCCAAAGCTGGAAACCACGGCGACCAGGGAAATGACCATGGCAAAGACCGTGGCATCCATGTCGAGCGCACCGCTGGTGCCCAGGCAGAACACCATGAACGGCACGATCCAGGAGCGCATGGCGAAAAGCTCGGCGGTGTGCCCGGCATAAGCCAGCACGTAGCCCATGGCTTCGGGCGCGCGAAAGACCGGGCGGAAGTCGAGCACGTGGCCGCGCGGCGGCCCTTCGTGCTGGGGAACATGCCCCTCCAGCAGGACGAGATAGATGAGAATGCCCAGCAGCGGCCCCGCGGTGGTCAGCAGCAGCGCGCCGCGCCAGCCCAGCCATTCCAGCGCCATTCCCGCCACGACATAGGAAAGCGCCGAACCGACGCTGAAACATGAGGTGTAGAAGGCGACCGCCCGGGCCTGGTTGCCCGAACGCAACCGGTCGGTCAGCACCTTCAGCCCCGGCATGTAGGTGCCGGCCAGCCCCGCACCGGCGATCACGCGCCAGGGCAGTGCCGACCAGAAGCCATCGGCAAACAACGCCATGCCGGCCAGCCCGACCGCGGCAAGGGTCGCACCCAGCAGCACGACCAGGCGGGCATCGATCCGGTCGGTGATCGCGGCCAGGAACGGCACCGCCAAAACGTAGCCGCCGAAAAAGATGCCCGAGAGCCAGCCCGCCAGCGCGTTGTTCATGCCCCAGGCGGGCTGCAACACGGGCAGCAGCGACCAGTAGGCCGAAAATCCGGTCATCATCAGCGCTTCGCTGAAGCACACGACCAGGATCAGCAGCCAACCACGCCGCGCAATCGCCCGCGCCGCCCGATTGCCGCTCATGAACAGAATGCGCGAAGTATCGTCACTCAGTCGCCGAACAGGCTGTCGAGACCCTTGCCGACGCCGTCGATGGCCGAACCGACGGCATCGGCCGCGCCGTCGAGCACGTTGCCCGCGCCATCGACTACCCCGCTGGTCGACACGCCATTGCTCGAACCATCACTGCCGGGCGCATTGGCCACCACGCAGGGATGGTTGGCGCCGATCCCCAGGTCGCTGAGCCCCAGGAGCGCGGCGGGCGGGAAAAAGACAGCGCCGATCAGGCTGCCGACCTTGAGCGCCAGCGCGCCTTCATCAGGCGTCGCCGTGGGATTCATCAGGGTGCCGCCGATGTTGACCGGGACCGCGAGATCGAGCGAAACGCCCTTGGCATTGGGCGTCAGGGTTTCGTCGATGGTTTCCTTGCCCAGATTGATGGTGCCCTTGCCGATGAGGGTCGAATACTGCGTGTCGATCAGCAGCACGTCCTGGGTCGCCAGGCCATCCTTGACGTCCCACGCCGCAGCCAGACAGGAAAGCTTGGCACTGCCGCTGTTCTTTTCGAACAGCCCGCCGACCAGCGCGCGGGCGCCGCCCAGGAAAAGATCGAGCCCCTGCTCCTGCGCGGTGCCGTCGGTCATCACCATCGAGACCTTGCCGTTGAGGGCAGCCATGATCGCGGCCATCGAGGTGCCGCTGCCACTGACATCGACGTCGACGTCCGCCGTGCCGGTGAGCGCCTGGGTGACATCGCTCTGCTTGAGCAGTGCGCCCATGTCGAAACCCTTGGACGTGAGCTGCAGGCTGACCGCCGCCGGGCTGGCCGCGCCATCGACGCTGAACGCGCCGTCGACCGTGCTGTTTTCCACACCCAGGGTGATCGGATCGAGCTTCAGGCGGGACGAGGCCAGCGCGACGGTGGCATCGACGTTCTTGAAGACCAGGCCCGCGGCATCGAGGCTGCCGACCTTGAGCCTGAGATCGGCGTCGAGCGCGCTCATCCAGTCGAGCGGAATCTTGTCGTCGGGAAACAGCTTGTCGCCCTGATCGCTCGAACCGTCATCGCCGAGCCATTTGGCCAGATCAATGGTGTCGGCGGTCAGGTCGCCTGAAAAGGCCGGCCTGTCGCCCCCGATGTCGGCGGTCAGCGTGCCTGAAAGGTTGGTCCCGGCGACCGTGAACTTGAGGTCCTTGAACGCCAGTTTGGTCGGCACCCCGGTCAGTTGCGCTGAAAAGGACAGCGGTCCGTCGACCGGCAGCTCGATCAGGCCGAGCTTCTCGAACATCTCGAGCGCGGCAACGTCGAGCGTCAACGCAAGGTCGAAGGGAGTCTCGCCCGACACAGCGCCGACCGTGCCCTTGCTGGTAAGGTTGACGTTGGGTGCGCTGACCACCAAGTCGACCGTGGTGTCCTTGCCCGCGCGCAGACTGGAGAGACTGTCGATGGTGCCCTTGATGGTCACGGCGCCCTCGGCCACCTTCATCGACGCATCGATCGTCATCGGCGAATTCTGCGAATCGGCCTGGAACGAGGCATTTGAAATGTCGAACTTGCGCTCCTGGTCCGTCGCACCGTCGCGGTAGGTCACGGTCGAATCGACGACTTCCAGGCTGTCGATGCGTACCGCGGCGCCAGAGCCGGAGCCCGAGGATGCGGCATCATCCAGCGCCCAGTTCCCAGCGCCGTCCTTATCGGTTTCGAGCAGAACATCAGCGCCGTCGATTTTCAGCTTCTGAACGTGGAGAACGCCGTTGAGCAGCGGCATCAGCGCGACTTCGAGCGAGAGTTTCTTGATCGAGGCCATGTCGGAGCGGCTGCCCCAGGTGGCGTTGGCAAAACTCACATCGGAGACGACAAGCGCCGGATTGAGCGAAAGCGAAAATTCGATCGGTCCGCCGAACGTCACCTTGCGGCCGGTCGCGCTTTCGAGTTCCTGGGCGATCTCGTCACTATAATCATTGGGGTCGACCACGAAGACGGCAACCACGGCCAGGGTGATCACTGCGCCGACCACAACCAGAACCAGGGCCGCGAGGCCGACAAGAACCTTCTTCAGCCGCATGTCACGATCCCCCTAGATGTGAATGGCTCCCTTGCCGACCGCCAGCGCGGCTTCCTTGACCGATTCGGAAAAGGTCGGATGGGCATGACAGGTTCGGGCAATATCCTCGGCGCTGGCACCGAATTCCATGGCCACAGACGCCTCGGCAATCAGCTCACCGGCAGCCGTACCCAGAATGTGGACGCCCAGCACACGGTCCGTCTTGGCGTCGGCCAGGATCTTCACCATGCCGGCGGTCTGATCGTAGGTCCGAGCGCGGCTGTTGGCGAGCATCGGAAACTTGCCCACGTTGTAGGCGATACCGGCTTCCTTGAGTTCCTCTTCGGTCTTGCCGACAGAAGCCGCTTCGGGCTCGGTGTAGACCACGCCGGGAATGACATCGTGGTTCACTTGCCCGGCCTGGCCCGCGATGATCTCGGCAACGGCGATGCCCTCGTCCTCGCTCTTGTGGGCCAGCATCGGGCCGCGCACACAGTCGCCGATGGCATAGATGCCGGCCACATTGGTGGCGAAGTGGTCGTCGATCTGCACCCGACCGCGATCGTCGAGCGCGACGCCGGCCTCCTCTAGACCCAGCCCATCCAGATGCGGCCGGCGGCCGACCGAGACCAGCACCACGTCGCAGGTTATCGTCTGGCTCTCGCCGCCCTTGGCCGGTTCGAGCGCGACCTCGAGTTCCTTCTTGCCTGTTTTCACGCCCGTCACCTTGGTGCCCAGGCGGAAGTCCAGGCCCTGCCGCTTGAGCAGCTTCTGGAGTTCCCTGGCGATCTCGCCGTCCATGCCCGGAGCGATGCGGTCGAGGTATTCCACGACGCTCACCTTGGCCCCAAGGCGGCGCCAGACCGAGCCCAGCTCCAGACCGATGAAACCGGCGCCGATCACGACCATCCGCTCGGGCACCTTCTCCAGCGTCAAAGCACCGGTCGAGGAGACGATGCGTTTCTCGTCGATCTCGATGCCCTTGAGCGGCGCGGCATCCGAACCCGTGGCGATGACGATGTGGCGCGCCGTTACCGTCTGGCTGTCCTTGTCGCCCTTGATCTCGACCGTATGGGCATCTGCGATGCGCCCGGTGCCGACCAGATGCGTCACCTTGTTCTTCTTGAAGAGGCCGGCAATGCCCTTGGTCAGGGTTTCCACAACCTTGTCCTTGCGCGCCATCATGGTGGGCAGGTCAAGCTCGACCGAACCGACCTTGATGCCGTGGCTGCCCAGATGGTCGCGCGTGCGCTCGAGGTATTCGGACGACTGCAGCAGGGCCTTGGAGGGGATACAGCCGATGTTGAGGCAGGTGCCGCCCAGAGTCGGATTCTTCTCGACGCAGGCCGTTTTCAGGCCGAGCTGGGCACAGTGGATGGCACAGACGTAACCGGCCGGGCCAGAGCCAATGATGACGACATCGAAATCCTGATCGGCCATAACGAACTCCTTCAAACGTAGGATCAGTCATATCCTTTCGCCGTGGCGTCTTCCAGTCGCCCGCGACGGCGCCAGAACATCCGGTCCATGAAACGACGCTCCTGGCGATAGATTTCGGCGTGGGAGACCAGGAACTCCTGAACGCCCGCCGCCACCCGTGCGGCGTAGTGCGCAAGCGGGGTTTCCTGACTCGTCAGGGCCGCGTCGGCGGCCGCGATGGCGGTCCAGAGCGCCGTCGTCATGCCGTGAGACGACAGCGGATCGAAGGCCGCGGCCGCATCGCCGACGGCGGCCCAGTTCGCGCCCGCGGCCGGTGCGATCCAGACGGTCCCCGCGCTGGCCAACCGTGCCTGCGTTACGAGGCAAAAGCCGGCTTCCTCGACCCATCGGGCGACATGTTGCGTGCGGCCCAGAAGCTGCCGGAAGACCGCGAGGTCACGCGTGACGTCACGCGGCAGCAGATCGGGATCGCTGTAGTAGTTGAGGGCAAGCCTGCCATCAGCCAGCAGGGCCGCGTACCACCAGCCTTCTTCGACAGCTTCGATCAGGGTCGCCCGCGTCGGGGAGACAGGGTTGGCGGGGTCGCGGTCGAGAAAGCAGTGCAGCGCGGCCAGCCGGTCGGCACGAAAGCGCTGCGCATGTTCGCCCGCGACCACGGCGCCGCGCCCGCTGGCATCAATCAGAAAACCGGCACCCGGCAGGGCAGCGTCGTTGAGCAGCCAGCTTCCGTTTTCCCATGCGGCGCGTTCGAGGCGCACTTCGAAACGCTGTGCACCCGCGGCAAGCGCCCGGGCCACGAGATCGCGTTCGAATGCAGGCCGGTCGAGAACCATGGGCGGGCCTTCCAGATGCACGATAGCATCGCGGCGTCCAAGACGCGCCGATCCCCAGGCCGACAGCATGGTGTTGGCATGGCGGTGGCATGGCGCATCAAGCAGGTCGACAACACCCAGGGTCTCGAGCAGGGGGCGGGCGGCAGCGGCCAGATGCTCCCCCGGCTTGTCGCCCGGTCCGGTCCCGGGTGCGATCCAGAGCGGAGTGTGACCTGACTGACAAAGCCGCAGGCAAGCAGCGGCCCCTGCGATGCCACCCCCGACAACAGCAACGGGAATGACCTCCGGAGTCATTGCGGCAGGACACCCTGCTCGAGCGACCAGGGGAACCGCGCCTCCATGCTCGCGGCACGTCCGGTTTCCACGAACAGCTCTGCTGGTATGCCCTCGGGCCTGCCGGGATCGGTCGGGCCGGGCCGCTTGACGACAAATCCCATGTGCTGCCACAGGGCGATCATGTTGGTGATGCCGTCCCAGTAGCTTGCATTGGCGTGATAGCCGATGCCGGCGACACCACGCGACCAGCCCGAGCGGCTGGCAAAGAACTTCATGCGCTCATCGGAGGGCAGGTCGCTACGCAGCAGGAGCTGATAATTCGCCTCGGTCAGCACGTCGACGGGCAGGAGTGCGGGCCACCAGACGACCACCGGAAAGTCGTCCTGCAGCAGAACCTGCTGGCAACTGAAGGCATCACACTGCCAGGGCAGGCCCATCCAGCGGGTGAGATCGCCGGCCATCTGCGGGCCGATGGGCGAAGGCTGTCCGGCATCTCCACCTTCGAAAATCCTGTCGGGCGAGAGCAGACGACCGACATCGTGAAGCAGGCTGGGCCGGCTGCCATGGGCGATACGAAACGGCTCGCTGGCAGGATCGGTGTGGCGCGCATACATCGGCGCGAGGCGCATGTAGTAGCTCAGCTCGACGCCGGGATGGAAGGCGCCGCCCGAACAGGGCTCCAGCGCCGCTTCGGTGAGCGCCGCGGGCTGCTGTTCGACCGGCAGATCCTCGATCGTGGTGATGGCGTCCGCGCCGGGATCGTCAAGATCATCGACGAAGTCGCCATCCGCCCACGCCCTCAGGTTCTCGTATTGCAGGCGCGGAAACTGGAACCACTGCAGCGGGCTGCCGTCGTAGTCGACGCCATCGCCCAGCATGTAGGGAAGTTTCAGGCGCTGCGTGATGAAGGCTTCATCGCCAAGGTCGCCGGGATCGCGGAACAGCGCGAAGATCGACTGGCGAAACGCCTGGTTGGCAGCACCGGGATCGGCAAGGCGTTCGATGAGTTCGGGGTCGGCAAAGTCGACCGTGTCGAGCCACCCCGATTGCAGGTTGCCGGAATCGGACAACCAGGCCATCAGCGCGACCCGCCGGAAGGTCGGATAGATCGCCTTGCGGAAGGACAGCGGCCCGCTTCGTTCTGGCACCCAACCCTGCTTGTGGTTGAGATCGACAATGACGTCGTGGAGTGTTGTGACGGGCGGGATCTCCGGCGCGTAGTTGGGACCAACACAGGCAACCCAGGAAGGCTCGGCATCCAGCACACGACCGTCTGGCAGCGAAACCTGTGCGGTCACCGGGCCATCGCACCAGTCGTCGTACCAGGCGTCGTTGTCGGCAAAACTGGTGATCGGCGCCCCGGTGGGCGAGTGGGATTTACCCGATGGCGGCAGGACGATAAGGCGCCCGGCTCCGTCGGTTCTGAGTTCGCCCAGGGCAACGTCCGCAGCGTCCCAGAAGCGGCCTTCGAACGCGTAAGTCCGGTCCGCGCCGGCGACATTGACTGAACGGCCGGCGATGGTGCGCACGCCGCCGTCGATGATCAGCATGCGCTGGCGCTGTTCGGGTGTGACGAAAAACTGGTTGCGCCGCTGGCCGGGAAGGCCCGGCGCCAGTTCACCGTTGTCCTGCGGATTGTTGAAGCCGTACCAGGCAGCCTTGGTGTTCGCCAGATGGACCTGCCAGGAGACCTCGGCCTGCGCATCCGTCAGCTCGCCGATCACACGGTTCTGATCGTCGAAGGCATAGACCCGGAAGCGCTGGGCCTGCTTCTTGATCAATTGATCGTCATCCTTGAAGAAACCGGGATCGGCGCCCGACCGCTCAGGCTCGGCGGGAAGCCCGGGAATTTCAGGCGCATAAAACCATTCGCTGCTGCCTCCGACCCGGCATATCCCCAGCGCGGGGTAGATGCGCACATGCGAGATCTCAGCACCCGCAGGCGCGCGCTCGGCACCGCCCGAGGCAAGGGCCGCCCTGGGCAGCCAGGGGAATCCGGCAGCCAGGCCACCGGCCGCAACGCCGGCAAGAAAGTCGCGCCGCGTTGCTGTGTCTGCAGACCTGCGCTGATCCATCTGCTCCCCCCGGGGTCGGTCAAGCGAGCCTGCCGACACTGGCAGGCGCCAGCCGGGAGGATCGCAGCGTTTGGCGCGCTTCCTAGACCTCGAGCAGGAGCCGCTGGGGATCCTCGATTGCGTCCTTGATGCGCACCAGGAAAGTCACGGCCTCACGGCCGTCGACGATGCGATGATCGTAGGAAAGCGCCAGATACATCATCGGCCGGATCACGACCTCACCGTTCAGAGCCACCGGACGCTCCTGGATCTTGTGCATGCCCAGGATTCCCGACTGCGGCGGATTGAGGATCGGCGTCGACATCAGCGAGCCGAAGATGCCGCCGTTGGAAATGGTGAAGGTGCCGCCGGTGAGATCATTAGGCGTGAGGTCACCATCGCGCGCCTTGCGGCCCATCTCGCCGATGGCCTTCTCGATACCGGCAAAACTCATGGCGTCGGCATCGCGCAGCACCGGCACGATCAAGCCGTTGGGCGAACTGACGGCCACACCGATATGGTAGTAGTGCTTGTAGACGATCTCGTCGCCGGCGATCTCGCCGTTGACCGCCGGGATGTCCTGCAGCGCCTGGATGGCGGCCTTCACGAAGAAGGACATGAAACCCAGGCGGACGCCGTGTTTCTTCTCGAAGCGCTCCTGATACTGCTTGCGCGCCGCCATGACGTTGGTCATGTCGACCTCGTTGAAGGTCGTCAGCATGGCCGCCGTATCCTGGGCGGCCTTGAGCCGCTCGGCGATGCGTTTGCGCAGACGCGTCATCCTGACGCGTTCCTCGCGGCCCTCGGGATCGGGCGCACTGGGCGCCACGGCGACCCGCTCGCGCGGTGCGGGCGCCTCGGCAGGGGCCGCCTTGGGCGTTGATTGGGGCGCCGGCGCGGGTTTGCTGCCCCCTTCGAGGTGCTACAGAACGTCGCCCTTGGTCAGGCGGCCGTCCTTGCCGGTGCCCGCGATGACCGTGGGATCGAGGGCATTCTCCTCGACCAGCTTGCGCACGGCAGGGGAAAGCGGCAGATCGGCGTCGGGCTTGCCGGAAGCCGGCGGCGCATCTTGTTTCGTCGGTTTCGGTTCGGCCTTCGATTCAGCCTTCTCGTCTTTCGGTGTGGCCTTCTCGGCGGCGGGCGGGGGAGCATCCTCGCCTTCTTCGCCCTCCTCGACCTTGCCCAGCACGGCGCCGACCGCGACATCGGCGCCTTCCTCGAACAGCACGTCCGAGAGAATGCCCGAGGCCGGCGCGAAGACCTCCATCGTCACCTTGTCGGTCTCGAGCTCGACCAGGGGTTCGTCCCGCCGGACGGCATCGCCCTTCTTCTTGAACCAGGTAGCCACGGTCGCCTCGGTGATCGACTCGCCTAGCTGGGGAACCTTGATCTCGACACTCATGACAACCGTCCGTGTTGTTGTGCGCGCAGGGTCATCCGGTCAGCGCTTCCGTGACGAGTGCGGCCTGCTCGCGTTCGTGAACCCGCACGAAGCCAGTCGCCGGCGAAGCCGCTTCAGGCCTGCCGACATAACGCGGTTTCATGCATTTGAGATGACCGTCTTCCTTGGCCTGTTCGATCTTGTCGCGCACGAAGTTCCAGGCACCCATGTTGCGCGGCTCTTCCTGGCACCAGACGAACTCGGCATTGGGGAAATAGGTCAGCGCTTCCTGCAGGGCGTCCTGCGGGAAGGGAGCAAGCTGTTCCAGGCGGATGAAAGTGACATCCTTGAGGCCCAGTTCCTCGCGCTTTTCCAGCAGGTCGTAATAGACCTTGCCGCTGCACAGCACGACCCGCTTCATCTCCTTGCCGCGATTGGCGTCGTCGAGTTCCCAGAGGGTGCGGTGGAACTGGGTTTCGCCGACGAACTCGTCGACCGAGGAGACGCAGCGCTTGTGGCGCAGCAGGGACTTGGGCGTGAAGATGATCAGCGGCTTGCGGAACTTGCGCTTCATCTGGCGGCGCAGCAGGTGGAAGTAGGAGGCCGGCGTGGTGCAGTTGGCGACCTGCAGGTTGTCCTCGGCGGCAAGCTGCAGGTAACGCTCGGGCCGTCCCGAACTGTGCTCGGGACCCTGGCCCTCGTAGCCGTGGGGCAGCAGCATGACCAGACCGCTCATGCGGAACCACTTGCTTTCGCCCGCCGCCAGGAACTGGTCGACGATGACCTGGGCGCCGTTGGCGAAATCACCGAACTGGGCCTCCCAGAGCACCAGGGTGTTGGGGTCCGAAAGGCTGTAGCCGTATTCGAAACCCAGGATGCCGGCTTCCGAGAGCATGCTGTCGATGACCTCGAAGCGGCCCTGGTCGCGCACGATGTGATTGAGCGGGATGTAACGCTCTTCGCTGACCTGGTCGATCAGCACGCTGTGACGCTGGCTGAAGGTGCCGCGGCCGCAGTCCTGGCCCGAGAGGCGCACGTTGGCGCGTTCATAGACCAGGGTGCCGAAGGCGAGCGCCTCGCCCATGGCCCAGTCGACGCCTTCGCCGCTGTCGGCCATCTCGCGCCGCTGGCCCAGAATGCGCTGGAGCTTGCGATGGACGTTGAAGTCGTCGGGATAACTGGCGATGGCGCGGCCGACCTTCTCGAACGCGTCGCGCGACACCGCGGTCATGCCGCGACGGGCGCCGTCACGCTCGGCGACTTCCAGCCCCGACCAGACGCCTTCGAGCCAGTCCACCTTGTTGGGTTTGTAGCTCTGGGCGGCTTCCAGATCCTTTTCCAGGCGGCCGTTGAAATCCTGGATCATCTTGTCGGCTTCCTTGGGCGTGATGACGCCCTGGGAAATCAGCCGCTCGGTGTAGATCTGCCGGGTCGTGGGGTGCTGCGCGATCGTGCGGTACATGATCGGCTGCGTGAAGGCCGGTTCGTCGCCCTCGTTATGGCCGTGACGGCGATAACAAAAGATATCGATCACGACGTCGCGGCCGAACTCCTGGCGGAACTTCGCGGCCACCTTGGAGACATGGACCACGGCTTCGGGATCGTCGCCGTTGACGTGGAAGATCGGCGCCGAAACCATCTTGGCGACATCGCTGGGATAGGGCGAGGAACGCGAGAAGCTGGGGCTGGTGGTGAAACCGATCTGGTTGTTGACGATGATGTGGATGGTGCCGCCGGTCTTGTAGCCGCGCAGCTCCGACATCCCCAGCGTCTCGGCGACCAGGCCCTGGCCGGCGAACGAGGCGTCGCCGTGCAGCAGGATGCCCATGACGCGCTTGCGCTCGGTATCGCCCAGCATTTCCTGCTTGGCGCGCACCTTGCCCTCGACCACCGGATTGACCGCCTCGAGATGGGAGGGGTTGGCGGTGAGCGAGAGATGAATCTTGCGACCGTCGGCGACGTCGCGGTCGGCCGAGGTGCCCAGATGGTACTTCACGTCGCCCGAGCCATGGACGGCGTCGGGCGTGCTGTTTTCGCCCTGGAACTCCGAAAAGACCTGGGTATAGGCCTTGTCCATGAC
>Ga0105055_10009852_pt1 | contig 12106 bp, 15 predicted proteins | sample BON03_FD_78090 | JGI IMG/M metagenome (GOLD analysis project Ga0105055, IMG submission 78090) | Freshwater microbial communities from Lake Bonney liftoff mats and glacier meltwater in Antarctica - BON-03 | ecosystem: Environmental > Aquatic > Freshwater > Ice > Glacier meltwater | place: Lake...
GGGTGTGGACACCTGTCGGGACCGGGCTCTCAATGCCTCAGGACGGGGCTATTACGGCCAGGCCAATGCTGGCAGGGCGGCAAAGGCGACTCACGGGACACAAGTACCTTCGTAACAAGTTGTTCCAGAGGGATGTTTCTTCCTGCAGATTCTTCCTGTGAAGGAAGGGTCTCTCTCCACTTCACGCAGTCGGGGTTCTCAATGCCAGCGGCAGCGGGCGTCGTGGTTGAGAAGGGGTAGAGTACATATTGGCTCACACTGGGTTGAGAGAGCTGGACGGGCACCCCCTGGGGGGATGTGGGTCGGGGTTTTGGTTTTGTTCCCAGTTATACTACCCTTTCGGTAAGGGTCCGGGCCAGCATTTTTTCGATTTCTTTAAGTTTCATTGTTTTCACACGATTGGGCCGGCTCAATCCGAATTCTTTGAAAAATATTCGGATTCAGGCGGCTCAAAAGGAAGGTGAAAGAAAAAGAAGAGAGGAAAGAAAAAGAAGACGGATGGAACAGGCTCAATCCGGAAAAATTGGGAAAAAGAAGTGTTTTTGGGGGAAATCTGTATGGGCTCTGGTTGATGGCGAGTAGCGCGCGGCTGCTAAAAGCCCTCTGCTTGCTGCGCGCCCCTCTACCCCCCTGATGACTTCCACTACGGCCCTGGGCCTGTCCATAGGTCTCTCCATGTTCGAGTTACGTGAGACTGGTGATTGGGACATCTCCCTAGGTCCCCCGGAACGGGAATTGGTGTCAAAGCGAAGGGAATTCTCAGGGGTTGCCATCGTCAATTAAACAACGCCCGCATCCCTGGGATACCCACTATCGGTTTTCAATAAAAACTCTACTCTCAAGTGTTCGAATGCCGAAGTTTGAAAATCACATTATCAATATGAAAGAATGACCAAAAGCTGAACAGGCTGAAAGAAATTTCCGACATTTATTTTAAGAAAACATATTTTTACATGGTATAAAACAGCAAGCCTGAGAACCCCAGTGAACACAGGTGCTACCTGTGAACGGCCTGAAAACCTATACGAATATTTGTATACACACAAAAACGTACTAGTACGTACATGATGTGTATATGTATAAGGATACATGCCAGTGTGGACTATACTATCAATCAAATACACACATACATCTAGGTACGTAAAAATAAAAAATATGCATGTACATGTCACATATATATTGTATACAACTGATACACACGCATACCCGTACACACGATTAGAGACTACACCTGTACCGTGAAGATGACGACGATGAGAGGCTACACATGCACACACGTACCATCATATGGGGTGGCTACGATTAGTAGGCTCCTTAAAATTTAAGGTCTCTTTTGCAGAATATGGTCTCTTTTATAGGGCTCTTTGGCAAAAGCGACCTATAATTTTAAGGAGTCTACTAATCGTAGCCACCCCATAGTACATGCGTAACCGTTAATCGTCATCGATGTCCCTTGCCACAGTTTTGCTTTTCGATTGCGACGCTCGGCCACTCGTAAAGTTGAACCCCTGCCGTTTCGACCCGCGATTCCACTCGGGCACCTCTGTACTCGCCACCCCAAATCTGGGTTTTGGTTTAGCGCCGACAATTCCTTCCGGAAACAGATTCCGTTTGAGCGTGTAACCCGTCTCGTAGTGATCAAACTCGCTCATGTAATCGCTCCTGGTCTGGTCGTCTTCGTGGCGCAGAATTTTCGAGAGGCGGCCCTCGGTTTTGCGTGCCATTTTCCACACTTGATCAGCGATGTCACGGTGGAATAACACGTCCTTTTCATACTGTTTGAGTACGTGTGCCGGCACACGGTCGATCTCCGACGCAAGTTTCGTCACGTGGGCGTAGCCGTCGTCGTCGTCCAGATGTTTGTTTCCGAGCTCGGGCAGACTGTTACTGCCTATTTTGCCTTTGGAAAAACTTCCCCTCCCAGTGCCTCGCAATGGGCTGCGTGAAAAATGTGATTTATATTTTGAAATATCAGGAATAAGTTCTCTCGCATCATCACAGATGGTTCAGAATGATAATCAAAATCATTACAGAGTGTCCACTTATTATAAACAAGGTTATCACTAGAGCAGAGTCACGGTTCCATGGATGAATGAGAGTGCGTGTGCTTGTGCATGTATGTGAGTGTGTGTGCGGGTGTACTCAAGACACAGACTAGTTCACACATGCGCCAGAAGTGTTCGAACGCAACGACTAGCAACTACCCAATCACATCTACAAGGTCTATTTTATCGGGCTCTTTCACACGCATCGGGCTCTTTCACACGTGTCTGGGTATCTTCTAGAGGGGAAACACGAGGGCCCAAACCTGTCTGCAGGATGTGCCGGTGGAGGCATTGCTGGTAGATATGGCTCTCTCATCCTCAAAGGGTCTGGAGGTTTTGGCAGTTGAATCAACGGAATTTCTTTGCCTGTGTGTAACATTTCCAGTCAATTACAGTGAACAAATCAACAGTCAGACAAAGAGTGTCAAGACACAAAACAAAAGCTTGACCCAAGGAATTCTCCTGTTACAACTAAAATCACGTCTGCGTGTTTCTTTCGAATCATCATGTTCCTGTGCGTCGCAGACCGGAGAGTTTCGGTAAATGAGGAAACACGATCTTACCCATGTAAATTTTCGGAACGGGCGGATCCTTCATCCACCATCCTCCATCCTGACCCTCTCCGCGTTCAATTTTCTGTGCCTTTTCACCATGAACGCCTAGGCATCTTTCGAGGGACAAGAAAAACGCGCCCTGTTCGCTACCACGCTGTTCTTTCCATGCTATTTTTTTATCGTCGATGCGCCGCTGCCTCGCATCTCGTACGCGCTGGTTTTCCTCTTCCAGGTGATCGTCATCGTCAATGATTTTTACGTCTTGGTAATGGCTGAGATAGTGTTCTATTTTTGCCAGGGTCAGCCCAATGTACTGTGTCTCAAAAAAAGTATGCATTGGTTTTTTGTGTTCTTTGGGTGCTGCATCGGGAAGTAGGGATTTGAAGCCCATTTTCCTGAAAAACGTATGCGCAACGTGGTTGGAATCTGCGACCGAGACTACTGCGTGCGAAAACTGCTTGCGCGCATAGACCGTGAGCAGGTTGTACATCAAGAGCGTGCCCATACGTGCCCTGCGCATATCCTTTCGTACATAAAAGGCTTCGATACAGATTGAGTCGTCGCCAAGATGCTTCACTGCTTTAGCGTGAATGACAGCACCAAAGCACAGCATGGTCCCCGTTTCCTGACGCCGATCAACGATCCAGTATTGCCCAACCTTCAGGTTGTTGCGCGACGAGCGCAGGAACGAGGGCTTGGGCGGAGTCGACATTGGAATGTTGACGCCATTCTCCTTACGGATCTTTTGTAACTCGTTGTACCACGTGTCATAGGTTGTCACAAGACGCTTTGGGTGCGGTGAATTGATGCTGGTGCGAGGCTGGTCAAATACAAGTAGCTGCGCCATGCATGCCTTGACGAGCAAGTCGCCGGCAACCATAACATTATTCCAGGACTCCATGGCGATGAGCAGGTACTTGCGCGTCTCAGTCTCCCGGCAAAATGTGTAGGGCTTCTTCCCAAAGGCATCTATCGAATGCGGGTCGGCACCGGCGCTGATCAGGAACTTCATGGTCTTTGCGTCGCCTGCCATCGAGGCATAATGCAGGCAGATGCGCTTCTCGGACCCCTCTCCCACGATGTCTGTAATCTGGTTGACCCTGGCGCCATGCTTGACGAGCATCCGGCACACCGACTCGGAGCCCTGAGACGCCGCCAGGTGGATCGGGTACAGCCCGCTGGTTTCATCACCCACATTCGTCGGGTCTCCCCTTCCTGTGAGCTTGAGTTGAGTCAGCAGGCGCTCGGCCTCATCCGCCTGGCCCTTTGCGACTGCAACAAGGAATTTGGCATGCTGGTTCAGCAGCCCTGTGGGCAGGAAGATGTGGCTCATTGGGTTTCCTTCAAACTCCCCATCTTTCGCACAGAGAGTCCGAAATACCGCCCTCGTTGTGCGCCATCGGTCCACCGCCAATTCTGCACCCTTTCAGCAGCAACCCCATCCTTCTATCACTGATCGACATTGATCGGATCGTCTCAACAGTTTTTTCCAACTGCTCGAAAAAAAGGTCAATATTCCTCCTGCTGCTGCTGGCTGGAAGGCCCATATAATGCAGGAGTTTTCACTATCATAATCATCTTTTCCCCCTAGAAGTGGTTGATAATAAACTTTTCTGTCTCTTCGATTTGTGTCGCTGTTGAATGTCGCCGGGACCGCGACGCCAAGGTGCTTTTTGGCGTAACACAGCAAGTGTACAGGACACGCACCACGCGCCAGAGCTGGAAAGCAAAGCTGAGGCGAACGCAGGCGAAGCTGAGGCGAACTCAGGCAAAAATGTGGGGAGGGATTTTTTGCTCTCTGCCCCATCCAAAGAAAGCAGAGAGGGGTTTGCTTGTCTCTCATCCTCTTTCTCCATCCCAATGCTGGGCCACGAGGATGGCACTCAGTCGGCTGCAATGAGCAAGAAGAGAGGGCCTGGCGAGCGTGCAAATGGTGAGGAGCCAAGTGGTACGCACTGCAGGATAGAGCAGGGTGCTGCCAGCACATCCAGCAAAGCTGGCAAGGCCGCGGGTCTGGAGCTGCATCCTGCTGCAGCCAAGAAGCCTCCCAAGGCCTAGGACCTGTGCGAGGACCAGCGACAGCGGAGCGGGTGTCAGGACTGTGGCAACAGCGGCATCTGCGCGCTCGCTAGGCCCTCTCTTCTTGCTCAAAACAGTGACTTCCGGATGAGAGATCGGAAGAAGAGCAGCAACGGCAGTGCTGGGGCTGGGGCCGTGCGGGGATGTAGTGGCGACAGTATCGCCGCTGTGGATGTGCTTAATGAGTTTGAAGAGCAAGCTGTACTGAGAACTTTGGGAGCACTGAGCTCTGAGCTCTTTTCTGGTTCGGCTGTTGGCGAGGTGGTCATCTCCAAAAAAAAGCTGAGAGTATCATGGGATGACAAGGTACAGACGTTGGAGGGGTTTAACCAGCTACACGGGCACGTGCGTGTCCCAGCATGATATGGAGTTTTGAGAAGTGTACGGGAACACATGATGTTCCCAAGAGGCGGCATGACCCAGGGCTCGGTGCACGGACTAAGGGTCAGCGCTCGCTCAACAATTCAGGGAAGCTGCAGGACGCACGCAAGCAGAAGCTTATTTCTATTGGATTCATCTTCGATGGCGCCGAGGCAAAGCGTGTACGCGAGCAAACCCAGAGAAAACCCGGCAGCAGTTGGGACAGACAAGCTGATCGAAAATTTCAAAGAACAGAACAGCCACACCTGCGTTCCACTGCAGCGGCATGACCCAGGGCTAGGCTGCTGGGTGCGCGAGCAGCGGTCCTTTTTTAACAATGGCAAGCTACAGGATATACGGTGCGAAAAGCGACTGACCTTGGCTTCATATTTAATGGCGGCGAGGCGGGAAAGGTGCGCGAACAATCAGAGGGCAAGGTATGAAACTCATGGAACGACAAGTTCTCAATGCTCGAAAGTTCCAAGGAGAAACACGGACACACGTGCGTGCCAAAACAGGAAGCAGAGCTCGGGTGGTGGGTGCAACAGTGCAGGCAGCTCTACAATAACAGTAAACTGACCAACGACCAGCGCGAGCGGCTCGAAGCTACTGGCTTTGCCCTCGATGGGGCCGAGGCTAAACTTGTGCGCGACTCATTCCAGGGTAAACCTGTGGGCTCTTGGGATGACAAACTCAAATTACTAGTCGAGTTTGAAGATCAAAATGGCCACACGTGCGTGGTTCAGAAACACCCCCAGCTGGGCTTCTGGGTCAAGGAGCAGCGAATGGCTCTAAACAAGGGCCGCCTTTCTGCCGTCCGCCTCCAGAAGTTGGACGACATCAGTGTTGAGCTTTCAAGTCTCCGAAACAAAGATCACAAGAATAGGTGTGGTGTTCCAAAACCCCACTACTCCAACTACGATAATAGCAAATCATATAACAAAGATTATTCCCAGTGGCGCAAGTTCACGTGGGATGCTCGGCGCAAGGTCGAAGGTGAAAATGGCGTGACAAATTCGGTGGGCATGGATGGGTTGGGTTTGGGTGCGGCAGGCACTCCCTTGGGAGCAGGCCCAATGTCGCGACATTTCTTACCAAGACCACTGTTGGAAGAAATGTCGCGGAGATTTCGGTGCCAAAGTCACACAGTCAGTGTGCAAGACATGCACCATGCGCCAGATCTGTAAAGCGAAGCTGATGCGAACGCAGGCTCGGGAAATAGTAGAAAGCGAAAAGGGGGAGAGGGGTTCAAAGGGGAGGGGGAGAAAAAGGGGGAGAGAGAAACTTTCGAGGAGATGTTGCGAGACAACCTTCCTTCGAAACAGATCAACACTCAATTCTCTTGCGGAAGGCAGGGGATACGGGAGAAGGACGTTCAGCAGAGGGAGCAGGAGCTACGTCGGCGCGAGGGCCTGCTGGGCGTGCAGCAGGAGCAGGTGCAGGCGATGGTCAAGATGAAGCGCGAGAGAATGGCGGAGTCGATGGTACAGGGGGCCAAGTTATAGGGCGAGCTGAAAAGCTCTGCGGCTGCGCTGTCTATTCTGAGAAGCGCAGCCGCCACGCAGGCAACGGCATTGAAGCAGGCACAGATGAAGATGCACGACATTGCCGAGAAGATGAAGCAAGCCGAGCAGGACCTAGAGTGTAGCATTTGTATGGATCGCAATGCTTCTAATGTCTTTAATCCCTGCGGACACTGCTTCTGCTGCCACAAAGATTGTGGGCCCGCCAGTGCACCCGTCTGTCGCTTTTGCAGCCAAGCAGTGCAGAGCAAAACACGCATGTTTGGCATATTCGACTCTGCCAAGACAGTCTCCGGCCAAGATCTTGGTGCTATCGCCGCATCTCTCGATGTAGCGGCACATCCGCTGCCAGCTGCTGCAGTGCCGAGATATTCGAAGGAAGAGCCCGGGAGAGTTTCGGTGCACCAAGGTATGGACGAAGAGCGGGGACAGTCGAGAGAGCAGGAGAAAAGGGGGGGGCAATCAAGAGGGCAGCATCCGTCCATCAGTCTTGTAGTGGGCATGAAAGTGGTGGGGTTTTTAACTGGTATAAAGGGGATAGTCGGCTGGTATGGTTGCACTGTGGTCCAAGTGGATGAGGAGCGTGATGAGTATGTGGTGGACTGGCACAATGGTGAAACAAAGGACACAAAAAAATCTGCTGCACACATTGCCCTGCACTACAATCAGATCTGACACAAGATCTCCTCTGCTGGGTGGGATTCAGCTGGGTGGGATCTGCAATCTCAGAGGGATTCCAGGGTAACCGCCCGTGTTGAGAAGGAGCAGGCTGGGAAGGGCGCAAGAGCGGAAAAGACTAAAAAGAAGACGGAGGTGAAGAAAAAAGAGCAGTGCAAAGGGAAGGGCAAGGGCCTGGAGGAGGGCAAGAAGCTTTTGGTCGACAGGCTAGACGAGCCATGTGCAGTCATAGATACACGCGACAAGAGCGGGGGTGCCATCAGCAATACTAGAAATGTTGAGGAAAAAAGAAAACACGGCCAAAACAGTGTCCAAAGCTCGGAGGTTGAAAGGGAGACGGCAGCAACGGCAGCGATGTCGCAGGCAGAAGAAATACAGCGTCGCCATAACGGCATGACGTTCGATGATTCACATGCTAGTGACAAAAAAAACTGGCTTAGCAGAATGGTTCTCTTTAAGAAAATATTTCAAATTTGATGCACTGACAAATAAAGCAGACCAGCTGCTCTTTGATTTCATTAAAACATCTTTCTTATTTAATTTTTTTTATCTTCTGTCGCTATGAACACCGCTCAAATTTCCTGGTGTCTCCTTTCTTGAATATTTTCTCTCTTCGCAGAGTGTACAAAATACGTGTTTTGACCAACTGCCGAGGTCACGCCAAATGGCGCAACCTGTGACAGCACCAATGCGTCACACAAGCGAACTTATTTTATGTTGAGCCCACCAGCAGCCCACCAGCAGCCCACCAGCAGCCCACTAGAACCACCAAGCCACCCCATAAGCTGCGCACACTGACGAGTCTCAAAAAGGTCACAAGGTTGCAGAAGATGCACTGGCACACGGACGTTGTGTACATATATACAAAAGAACAGAGAAACTGCTCTCTGATTTCATACACACAACATCTTTTCCCGGGGACTTTTTTGATTTACAGGGTCCCAGAAGATGCACTGGCACATGGATGTTCTATATATATACAAAACACAGACAGACAAACTGCTCTTTGATTTCATACCCACTACATCTTTTCCCGGGACTTTCTTCATATTACAAAAGTTGCTTCTTTGCAATGAACAACGCTTAAACTTCCTGTTTTTTTTCCTTTCTTTCTATCGCACAAGATGCACTGGCACCCAGACGTTGTGTATATTCGCATTTGCTTCCTCACTGAATCATGACGTGTGACTCAATGTACCGTGGCCTTGTCGTAGTAGTACATGCAACACATGCTCACTCTTGTCTGTGGAGGCACTTCCAAGGTTTTGGATGCCATGATCCAGGTGTGTTGCAGGTGTGTTGCAGTGTGTTGCAACGTGATGCGGTGTGCTGCAGTGTGCCTTGGTCATGATACTGCAGTGTGGATCACGTGTGCCGCCGTGTATTGCAGTGTGTTGCAGTGTGTTGCAGTGCAGTGTGCTGTAGTGTGCCTTGGTCACGATACTGCAGTGTGGATTACGTGTGTTGCCGTGTGTTGCAGTGTGCTGCAGCATGTTGCAGCAGTGTGGATTACGTGTGTTGCCGTGTGTTGCCGTGTGCTGCAGCGTGTTGCAGTGTGTTGCAGTGTGTTGCAGTGTGTTGCTGTGCAGTGTGTCTGGATCACGGTGCTGCAGTGTGGATCATGCAATATTAGTTGATAACTTCAGGCACGAATCAGACATAGAGGGACGCGACGTCTGGTTCGTGACTGAAGTTATCTACTACTTTTGCGTGGATCAGGGTGCCGCAGCGTGCTGCAGCATGGGAAAATGGCCTCGCACGTTTTTGAGTGTTTTCAAAAGTGTGGTGCAGCGTGGTGCAGCGTGTTGCAGTGTGCTGCAGCATGGTGCATTGTGCTGCAGTGTGTTACAGTGTGCTGTGGTGTGTTGCGCAGTGCTGCAGTGTGCTGCAGCATGTCGCAGCATGTTGCAGAGTGCTACAGTGTACTGCAGTGTATCGAAGAGTGTTGCATTGTGTTGCAGTGTGCTGCAGCGTGTTGCAATGTGTTACAATGTGTTGCAGCTGTTGCAGCGTGTCGCAGGTTGTTGCAGTGTGCTAAATTTGCAGCATGTCGCAGCGTGTCGCAGCGTGTTGCAGAATTTTACTGTGTATTACAGAGTGTTGCAGTATTTCTATCGTGACGAGATTTCGAACACACCGACCCACTGAAATGCAGGCTCAAGTACAAACATGTGTGTTTGCGTTTTTTTTTTGTATGGCAACGACATTCGAACCACTTTCTCTCTCTCTCTCTCTCTCTCTCTGTCTCTCTCTCTCTCTCTCTCTCTCACACACATACACACACCCACATAGATATCTAGGCACATATCTACAAAAATTTCGTGGCCTTCGCAGTATGAAGCAGAAGATTGCAGTAGTTTACACCGCCGGTCCCTCCAGATGACTGCGTTCAAATTCGAATTTCTCCAAGAATCAGCAATAGAGTCATTTTATACAGCAAATTCAGTGGGCTGACTTAATTGAAGTTTCTCAAAAGTCAGGCCTGGAGTCATTTTATACAGCAAATTTAGCAGTGTGCTGACTTTTGAGAATTTCTGACATTTGAGAATTTCTACCTACCACCACTAGCACAACGTGACACCCCACAGGTGTGTAGGGTGTGAGAAAACACGTATGCGGTGGCTATGATTAGTAGGCTCCATAAAATGATAGGTCTCTTTTGCAGAATACCATCTCTTTTATAGGGCTCTTTTGCAAAAGAGACCTGTAATTTTAAGGAGCCAACTAATCGAAGCCACCCCATACGATACCATGCAGTAAAATATACGAGACTTGCTGACACCCTACCCTGCACACACCCGCGATTACGACGAATATACTTAAGTTGCCATGCAGTAGAATATATCAGACTTTCTGACACCCTACATATATCCGCAATTACGACGAATATATATAAAGTGGCCATGCAGTAGAATATGTTAGACTTGCTGACACCCTACACACACCTGCGATTACAACGGATATATATTAGTTGCCATGCAGTAGAATATGTTAGACTTTCTGACACCCTACACACACTTGCAATTACGACAAATATACGTAGGATGCTACTATGCAGTAGAATATATCAGACTATCTCACACCGTACACATACCTGCAATTAACGACGAGTATACATAAGATACCATGCAGTAGAATATATCAGACTTCCTCACATCCTACACACACCTGCGATTAATGACGAGTATTCAAAGTTGCCATGCAGTAGAATATATCATACTTTCGCACACCCTACACACACCTGCAATTAACACCGAATATACCAAAGTTGCCTGCAGTAGAATACATCAGACCTTCTGTACCCTACATATACCCGCAACTACAACGAATATACATAAGTTGCCAGGCAGTAGAATATGTAAGACTCTCTGACACTCTACACGCACCTGCGACCACATCGTGACGAGATTGCAACTTTCTAACACCCTACACACACCCGCAACTACGACGAATATACATAGATTGCCAGGCAGTAGAACATGTAAGATTCTCTGACACTTTACACGCACCTGCAACCACATCGTGGTGAAATATCTGAGCTCCTTGACTCCCCGCAGGTGGGTAGGGTGTGAGAATATACGTGTGATACCATGCCGTAGAACATATCAGACTTTCTGACACCTGTATATATGACTTTCTTTCTACACTTGCCACACACCTGCAACCACCACGTGACGAGATTGCAACTTTCTAACACCCTACACACACCCGCAATTACTACGGATATACATACGTTGCCATGCAGTAGAATATATTAGACTTTCTGATACCCTACACACACCTGCAATTACGACAAATATACGTAGGATGCTATGCAGTGGAATACATCAGACTTTCTGACACGTTACACATGTGGGGTGGCTTCGATTAGTAGGATCAATAAAATTATAGGTCTCTTGAGCAAAAGAGACCTATAAAAGAGACTGTATTCTGCAAAAGAGACCTGTAAATTTATCAATCCTACAAACCGTAGCCACCCCATACCTGCAATTAACAACGAACATACATAAGTTACAATGCAGTAGGATAGATTAGACTTTCTGACATTCTGCACGCACCTGCAACCACGACGTGACGAGATTGCCAAGCTCCTTGACTCCCCGCAGTGCCCGCAGCTGAGAAAGGACACCCATGTACATATATCCAAAATGGGTCATGTCGCATATGAATGAGTCATGTCGCATATGGATGAATCATGTTGCGTACAAACTAATCATGTTGCATATGACTGCTATCTGACCAGTAGCTATGGGGTGGCTACGATTAGTAGGCTCCTTGAAATTATAGGTCTCTTTTGCAGAATATAGTCTCTTTTATAGGGCTCTTTTGCAAAAGAGATCTATAATCTGAAGGAGTCTACTAGCTACTGTATAAATAGCTAGTCGAATGTGCCAGGTGTTGCGGATAGAGACAATACATGAAACTATAGGTCTCTTTTGCAGAATATAGTCGCTTTTATAGGGCTCTTTTGCAAAAGAGATCTGTGATTTTAAGGAGCCTACTAGCTACCTTGCGGATAGAAACAATGCACCTAAACCCTAAGCCCTAATCCCTGAACCCTGCAATGGGTGATGTTGCGGGTGGAGGATGTATGTATGTTTGGAAATGTATATGCATATATGCATATATACACAGACACACACATATACATATATATATAAATACATATGTATATATGTACATATATTTATATTTATATATGTATATGTGTATGTGTATATATATATGTGTGTGTGTGTGTACATATATATATATACATACATGTATATATATTATATAAATACATATATATAAATATATACATATATGTATATATATATATACATATATATGAATATACATACATATATACATATATATATACATA
>Ga0105055_10009859_pt1 | contig 12099 bp, 7 predicted proteins | sample BON03_FD_78090 | JGI IMG/M metagenome (GOLD analysis project Ga0105055, IMG submission 78090) | Freshwater microbial communities from Lake Bonney liftoff mats and glacier meltwater in Antarctica - BON-03 | ecosystem: Environmental > Aquatic > Freshwater > Ice > Glacier meltwater | place: Lake...
CACACCTGATGATGCTAGCCGCATCCAGAACATCATCCACAAGACATCGACACAGCTACCAACATACAATAACGCTAGCCGCACCCGCCGCACGCCCCCAACACCCGATGACGCTAGCCCCATGCAATACTATTATAGTATTAAATAGCAGTATATATAGTATATATAAATATAATAATACTAGTCGTATATTGTATATTAATATATTAGTGCGACACAAACTAACCTACAAATAATGACATATCCTGTCGGCTGTCGGGGCACCCAAATCTAAATCTGTCTCTGTCTATTACGTATCAGTATCTCACACCTTTTGTGTATTCGTCACAAAATCGCGTAATCAGCAGTGTACAGTGTACAGTGTTATATTATTATTACGGCTTTTCCGCACGCTGCGGCTGCGGCTGCGTCAGGGTGCAGGGTGGGCAGACGACAGGGAGCGGGGTTGCCGACACACATGGCGGGTACACAGCAGTCGTGGTAAGCAGCCAGGGCTCACCACCAACAGCATCGTGCTCTAGTCATCCTGAACGTGTGCGTGTGCACTCGTCGCCAGGGGCCATTCTAAACGGCAGCGAGCAGCAATGTGGAGGAGCGAGCTTCAGCAATGGAAATGGGCGGGACTCAGGCGGCGGCCTTGGATGCCTTGAGCCGGCGCATGCCGAGCGCGGCGTTGAGGACTTGCAGCGGGCCGATCACGGCGAAGGCGCCCATGGCGACGGAGAATCGCAGAATGCGCATCGGCAGGTAAAGCATGCGGCCTGCGGCGCCGTGCGTGGCGCGGGGGGAGATAACGGCGGGTTCGGCGGCGGGGACGTCGGCGAGGTCGGCGGCGCGCGTGCCACAGATAGCCATCGCGTACTGTTCCGAGTTCCACGGGTTGGAGACGCGCACGGCTCGGATGTCGGAGAGGCCGGCCTGCTCGAACCATGAGCGGTAGTCCTCTTCGGTCGGGAAGCGGTTGAACGTCGTGGCGAGGAGACGGAGCAGCTTGGGCTTGGGCTGGAGCGAGCCTATCGCAAGGACGACGCCCCCGCGGCGCACGACGCGCATCTGCTCGCGGATGGCCACCACCGGCTGCGGGAAGTAGTAGATGGCGCCAGACGAGACGACGCGGTCAAACGACTCGGATGCAAATGGCAGCACGTGTGCGTCAGCCAGCACAATGGTGGCATCGGCGAGCTCCGGCTTGGCGCGCGCCTTGCTCAGCATACCGTCGCTCTGGTCGATCAGCGTCAGGCGGCGCGCCTCGACGCCGCGGCCAAGCACCTGCTTGGACAGGGTGCCGGTGCCCGCGCCGACGTCGAGCACGTCCATGCCGGCCGCGACGCCGGCCAGGTCGAGGCCGGCCTCGCGCATCTCGGGCGACGTGAAGAAGGGCTGCAGCGTCTCATACACCTGCGAGTAGAAGGCGTAGAACCACCGCGCCTCCGGCTGCGAGCACAAGCCTTCGATCGGCATGGTCAAAAGTGAGAAGGACTGTGAAATGCCAGCCCGTGTGAATGGACTACATACGAGTATTATGTACGTATAACAGTCGAAGGGGATTCCCTTTCTAGAATGAAGAATGGTCAGCTTTAATGTATAATATATAATAATAAGTATTACTTTATTACAGTTACCACAGTCATTTGTTTAAGGCTCGAGATCCTTACCCCTTGCCCGAGGTAAGGGCGACGAAAATTTTGGGCGAAATAAGGCCCTGCTTGGGTTAACCCTCGTCTTTCTCTGTTATCTGTTATCTGTGTTATCTGTTATAATTTCAATTTCTGTTTCCGCCATATAGCTAAATGAAGTGAAAGAGCAAGTAAGGGTCATATGTTATCGTATGTTGTGTATAAGGGCCTTGTGTAAGGCCTTACCCACCTGCTGGCGTATAGGTATAGCAGGGTCAATATATGACCCTTATTGTCGACCCTTACCCCCTTACTACCTAGTGTCGTGCAGTAGTATCTATCTCGCTTGTGCTTGTGATCGAGATTGGCCCTTACCAGAGTTTCGCGAAAAAACTTCGAAAAAATATCAAAACTTTTTCGCAGAAAACGAAACATCGAACTACGAAGAAAAATACGACGACCCAACTTTGGAGCGAAAAATACCAACTTTGCAACTTGGGAGTGAAAAATACCTAAATGCCTCCCCCTCTCCCCCTACCTCAGCCACCTCAGCCGTTATTAGAGCTCTATATGTACTATATTCAAAAAAAATCCAAGAAACCACAAAAATGCGCGCACACACACACACACACACACAAAATGCGTACACGTCACCCGCCGCCGGCTGGAAGCGCGCGAAATAGGCGTTCTGCGCGCGAAATAAGGACACAAAATGCCCAACATCAAAGCGAAAAATGCTCAACTAATACACGAAACATGAAACAAAAAAAGAGCAACATCACAACGAAACACTGGTCAGGGCGGGCCAAGATCGAGATACAGATAACGGGGTTGGGTTAACCCGAAACCGATCCGAACGTCTATCTCTATCTATCTATCTATGTCTATATACAACTATCTGCTATGATCTATGATATATGATCTATGTACTATGTGCTATGTATATGTATATATGTATATACTAGCAGCTAGATCGAACGTCTACGTCTATGTATATGTAATATGTATATGATATTATATGTATATGCATATGTATATACTAACAGCTAGTTGTTATGTACGTTGCAAGCTGTAATAAGTTGTAAAGTGCATGTGTAGCGCGCCTCAGGCGTAGCTCTAAAATAAATGCAAAATAAATGGAGCATATAAGGCGTGAGGCCCTTATTATGACCCATATATACGTCTCATATACAGCCAACCCCGTACCCCATGTAAGGGCCATATTCATACCCATATGTATAAGGCCATGTTTGCTCCAAGGCGGTAAGGCTCATGTGCATGTGCCCCTGCGAGGCCAGCCAGCGAAGGGCCTTACTTACCTGGCAAGTTGGCGCAGAGTAAGGCCCTTATGCATGTAAGGGCTTATTTTTAAAATCCTTATATACAAATAAGAATAAGGTTAGCGAGTCTTGATAAGTACGGAGTAGGGGTAGGGACCATCGGGTAAACATGATATCATCCATCACCAGCCGGCCGGCACCAACCAGTTGGCAATCTTCAATGCAAATTGGTAACGGGGAATGCACTAGCACTATGCACTAGTACACACATAATTTGATCATTCGCGAGATGTTCATAAATAAAAGTAAACCGCGAGCGAGAGTAGATCGGGAATAGAGCTATAATAAGGCTGAGGCGGTATACCCAACAAAAACAAACAGTTTGTATTTTGTTTGTACTGCCGTATGTACGTATCCGTATCACCTCTATTTTGTATTCGTTACCAAATTGCATAAAAGAGACAAAAAGGCGGGGATGTCGTTGGAAGTTGCAAGTTGGAATCATAAGCAACGAAGTGACGTTTCATCAACTCTCAACTCGTATCACAGTAGATACTCGTAAGGCAGAGAAATAAGGATAAGGGAAACGGGAATCATATCAAACTGACTACTGTTTTTGTAAAAATTACTGTGTGAGCCTTTATCCGATTTCGAGATACAGCCCCCCTCTGGCGTATATCTTTGGGATTTATCCCGGTTTTGATATATGGTGGTGGTGGGATATGGTGGGATATGGTGGGATATGGTGGGATATGGTGGGATGTGGTGGGATATGATGGAATATGATGGGATATAGTCAGATACAGTTGGATATAGTTGGATATAGCGGATAAATAATTTGTTGTCTATAGCTTTCTCATTGTGTTCTACAGCCAAAAAAAAACTAAATTTTCTCGGCCTGCGGCCTGCAGCGTGCGCATTGCTTTGTGTGACAGCAGTAGCAGTCTACTTGGGCTACGTACCCACCACCCCGGCACCGGCAACACGCACACACACCACCCAGCCACCAGCCCACACACCCCCAGACAACGACCACCCACCACCACCACGATCCGCCCCACAGCCACACACACTCACACTCACAGTCGTCAGTCAATAACGGACTTAATAATAGTATTATAATATTCATACATACACATACAACAACCAAGCATGCAAAGCACACACATATACACACAACATCACCCGCCCTGTCATCCATGTGGGTGTGTGGGCGCACTCTGCCCCCGACTCTCTCTTGTACTCCACCCTGTTCCTGTTCACTCCTCCTCCGATTCCTCCCTAACCAACTGGTTAATTGGCCTTGGGCTTGACCCAGAGGCGAAAAGAGAGGCGAGTAGAGAGGCGAGCAGAGAGTCGAGTAGAGAGTCGAGTAGAGAGTTGAGTAAAGACGCGAGTAGAGAGTCGAGTAGAGAGTCGAGTAGAGAGTCGAGTAGAGAGGCGAGTAGAGAAGCGAGCAGAGAGTCGAGTAGAGAGGCGAGTAGAGAGTAGAGTAGAGGGGCGAGTAGAGAGAGGCAAGCAGAGAGACGAGTAGAGAGGCGAGTAGAGAGGCGAGTAGAGAGGCGACTAGAGAGGCGAGTAGAGAGGCGAGCAGAGAGCAGAGAGTCGAGTAGAGAGTCGAGTAGAGAGTCGAGTAGAGAGGTGAGTAGAAAGTCGAGTATAGAGATGAGTAGAGATGCGAGTAGAGAGTCAAGTAGGGAGTCGGGTAGAGAGTATAGTCTAGTAGAGAGGCGAGTAGAGAGTCGAGCAGAGAGGCGAGTAGAGAGGCGAGTAGAGAGAGGCGAGTAGAGAGGCGGGTAGAGAGGCGAGCAGAGAGTCGAGCAGAGAGTTGAGTAGAGAGGCGAGTAGAGAGGCGAGTAGAGAGGCGAGTAGAGAGGCGAGTAGAGAGGCGAGTAGAGAGTCGAGTAGGGACTCGAGTACAGGGGCGAGTAGAGAGGAGAGTAGAGAGTCGAGTAGAAACGCGAGTATAGAGGAGAGCAGAGAGTCGAGTGGAGGCGAGTAGAGCGGCGAGTAAAGAGGCGAGTAGAGAGGCGAGTAGACGAAAGGCGAGCAGACAATCGAGTAGAGAGAGTCAAGTAGAGATGCAAGTAGAGAGGCGAGTAGGGAGTGGAGTAGAAAGGCGACTAGAGGCGAGCAGAGAGTTGAGTAGAGAGTCGAGTATAGAGGCGAATAGAGAGGCGAGCAGAGAGTCGAGTAGAGAGAGTGGAGTAGAAAGTCGAGTAGAGAGGCGAGTAGAGAGTCGAGTAGAGGGGCGAGTAGATAGTAGAGTAGAGAGGCGAGTAGAGAGGCGAGCAGAAAGTCGAGTAGAGAGTCGAATATAGAGGCGAATAGAGAGGCGAGCAGAGAGTCGAGTAGAGAGGCAAATAGAGAGTCGAGTAGAGAGGCGAGCAGAGAGGCGAGAAGAGAGTCGAGTAGAGAGTCGAGTAAAGAGACTAGCAGAGAGGCAAGTAGAGAGGCAAGCAGAGTGTCGAGTAGAGAGGCGAGTATTGTGCTGTGGGCCATATCAGCTGCTGTGTGGGGGGGGAGTACACTGTGGGGGTAAGCATAGCATCATCAGGGACCAACCTGCGGTGTAGAGAGTTGAGTTGAGAGGCGAGTAGAGAGGCGAGTAGAGCGGCGAGTAGAGAGGCGAGTTGAGAGGCGAGTAGAGAGGCGAGTAGAGAGAGGCAAGCAAGTAGAGAGTCGAGTAGAGAGGCGAGTAGAGAGTCGAGTAGGGACTCGCGTAGAGAGGCGAGTAGAGAGGCGAGTAGAGAGTGGAGTAGAGAGGCGAGTAGAGAGGCGACTAGGGAGTCGACTAGAGAGTTGAGTAAAAGCGAGTAGAGAGTCGAGTAGTGAGTAGAGAGGCGACGAGCAGAAAATCGAGTGAAGAGAGTCGAGCAGAGAGGCGAGTAGAAAGGCGAGTAGAGTGGCGAGTAGAGAGTCGAGTAGAGAGGCAAGCAGAGAGTCGAGTCGAGAGTCGATTACAGAGTCAAATAGAGAGGCGAACAGAGAGTCAAGTAGAGAGAGTCGAGCAGAGAGTCGAGTAAGTAGAGAGGCGAGTAGAGAGGCGTGTAGAGAGTCGAGCAGAGAGAGAGGCGAGTAGAGAGGCGAATAAAGAGTTGAGTAGAAATGCGAGTAGAGAGGCGAGTAGAGAGGCGACTAGAGAGGCGATGAGAGAGGCGAGTAGGAGTAGAGGCGAGTATAGAGGCGAATAGAGAGGCGGCGAGCAGAGAGTCGAGTTGAGAGGCGAGTAGAAAGTCGAGAGTAGAGAGTCGAGTTGAGAGTTGAGTAGAGGAGAGGCGAGTGGAGAGGTGAGTAGAGAGGCGAGCAGAGAGGCGGCAAGCAGGGAGTCGAGTTGAGAGGCGAGTAGAGAGTCGAGTAGAGAGTTGAGTAGAGAGAGAGTTGAGTAGAGAGGCGAGTAGAGAGTCGAGTAGAGAGTCGAGTAGAGAGTCGAGTAGAGAGGCGAATAGAGAGTCGAGTAGAGAGTCGAGTAGCGAGACGAGTAGAGAGTCGAGTAGAGAGGCGAGCAGAGAGTCGAGTCGAGAGGCGAGTATCGAGGCGAGTAGGGAGGCTAGTAGAGAGGCGAGCAGACAGGCGAGTAGAGAGGCGAGCGAGTAGAGAGTCGAGCAGAGAGGCGAGTAGAGCACGAAGCAGAGAGTACTACTACCACTTTTGCAACCAAAACTTCCACTTAGTGTCCACTTCTAATTATAATGGCACTGCTACGTCCACTACTTCTACTATCACGTCCATCACTACTACTACTACTACACCATTACTGGGTAGTTACTATTACTACTCTACTACTACCTACTGCTACTACTACTACCACTACTGCTACTACTTCCACGTCTACTACGACTACCACTACTACTACTACTACTACTACTACTACTACTACTATGGGTACTATTTGTAGAGGAAACGTGCAGTACTGACTGTACCAGTTGCAGTTGTGCCACTTTTCCTCTAAGCGCTTAGAGGAAAAGTGGCACAACTGGTGTACAGTACTGCATGCACGGTTCCTCTACATAACAGCGACTGCGACTATCTGGGGTCTGTACCAGTTGTGCCACTTTCCCTCTAACTAAGCGCTTAGAGGAAAAGTGGCACACCTGGTACAGTACTGCACGTTTCCTCTACAAAACATCGGCTTTCTGGAAACCGCTCACCTGATTGCCGCAAAGTTAATTAACCACTTGCGGCCTACCGGCTACCGGGATCTAGCCCTAATAGTCGCTGTTTTGTAGAGGAAATGTGCAGTACAGTACTGTACCAGTTGTGCCACTTTTCCTCTTAGCGCTTAGAGGAAAAGTGGCACAACTGGTACAGTACTGCACGTTTCCTCTACACTATTACTTTGTTTGGCTAACTACGAACGTGAGCCTGTTTACAGCCACCTTCCAAGCCCCGCCTCTCTAGCAGCCTCGCCGCGCGCACCACGCGAGTCCGTTTACAGCCACTTTCACAGCAATGCCTCTGCTCTGTGTTAGGGTTAGGGGTTCACCCTGACAGCGTCTAGCCGGCTAGGGGAGGGGAGGAGTTGAATGGAGCATGGGCGGCGCCGCGCCCACCGGGGAAGACTGCTGGCTGCTGGGGAAGGGGGTGGACGCGGGGGGGGGGTGGGGCGGAGGTGTGGTGACTGACGTCTGTGACTGTGGTGCGAGGGGGGCAGGCGGGGGGCTAGGTGGTTGGATATGAAGGAAACGAGGGCGCACACAGGGGCGGGGGATATACCAGCACTTAGAGTGAGACACAGTACAGCAGCCGCAGCTATGTACATGGTTAGTGGTTAGGCTCTAGATATGTGGCTAGATACAGCGATACAGTCAGGATATCCCAAAGATATACGCCAGGGGGGGGGGGGGGGGGCTAGACAAGATACACTCTTGCGCTACCCCTTACCCCCGTCCAAGTCCAATCGCAAAAAAGGCGAAGAGAGCTCCTGTACCTACCTACCTACCTGAGGTAGTCTACCTGTACGAGTCAGTCATTCTCTCGGGGAGGTGGCCGGTTCCTCTAGTGCTGGGCAGCAGTCCCAGGCGCAGGCTCAAGAGCACAGAAGCGCAGCTCTGGGCGGCAGCTTGGGGGCGGCGACGACGACTTCGACTATTAAGCGTCGTTGCGCCGTGTTGCTCGCTCTGTGTTCGTGAGTGGTTCTGTTCTGCTACGTCCGTGTGCGTGTGCCCGTGTGACCTGTTGATCTTTTAACAGCACAATAATTCAGCAAACATGTGTCGGGTATATTCTACGTATCTGTATTTGTATCTGTATCTGTATATGTTATGTATTTCTGTATCTGTATGATGCACGTATCTGAATGAGCCATATCAGGGTTCGAACTTTTTCAAACTCGGGTTAACCTGAGCATGCTACAATGATATATGCTATATAGCAAGCCTCCATCAGATGGTACAGTACTATATACTATATAGCATAGCTCTACCTCTACTTTTTTTCGATAATATTTGAACAATTTCGAGTTGACCCGATTACTGGTGGTGCTGCTGGCTGCTAGACCACGGCCCGGCCGGGCCAAAATGCTAAACATTATGTGTTCAAATACCAAGATTTGCATCTAGGACAGAGTGTAGTACTATAGTGTAGTATACTATATAATAGCATGTATAGCATCCCCCGATGCTATAGATGCTATATGCTATACAGAACATCCAAGAAAACTACTAATATTATCTATTATGATTATGAAGCAACAGTTTTAACTTTTAACACTGCTAGTTTTACCTCCCTCTGTTAATATTAATTCAACTACACACTACACACTACACTGCTTGTATCCTATTAACAAGAAGCCCTCCCAAAAGCGTTTTTTTTCCTGCGGCGCCATTTTACCCCTGCCCCTGCTGCCCAGCTGCCCCATGCCCTTGGCACCTGGCCGTCCTGCTGCTGCTGCTGGGTCTGCTATCTGCTATCGCGCTTTACTTTACTGCTGCAGCTAGCAGCTAGCAGCTATACACTACACACAGCGGTACACAGCGAGTACTGCTTTGCTGTATACAATGTACAATGTACACTGTACACTGCTACAACACAACACAGTGTCAACACACGACCACGAACCATGCACAATGCACACACGCACGATATACACAGCATGCAGTGTAAGCATTGAATGAAGCACGTACACCAACACCATACACCATACGACATACGAATACGACATACGACATACGACGTACCGTTATTTACTATACAGCAGCAGCAACGGCAGGTGCCAGTGCCGAGATGTGTAGGCCAGGCAGAGGCCAGCAGTGGACAGTGGAGCGTGCGTTGTGCATATTGAATATTGGAATTGGAGCGCTCCGCGAGCAGCAAGCACAGCGAGCAGCTTGAGTGCTTGAGGAAACCCTGCCCCAAGAGTGTATACCACAGACACAGACACCACACCCACACATAGACACATACCACGAGCCACGAGCCACGAGTCGAATCCAACAAGCCAAAATCCGGGCGATATCCTGCTGGATATATCTTGGATCCCTGTGGATTTCTACTGTTTCTATTTATATTTTAATTGTGTTAATGACCCGCTGCCGCTGCCGCTGCGGAAGTGTAAAAATACCTTGTTAATAGTCGGGGGCCGAGACCGACCTATTAACCATTTGTTAATAGCCGGCCGGAAAACTCGAACCTATTATTAACAACTAAGCATAAGCATAAGCAGTTTTTAAACTTAAAACTATTATCAGGCAGTAAAAAAAACTCTCGCTTGTTAATGGTTATCCCTATCCCTATCCCTAGCCTTGCGGTATGGCCCTTGACCTCTATCTACAGACATGCTACACAACATCAAGTGTAGTGTCCAGTACAATGCGCAATGCGCAGTGTACTGGACACGCAGTGCCGTGCCACGACGCAGAGAGTGCGCATGTGACGAGCTCGCGCGCGCGCCGCGCGCTGCCGCGCGGTGGTACGACGGCGGTCGCGGGGCGCGGCGGAACACACACGGCACGCACAGGCAGCTATACGGCAGCTCTAGAGCTACGTGTACTAGTACTGGAGAGAACCAATGCACGTAAATGTAGGTGTAGCACGCGCCTAGGCGCACTTTCGCGGCTCTCCCGAAATACATTATGTTAATCATATACACTCAATGGGCATAATTATATCTCATACAATTATATATAATGTATATATAATGATTGACATAGGCCTAATACACAGAATAATAAACTGCTGCTGCTCTGGCATCTCTATATCTCTATCTGCTATCTATCTACGTCGATCTCTCAACCCCAGGAGCCCAGAACATGATCGTGCTCCAGTTGTATTCGTATTTATTAAATTATGTAGTGTTTAGGGTAGTGTTTATTCTCATCTAGTTGGGTTGTAATGTCTCAACGGTTGCCACGCTGCTCTGGTAAACGCGAGCTGGGTGGCCGAGCAGGCAAAAGGCCGAGCTCTTGAGCTCCCCCTGGGGGGCCGTCGAGATGCACCACTGTCGTGCATGGTGCAGGTAAAGTCAGCTTTAGGGTGAGCCGATACCGCAGGGGAAGCGGATTGAGCTGGCGAAAAGGGACTCACTTGTTACACTGCGAAGCCTAGTGGCCGGGCTGTCCGCATTTAAAGCAGTTGCTCGTCGACCTGCTGCCTCCCCCGCCCCGGCCCCCATTGCCCTGCGCACCAGTCCACTTAACGATGCTTACATCAATTCCAGGGTTGTGTGCGGCAAAGTCCTTAAGCATGGCTTCATAACGTGGCCAATTCCCTCCCGCCAGGCCGCAGCCGATCTCGTGCGGGAACGCGATGCTGCGAAGTGGAGGGTTGACCCGAGCGAGAGCCGCGAGGCACGACAGAAACCACGCCTCGCGGTTCGGCGGCGTATCTGGAGGCACGCCGTCTGGCCGCGCAACTCGGGTGTACCTGCCTGCAGCGCCCATCTCCCACTGCGCAAACATGGAGACGACTGCAGGCTGGCCAACCGAGATGTGCCCCTGCGCGCCGGGCGGATAGCGCACCGCGATCGTACCGGGCGTGGCGCGATCTACTGCTATGGCGAACTTGTTTGCTGGTGGCTGCCTCCGCCGCTGCTTGTAGGTGCAGCCATACGGAAGTGCCTTTGCGATTCCCTCCGCAAGCCCGCGGCCGTCGCAGCCAACGCAGTTCGACTGCTGCGCGATGGCGTCGACCGTCCTGAGCACCTGCGGATCGAGCACACCGCCCGAGAGATAGAGTCTCTGGCAACGCCCCATGCTGCTGGCGACGGCCTTAGACAGGTTTTGTTGGTCTGGCCTGCTCGGGGTCGACACGCTTGTGCTCGGAGCCGAGGAGTCGTCAGTCAGGTCAATCGTCTCTCTGGCTCGCTTGCCGCTCGTCAGAAAACGATCCATGCTTTGACGGGGTTAACCCCCCTAGAAACTAATTTGGGTAACATTTCATATGAAAGAGAATAAAAGGGTCCTCAGTCCTCAGCTCCGCGTACGAGCGAAAGGGGTGATTGAGAGCCGCGTACGAGCGAAAGGGGTGATTGAGTAGCGGGGCCGGCGCATCTGCAGGAGTCTGTCTTCTACCCTGGGGGTAGCGCGGTGTGGCCGCAGTCCTGGCTGTGTCCTGTGTGCGCTGTGGGTCGTGTCGGCTGCCTGCTGTGTTGAGTGTTTGTTGGCGTTGGCGTGGTCGTGCATGGCGGTGGTATATGGTATATAAGGGGATGTCGTTGGATAGTGGTGGGCACCTGGCGCAAAAATGGAAATGGGGGGAGCAGCCCTCCCCTGGCTGGAGTGTATTTTTGGTCATATCCTCCTTCCTGCATTTAAGGCAGTGGGATACGGGATACAGTGAGATACAGACAGCGGGCGGGATACATCTCTATATAAATACAGCTAGATATGGGGCCAGGGCCAGGGCTGGTGGCACATGTCTTGTTGCGGTATTGCGTGCGGCTAGCGTCATCGGGTGTTGGGGGCGTGCGGCGGGTGCGGCTAGCGTTATTGTATGTTGGTAGCTGTGTCGGTGTCTTGTGGATGATGTTCTGGATGCGGCTAGCGGTTAGCACCTAGCATCATCAGGTGTGGGGGGGGTGCATCGGGTGCCGTCCGAAAGCTAGCCGCACCCGCCGCACGCCTCCAACACCCGATGACGCCAGCCGCATGCAATACCGCCACAAGACATGTGCCACCAGCCCTGGCCCTGGCCCCATAGTCCGTTGGCCGACGAGCGGCGCGCCGCTCGGATTGCAGTCCTTGTCGGTGGTGGCCGCGTTGAGG
>Ga0105055_10009860_pt1 | contig 12098 bp, 23 predicted proteins | sample BON03_FD_78090 | JGI IMG/M metagenome (GOLD analysis project Ga0105055, IMG submission 78090) | Freshwater microbial communities from Lake Bonney liftoff mats and glacier meltwater in Antarctica - BON-03 | ecosystem: Environmental > Aquatic > Freshwater > Ice > Glacier meltwater | place: Lake...
GGAACGACACCGGCCCGCTGACGGATCGGGATCCATTTTCCCACCTGCGGACGGTGCGGCTGTCTGAGATGCGCAACAGGCGTGCGAGCCGGTCCTGTGTTAGCCCAGCGCGCTTGCGGATTGCTTTGAATGTTTCAGGGGTCATGCTGGTTCTCCTTTTAGGTAAGGGCGGTGAGGGGGCCGAAGCCCCCTCATGTGAGGTCAACCATTGTGGCTGTCCCAGATGGTGTCGAGGTAGCGGTAGCCGTCTTCGGTCATGGCCCAATCTTTAGGGTTATGCTCAAAGATCATGCCCTTGGCGTCCAAAGCGCCCCAAGTGCCGGCAGCTTCCGGCTTGCTGTAGCCTGCGCGGATGAGGTCTTTGGCCTCGACCCATGTGAGGGGATCGTGGTCGAGGTCGCTGGGGCGCTTGCCGCCCATGTTGTAGAGGCAGGACTTAACGAGGATCATGGAAGCGGTGGTTTCGTTGGCGGTGAGGTCGAAGGTCTTGGTCATTTTCATTTTCCCTTGTGTGGTGGGGCAGCGCCCCGTTGCTTCGATGACCCTTGCTAGGGCCATTGATCCTGCCCGTCAACCGGAAAACGACACGCCTGCAAAATAATTCATGAGCGCCGCCGCTTTGTAATTTTATTACCCGACTGGGGACGACTGGGGATTGTAGGGTTTGCGTTTTCACACCCACCCGCGAATATATAAAAAATATATTAATAATATGTTTCTCCTACGCAATCCCCAGTTGTCCCCACTCGGAGGCCATTTCGGCCATATTTGCCGTTTTCGAGTGGGGACAACTGGGGACAGCCTTGTTAATGTCCCCACCCGATGAACATGAACGGAGCGCCTAGCCCGCTCCCATCTCCCGCATGATTTTGTGGATTTCGAGGCGTCTCTCGCGCTCCTCTCCAGCCCTGTTTGCGAACATCTCATGCACCCCTTGCTCGACCACCCAGCGCGCCGAATCCTTGCGCTTGTCATCCCGATAAACCCAGCCGGACATTTCCAGCCGCTCCATCACCGCGATCTTGCTTTCCTTACCGAGCGCCTTGGTGCTGCGGACATTTTTCGACAGATCGCGCAGCGTTACATGGTCCAGCTTTTGCGCCAGAATATGGCCCGCAACGTCTGTTACGCATTCAAACCTATCGGTCATGCCCAGCACGCCTGTATAAAACGCGACCGATTGGCCCATGATAAAGCCAGACAGGAATTGCTCGACGCGCCGCACTGTCCTGATCGGCACAACTTCCGGCAATCCGTTTGCCGTCATGTTTTCGAGGCAATGCCAGATGACGCACAGGCGCACGAACAGCCCCTCGTGCTTGCGGATGTGCGACGACAACATATTGTTGAAACCGGCCATCGTGCGGGATGCCTGCTGTTGCCGACGCACCAGATCGCGGCGCAAGATCAAGCCCTCCTCGCAATATTGCAAAGGCTTCGTGCCGAAGAAACTGGACGGTGGCTTGATCGACCTTAGCGCCTCGACCGTGTGGCAGTATGCCTCATATACAGGCGGCAGTGGCTCGTCCTCCTCGTCGCCGCTATCCCGCAAGATGATAGGGATGAAACGCTGCAACAGCCCGTTGTCTTCTGCGCCCGAAAAGATGCCGCGCACGACTTCCGGCTGGATCGAGCCAAGCATGGACAGCGAAAGGTTCTCGACCGCTGTGTTCCCGCTGCCTACGCGGTCGCCCATGTAAGCCCCGCCGTTATAGCTTTCGAGCCAGAACGAGCTGTCGCCGCCGCCCTTGCCTGCCGTATATTTGCCGATGCCCGCAAACATCCCTTTAAGCTCATCGCGCAACAACATCACCCCTTCGGGACTATCTGCGCAAATGCGCTGCACGGCCTCTTGTGTAGCATCGCTGACGTATAGTCGCGGGCAAGGTGGCTTAGGCTCATCTATGCCGTCCTGCTTTTTCTTCTGCCATTCCAGCAGTGCGCGGCTGTTTTCCTCGCGCAACTGCTTGTCGATCTGCTTCACAGGCTTTGTCGCATATTTATAGATCGGGCTTTTCTTCGATGACGGATCGCCAACAAGCATCACCCAGAGCCGCGCGCTTTCTTGCCACTCTTTTTCGTGCAGCTTGGGTTGGAGCCTTACGCTGTCCGGTATCGCGGCCCCGCATACGGCAAGCGCAGCCATTGCCAGACCGGCTGGGTCTGTCCCCATCTGGCGGCTAATCGCGAAAGCCATTTCCTCGATGACGGGCGGCAACAGCCCGCGCGGCAATTCCGGCACTGCTGGCTTTGCCCACAGGTCAACCGGCCCGACATCAGCAGGACTAGGCGCGTCAGGTGCTGCGCGGGAGTCGTAATAGTATTTCAGCGCCGCGCGGAATGTCTGCGCCACACAATCCCTGCCAAACGCTTGCGCCTGGTCGTTAAAATCCGTCCCGTCGTCCGGTAGATCATCGCGCGGCACAACAAGCGGGCAGTTAAGCTCGCGCGCCAGCCTAGCCATTTTCTCCGCCGACAATCCGGTATCAGCGGCAAGAATGATAACCTGCCCATCAGCCGCCTTTTCGCGCGCGACTTTTTCCATGTTTTCGCAGGAATACGTCACGCACACCTGATCTAGCACTGCGTCAAATATAGACACGCCTGTAGCATAGCCCTCGCATAATATGACGCGGCCCATGTTAATGCCGACCATCATGCGGCCCAGCCCTGTCGGCGCTCCGGCAAAAAACTTCTTCGACCCGTCATCGGCAATGGTCTGCACCGATTGGATGTCGCCCTGCGCGTCATAGATCGGCAGCAGCAGATCGCCGCCGCTTGTCTGGCGGCAAGTGTGCGCCTCTACCTGCTTGCGGACTAGGTAGGGATGATGCGCGTCTGCATGTTCGGCTGTGCCCCATTCCTTAGTGGCACAGGCCACCGCCTTGGCCCTGTCAGCGCGCTGCGCCTGTTCACGCTGGGCAAGAATCGCCTCGCGCTGCGCCTTTTCCTCTGCGGTGGTTTCGCGCACTTCGCCGCCGCCGGTAAGCATATCGACCGCCTCGCCCAAGGAGATGCCCTGATATGCCGCGACGAAATCGACGACATCGCCATTCCAGCCGCAGCCGAAGCAATGAGCAAAATCTTTGTCCGGGACCACGTGAAAACTAGGGGTTTTTTCCGTATGGAACGGACAGCATCCCTTATATTCGCGGCCCTGTTTTGTGAGTTTAATGGCCTGCCCGATAATGTCGGCAATTGGATGCTGCCTGCGCACCGCGTCAAAGTTAATTTCCATTCACTATCCCCTTTTCATGCTGGCGCTTATTGCGCCCTTGCAGCGACGATTTCCGCGATCTGAAACGAGCGCAGCGGCGGGATGATCTCGCCCCACTGGCTTACCGCTTGCTGTGTAATTCCAAGGGCTTGGGCCAGCGCCCGCACCCTCCCGCCAAATAGTGAAAGTGCCTCGGTTTTGCTCATTTGCTAATCCTTGTTACAATCCCGCTTTACAACTAAGGTTTAATGACCTAGATGTAAAGCAGTAGGTGTTAGTTAGCCGCCCCTACCGGCACAAACCCAATGAGGTGAAAAAATGAGTGTGCTTCGCACGATCTCCAAACCGCAACCGCGTCCGCCGATCATCACGATTTTAGGGGACGCTGGGACAGGCAAGAGCAGCCTAGCTGCGTCATTTCCCAACCCTGTTTTCCTTCGCGCCGAAGACGGACTAAGCCGGATCGAGAAAAGCCTCGATGCGCCAGACGCCTTTCCTGTCATCACTGAGGCGGCTGGCGTGTGGGAGCAGCTAATGGCTCTGCTTAACGAGGATCACAGCTATGACACGCTTGTGATCGACAGCGTGACCAAGCTGGAGGAGCTTTTCATTCGTGAAATCCTCGAAACCGATAAGCGGTCTAAAGGCATCAATCAGGCGCTGGGCGGTTACGGCAACGGTCCTGCTGCCGTGGCATCGCAGCATTCGCGCATTCGCAAGGCTGCTGCTGCGCTCAATACTCGCAAGGGCATGGCGGTTGTCTTTATCGGCCATGCCGATCTTGAGACTATGCGCCTGCCTGATTGCGACGATTACCAGCGGTATTCGCTGCGCCTTATGTCCAAGAGCATCGCGCCGTATGTCGACGATGTCGACTTGGTGGCGCTTGTGCGCCTGACAAGCGCACTTCGAGGCGATGAGGGAGAGCGCAAAAAGGTTGTGTCCGATGGTAGCCGCGAGATCGTTTGCCACGCCACTGCCGCCAGCGTCACGAAAAACGGTCTAGGTATCACCGAGCCGATAGACTTTGCGCCTGGCACTAATCCGCTGCTGGCCGTGATGTCCGCAATCCCAGCCAACCCCAAACCCGAAACCAATGAAAAGGAAACAGCACAATGAGCTTTTGGACAACATCCGCAGGCACTGCCGCAACCGTAAACGTGCAGGCCGAAGGCACTTATGACGCGGGCGGGAGCAGCGAGCCACTGCCCGAAAACAGCAGCGTTCAGGCGTTCATCGAAATCGCGGCATGGAAAACTGGCCGCGAAGAGGACGGACAGCCGGAATACATTAACCTGCAATGGCGGATCGAAAAGCCGGACTCTGTTGCTCGGCGGGTAGTTTTTCAAAAACTTTGGGTCACGGACGCCGATCCCAACGCCAAGGATGCCGGTGCAAAGCGTGACAAGGCGCTGGCAATGCTTGCCAAGATCGACGCTATCGCGGGCGGCAAGCTCGCCAAGATTAACGGCAAGCCAGACAACGATGCGCTTGCCATTGCCTTGCAGCACAAGGTCGCTGTGATTAAGCTGGGCGTCTGGGAGATCGGTGGCACTGTAGGTAACTGGGTCAAGGCGATCTCGCCTAAAGGGCAGGAATTGGATGTGCCAGCAGGTGCCGGTAAGCCTGCCAGCAGCATTGCTCGGCATGATGATCTGTCGGACGAAATCCCCTTCTAGCTTATACGCAGCGGGCTAGACCCGCGTTACTCGCTGGCAGACCGAGTGCGACAGTCTGCCACCCTACTTATCGGAGAGATTCATGATCGACCAAGGGACGCCAGAATGGTTTGAGGCGCGCAAGGGCCGCGTCACCGCAAGCCTGGCCGGTGCCATACTCGGCATTGCGATTTATATGACCCGCGCAGATGCAATGCGTTCGATGGTGCGCGCGGCTATCGGTGAGCCGACCGAGTTCCAAGGTAACATAGCGACCAGATACGGGTCGCATCACGAGGCAGGCGCTGTGGTCGAGTTCCAAATCGAGACAGGGTTGACCGTCACGGCAGCGCCATTCGTCCCGTTTGAGGATTGGGCGGGCGCATCGCCTGACGGATACGTTAGCGACGGCGGATTGTTGGAGGTCAAATGTCCTTTCGGCCTGCGCAAACAGGAGCGCCCGATCTTTAAGAGCGCGGCGCAACAGCCTCACTACCTTGCACAAATGCAGATGCAGATGATCTGCACCGACGCCCCGCATTGCTGGTTTTACCAGTGGGCACCGCACGACACGCGGATCGAAAAGGTGCTGCGCGATCCCGATTGGCCGCATATGTCTGCCCTGCGCCAATTTCACGCCGAGTTTCTTGCGGAGGTTACAGACAACGCCGACCATTATCGGGGTTCGCGCGTGCCTGAAATCGACACCGACGAGGCTCGCAGCATGGTCGCAACCTGGGATTGGCTCAATGAGCATATCGACGGCCTGATAGACACTAGGCGCAAACTGCTTGAAAGTTTTGTGTCGATGTCTGGAAGCAAGAGCGCCGTGATATGTGGGCGCAAGCTCACGCTGACGGAAAGGAAGGGCGCGGTTGCCTACGCGCAAGCGGTTAAGCGGCTAATGCCAGACGCGGACCTTGAGCCGTATCGTGGCAAGGCAACAACATATTGGCGGCTAACATGATCTTACCCCGCACAAAACCTTGGACCGATGACGAGGACTTGCGCCTAAAGGAGTTGTGGAGTGCCGGTCTTACCAATTCGGCCATCGCAGAGGTCATAGGGCGCAGCAGAAACGCCATAAGCGGGAGGCGTTACCGGCTGGAGCTACCGGAGCGGCCCAGCCCGATCACTTACAAGGTGTGCGCATCCAGCGTTGCGACAGGCCGCGATTGCCGATCTGATGGCCGAGCGGACGATGCGCAGGACATAGGCGCGCAATGCTGACAGGCCCGCATCATATACCAGCGCCAGGCTTTGAGCGGACACAATGGGCGATGCCTCCGAGCGGGCAGGTGCGGCTGATCGTGCAATACGCAAACGGCATGATCCACGCCGATCACGGCTATCTTGCCAAAGACCTGCGCTGGTCGCGCACTGGCGACGCTTGGGATGTCGCTGCGATCAAAGCGGCCTAGTGTCGAGTCGATGACCTTGCAGCAAACCCAACAGACTTGAGCCAATCTACTGCCGCGTGCGGGTCGTAAAAACACGCGCAGGGAATCTGCAAGGCAACGCAGCGGTTGCCAAACTCGATCTGCGCGTTCGACAATTTGCCTTTGTTGCCTGACTTGGCGTAGCCCTTAAACTCGATGTAAGCGACCATGCCTACGCCGATCACGCAGATGTCGAACACACCCGCCATGATGCCCTCCTTGCGGGCGAGGAAGGGATTGCGCTTGCCTGCGTTCGGGGTCGCAAATACCAGGAGTCTAGGGTTAGCCAACCTTATGTGTTTCAGGAAAGCGGCCTGCCTGTCAATTTCCGCCCAGCCGGTGACGCCGTCTGGCTGCTGCACAAAAAACAGTGGTTCTGGGTTAAGGCTGCTTTCCAGGTGGCCGAAGTTTATCAAGACCTGCGATCCCGCTCTGCCTTGAGCATCTCAGCGGTCGTCTTTGGCCCTAGCCCATAGCTGCGCTCCAGGCTTTCGGGGCTTTTCGCGTCAATGTCCCTAGTCATAACTAGCATCGCATAGAGCGCGGCTGTGCGCGCGGCCTTTGATGGTCGCTTTGAGCCGTAGAGCCTCACGCTGTGTGCCTGCATTCTGCCACGATTTCGGAGATGACCGCCGCATTGATGGCACCGCCGGTAGCTTGCTCTAGCTTTAGGGCGAGGCGCGCAGGCCACTTGGTCGATCTGCGCAACTGCGATAGCCTGCCGACCGAGACGCCTAGGGACGCCGCAAGAGATGAAAGTGTCGGGGCTTGTTCGGCCTTTAGATACTCGTGCAATGTCATGCAGCCACCATAGCGCGCCCGCCGTCTAAAATAAAGCTAAAATGTTTAGCAAAAGGCTGGACATGATGTTTTAGCTTTGCTAAATGATCTGCATCAGCAACGCACACAGGAGCAAACGACATGACCGACATCACCGACCAGACCGCCGCCGCAGCCCTCGCTGCCCGCGCTGCCTACGACGCAGCCGACGACGCCAACAAAGCCGCCGTTTTCGCCGCCGCCGCTTACCTCGCAGCCCTAGCCGCCGACGCCGAAACTTACCGCGCCACCCGCGAAGCCTACCACGACGCCCACCACGCAGCCGAAGCCGCTTGCGCCGCTTACGTCGCAGCCCGCGATGCCAAGGAGCAAACGACATGACGAAAACCGAAATAGCCGTAGCACTGCTGGTCGCGCTGGCTGACCAGTGGGGCTAGGACGAGCGTTTAATTAATATAAAATAGGCGTTGACAGGCGGCACGCCGTGCCGCATAAGGATTGCACAAGGCCAATCAAGGCCGCCGACAGGAGAATGTAAAATGACAATTATTACCGAAGCAGGCACCATCCGCAAAGACGCAATGGGCTGGACTATCACAACCCCTGACGCGAAATTTACGTCGACTGTTTATCTCGCAAAAAACGGAACAGACCTTATCCGCTCATCAGGCGCTATCGTAACCACAATCACCGCCGAGCAGGTAGCATCGTTTAACGCACCTGTAGCTACCAAAGTAGTTAAGCCCACATTACATGCTTACAGCCGCACGAATGCAGGCGCTAGCGCGATGACACGCAATGGTCGCGGCGAATGGGTTTCGGCAGACCGCGCAGAATGGGAATATTGATATGATAAACCAAAATAACATCTACGTAGCACAATCCATCAAAAATCTGGAAGCAGCGTCAATCTTTATGGACGATGATATTCGTGAGGCCATCCATTCGGACGCGAGGGCCACTGACGCCGCTTGGTTTTTGGCTGAATACTGCGCGCGGCACAAGGCTAAGTTCGGTGAGGATTTCTCGTGGGCATGACCCCAACCCAATTCAAAGATGCGCGCCGCGACCTTGGCCTATCGCAGAACGCGATGGCTGAGGCGCTAGGGCTCAAGACTAGCCGCGCCATTAGGCAATTCGAGAGCGGCGAGCGCGAAGTCAGCGGCCCTGTCGCCAAGCTGACCGCGATGCTCTTGGCGCAAGCGGACGAGCGTTTAATTAATATAAAATAGGCGTTGACAGGCGGACCATTGGGCCTCATACCGACTGCACAAGGTCAATCGTGACCGCCTACGGGAGAATAGGAATGACCAACCTCGAACAAGCACACGCCGCCCTCAACCAGACGCAGGACGACTTCACACCAATCGCCCGCGAACTCAACCACGCTCGCAACGCGGTAAAGCGCAGCAAGAGCAAGGCTAACGTGGCCCGGTTTATCGCCGCAGAGGACGCATTCGATGCCGGTCTGGAAATCTGCGAAGCAGCTTACGCGGTCGTTGATGCCGCCCGCGAAGCTGAGGAAAATGCAGCAGCGGTGGCAGAGGCGCTCACCTTGGCCGCAGAGCAGCCCGCCTTCGCCTTTTGATTTTTTAGGTCAAGCATGACCGCCGACAGGAGAATATAAAATGACCGACAAGATCACCGCCGACGACGCCCGCTACAACGCCCTCTACAAAGCGCGCGCCGCCGCCGCCGCCGCTTACCTCGCAGCCCTAGCCGCCGCCTACCATGCCGCCGCCGCCAGCGCCGCAGCCGCCCACGACGCCGCCTACCATGCCGCCCGCGCCACCTACGACGCCGCCCTCGCAGAAGCGAACCTAGCAGCCGCCGCGATGCTCATGGACAACGACATTCGCGAGGCCATCCATGACGACTACCGGGCATCGGACGCCGAATGGTTTCTGGTCGAGTATTGCGCCCGCCACAAGGCACAGTTCGGTGAGGATTTCTCGTGGGCATGACACCACCACCGATGCCTATGACGCCGCCTAAGACGCTGCGCTGTGCCTCATACCGACTGCACAAGGTCAATCGTGACCGCCTACGGGAGAATATAAAATGAGCATTGAGATCGAAACCGAGGCCCGCATCTTTGGTGGCCTGCCGGTGCTGGTATGTGCGACGGCTTACGAGGCAGAGCCAGACGTTGGCATATTCGACGAGCAGATCGAGATCGACGACATCTGCTGGCTGTCTGGCAAATCCCTGCCGGCATCCATGCACAAGCGCATCACTCGCAAAGACGACGAGGCGTGCCTCGACGCAGTGCGCAGTGCTTTGGGTCAGTAAGCAAACAGGAGCAAACGACATGACAGACAAGACCGCCGACGCCGAAGCCGCCGCCATCGCAGCTTACGTAGCCTATTACGCCCTCGAGGCCGCCTACCGCGAAGCCGCCCACACCACCTCCCGCAAAGCCCGCGAAGCCGGTGAAGCCGAAGCCGCTGCTACCGCCGCTCACAAAGCCGCCTGTGACGCTTTCGACGCCGCTGACGCCGCCGAAGCCGCTGCTACCGCCGCTCACAAAGCCGCCTGTGACGCTTCCGACGCCGCCTACGCCACCACCGCCACCACCGCCTGCATAACGAAGGGACCGACGACATGACCGAAGAGCAAAAAAAGGCCGATGAGACGCGCTACGTCATTTATGAGTTGTCAGGCACAGGCAGTCTTGATGGACCGTTTCCCACGCTAGGCGAGGCGCAAAAGGCTGCTAATTCGCTCGCCCGCGAAAACTTGAATGCCGAATATGGCATCTATCAGAAGGTGTTCGTCACTTTGGCGCGCTTCGAAATCGAGACGAAAGGGGTGTGCGGCTGACCGCCGCGCACCACCTACGCCGAAGCCGCCCTGCGCTGCTCCGGCACATAGTGCGCAGGGTTGTCTGCCGAGACCAGCATCTCGCGCTGGCTTGGCGAGCAATACTCGAAGAGGCGCACATCGACCACAAGCGCGCTACTCATCGCAAACCTATCGGACAATCCGCCTCGCAAACGCAGACAAAAACGCTGTTGTGCGCCTCTACCTCCGCCACAGTCTCCGCCGTGTCTTGGGCCGCGTCATAGGTGATAGGCTTGGCGATCAAGCAGTAACTATTTGCGGGAGCGGTCAAAGCGGCTGCGCAGCCGGTCATCGCGGGTAGCATCAGGCACAGCAAGGACAGCCTCGCCAAGCGCGACTTGCTCATTGATGGCATCGTTGAACTCCTTGATGGTATCCTTTCGGCCCTGCTGTTTCGAGCGATGCTCTGTCCAGGCTCCCAGCATCTTGCTGACGACACCAAGCAGTGCCGCCAGAAACTTAATCACTTCTTGATCCGGTTCAGGCCGTCTTCGGCTGGCCGCTTGCTCATCACAGACCACACGGCAACGCTGATGGTCGCAACAGCGCCTGCGAGGGCTTCAGCCGTCGCGCCGTCGATCAGGCCGCGCCCTGCGATGTAACCAAAACCCGCCGCAGCAATCGTGCGGATGATTCCAAAAATCTGGCTCTTGTCCATGTGTCTTCCCTTCATGCTTCGTTAGTTGATACCATACCACGGGTCATGTATACTGCCCCGCCAGTAACAGGCTCACCCTTAGGCCAGCGAGATGCGGTGAGCCTAGACTTACCCAACTTCATTACGTTCACTGCGTTAGACTGGTTGCCACCCAGCACGTAGTAGAACCCTGCATCCTCACCGACATAGAAACCTACGTGGCCTCCACCCCTACGCTCGAACACAAGGATCGCGCCTGGGGCCAGCCGATCAGGGCGCAGAAGCGAGCCGTAATCCGACCACGCTTTGGCACGCATATATAGCTTGGGGAATGGTAGACTGGCCTCCTGCATGCAGTGGGCCACGAACACGCCGCACCAAGGCGTCTCGTCATCGCGCCACCACGCGCGTAGCTTGGTTAGCCACCCTAGAATGGCGGTGTTGTGCTTCGGCCCTCTGACCTCTTTTAGTCCGTCGAAGCTCTTGGCAACGCGCAACCAGCGGGGTGTTGATTTATCCATGCTAAATGACTTACCAGATTTGCGCGCTAGGCACAATAAACTATGCCTAGGCGTTATTTAGCGAAAGGCTCCGGCATCTGCGACTGAATAGGGCCGCAGTGTCGCAGTCAGATCGCAGATTAGCGGCTGCGATCCGCTTTGTTGTCTAGTTTTTTAAAGATCGTGCCTAATGTTTTGTCCATCTTGTCGAAACCCTTGGTCATGTCGTCTTTAAGAGACTTAACATCCTCGCGCCAGTCGTCCTTTGTGACGTAGGTTTTAGGCAGTTCGCGTGCGTCCGCATCCAGCCGGTCGATAGCTTTGGTGAGGCTGTTTAGCACCCAGCCGCACAAGCCACCCGCACACGCGAAAGAAATGTTAAAGAGAATCTGATAATCCATCGCGTGCGGTCCTGTATCAAGTGACGAAAGTTATGCTGATTGACTGGCGGTCAACTCATCTTTTTAGCTCGCGGGGCGCGGCTGGCTTTGCGGGTTTACGCGCGGCGCTCTTGGGCCGGAGTGCCTTCTTTGGTTTATTGTAGGCCATCAGCGATCCCTAGTTTTTAAGGTAAGCGACAATTGTTATGTCGTCTGCGGATACGTCGATGATAGCGCCGGCGGGCGTTGCGAGATCGGTTTGCTTGAAGCGAGAACCCGTGCAGAAGTGCATGGCAACGCAGTCGCGGGCGAGGGTAAACGGACCTGTAATTACCTCAAAGCGATACTCTGCGCCGCCGTCGCGCACCACATAAGGCTGAAGAATGCAGCACAGGCTAAAGCCGTTGCGGAAGGTGCGCGTAAACTCGCGGGCGGGCAGGTAGCCCAGACCGTTGTCCACGTTGTGGGTGCCGCGCGTCCAGATGTAATCCTTTAGGCCGTCGCGTGTTTTAAGGGTGTATGTCGCATCGCCTGCAATCGCTACAGAGGCGTGCTCGCAGCAGACGAATTGAACCCCATCATTATGGTTTTCAAGCAGCCAAGGGTTGCTCACCGGCGGCGAGAACGGCATCTCCCGCCAGAA
>Ga0105055_10009861_pt1 | contig 12097 bp, 10 predicted proteins | sample BON03_FD_78090 | JGI IMG/M metagenome (GOLD analysis project Ga0105055, IMG submission 78090) | Freshwater microbial communities from Lake Bonney liftoff mats and glacier meltwater in Antarctica - BON-03 | ecosystem: Environmental > Aquatic > Freshwater > Ice > Glacier meltwater | place: Lake...
ACGCTCTGCACTCGAAGTTCTCCGGCAACCACTCGAAGACGGCGAAGTGTCGATCTCGCGCAGTGCGGGTAAAGTCACCCTGCCCTCCGCTTTCATGCTCGTGGCGGCGATGAACCCGTGCCCCTGCGGTTATCTTGGCGACAGCAAACACGAATGCCGGTGCACGCCCACCCAGATTCAACGCTACCGCGCACGCATCAGTGGCCCCCTCCTTGATCGGATCGATATCCACGTGGATGCCCCTGCTCTTTCGATTGGCGAACTCCGCTCAGAGAAACCCGGCGAAACTTCCGCCGTGATTCGCGACCGTATTCAAATTGCGCGCGAACATCAGCACCGACGCTTCGCCGGCACCAAAGCCACTTCCAATGCACGAATGTCTCACGCGCAGATTCGGAAGTATTGTGCGATTGATTCCGCGCTTGGCGATCTGCTCCAACAGGCCATGGAACAACTCTCCCTGTCGGCTCGCGCCTACGATCGCATCCTCAAAGTCTCGCGCACCATCGCTGATCTCGCCGGTGCAGACAGTATCGAGTCTCCCCATCTTCTCGAAGCGATCCAATATCGGACGCTCGATCGAAAAGTGTTTTATTAGCCTCTGCAAATCGCGCGCTTGACCCCACGCCGCAAAATCCAACTGTCTTCCCTTCCTAGCTTTGCCCCCATCGTCTAGCGGTTAGGACAGGTCCCTCTCACGGATCAGACCGGGGTTCGATTCCCCGTGGGGGTAGGCAGGCTAGTTTCCGATAAGCGCATCCATCCCGATGCGCTTTTTTGTGGCTTGATCTGATGCAGCCCCAAAAAAGCCCGCCGTTTCGGGCGGGCTGTAAATTGCTAAAGCGAAGCAAACTTAGACTTCGAAAAGCTCTTCAGCCTTAAAGAAACGATTAAGCTCGATGGCGGCATTCTCATCGCTGTCGGAAGCGTGGACGACGTTCTTCATCATCTCCGTTCCAAAATCACCGCGAATCGTGCCCTTATCCGCTTTGCGCGAATCGGTCGGACCGAGCAAGTCACGGACCTTAGCCACAATCCCCTCGCCTCGGAGGGCCATGGCGATCACCGGACGCGAGCGCATGAACTCTTCAATCTCAGGATAGAAAGGCTTGTCGGCCACGTGCGCGTAATGCTCGCGGAGCAGTTCAGGAGTGAGCTGCATCATTTTGCATCCCACGACGGTGAAGCCGGCATTTTCAAAGCGACTCAGCACTGCGCCGACATGCTTTTGCTCCATGCAATCAGGTTTATAAATAACGAATGTTTTCTGCATAAAGGAGAACGATTACAATCGGCAGCTGTTTTGGAAAGCCCATTTTTTGCCCACCGCCTCAGTCACGAGAGGATCGACTGGAGCGCTCTCTCTAATCGCTCATGAGTAAAGCTGAAACCACTCGCCTGCAGCACCTGCGGCTTCACGCGCGTGCTTGCCAACAGAGCTTCATCCGCCATCTGCCCAAACAAAAGCCGCAACATTACGGCTGGAACAGGAAACACCGCCGGACGCCGCAAAGTGCGCGCTAATATTTTTGTGAATTCCGCATTGGTGACCGGTTCAGGCGAAACGACATTCACCGCCCCCCGAATCGCGATCTCCATGAGCACATGATTAACTACCCGCAATAAATCCTCTATACTTATCCAGCTCATCCACTGTTTGCCCGACCCTAATCGTCCACCCAGACCGAACTTGAAAGCTGGCAGCATTTTACCGAGCGCTCCTCCGTTTCGTGACAGCACGATTCCAAAACGAAGCGAAACAGTGCGCAGCCCTAAGCTTTCGATATCACGTAAACCTCCCTCCCATTCCCGACACACGTCCGCCAGAAACCCCGTGCCCGATTCGTTCGTTTCATCCAGCACGTCGTCGCCACGATTTCCATAGTAGCCCGTGGCCGAGGCGCTGACCAATGTCTTTGGTCGTTCCGAGCAACGTCGAACGGCTTCGGTTAAGGTGCGCAGCCCATTCACGCGACTCTCCAGAATTAGACGTTTACGTTTTTCCGTCCATCTGCCCTCCGCCACATTAGCTCCAGCTAAATGTATAATGGCATCAAACCCATTCAGATCATCGGGGTTAAGCACGCCCGCTTGGGGATCCCAGTAGATCGCATCGTTTGCTTCTTCACGAGATCGCACCAACCGAGCGACTTCATGCCCCTGTGCTCGCAAATACGGCACCAAAGCAGTTCCGACTAATCCCGATGCGCCTGTGACGATGATTTTCATTTCGTTTCCCTTAATTGTTTCCAAGCCGCCAAGGCTTCATTTCGAGCCGTCGCATGATCGACCATTGGTTTAGGATACTGATCCCCCAATTCAATCCCGGCTGCCTGCAGCACTTCGGACGGTGCTTCCCAAGGCCGATGAATATATTTCGACCGCAACTTCGCCAGTTCGGGGATCCACTTCCGAACATAGTCACCATTCTGATCAAATTTCTCGCCCTGATTTACCGGCGCAAAGATTCGGAAAAATGGCGCCGCATCAGCTCCGCATCCTGCCGTCCATTGCCAACCGAGAGTATTACTCGCCAAATCGGCATCGACCAAAGTATCCCAAAACCACTCCGCTCCCAACGTCCAAGGCAGACGAAGATGTTTGACCAAAAACGACGCTACGACCATCCGCACGCGATTATGCATCCAACCGGTGTGCCAAAGCTCACGCATCCCCGCATCGACAATCGGATACCCTGTGAGTCCCCGCTGCCACGCCTGCAACTTCGTGCCTCCCGGGTCGCTTGCCCACGGAAATCGCTTATAGTCTTCACGCAAAGGCGAGTGGGGTGTTTTCGGATAATGATAAAGCAAATGGTGCGCAAATTCCCGCCAGCCTATTTCGCTGAGATACACCTGTTCGCCTTTACTCGATGGAAACACCCCGCTTGCTGCGCTTCGCTTATGCAGTGCATCCCAAATCTGTCGGGGACTAATCTCGCCAAAATGCAAATACGGAGACAGACGCGATGTTCCGACGACATCGGGCAGATTACGCTGCGATTCATACTGATCCACGGAGGATTTCACGAATAGCTGCAGGCTCTTGGACGCTCCACCCTCGCCCGGCTCCCAGCTTTCGGTGAATCCATCAGTCCAGTTGATCGAGGGCAACAATTCTAAATCTTCGATGCGCGATGACTTCGGCCATTCATCCGGATGCAGCAGTGTATTAATTTGCGATGGAGTATTTCCCGAAACGCCCTTGGCCAAACAGTGTCGCCAGTAAGGCGTGAAGACCTGAAACGGTCTTCCTTGTTTATTCTCGATGGTGTGCGGTTCAAACAGCAGCGCGCCATTATCGCTCTCACCTTGAATGCCACGGTCCCGCAGGCCTTGTTTGATTAACTTGTCACGCCCGATAATTGATGGCTCGTAACGTCGATTCCAATACACTGCTTTGGCTCCAGTTTCCGCACATAGGCTCTCGAGCACTTCGCCGCTCGCGCCTGCCCTCACGATCAATCGGGAGTTTAGCTTCGTGAGCGATTTTTGCAGCGAAACTAACGAGTGATGCAGCCACCAACGCGAGGCTCCTCCCGTCTTCCAATTGCCCTCCCCGGCTTCATCGTGAATATAAACAGGTATGATCGGCACGCCACGCGCCCACGCTTTCTGGAGAGCTGGATTATCCTGCAGACGAAGGTCGCGCCGAAACCAGTAGAGGATGGGAGACTTCATGATTGATTACAGAATATCATCGTAGAGCTCTACATAGCCCCCGGCGGCAGTTTTCCAACTGAAGTCACGTTTCATTCCACGTTGCTGCACCGCGGCATAACGCGGTTTATCAGCATACAGTTTCAGCGCCCGCGTCAGAGCATCGCCTAGTCCTTCTTCCGTGGGTAAAAACGTCAGACCGGTGCCGTTCTTGGTATCCTTGTCGGCATTGATGACTGTATCAGCGAGTCCCCCGACCTCGCTCGTCAACGGCACCGTGCCATAGGCTTGCGAATACATCTGGTTCAACCCACACGGCTCAAACAGCGAGGGCATCACGAAGAAGTCCGCGCCAGCCTCGATCAAATGACTCATCGCCTCATCGAGCACCAAACTCAACGCGATCTTATCCGGCGCTTTGGCGACTAAGTCGTGCAACGCTTCTTCGTAGTCCGATTCCCCTCTCCCTAATACAATGAGACGACAGTTGTTTTTCAGAAAAAAGCCGGCGTTTTCCAGCAGTAGATCGATGCCTTTTTGTTCCGTTAATCGGCACACCATCCCAAAGACCGGCCCCTTAAATTTGGGGTCGAGCCCGTGCGCCTTGAGTAAGGCCTCCCGGCATTTGACCTTGCCCTTAATATCCTTCGCTGAGTAACGCGCGGGCAGCGATTCATCCTTAGCCGGATTCCATATCTCGGTGTCGATTCCGTTCAGCAAACCAACCAAATCTTCAGCTCGCGTCTGCACCACTCCATCCAGTCCGCAGCCGAATTCTTCGGTTTGAATTTCCTCGGCGTAGCGAGGACTCACGGTCGTCACTTGATCAGCGAAGAGGATCCCACCTTTCATGAAACTGATCTGATTGTAATACTCCAAACCGTCGATGTGGTTCAGTTCTTCGGGCAGGTTGGTGCGCTCAAAGACGCTTTCGGCAAACACCCCCTGAAACGCAATGTTGTGGATCGTGAAGACCGTGCGTAGGGCCAGAGTCATATCATGACGCCGCTCTGCCACCCGCAACAAAAGGGGCACAAGTGAGGCCTGCCAATCGTGGCAATGCACGACGTCGGCTTGCAAATCCGTCAAACGAAGCGTATCAACTACTCCCTTGGCGAAGAAGATAAACCGTTCGGCATTGTCTTCATAATCACGCTGGCCCGTTCCATACGGATTGCTGCGATCGAAAAACTCGTCACGACAGATCAGGTAGATGTCGAGATTAGGTCGCGGAGAAAACAACTCCACATGACCCGACATATAATCGTCACCCATCTCGATCTTTAGCCGTAGCTTACGCGTCGCATTCACCAGATCTGGATGTTCCAACACCTGACGATAACCGGGTAGAAATACCGCGACCTCATGTTGTTTATCGGCTAGAGCCACCGACAACGCCGCAACGGCATCAGCCAACCCCCCTGTTTTCACATAGGGAAACAATTCACTAGCCACATGGACGATTTTCATCGCCCCACAACTAGCACCCCACCTTACTTAAACCAATCCCAAAGCGTCGCCTGAGTGCCTCGCCACGATATATTTACATGAAAATCCGCGAACGCCTGCTCGCCCATCTGCGTGAGGCCCAGTATCGCCCCCAGGGCGAGGCCGATCTCGCCCACAGTTTGGGCCTTCCTAAAAAACAACGCGCCATGCTCGCTGCCGAGTTGCGCCACTTACTCTCCTCTGGCGACATCGTCATTCACAAGGGTAAGCGCTACAAACTCGCCCCACTAGCGGCGAAACAGTCGACGAAACAAACGGCCAATCGTAGCTCCGAAATCACGGGCACGATCCGGTTTCGCGCCGGCGGTTCCGCTTTCATCATCCGAGATGATGTGCCGGACGATCAGCCCGAACAGCCTTCGATTCAAATCTCACCCGCCGATACCGATGTCGCATTCCATGGCGATCGCGTCGCCATTAAAATTCGCCCCGGCGTGCGCACACGTCGCGAAGGTGAGGTAGCTGGCCGCGTGCTCCGTGTGATTGAACGCGGACGCGATACGATGGTTGGCAATCTGCGTAAATCCGGACGACACTGGCTCGTCGTTCCCGACGATCCTCGATTCAACTTCGAAGTTCTCGTTAAAGATCCTACGCGTTGTTCGCTCAAGCCAACTCCTGTGGCTGGAGACAAGGTTGTGGCCAAGTTAGACGAATGGCGAAACCGCAACGATTCGCTTACGGGCACGCTCACCTCTCGTCTCGGTCGCACTCATGAACCTCAGGCAGAAATGCTCGGTGTGTTTGAGAAATACGGACTCGATCCCAAATTCCCGGCCGAAGTGGAACGTGAAGTCGCCGAGATCCCCAGCCACGTGCTCCCCTCAGAAATGCGTGGGCGGCTTGATTACCGCGATGTGCCCACTCTCACGATTGATCCCGACGATGCCAAAGACTTCGACGATGCGATCTCGATTGAAGAACTCGAAAACGGCGAGACCCGCGTCGGCATCCACATCGCCGATGTATCCGCTTACGTGAAAGCTGAGACGGCCCTTGATCGCGAAGCTCAGCGTCGCGGCAATTCCACTTACCTTGTTGGCACTGTAATTCCGATGCTGCCGGAAAAAATTTCCAACGGCCTCTGCTCTCTCGTGGAAGCCGAGAATCGGTTGACTAAAGCCGTTTTTCTCCTCTTCGGAAAACATGGAAAGCTCAAGGAACGCACCTTCGGCAATACCGTGATTCGTAGCCGTAAGCGACTCACCTACAAACAAGCCTACGCATTTCTCTTCGAAGATGATCTCGCGAAGATCAAATCGTTGCCACTGCCTCCCAAGCACCAAACTGGATCGACGGGACGCGCGATCAATCGCATGTCGCTTGATGAGCTTAGTGACATCCAGAAATGGGTGCGACGCCTCTGGGAAATCGCGTCAGGTTTGCGCAAAGCGCGCATAAAAAAAGGCAGTCTCGATCTCGACATGCCCGAGACTAAAATCTTCGTCGATCCGGAAGGTTATGCCGATCGTCTGGAGCTCATCGAAAATGATGAAAGCCACCAGCTGATCGAAGAGTTCATGCTCGCGGCCAATGAATCGGTCGCGCAACTCACGAAACGCTACAAATTACCTTCAATCTATCGCGTTCACGATGAACCCGATGATGAAAAGCTCACCGAGTTAAGGAAACTACTGGGCACTCACGGGATCAAAGTTGGCGATCTCACGAACCGCGATGAAGCCGTTAAACTCCTCTTGATTCTGCGCGACCATCCCCAGGGTTACACGCTCCGCACCCAGTTTCTGCGGAGCCTAAAGAAGGCGTGTTACCGCTCTTCCCCCGACGGACATTACGGCCTGCACAAGAGCGACTATTCGCATTTCACTTCCCCTATTCGCCGCTACGCGGATCTAGTGGTGCATCGAGTTTTCGATCGCTACCTGATCCAGCATGCCGGCTATCCCTCTCACCATGAAAAGCGTTCGCACTATGATAAAGCGCGGGCCGAAAGAATCGCCGAACATCTATCGCTCACCGAGGTCAATAGCCAGGATGCAGAGCGCGATTCGGTAAAAATCAAGCTACTCGAATTTTTCGAACGCGAGCTCGCCAAGAAACCTCCCACGATTTTCCCAGCTATCATCACGGATATACGAGCTCATGGATTCTTCATTGAGCTTGAGCAATCAATGACCTTCGGCCTCGTGCCCGCCTCCTTGTTGAGTGACGATCATTACACGCTCAGTAACGATGGCTCTTCCATGATTGGCCGAAAAACCAAACGTCGCTACAGCATCAACGATCACATCGATGTCGTCGTCGCCAAAGTGGATCGTTTCAAACGATTGATCGATTTCACGATTGCGAGCAATTCCAAGGTGCCACCTCAGAAAGCAGATCGCAGCCCACAGTTTCAAACACCTCACCGCAAAAGTAAGCCCTCTTCCGCTAAGAAAGCAGGCAAGAGATCTGAAAACAACTTCGGCAAGAATACGGGCAAATCATTCTCGAAAAAGAGCAAAGATTCGAACAGTGGTTCCCAATCCAAGAGTGGTGGCCCAAGTAGCTCCAACAAAGCTCCCGCACCACGCGATAAGTTCGTTCCGCAACGCCTCCGCAAGTAACATTATTTGCTTGGGTAGCCGAACTTGAGTCCCGACTGCGGGTCGAAAGTTTGGCCTCTCTGCATGTGTCATTGCGAGCCCGACGTAGGAGGGAGTGGCAATCCACAAGTGGGAATCGTGACCGGCATCTAATTTGTGGATGGCCACGTCACTATGCTCCTCACCATGACAGATTAAGAACGCGGATCCGTCACATTCGAGTTTATCTATGCTTGTAGCTGAACTTGGGCATCGCGAAAGTGAGCCGCTTAACTTTTTGCGTTATGTCATCTGATCCACAGGCTCCACGTATCCTTGTAATCCGTCGTCGTTACCTCGGCGATCTGGTGCTGCTGGGCTCGGTGTTTCACAATCTGCGTCTCCACCATCCCGCCGCCCACATCACGCTGCTTTCGGAGCGAGCTTACGCGCCCATCGGCAAACTTCATCTCGATGTCGATCAGGTGAAAGTGATTCCCAAGTCGATTAGCGAGTGGATGAAGTTTTGGAGCTGGGTGCGCAAAGTCGGCTTCACGCAGGTGCTCGATTTCGACAACACCGATAAGACTGCGCTCATCACGAGACTAACCGGAGCGCGCGTCCGTGTGACTTATGATCGCGAGACCAATCCGTTTCGACACCGTTGGATCTATACAGACAGTGCGAAAGTCGCTAACGACTTCTACACCAGCCAACACATCACCGAGACCTATTTGAAGCTTCTCGAACCCATCGGCGTGCCGGTGGTCAGCCGTGAGATCCGACTCGTGCCACGCGAGCAGGACATCCAACTCATCAAAAAATACGCGATGGGTATAGGGCCCAGAATTTTGCTGCACCCCGGCAGTCGTAGTCGTTTTCGAATCTGGCCCAGTGAATGCTTTGCCGCCGTTTGCGATTACCTTCAGGATGAGCTCAGCGCGCAGGTTTTCATTGTGGCGGGTCCCGGTGAACTGACTTTCGCCAAAGAGATTCAACAGAAAGCTCAGGGACATGTTGTGCTGATCGATGAGTGCTTTCCCCTCACGCAATTCGCTGCGCTGATCAGCAAGTTCGATCTATTCCTTTGTCATGACAGCGGACCGATGCACATCGCCGCAGGAGTTGGCGTGCCCGTCGTCGCGCTCTTCGGTTCTCAGAATGCGGCGATTTGGAAACCGGTCGGAGAAGGACACACGATCTTGCAGACCGAGCTACCTTGCTCCTGCCTGCCCGATACGCCCGTCCCCTGCGTGAAGAGCGATTCTTACCGCAATTACTGCGTGCGCAAACTCACCGTCGATGAGGTCTCTGCGGCATTGCACCGCAAACTCAGCCCGCAAAGCTGATCGCCATGTCCGAGCTTCCGCATGTGACCATCGCCATCCCGACCTACAATCGGGAAAAATGGCTCGCGGAAACCCTCGCTGGATTAACGACTCAAGATTATCCTGCCGATCGGTTGGAAATCCTCATCGTCGACAACAACTCGCCCGATCACACTCGCGAGCTGGTCGCCTCATTTTCCGACGCATCGCATGCGCCCAAGTATCTGCTCGAAACCCAACAAGGCGCCAACTTCGCCCGCAACCGTGCTCTCGCCGAAGCGCAGGGCGAGATCATCGTTTATGGCGACGACGATATCTTGATGCACGCGACCTGGCTGCGCGAATTGGTGCAGCCCTTCGTCCTTGATTCGAAAAAACGTGTCGGTGCAGTCGCCGGCGAAGTTGTGCCAGTATTTCCAGAAGGGTGTCCGGATTGGGTGCGTTCCTTCCACGGCCCGCAGGCCTTCCGCAAAGACATGGGCCCTACCTCTAACAAACAGGTGCCCATGAGCGCTAATCTCGCCTTCCGTCGCGACGCGCTGCGCGAACAAGGAGGTTGGGATACAAATGTCGGGCGCAAAGGAAAACGTGTTTTTGGCGGTGAGGAAAACGGACCGATGCACCGCCTGCGCCAAGCCGGATTCGAAGTGTGGTTTGCGCCGCTCGCGGCCGTCGATCACCAGATGCCATCAGGCCGCACTACGATGAGCTACGTGAAGCGCCACGCTTTTGACTCCGCCTGCTCGCGCGTGGTAGGTCGCGTGAATCTCGACCGAGATTCCGGCCGCTCTTCAATCGGTTATCTGCTTTCACGATTTCTGGGCAACATGCTCAAGGCACTTGGCTTCACCATCATTGCGCTCGTAAATCTGTTGCTCCTGCGTCGCGGAGAAGCCAAAAAATCACTGGTCCGCGCTTGGCGTTCCTGCGGCTACCTGTATCAAATCCCCCAATCCTTGTGGAGTTAACCCCCCTACCCCTTTCCGTCGTTATCGTCGCCCGCAATGAAGCGGATACGCTCACCCGCTGCCTCGCCAGCGTGAAAGGTTGGGTATCGGAAATAATCGTCGTGCTCAACAATACGACCGACGCCAGCGAAACCATCGCCCAAGAACACGGCGCGATCGTGCACCACCGCGAATGGAAAGGCTTTCGCGATACGAAAAACGAAGCCCTCGATCTTGCCACCCAATCCTGGGCGCTCTGTCTCGATGCCGACGAAGAAGTATCGCGCCCACTGCGTTCCGATATCGAAGGCTTCTTCGCCCATGGCGACAATCAACACCACGTCGGTGCCAAATTTCCACGCAAAGTGTGGTTCATCGATCGCTGGATCACGCATGGTGATTGGTATCCTGATTTTAGCCTGCGCCTGATCAAACGCGACGCCTCACGCTGGGGTGGCGATGAATTCGTGCACGAGAAAATGGAATGCGATGGCGCGGTCACCACCCTACGCGGCGATCTCTATCACTACTCCTTTCCCACGCTTTCTAGCCATGTGGCGAAGATCAACCCCTTCGCCGATTTGTTTGTGCAGCAGCGGCAAGCCAAGCGTGCTAAGTTCTCACTTTTATCGGCCGCCTTTCGTCCGGCTTGGCGCTTTTTCCGCGCTTACTTTTTAAGATTGGGGTTCCTTGACGGTTACCCCGGTTTCTACATCGCATGGGCCACGGCCTTCGGTGCCTTCGTGCGCTACAGCCGGTTATTTGAAGCCCAGAACCAGCGTCCACCTGATGTCTAAAGAGCCCTATCAATTCAGTCGTGTGGCCGAAGAAATGATCGGCGATCTGCGCCGGCTGCCCTTCTATGAACCGCGTCGCCAACGCAAACGCGCGACCAAGGATCTCACGACTGTCGTCGAGGAGTTGATGGACAAATTCAAAGTGGGCCGAGACTCGCCGCAAAACACCATTCGCGAAAACTGGCGCGAACTCGTCGGCCCGGCCAATGCCGCGTATTCTAACCCCGTCAGCATCGAACGCGGCCGCCTCCTCGTCCTTGTCTCTCACGCCGTGGTGCGTAGCGAAATCTTTCACCACCGCGAATCCATCGCCAAAAAAATCCAAGCCCTCCCCGGCTGCAAAGACGTGCGTAATCTGAATATCCGGGCTGGATAAGCCACAACTTCACCGACCTAATACCTATTAACCTCTATGTGCGGAATCGTTGGATACATCGGAAAACAAAAAGCGGCTCCCTTCATTATCGAAGGACTCAAGCAGCTTGAATATCGTGGTTACGATTCTGCCGGCATCGCGGTTCACCACCAAGGCTCATTTACTATCGCCAAGAAAATAGGTCGCGTCGCCAACTTAGGAAAAGCCTGTGGGCCAGATATCCATAGTAGCACCTGCGGTATTGGTCACACTCGTTGGGCCACCCACGGAGGCGTCACCGAAGCGAACGCTCATCCCCATATTATTAGCGACGGCAAAATCGCACTCGTTCACAATGGCGTGATTGAAAACTACGCGGCGATTATGAAATTTCTCCTCGGAAGAGATTACACTTTTACTTCGGAAACCGATTCAGAAGTGCTCTGCAATCTAATTGCCTATCACTATGAAAAAGAACCGGAAACCGATGATTCAAGTCGGTTGCTCGAAAGCGTGCGCAAAACCCTAAGCCACGTCGAAGGCACTTACGGCATGGTCGTGACCAGCACTGGAAACAGCGAAGAACTCGTCACTGCACGCAAAGGGTCTCCATTGATTCTGGGAATTGGCAAGGATGAGAATATCGTCGCTAGCGACGTCTCTGCCATCGTCCCCCGCACTCAGAATGTTGTGTATCTCAATGATGGAGAAATTGCCCGCATCACTCCGGATAATTTCTCCATCACGACCGTCGATCAATCCAGCATCACCCCAGTGATCGACACCGTTGATTGGTCGATCGATAGCTCCGACATGGGTGACTACCCCCACTACATGATCAAAGAAATTTTCGAGCAGCCCGAGGCACTCGAAAATGCCATGCGCGGTCGCTTCTCTGAAGACGGAAGCACGGCCCAATTCGGTGGACTCAACATCACCGCCAACGAATTCCGTGGCATCGAACGATTCATGTTCTG
>Ga0105055_10009864_pt1 | contig 12094 bp, 14 predicted proteins | sample BON03_FD_78090 | JGI IMG/M metagenome (GOLD analysis project Ga0105055, IMG submission 78090) | Freshwater microbial communities from Lake Bonney liftoff mats and glacier meltwater in Antarctica - BON-03 | ecosystem: Environmental > Aquatic > Freshwater > Ice > Glacier meltwater | place: Lake...
ATTTTGGATCAATAAGAATCTTAATTTTAGATTCAATGTCTCTTACTAATGCATTGAAAGCTTCTCGTTGAACTTCTTTTTCCTTTAGGAGTTGTTCATATTTTGCTTGCTCACTTTGAGTTGAGCTCAAAAGTGTTTTCTTTTCATTCTGATTTGAGACAATGACTTGTTGTTGTCCTGCGAGTATCTGCTTTTCTTTTTCGAGTTCTTCTTTTGTTTTCACTTCTTCAGTTTTTTTGTCGTGCAACTCTCTTGTTAAATTAAGAAGAGCATACTTTCTGTTAATTAATACTTCCTTGAATTTTTTTATCTCAATTACTTCGTTCAAGAAATCAGAAAGAGTTCGGGTGTTCAAAAATATCTCAATCAAAGGGGCTTGTGAATCTTGACTTATTTTTCTTAAAGACTCCGCAAGTCCGTCTTGAGTTGTTTCAATTGACCGCTCTTTATCTGTTACCTCAATATCAATTTTTCTAATTGTAAGTTCGCTTTTTTTAATAACATCTTGTGTTCGACTCACGTCGTTTTGAAGTTTTTTTCGTGTTGCATTGAGTGCATTGATTTGAGTCTCGATTTGCCCGGCTTTTGCAGAAGTTGTCTGAATCAATTTTCTTTGTTGTTCAATTTCTGCATCAATTCTTTTTATTTTGTCGTTGTAGCTTTCGATTTGAGAATTTAATTCGTTTACTGATTGTGCTTCTGCATAATTAGTAAGCAAAATAGTAAATATGCTCAAAAAAATAATTGAGCATATTGTTAATTTTTTAATATTAGAGAATCTCGATACCATTGTGTAATCTTATCAAACTTTCTTCTTTTCCAAGAATTTCCATAATTGTAAATGGGTCTGGAGATTTGTCCTGACCTGACAAAATGTATCGTGTGGGCCACAATACAGCACCTCTTCCCTGCTCTGTCGCATACTCCCAAACCACCTCCTTTGTTTTTTCTGCATTAAATTCAGCATCATTAATGGTTTCTAGTTTTAAAATCACTTGAGACACATACTCTTTTGTTTGATCTACTGTTGAATCCTTCCATATAACTTTTGTAATATCTGAATATTCAGGGGCAAAAAGAAGATGTCCAAACTCACCATCTTTTTTTAGAATATCCGAAATTTCTCCAAAGACAGTGATCCTTTCTCTTATAAGCGTGAGAAATGTTTGATTAGTAATAAATACCTGAGCACTTTCTTTAATTATGTTTTGAAAATCAATATCGGATATTTTTTTGATATGCTCTTTGTTAAACCAGTCTAATTTATCAGTATCAAAAATCGCTCCACCTTTTTGAACTCGTGTGATGTCAAATTCTTCCACCAATTCTTCGAGTGTAAATACTTCCCTCTCTCCTTCAGGATGCCATCCAAGAAACGCGAGAAAGTTGATGAGTGTTGATTGTAGGTAACCTTTATTAATGTAGTCCATCATCGATGTTGCTCCATCTCGTTTTGACATCTTCTTTTTTTCTTTTGTGAGAATAAGTGGTAAGTGTGCGTAAAGAGGCTTTGGAGCTTTAAGCACTTCTTGAATGAGGATTTGTCGTGGAGTATTTGAAATATGATCTTCACCTCTAATAACATGACTTATCTTCATGTCAAAATCATCTACAACTACTGCAAGATGATATAAGGGTTCTTCCATTGATTTCGCAATAACAAAATCTCCAAGATCTGTAGTATCAAAAGATATTTCACCTCGAATCATGTCAACAAAAGTCACTACCTTATTTGGATTTTTGAAACGAATCACGGACGATCTCTGTCCCTCTTCCTTGACCTCTTCTTTAGATTCGTATGCATGACCTGTATCTATCATCTGCTTGAGATATTTTTTGTAGATATCTGTTCTCTCAGATTGTCTGTATATTTCCTGCGAACCCATTCCTAGTCTCTCAAGTCCTTCTAGTATATTTTTTTCAAATTCAGGAGTACTTCTTTCTTTATCTGTGTCTTCAATTCTAATAATAAAGTCACCATTATTTTTTTTGGCAAAAAGATAGTTAAACAAGGCTGTGCGTGTTGTTCCTACGTGCAAGTTACCAGTTGGTGATGGAGCAATTCGAACTCGTATTTGGGAATTATTTTTCATGTGTGAGTAATGTATCAATTATTTGCTTTGCAATCAAATGGGCCGCTTCAGGCTTAGAGAAGTTTTTGGCCGAAATCATCATCTCCTTCATGAGTTCCGGTTTATTAAATAGTCGGTTTATTTCTGATGTGAAAATCTCCGGAGTAAGATTGTTCTCCTCTATAACAGTACATGCACCAGATCTTGCGTAGTAGTATGCATTCTTGCGTTGATGGTCGTTATTCGTCTCTGTGATAGGTATTAATATGCTTGGTTTTTTCCAGGAGGCAATCTCAAAAATTGTAGAGCCCGCTCTTGAGATAACGATATCAGCTGCACCTGCTGACATTTTCATTGCAAGGTCACTTAAATATGGAAAACATTTATATCGCCCAGCATTTGGATTACCTTTTATCAAGAGAGCTGTTGTTTCGTTCACCTCTTTGTAATTAGCTTTACCTGTTTGATGAATGATTTGATATTCTTCAATTAGATTTGAAATTGAATCTATTACAATATTATTAATAATCTGGGAACCTAAAGAACCTCCTAATATCAAGATTGTTTTTATATCAGGATCAAAGTTTAGATACTGATGTGCTCCTTCAAGTACGGGGACTTTTATCTCATCCCTCACAGGATTACCTGTCCAAGCAACTTTCTTTTCATCAAAATAATGGGCTGCATCAGGGTATGAGATTGCAATTTTTTTTGCAATTTTACTTGCCCAAAGATTAGCTTTACCTGGTGCACTATCTGACTCGTGAATAATTACTGGAATTCCAAGAATTTTAGCGGCAAAAACAACAGGTACACTTCCATATCCTCCTTTACTAAAAACGATATCAGGATAAATCCAAAACATCTTCCAAAGTGCTTCTGCAATACCAAAAGCAATTTTAAACTTATCTAAAAAATTTAAAAAAGAAGGATATACTCTTTGTTTCCCTGACATTACCCTTTTGTAGACAATTCCCAAGTCAAAAAGCAGGCTTTTGTTGTATGGATCTGGTGCAATAAAATAAATCGTAGGTTCGATTAGGTGCTCCTCACGTATAACTCGTCGCAGTTCTTGAACTACTGAAATAATAGGATAAAAGTGCCCTCCTGATTGTCCTCCTGTGCATACAATTTTCATGTAAGGATTATACTACGGATTGCTTCAGATTAAGATTGGGTAGTCCACATCTCAGTTATTTATTTTTAAGAGATAGTCAAAATGTTTTTGTGATACAGGTTGAATCGAGAGCCTATCTCCTTTTCGTCGTACAAGCATTCCTTCTAGTTTTGGATTAATTTTAATTTCTTGAAGTGAAATCGGGTGTTTTAATTTTGATACAAATTTAAAATTAACACACATCCAGATTGGATTTTCTTCTGAAGATCTTGGATCGAAATGCTCGTCTTTTGAATCAAATTGAGTTGTATCTGGATGTGGTTTTGAAATAACCTGTGCCACACCATACACCCCAGAAGGCTTGCTATTTGAGTGGTAAAAAAGTGCGAGATCTCCAATAGACATCTCATCTCTCATGAAATTACGAGCTTGATAACTTCGTACACCAGACCATTGTGACTGCCTGTCTTTTTTGAGGTCATCGATAGAGTAGCAATCGCCCTCACTTTTTATCAGCCAATATTTTTTTGAATTCATTAGTTTGAGTATAGCATTTTGATTTTTTTCGCAAAAATGGTTATATAGAGAAAAGGCTCTAATCATTATGGAAAAAACACACACAGCAATTGTACTTGTAAGTAGATATACTAGAAATAATATCTATAATTTATTTAGAAATTTCAGTAAAGATCAAGTACACTATATTCTCAGTCATTTTGTTGATTATCCCAAAAAATCTGCAAAATATCGCGTGGTTTTAGAGCCACGTAACAAAGATAATGTTGGAAACTGTTGTCGTCTTGCAAATTTGTACGAACTCGTATTTTTTGCCATCAAAAATCCTGACTTTGCACTCCAGTACGGAGTCATAGAGGGTTTTGATGACTATCTGGATTTGATGGGTAAAGAGACACGTGTTTCGTTGACTATCCCCTATCTTGGATATTCTGGAGGTAGACCACTTCTTTCTGTAGGCAGAAATGATCGTCTGACTTCTGCTGAATATCAACTAGTGGTGACTTCACAAAGAAAGATGATTAAGTAAATTTTGCGCAGACCCTTCGGGTCTGCGCTTTTTTATTTATATAGAAATCGAACGGAGCTCCCTCCTCGCTTCCTTGTAATCTGGAACTGTTTCTTCAACAAGTCTCCAAAAATTTGGACCATGATTCATTTCTTTCAGATGGCAAAGTTCGTGTACGACAATGTATTCAAGAAGGTGGTTTGGAATTAGTGCGAGCTTGTAACTAAAATTTAGATTACCTTTTGAGGAACAACTCCCCCATCGTGTTTTTTGGTTTCTTATAAAAATTTTATTATATTTGAAATTATAATGCATATTTATTTTTTGGATTGATTCTTGTACGAGCTCTCGAGCTCTTGCTTTGTAATTATAATATTCCGTTTGTTCAATTTTGGGATCAATTGTTTCTGTAAGCGAGAGTGTTTGAAGTTTTTTGTATATCCAATCCTTATGTTTATAAACAAAATTTCTGACATATTTTTGACTCACTCTTATAGGTGCTGTGATGATAAGTTCACCATTTGCACGAATAAGCAACTTAACCGATTTTGATCGTTTGTATTTTTTAAGAGTGTATTTGAGTACTTCCTTTTCCTTGTTGTCAAAAAACATGCAGCTTTAAAAATTAAGATATGTAATTGTTAGTTGTAGTACTGTCGCAAAAGAAACCCAAAGTAGGTAAGGGATTTGAATATATGTAATCCATTTTTTGAATGGATAAATAACTTTCATTCCCCATAGGATTGTAATAAGGACGAGCAGGATATCAAATGAAGCAAGGACATTGTTTTGCAATCCAAACTGAAAATATGTAAAAGAAAAATTAAAGATCAGGTTTAATACAAAAGGCAATGCAACCAAGAAGCTAATCTCTTTTTTGAAAAACATAAGAAATACTTTTCCAAAAGAAATTGCAATTAAAAGATAAAGCACACTCCAAACAGGACCAAATATCCATGAAGGTGGTGCCCAGGTTGGTCTAATAAAATTTGCATATGTTGTAGTTGTGTCCATATGTATAGTATAACATTTTGATTCTGTTTCAGAAGATATATTTACAAAAAATAACTAAGTGATAATGTGAGTAGGAACTCTTGTCCCCTATTAAAAATGAACAAACTAGAAATTATATTCGATTTTGGAGGAGTTATTTGCGACAATGCAAATCTCCCTGGTGTAATGGGTATTGAGATACCAGAGCTTCCTGGGGCCTTTGATGCGATCAGAATGGCTGTAAGCAAGGTTGGACATCATCACGTTCACATTCTTTCAAAGTGCTCCATCGATGCTGAGACATTTATACGTCATTGGCTTATTGATAAAAGAATTGCAAGAACAGGATTTTTTAATCCTCGAGATAATGTGCATTTTTGTCGTAATCGAAAAGACAAGGCGTATTTTGCAAACGGAATCAATGAATCATTCGAATTTATTATGATTGATAATCGATGGGATGTTTTACAACACTTCATAAATCCTCGTGCCATTCCGTTCCTAATCAATCCGTCTCAAGATGAAAATTTGGAATGGGAAAAGGCAAAAGCAGAAAACAATGAAATTGCTCTTCGTACCCACTACGCTTCCTCCTGGGAAGATGGGAATCCTCTCCTTGAGATGATTATCAACAATAGACTTGAGCAGTAAGCCAATCCTCACGAACCTAAAGATACTCTTATTTTATTAAATCAAAATAAGTCGATCTAGGTCGTGGGGATTTTTTATTCTTGCACATTATTCTTAATTTATGTACTATCAATTTCAAACCCGCACAATAACATATGAATATAAAAAGATTACCTCATTACGAAGTATTTGCATTTGCAATCCTCTTCATTCTTTTGCTTCAACATTATGTAAAAGTTGACCAAATGATACTAATTATGATTGTTTCGACACTCTTGGTGTGTATTGGATTATATATGATTTGGCCAATACAAATAAAAGCTCCTGCAGTGGACTCGGAACTTCAAGCTTTTCTCACAGACAGATTCAGAGGATCTTCAACTATCTGTGATCGTATTAATCAGAAAAATCTTAGCGAAGGTTTCTTCATGACTGTAGACAATGGCCCCAGGGATCTCAGAAAGTTGGAGGAAGCAATCGTGTTCTTTTTTGGAAACAAAGGAATGCGGCCTGTGATTAGTAATCTAAAACATAAGACCCTCTTCTTTGCTGAATATACGGTGTCAGAGGAATCGGGGCAAAAATTCAAGCTAAAGATGTATCCACAAGAATTAGATTTCAGTGGGCATTGGACCATTGAGTTCTTGCCATAACTCCTCTGACTCAAAAAATCAAACACATGATATGTTTGATTTTTTTATTTACACTGTAACTGTCGATGACATATCTAAAATAATAGCAACAATACAAAGATTAATCATGAGCGCGGTTCCTCCTAGACTGATGAATACAAGCGGCATACCGACAACAGGTAATACTCCAAGCATTGAGGCAATATTCACGAAGCTCTGTACTATAATTAATGTGACCGAACCTGTAATAAAATATTTAGAAAAGTTATCCTTTGTTTTGTGAGCTATTTTATACCCCCTAAGCGCCCAGGCTGTGTAGAGTACTATCAAAAGTACTCCTCCGATGAATCCCATTTCTTCAGCAAAAACGGCGAATATGGAGTCTCCTGCGGCCTCTGGGAGGTATTTGAACTTCTGAATACTGTTCCCATACCCTTTTCCGACGATTTCCCCTGATCCTATTGCAATAAGGGACTGTTGTACTTGAAAGTTTGCTCCTCGAGAGTCTTCATTAATATTAATAAAAGAAACGGCTCTATCCCGTACGTGACCAAAAGACATTCCAACAATAAGTACCAAAACAAGACCAATTCCTCCGTATGCAAAAATTTCTTTTAGAGGCGCTTTTGAAACAAGTAGTATTGCAACAAGTGGAACTGCAACCAGAAGCACTGCGTCAAAGTCTGGTTGAAGTAAGAGTGGGATTGCTGACACTGCAACAACGGCTATAAGTGAAAAAACTCCAAATCGCGTCTTCTCATTTCTTTTTTGAAATTTTGCTATCCATGCAGAAAAAAATATAATCGTGGAAATTTTTAAAAATTCAGTTGGTTGAAAAGAAACACCTGCAATTGAGAGCCATCTTCGTGCACCATTATAATCATACCCAAGTGGTGTAAAAACCAAAAAGATTGCGATGAGTGAAATGATAAAAAGAAAGGGTGCTAATTTTTTGAGGAATTTGTATCTAATTGAAAAAACAATAAACGCAATGATGCTTCCTGCAAGTAATCCAATTACGAGCTGATTGAAAATCATATTGGAATAATCTATTGATTTTCGAGAAGCAAACCCAAGAGCAGCAGAGTAAAAGATGAACACTCCAGAGACAATAAGTGCAAGAGAGAGAAAGAAAAAAGGCTTATCAATTTTACGAGGCTTCATCTATAGGTTATTGAATTAAGATACTTACGATAACTCCGAGTGCTCCCGCGATAACTGAAAATATCCAATACCGCATTGTCACTTTATAAGAAGGCCATCCGAGTGCTTCAAAATGATGATGAATTGGTGTTGAATGAAATATCTTCTTTCCTCCTCTTAATTTTTTTGATGCGAGCTGAATCATTACTGAGAGTACGGTTAAAACAAGCGGAAGTGCAATAATTGGCAGAACAAAAAGTCCTACCCCATCGCCTAACTTGTCTGTCATAAGTGCTACTGTTGTCAGTGTAATTGTCAGAGCCATTGATCCTGTTTCGGACATGTAAAATCTTGCAGGTGGAATATTGAACCACAGGAATGAAAGGATCGAACCAACAATAAGAGCACAGAATGCAGCAAGATCAATTTGGTTATTTGAAAATGCAATAATTCCATACGATGCGAACGCTACAGTAAAGACTCCTCCTGCGAGCCCATCGATTCCGTCAATTACTCCACCTGCATAAATAAAGAGCATTGTGAGAATAAAGAAAGGGATAAATATAAGCCCCAGATCAATATATCCAAAAAACGGAAGGAATATTTGTGAAATATCGAGTTTGACATAGAACCAGACTGAGATCGCAAGCGCAACGAGCCCAACAAAGAAAAGACGTTTTTTTGAAGAAAGACCTCCGATTTTATTGTCGCTCGATCCCCTTATTTCCATTACATCATCAATCAATCCAACAAGGGCTCCAAGCAGTAAAGTGAAAAAAGGAATCCATGTTTGATTTCGACTAATAAATTCAAGACTTGCAAATTCTTCAAGATTGAGAATTTTTGCAAGAAACCAAAACATGAATGCTGTAATAAAAGCTGACGCCCAAATAATTACTCCTCCAAGTCGTGGAGTGTTTACTTCTTTGTCTTTGTGAAGTGACATGAAGACTGTAGCCTCTCTTCCATCGATAGTGACAGATTTTACCTTCTTTTTCCACATTTTATTTTTATAAAGATAATCGGTTACGACTGGTGTAATTCCGATTCCAATCAGGAACGCAAGCACAGCTGGTAATAATATTTTTACAACATCTAAAATCATATAGTAGTCAGTATAGAATATTTCACCTGATGTGACTATCTCATCGAATCACGTATCTGTGCAAAGTAGTTCTCCTGCAGAGCTAACACATCTTCAAATCTATCTTCTTTTGATGAGTGTAAAACAACAAATGCAGTCGGTTCATTGAGTCCCATGTCAGCTACTACTGCAAGATTACCTCCTGCGGTGTCTGTATAACCAGTCTTTGAAAGCAGAAGTCCTGTAATCTTATCAGCTGCGTCATTTGTATTTTGAGCCAAAATCTGACCTGATGGTGATGGGATATATATATTACTATACTTTGTTTTTTCATACAGATTTAAATCGTTCTTTAGAAGATATGACAAGAGTGCACTTACGTCTTTTGCTGTACCTTTTGAACCCGGGATCCCTGCATCATCATTGTCTAGTCCTGTCTCATTATAGAAACGGGTACTTGTAAGTCCTATTGTACTTGCGAGAGAGTTCATGCTGTCTACGAACGAAGTTGCTTCTGAGCTTTTTGAGAGTGTGTATGCACCATCATTTGAAGAAGTAATAAGTGTGTAGGCAATCAAATCCTCCTTATTCCAAGATTGACCATTTCCCAACTTAAAGTCACCGTATGACTGATCTGTCATTTTTTGTATGACTACATTTTCCTGTGGTGTTTGGTCTTCTGCTACCTTTGCTGTCACAAGTTTTGTAAGTGATGCAAGAGGTAATAATTTGTTTGGTTGTTTTTGATATAAAATATTCCCGCTATTTAGTGAGACTACAATTGCCGAAGTTGCTGTTGTCTTAACTGTATCAAGTGTTATCGAAATAGGAGCAACCTCCTCTGTCAGAATCTCTGTCTGAGGTTCAGCTTTCTGGTTATGATATAAAAAAAATAACGACCCAAACAATGGCAAAAATAAAATAAGAGTTGCCATATAGAGCACCTTCATTTGTTTTTGAGTTTGAATTTTTAGGATATTATTTATCATCGGAAGAATTTTCTTTTATAAAATTAGAAATTGATTTGCGCACCTCTAAGTAGTTAGGTAGTTGATCAATACTATTTAAACCCAAAAACTTGATTGTGTCCAGTGTTACGTTATATTTAGGAGTTTTTTCATTCGGTGTTTTTTGAATCAAACCTCGTGTAAGAAGTGCCCTGACGGTAAATTGAGAATTCACTCCCCTGACAAAATCAATCATGCTTCGTGCAATTGGCCCCATATAAAGGACAATACTGAGTGTTTCGAGCCCAGCATTACTTAAATCAGTCTCTTTTTCATTTTTCTGAAATGTCCTGAGGAGTTCACTTGATTCAGGCGCTGTTACCAATTCACATTCATTTAAATCAAAAACAATTCGGTACCCTTTTGTTCGATATTCTTCTGAGAGTTCTGTAACTAATTCCTTAACTGACCGATCATCAGTGTCGAGAGTTTTGGCAAGCTCCTTGAAGGTCGCAGGTTGACCTTTAAAAAGTAATATTGATTCTATTTTTTGTTTGATATCCATAATTTATTATTTATGCACCGTAACTTGGAACATGAGGGTTCTTTGATTCGATCATTATGTCAGCAAATTTTCCATCCTGTGTAGTGTCTACTGTGCCAAGTTTGACAAGTTCTAGTATAGCAAGAAAACCGATAATTACATTTCTCTTTTCGGTATGTTCTCCACTAATGCTTCTAAAGGAAATTGTCATGTTTTGTCTCACTCGATTAATCACTTTGTTCATCATTTCCTCTAATGAAATTGTTTTGCTTACTCTTTTTTCTTTCAATTTCTCTTTCTTCGGTAAGTTTTGAAGGAGCTGGTCAGCGTACCATTTCATTTTGTCTGCAGTAATCTCTGGAGTTGGAGTGAATTCAATTTGAATATTTTTGGGATGTCGTCTTGTATGAGAAATATTTGTACCAAAAATTGTTTTGATATCTTTTGAGGCGTTCTGGAATATTTGAAGGAGTTTGAGCCGAAGTTCGAGGTCCTCTACTTCATTCTCTTCTTCATTACTGAGGTCGAGTTGAGGAAGAAGACTTTTTGATTTGATGAGTATAAGGGTCGATGCAACAGAGATAAACTCTGTAAGTTTATCTAAGTCTCTTTTTTCAAGTTGACCTACATGTTCCAAAAAATCATTTGTAACTTGCGAAAGACTTATTTCGTTTATATGAAGCTTTCTCTTTTCAATAAGTTCAAGGAGAAGTGCAAGAGGTCCTTCGAATATTTTTGCTCGTACGGCAAAATCAGTGTTCATATTAGATTGAAGTTCCTACTGCTTTTCTAATAAGATTCATTCGCTCTTCAATAATTGGTCTGATTCTTTTTTTCCCATCGTCAAGAATTTTACGAGCATCTGCATCAGATATTGAATCATATTTTTCTCTAATAGGGGCGATAAAGTTTTCGACTGACTCGATACACATTTCTTTTGCTTCTTTGTATCCCATTCCTCCATTTACATATTTTGCTCGAACTTCTTCTTTTTGTGTTTCGTCCAGAAATAGCTGATGTATCTTGTAGATAATATTTTCATCTGGATTTTTTGAATCTTCTTGTGTTGCTGAGTCTGTTGGAATACCCATAACTGCTTTTTTGATTTCTTCATGTGTAGCAAAAAGTGGGATAGTATTACCATAACTTTTTGACATTTTTTGACCATCAGTCCCTGGAACAATTTCGACAGATTCAATTATGTGTTCTTGAGGCTCTGTAAAAATTTCTTCAAATGTGTTATTAAATTTTCTTGCAATTTCTCGTGCAATTTCAATATGTTGTTTTTGATCTTTTCCAACTGGAACTATGTCTGCATTATGAATCAAAATATCTGCAGTCATAAGAACAGGATAGTCAAAAAGTCCGACGTTAATCTCTTTGCTTTTCGCTTCTGCATCCTTGAAAGAATGAGCTCGCATAAGTTGAGGCATCGTAGTGATGCAATTAAAAATCCATGCTAGTTCAGTAACTTCTGGTATGTCTGATTGCTTAAAGATTATCGATTTTTGTGGATCAAGTCCAATTGCCACATATGCTTTCACTTGATTGAGTGTGTATCGACTCAAGACCTCTCTATCTTGAACTGATGTAAGAGCGTGTAGATCAGCCAGAAAGAACCTTGTCTCATGTTCTTTTGAGAGCTCTACAAATTGTTTAAGAGCTCCAAAATAATTTCCGATGTGTAATATTCCTGAAGGTTGTGCACCTGATATAACTAGTTTTGACATGTATCTAGTATAGCAAAAAGAGATAATTAATCCACGAAAGTTCTTCGGTTTGTGTAATAAAAAAGACCCTCCTGCTCGTCGCAAGGAGGGTCCTGGATATCAATAGATTCTATCTGTGATACGGTGGTTTTTTTACCGGATAGTCTTTCGACCTTTTTCCGATTTCTTTTTGTCTCTG
>Ga0105055_10009870_pt1 | contig 12088 bp, 12 predicted proteins | sample BON03_FD_78090 | JGI IMG/M metagenome (GOLD analysis project Ga0105055, IMG submission 78090) | Freshwater microbial communities from Lake Bonney liftoff mats and glacier meltwater in Antarctica - BON-03 | ecosystem: Environmental > Aquatic > Freshwater > Ice > Glacier meltwater | place: Lake...
GAAGTGCTTAGCTAGGCCCACCAAAAAATGACACATTTTCAGCGCCTTACCAAGAATTCACCAAATCGACGCAGTCAACAGGTCCGGAGAATATCGGCCCGGAGAGAACACCTTTGGTCATGCTGACCCAGGTGCCGGTTAACAGCCCAACCCGCATAACACTCGAAAACAACGGAAAAATCTGGCCGCTTTCGGATCGGGAGACACGTTTCTCAAGGGCAAGTGGCGGAGGGAACGCGACCGGCGTCTAACCTTCTCTACCGCGTAAGCCATTGATTTTATTATGCCTAGCCAAAGTTTTGTATGCCACCTGCGACAAATGCGACTGAGCACCAACTGGTATATATTCGTCCATCCTCTCCCTCGTTTTCAAAACATGTAGCGCAGTGTGAACGCGGGCCCAACCATGTTCTTCCCCTTCCATCCGAGCGGATAAACTCCCGAGGTAACCTGATTGCGCAGACCGCGCTTGAAAAGTGCCGTTGCAATCGTGACGACCAGACGCCCATGAGTTTTAATCGGGTTGCTTCGTCCATCGTGGATTCTACTTATCTCAGATCTTCCGGTAGAAGTGCGCCGGGGAAATTCTGGTAACAGACAGGCCGCAGAAACCGGCGGATCGACATGGTTCCAACGGACGTCGCTCCAAAATTCGTGGAGGCAGGGTAAGGTCCGCCATGGACCATCGCGTCGGACACCTCGACACCCGTTGGGAAGCCATTCACCAAAAGACGCCCCGCCTTTCTTTCCAGAACCGGCACCATCCGCCGCCCAAGTTCAGTGTCCCCATCATCCATGTGGATTGTGCATGTGAGCTGACCGTCCAGAGACCGTGCAATCGCCAGCATCTGTTCGATGTCCCGCGTCCGCACAACCAGACCGAGTGGGCCGAACACCTCTTCACCCAGTTCAGCGTTCGCAAGCCATTCGTCGCCAGTGGTGTCAAACAGACAAGGGGTTGCGTTGCGCATGTCGCACACCGAGGTCACAATCTCTTGCACACCGACCGATGCGGCAATGCGGTCGCGGCCAGTCCGATAGGCCAGCGCGATCCCGTCGGTCAGCATCGTCTGAGCGTCGGTTGGCTCCAATGCCTGCACAGCCGCTGACACGAACGCATCAGCGTCAGGACCGTCAAGGACGATGGCAATGCTCGGATTGGTGCAGAACTGTCCGGCTCCCATCGTTAACGACCCGGCCCAACCCTTGGCGATGTCCTTGCCACGCCCCTCAAGAGCCTTTGGCAGGAGGAACATCGGGTTGATCGATCCAAGTTCGCCAAAGAACGGAACAGGGCGGTCGCGCTGAGCGCAAAGATCGAACAGTGCACGGCCGCCCGCAAGCGAGCCGGTGAAGCCTACCGCGTTGATGAGCGGGTGTTGAGCAAGCGCGACTCCGACGTCGCGTTTGCCACCTTGGATCAGGCTGAAGACCCCCGGATGCAAACCACATTTTTCGATTGCAGCAGCGATTGCCTCCGCGACGACTTCGCTAGTACCGGGATGTGCGGAGTGACCCTTCACGATAACCGGACACCCGGCGGCAAGTGCCGCCGCCGTATCGCCACCAGCCGTGGAAAACGCCAGCGGGAAATTTGAAGCGCCGAAAACCGCTACCGGCCCGATCGGGCGCTGAACCATCTGGAGGTCAGTTCTTGGCAATGGCTGGCGGTCAGGCAAGGCTTCATCGTGGCGACGATCAAGATAGTCACCCTTGAGGATATGAGACGCAAACAGGCGCAATTGATCTCTCGTGCGGCCCCGTTCGCCATTTAATCGAGCCTCGGGAAGCCCGCTTTCCTGACTACCGATTTCAGTGATCGCTTCAGCACGCGCCTCGATCTCGTCCGCTATGGCGTAGAGAAATGCAGCGCGGTCCTTACGGCTGGAATAGCCATAGCTCCAGAACGCCTCTTCGCCCGCCTTGGCAGCGCGATCTACAATCTTAGGCGTTCCCACTGCAAAATGATAGCTCGGGCCGGTGGCAGGGTCGGACGCAAACGTCCCTGCTCCCTCCATCCATTCGCCCGCAACCAAGTGCTTGCCCTGCGGTGTAAACATCATAGATCGTTCCTCCTTCATATCTTATAAAATGCCAACGCTGACAAGGAAACGCTTCAACCGCTCGGACTGGTCATGTGTCAGTGGCCAAGCTGAAGGTGGACGCGTGGCGCCGCAGTCATGCCCCATCAACTTTAGGGCCGATTTCACTCCCGTAACGTTGGTACCATTCATCTCCTCTGCACGGATATCCTCGAACGGCTTCATACCGGCTATCAAGCGGCGTGCTTCCGCAAAGTTTCCGGTTTCAAGTGCTGCGTGAATTGCTACTGACCGCTCCGGCCAGATGTTTATTAGACCCGACGTGAACCCACGCGAACCGACAGCATAGAAAACGGGAGCCCAAATTTCCGCCAAGCCGCCAACCCAGACAACTTGCTCTGAAGTCGCCGCAATAGCGTCGGACAGTTTCAGCGGATTGGGAGTTGCCCATTTTACGCCCTTTACCGAAGGTAATTCACACAACTCCACAATCGTTCCGAGACCAACGGCATCGTTTCGCAGATAGAGCATTAGCGGTGTGGAACCGACCACATCGGCTATCGCCCTGACATAGTCGACAAGACCGCGCGGGGAGACAAAAGGATCAGGCGGCTGGTGAATCATCAATCCGGCGGCACCGGCATCAACCGATGCTTTTGCGAGGTGCTGGGCATCCCGCACACCATGCCCGACACCGGCAAGCACAGGCGCACGGCCGTCTACCATACCCACCACCTCACTCACCATTGTAGCGGCCTCACCCAATGTTAGTGCATAGAACTCACCGGTATTTCCATTAACCACCGGAATGTGGACCCCGGCCGCAAGTGCCTTGTCAATGATGGGCTCGAGCTTCCTAGGTGCAATCTCCCCCGACGCATCGTACGGTGTGACTAGAATACCGGAAATGCCGGTGAGTGATGCCTCCAAATTCATGGTTTTTCCTTTTAGAATCGGGCTGAAATTAGTAAATAGCGGGCTCTGGTGCGGACGTACCAAAGTCCGTTTCTAGATAGTCGAAATCGCAGCCCTCGTTGGCTTGGGTCACGTGGTTCTGGAACATGTGTCCATACCCACGTTGGTACCGCGGCTCAGGCGCGACCCACTCTCGCTTACGCCGGTCAAGCTCCTGTTGTTCAACCAGCATATCAAGCGAGCGATTTGGGAGATCGAAACGGACGATGTCGCCGTTCCGTAGCAAGGCGAGCGGTCCACCAATGAAAGCTTCCGGAGCCACGTGCAGGATGCAGGCTCCATAAGAGGTGCCCGACATTCGTGCGTCAGAAATGCGCAGCATGTCTCGAAACCCCCGTTTGATAAGCGCTTTAGGAATGGGAAGCATGCCCCATTCCGGGAATCCCGGTCCCCCTTGCGGACCCGAGTTCCGTAGTACCAACACGTGGTCTGGAGTGATGTCGAGATCTTCGTCATCGATCGCTGCTTTCATATCAGGATAGCTGTCAAAAACCAAAGCTGGACCTTCATGCGTATGAAATATTGGATCGCAAGCGGCCGGCTTGATTACTGCGCCGTCGGGGCAAAGATTGCCGCGTAGTACGGCTATTGAACCTTCTAGATAGATCGGATTGGAGACCGAACGAATGACGTCGTCATTGTAGACCTCGACTCCTTGAAGTTCCTCATCAAGTGTTCGCCCAGTGCAGCACAGGACACTCCGGTCAAGCCTGTCACCCAATTGCGTCATCAGTGCCCGAAGTCCTCCGGCATAATAGAAATCCTCCATTAAATATGTGCTGCCTGACGGTCGAACATTCGCGATTACCGGCGTAATACGCCCCAACACGTCAAAGTCATTCAAATCAAGGGCGATTCCGGCGCGTCGGGCCATCGCCAAAAGATGAACTACCGCGTTAGTAGAACATCCCATTGCCATTGCGACAGTGATAGCATTGCGAACGGACTGCGCCGTGATAAGCGCAGACGGTCGAAGATCCTCCCAAACCATGTCAACAATCCTGCGACCACACATCGCGCTCATGCGCTTGTGTCCAGCGTCGGCAGCAGGAATCGAAGATGCGCCCGGAAGACACAGGCCAAGGGATTCGGCAATGGCCGTCATCGTCGACGCCGTGCCCATCGTCATGCAGTGTCCGTATGATCGGGCGATGCCGCCCTCGACACCGAGCCATTCAGTATCCGATATCTTTCCTGCCCGTCGTTCGTCCCAATATTTCCACGCATCTGATCCGGAACCCAAGATCTTCCCAGAATAATTACCGCGCAACATCGGACCGGCGGGCAGGAAGATAAAGGGAATACGGGCGCTAATGGCCCCCATCGCGAGCCCAGGCGTTGACTTGTCGCAACCACCCATCAGGACCACACCATCAAGTGGGTGGGAACGGATCGTCTCCTCCGTCTCCATCGCCATCATGTTACGATAGAGCATTGATGAAGGTTTTGTAAAACTTTCGTCGACCGAGATCGTGGGAATCTCGACGCCGAGTCCCCCAGCCTGAGTAATACCGCGCTTGACGTCCTCGACCCGATCGCGGAAATGCAGATGACATGGGTTCATTTCTGACCAAGTATTGAGAACGCCGATAATTGGCTTCTGTTCCCAATCCTCCGGGGCCAGACCCATTTGCATCATGCGGGAGCGATGCCCGAAACTGCGCAAATCGTCAGGTGCGAACCAGCGCGCGCTGCGCAGGTCTTTGGGTTCAATGCGGTGTGAAGACATAGGATTTACCTCGAACTGCGTGTGGCGGCGCGGCTCCTACGGCGCGACTTGATAATTTTCCAAACCGAGAACGAGAGAAGCAAAAGGGCCCCGGCGAGCAGCGATGCCGAAATTGGCCGTGTCACAAATGTGAACCAATCGCCGTTTTCGAACATCAGAGCTCGGCGGAAGTTTGTCTCAAAAATCGTTCCCAGAACGAAACCGAGGACCATCGGTGCCAGCGGAAAGCCGTACCGCTCGAGTAGGTAGCCCAGGATACCAAATCCCAGCATCAGCCAGACGTCAAATATGCGGTACTCTCCAACATAGACACCCACGACCATTAATAGGGCAAGCGTTGGGATGAGATAGTGTCGGGGAATAAGCAGAATCCTCGGAAACAGCTTAATTGTCATCAGCTGCACGATCAGCACCGCGATGGTCGCAAGCAGAAAGGCTGCGTAAATCATGGAGATCAGGTCAGGTTCGTTGCGAAACAGTAATGGACCTGGCTGGAGCCCGTGGATGGTGAAACCTCCAATCAGAATGGCGGTCACACCATCGCCTGGAATACCCAGCGTCAAGAGTGGGAGCAGCGCACCGCCAACGGATGCGTTGTTGGCACTTTCAGCTGCGTATATACCCTCAACATTACCCTTGCCGAAGGTCTCCGGCTGGCGCGACGCTGATCTGGCCGCGCCATAGGCCACCAGGTTGGAAGCAGATCCACCGATACCGGGTAGAACGCCAATAGCGATGCCGATCGCTGAAGAGCGGACCATATTAATGGCATTACCGAAAAATTCGCGAACGGTAATGCCAGTACCACGCAGATCGAGCTTTGATTTCACTCTTGTCCCGGGCTCGCTAATTTCCCGAATTACCTGCGCAATCGCGAACAGGCCAACCATGAACGGAATGATGCCGATGCCCGCAAGCAGATCTAGGCTACCGAAGCTGAAACGCTGCGCCGACCCTATCGGTGCAAAGCCAATTGTTGCGAACGACAGGCCCAGCAGGGCAACCAGCAGGCCCTTGACCACATCAGCTTCCGACAAAACCACCACCAAAACCAGAGCGGCAATTGTCAGCGAGGTGTATTCTTGCGCGCCAAACTGTATGGCAAAGCGCGCGATAACCGGAGCGAACGCCACGAGCACAGCAAGTCCGAGAATGCCGCCTACTGCGCTTGCAACCATGCCGGTCGCTAGCGCCTTAATCGCCTCACCTTCTCGAGCCAGCGGATAGCCATCGAAGGTGGTGGCGATCGAGCTGGGGGTTCCGGGAATTCGCAGCAGCGTTGCAGACACCAACCCGCCTGATACACCACCAATATAGGTTGCCACCAGCATGGCAATGCCGGCATCGGGTTCCATCGCAAAGGTAACCGGAAGCATAATCGCGATTGCCATAGTGGCGCTAAGGCCCGGAAGAGCACCAAAAATGAGCCCAACGACCACGCCCGTTAGCATCAGGACAAGGATGTAAGGCTGGAAAAGATGGGCTAGACTTCCAATAAAAAGTTCAAACATCAAATGCCCCTCAAACAAGCCATACACCTTGGACTGAAAGTCCAAGCAGCAAATTTATCGTCCAGCCGAGTAAAAGAACAAGCGCAAGCGCAATAGCGGTCTTCCTAATGATTTCAGTTGGCGTCAGAGGCCCAAGCAAAATCATTGCCCCCGCCAAGAACATGACTGATGCAAGGGAAAAGCCGAGTGAATTGAATAGAGCGATATATGCCACGAGCAGAACGCCAAGTGCGATCCGACGCCAAACGGCAGGAGGCTCCACCTGTTCGCTAGGATTGTCGGCATCGCCCTCTATGACATTAGATACCGACACCTTGGCCGCAGGGTCTTCAGATACGAACGCAGCGGGCCGCCACATCAAGATTGCGCCCAGCACCGCCATGGATATGCCGAGTACCATGGGCACAAGACGTGGGCCTGGGTCACCAGTACCGGGAAAGTTGACCAGGACGGTCTGGCTACCGAAGGCCATCGCCAGTCCTACCATCGTGAACAGCATCCCCCAAACGCGGTCTGCAGTCATAGCTTCCTCCTACCCCGTAAGGCGGAGCGGTGGCGCGAAATCGCGCCACCGCTCCGGTGGCCTCAAGTGCTACTGGTTCAGCAAACCAGAAATGATATCGTACTCGTTCCTCAAGAACTCTGAAGCCTCAGCCGGCCCGCGCAGAGCTGGGACTTGGGCCTGGTTGTTGAGTACCTGTAAAAATTCCGGATCGGCCCTGATATTGGCGACAATTTCGTCAAAAGCAGCGATAACAGCTTCGTCGACTTCCGGCGGTCCATAGACTGTCATTACCAGTGGAAGTGAGAAATCAAGCCCTTGAGAAACAGTGGTCGGGAATTCTGGAGCCGCCGGGTCTGGCGTTTCGTTCATCAGCGCAAGCACCTTGATTTGCCCGTCTTCAACATATTGCAAGGCGTTTGCGACACTCATGGAAATGACTTCAACCTGGCCACCGAGCAGCGCTGTAATACGATCAGTTTCGGTACCGGCATCGACGATGCGCATACTACCACCGGCAGCTTGGTTGATGGCCTCACCCTTGACTTGAGTTGTCCCGCCCAGCTGCGAACCGATATTGATCTCACCAGGATTTTCCTGGGCATAGGCGATCAGTTCATCGATTGTGCTGTAGGGCGCGTCCGCGCGGACAGCATATACGTCGTTGATCTCGGAAATAGTTGCCAATGGAGTGAACGAATCCCAAGCATAAGGCGAGTTCCCGAAGAGATTGGCCGTATGCAAGGCCGCGTGGAAGAAGAAGAGCACACTGCCGTCCTGATCACCTTGAACCACCGATTGAGCCGCAACAACGCCACCACCTGCTGGTTGGTTGATGATCGCAACCGATGCATCGGAGTGCGTTTGAAAGAACTCGGCAAAGATCCGCGCGGTGGCATCTGTGCCACCGCCGGGGTTAGCCGGCACGAAGATACGTACGGAATCGACCGGATAGTCGACTTGGGACATTGCCACGCTTGGTACCAACATGGCCGCTGTCACAACGCCGATTTTGAGCAATTGCATCATTTTACTTCCTCCTCCTGGTGATAGGCAGGGCTCTCCCTCGCCATTAATAATCCATTTCGTCAAATGCACCGACTTCCGGATGCTCATCGACATACTCATGGGCAAATTTATCGACGTTGAAGACTGCCACAACAGTATCATCCTCAAGCGCGATCGGTGAGTGGACCATTCCCATGGGAATCATAGTCCCCTCTAACGGGCCTAGATCATGGGATTCTGCGCCCTTGACATCGATACGCAATCGCCCCGAGAGCACCAGCCAACCTTCGTCTCCGTTGGTGTGTCGATGCCAGGGGAATCGCCCTTCAACCCGGGCGATCCTGAGATTGTATTTTTCGTCCAAGCGAAACACATTGAAGTTTGTTCTTGGCGGATGCCCTTCGAGTGTTTTCATAACGTTGAACTTGCGCAGCGCGCCAAGACCTTGAGACATCATGTCCTCCTAATTTGAAACATAGTTTGCACCATGGGCGGGACGGTCCCACTCCACGAGCCCCGCCTTGTGTTTTTCAAGTAGGTTAGGATCAATCTCAAATCCAAGCCCTGGACCTTGCGGAATGATGAGGCGTGTGCCGTCATAGCGGAGCTTTTCAGTCACAACGTCATCGACATAGAGCAGAGGCCCAACGGGGTCGCCGGCATAATGCAACTGGGGGATCACTGCAGCCAAATGGGCGTTCGCAGCAGTCCCAATACTCATTTCCTGAGTTGTGCTAATGAGGCACTTGAGACCAGCCGCCTCCGCCAGATCGAACAGCTTCTTAGCCTGATAGATTCCACCGGATTGTATCGTGATATTGAATACGTCGACGGCATTGGCACGGATCATTCGCATTGCTTGTGCAAAGCTTGAGATATGCTCGGAGATGTCGACTTCCACGCGCTTTCGCAGCTCAGCCATGCCCTCATAGTCCTCTGCATAGGTCGGACTTTCGAGCAGCTCGAAACCGTACTGACGGAAGCGATCATATATGCGAAGGACGTCCTTCCAGTGATGATGGCCTTGAAAATCGAGAGCCTTGAGCTCCACCTTGTCGCCATAGCGCTCGCGGAATGCGATTAGGAAGGCTTCATCCTGACTAAAATCGACCCCAACATAGTAGCGGAACCGAGTGACGCCCTCGGCAACCAGTTCGTCCATATAGCCGAGGTAGCGTTCCGTATCGCTCTTTTGCTTGGCCTGGAACACTGGATAGGTAATCTCGAAGCTGTCGCGCTGACGTCCCCCCAAGAGGTTATGAACTGGGGTGCCAAAAGCCTTGCCAACGATGTCAAAAAACGCCATCTCGACCCCGGCCGCGATCTGGGATGCCGGAGTGAAAGGTGGATACGTGTTCGCGCATCGAAAATATGAGGGCATGTAAGCCATCAGCCGCTGATGTAGCCCCGCGATCTCAAACGCGTTCTGACCTAGGGCCACCTTTTCGATACCGACCTTCACCGCCTCGGGATCGGGCATGTACATACGGTAACAGTCAAGATCTGAGATTTCCCCTATGCCGGTAATGCCGGAATCGGTTTGCAACTGAAGAACAATATGGGAGCTAACAGCGCCGGTCCGCCGGCGCGTCTGCACAGTTGTGAGATCGACTTGGGTAATTCGGATAGTGTCTTTGCCGTTGGAATAGGTGTCAGTCATACAGTTATGCGAGGGCATGCCCCACCTCCTCTTGGATTTTACAAACTCAGACTTAGGTATGACTAATTTTGCATATTTTCTAGGTTGGTCATACCAATTGGGTTTCAGTCTGTCAACACAATCCATGGCCCCAGAAATCGCGGGAGACTGGTCTGATTTTGGCGTCACATCCCCTGCGATTCTACGTAAGCGTCCGGCCTGACTGCACTATGACGTTGTTTTCCACGGCAGCAGGTCGTCGACACGGTTGATCTTGTAGTCTGGGATACGGGCGAGCGTATCGGCCAGCCATGCCTGGGGATGGATACCGTTCACCTTGACGGTTTCGATCAGGGTGTAGGCGATGGCAGCCGCCTTACCGCCGGTCTGCGATCCGACAAATAGGTAGTTCTTGCGCCCGATGGCAACGGATCGCATGGCTCGTTCGGCGGTATTGTTGTCCAACTCCAGAATGCCGTGATCGAGGTATGGCTGGGGCCGCGCCATGCGCGTCAGGACGTAGCGGATTGCTCCCGCCAGCGGCGATTTGCCGGAGATACTGGGCAGTTGGGAATGCAGCCAGTTCTCGAGTTCATCAAAGATTGGCTTTCTCGATCAGGACGGCCTGCGACTTCACCTCGGCCAGCAAAAGCGCTGTGAACTGTCTCAGTTCATCAGGGTCTTCCGGCAAGGATTTGGACACGTCCAGCATGGACAAATCATAGCAAAACAACGGCGCAACGGGAATCCCGTGCGTGCTTTGATTGCAGATTTATCCCGCCTTGAGCGGCTTCCAGCTGCGCTGCGGCAGACGCCAGTCAATTCCTTCCAGCAACATCGCCCACTGGGCGGCCGTCAGGGCGATCTTACCCTCTTTGGCCGACGGCCAGACGAACCGACCTTTCTCAAGTCGTTTGCTGAACAGGCAGGCGCCTTGCCCATCCCACCAGATAATCTTGATCAGATCGCCACGACGGCCACGGAACACAAACATGTGGCCAGCAAACGGGTCCTGCTTCAACGTCTGCTCCGCCTGAGCCGCCAGCGTTGTGAACCCGCGACGCATGTCGGTCAGGGGAGCTGTTCCCAAAGATCGGCTTTATCGTCACCAATATGCCGATGGACCCGGACTGGGTGGTGCGCTTCTACAACCAGCGCGGCACCGCCGAGCAGCACATTAAGGAAGGTAAATACGCCTTCCACTGGACGCGGCTGTCGTGCAAGCGGTTCCGCGACAATGAGGTGCGGCTGCAATTGCACGCGCTGGCCTAACACCTGGCCACCTTCCTGCGCTGCATCGATCTGCCCGAGGCCATGGCCGACTGGTCGCTGACCAGCCTGCAGATGAAACTGATCAAGATGGGGGCCCGCGTCGTGCGTCACGCCCGTGCCGTCACCTTCCAACTCGCCGAGGTTGCCGTCACCGGTGTTATGGTCAGGGCCATCCTAACTGCGATCCACCGCCTTCGAGCGCCACCGTCATGTGCGTGACCGCGATCCTGACAGAAACTGAACGAAAGCGGCAGGACGGGTCTGTCCACCGCGCTGAAGAACGGCGACGCTGGGCCGGAATGATGCGACTTTGCGGACCGACCTGCCCGCATTCGAGCGTTCTGACCCATACAAGCGCCGCCCAGGGCCCAAAACGCTTGATCAGTCAGCGAAATCAGGCGATCTTGGCGTCAAACGGCATGCCACTTGGGGAATGTCGGTAGATAGGCGTGGCCCAGACCAATCTACTTGAGCGAAGGCAATTTATGTCCTAGACATTGAAGTATGCGAATAATCGAAAACTATTATGAACAATAACTCCAAAACCGCATTGTCAGCTCTAGCCCCTGCCGGAGGCAGCTTGAGTGATCGGATCTACGAAGAGATTTATCAAAAAATAACTCTCGGAGAGTGGCCGCTCGGCACACGTTTGCCGACCGAGGTCGATCTGGCTAGACAGTTCGGCGTGTCGCGTACGGTGGTGCGGGAAGCTCTACTTCGTCTGCGCATCGACGGCGTTATTGAATCCCGTCAGGGCGCAGGCACGCGGGTCATCAACACGCCAAACCGAGCGGTGCTCGAGTTGGCAGAACCCGGGAGCATCGCGGACTTACAGAGGTGTTACGAGTTCAGAGTCGGCATTGAGGGCGAGGCCGCTTATCTCGCGACGATCCGCCAATCGCCCGAGCGTATCGCCGAAATCGAGAGAGCCCATCAGCAGATGAAAGAGGTGATTGCCCATCCATCCGCATTGGGGGCGGACGAAGACATCAACTTCCATCTTGCTGTCGCGAAGGCTACGGAAAATTCCTACTACATCACCACAATCGAGTCAGCGACACGAGCGATCATTGTCGGGATCCAGATTGCCAGCACCCTCTCGCGCTGGACTAATGAAGAGCGAATAGCAAACGCCGTCATTGAGCACGCAAAGTTGCTTGAGATCATCAAGTCCGGCGACGCCGAAAAGGCGCGCATGGCCATGCGCGCCCACATAGAAGGCGCGCGCATGCGCGTGTTCTTAGGCCGTTAGTCGGCAAGAATCTGCCGCACTATCGGAACAATTTCACGGCCAATTGCGCGAGTGTTTTGGGTATCGAGAGGCTCTGTTGCACAAATGACGTGAGGGATTCATCTTGCGAATCCAGTGTGGTAGCTGGGCTGCATGAGCAAACCCACATCCCCCGCCTA
>Ga0105055_10009873_pt1 | contig 12086 bp, 20 predicted proteins | sample BON03_FD_78090 | JGI IMG/M metagenome (GOLD analysis project Ga0105055, IMG submission 78090) | Freshwater microbial communities from Lake Bonney liftoff mats and glacier meltwater in Antarctica - BON-03 | ecosystem: Environmental > Aquatic > Freshwater > Ice > Glacier meltwater | place: Lake...
AAAGCGTGTCTCTGACATGCATGGGTTCGACTCAAAAACAAAATGCGAGCGATTATTGGTGGTGATTATCATACAAGGAGGAAAGGGAGAATTCCGGAATTAGACGCAGCGTCTCTCTCTCTCTCTAGAGTCTATCTATCTACTGAAACGAACACACAACACGAAAGGGAAATCTCTCCATTGTCTTATCTCCTTTTGCGTCCCTTTATTTGCTTGTCTATCTCCTTCTTCTCGACATACGTCGTTGTTCCCTGCGACAACTGCGCAATCTTAAACGACCCCAACAAAGAAGACAAAAGGAAGAACACGCCCAAGGCAGGAGTAAAGAGTGAATCAGTCTTCTGAATGAAAGGCTGCACCTGCTTCGACACCTTCACCAAAAACTCCGGCAAGTCCAAATTAGACGTCGGCAAGGCCTCCACCGCAAAGCCCGTGCCAATAACAATAATCACCAACAAATTCAAGGCCAACAACGCAAAGAGCGTAAGCTCAAACCCATTCTGCACCCACTGGGGAATCACGTCAAAAATCCCAATGTTTCGCACAGGCACCTTGCCATCCGCCCGCATAGGCGGTTGTCCAGGCCCACCCGGCACGGCAGCACCGCCCAAGGGTGAGGCGGACATGCGGTCTTGGCCCTTGATCTTGCTCATTGCCTGCTCATACGCGGCGTCCACGTCCATGGCCGAGGGCTTTCCGGAGCCTGACGAGGACAAGGGCTTGGCGGCACCAAAACCCTTGTTGTGGCTGCTGCTGCTGCCGTCAGACCCCAAAATACCAAACGACTGGGGCTCGTCGTCCTTGGCTTTGGTGCTGCTGCTGGAGTCCTGCTCGGCCTCGCGGGGAGAGGGTGGCGGGGCTGACTTGCGTTTCTTCTCCGCCTTGCGTCCCTTGGCCATGCTGACGACCACCGAGGCCCTTCGAAACGACGCGGAGCTAGCAGTCACAGCGCTAGAACGCGTCGAAGATGGCATGGGCACGACAAAGGCGGTGGTGGAGTGGCAGAAAGCCGCCAGGGCCAAGAGGAGGAGGGGTAGGAGGTGACTCATGATGATGGAGTGAAGATGGGACGTCGAGCTAGCTTTCTGCCCGCCTGGTTGTAGAAAGCACCTGTGAATGTGGTCGTGAGACGGGACGGGATGCAAGAAGGTGAGCTTGGGAATGAAAGCTATACGGGAATGAGGTAGTGGCATTGGCATGCGGCAGCAATCAGCAGTGTCAACTTGCTTGTTCGAGCTTGTTCGATGAACAGCAGATGTGGACCCGAAACAAGAAGGAGAAAGAGGCTCATCACAAGGCCCGCCCTCTTGCGTCTAGCTAGGTGTATGTCTTGTACCTCGATGCCTTCACAACAAAGTCTCTGCGAACGCACTCCCTAGCTAGCTAGCAGGTCTTCGTTTTGGGTGGCCAGGGCGTTGCGGGCGTCGGTTGGTTGATGCTCTCATTACAAAGACAACACCCCAAGGCCATATGCAAAGACGCTTGTCGCTCCTCCTTCTCATCCTCCTCTCCTCTTCCTTTCTTACATCCACCCGCATCTCTCACACACACACAGCATTACGCCATGTCTGCTGTCAAGCATCTCATCCGCGAGGCCGTGATCGGCACGGGCCTGGGCATTGTCGGTACGTCGTAGGACGAGGGTGGGCGTGGTGGAGAGGGGCAGTAGGATCAAGAAGGAGGAGGAGAAAGGGAGGCTTGCTCCGGAAGGGAGGAAGGGTTGTTGTCCTGTTGCACGTCCACACCGGCCAAGCGGGGAGCACTGGTGGCACGCTGCATGCATGTCATGCTTCGTAATGCAAGGATGCTGGAGGCAGAGGGGAGGATGGGCGGCGGTGGCGGGCGCGTGTCTTCTTGTGGTTTCTCATCCCATCCCCCCCAAATCCTATGCTGCACAAACACACAGGCGGCGTATTCTGGAAGGCCGCCATTGCCGCACCCACCACCCGCACCTACAAGACCTATTACAAGGTATGTACTTTCTTCGAAAAGGGGGGGAGGGGCCGTGGGTATGTTTGTCGGGCGTTGAAAACAAATCAGTGCTTGCACTAGCACGCCTGCCCACAAGAGGAGGAAGAGTAGGGAAAGGAGGGAGGGAGATAAAGGGGTAAATGAGAGGAGTTGTGGAGTAGACAAAAAGACACGTTCCCTCTTAATCCTTTCCCCCCTCTTCATCAACACAACTAATAAAACAGGGCTTGGAGAACCTGGACGCATCCGGCGCGTCAAGCTCGCCCGAGAACGCCGAGATCCTTGAGAAGGTGGAGAAGGTCATCGCACAGCTGGAAGGTGGGGGAGAGGAAGAAGGCGAGGAGGAAGAGTAGGGAAGGGGGAGAGTAGAAGGAGATAGAGCGGTGGATGAGAGGAGTCGTGGAGTAGATACATAGTGCTGGGATGGTGGAAGACGCGTGGTTTTTCGTGTGAGTGGGTGTGGAGTGGGGTGGGTGTGTCTGGTGTTGTTGTTTTTTTTGCCTTCTTTTCTAGCTTTGGCTTGGGAGGAGGAGGGATAGACAATGCGCAGGTGGCACGGAAGGAGAAGGTCTCTGAGTGGAGGGTAGAAGGAGAGGAGGGGGTAGGCTACGAGGAGCAGGGAGGAATGAAAGATCACATTTTGTCAGAATGCTTTCGGCCAAGCCAGCGAGGGAGGGATCTGTTACGTCAGTTTGTTCATTGCTCTTGTTGGTATTGTTTCCTGTCGTCGATGTATCCACCTGGCTGCTGCTGCTGCTTGTACGCATCCATACTTTCTTCTCCCTCCCTTCCTCTGTCCTGTTATTAGCCAAAAAAGCACACGCACCCACCCACCTAAAGCGAACAGGACTACTAAAAACAAAAAGAGGCCTTTGCTCTTACAAACTATCATATCAATCTACTCATCCGTCCATGCAGTCATCTCTTTCGTTCTTTCTTCTTTCGTTTTCTTTGGTCGTTCGTTATTCTCCTCCGTCCTTCGTCATCCACCTATATACCTCTACATGCATCCCCCCCACACCCTCCCTCCCTCCCTCCCTCCCTCCCTCCCTCCTTCGCTCTACTCTCTGTCCCCGCCTCGAAGCTGCAGGACCATGTGAATCGTACCACCGGCCACGACGTTGTAAAAAGAAAGGGTCTTGTCGTCAGCCCTGTGGATTGAAGGAGGGAGGGAGGGAAGAGCGGGTGAGGGTTGGGGAGAAGGAGGCAGGGCGTTGTGGGCATATAGTAATAGGAGGAAGAGGAGGTGGCTACAAACAGAAGACGAAGAAGAAAGAAATGCCAAGAGTAAGTGAGAAGAAACAGACAGTCTCCCATATCCTTCCCCTTTCCACATGCACACGGCACACACACAGCCCACCCCACCACGCACCCACCCAAACGAACAAGTATAAGTAGTAAATTACGTACAGCTGCTTCCCCGCGTAAATCAATCGGATCTGGTCCACTTGGATGCCTTCCTTCTCTTGCAATGCCTGCTTGACCGCCTCCACCTACACAGGGAGGGAGGGAGGGAAGGAGGGAGGGAGGTGAGATGGGGAGGGAAGACGTGGCCATGTTCACACACACACCACACGGACACATACCTTCTCTTCTGGCTCAAAGTTGAACGACTGCTTACGGCCCGTCAATGTCTGTGTGGGTATGGATGGGGAGGGAAGCAGGCTGTGAGCTGGGGATGGCTAGGAGATGAGGGAGAGAAGGGAAGGGGAAGGAGGGGAAGGGAGGGAGGGAGGGGGACTTGCCTTGATTAGGATCTGTGGTGACGGTGCGAAGGAGGGACGAGGCGGCACAGCACGGAGGGGTAATGAAGTGCCGGGTGGGAAGGAGAAAGGAGGGAAGTGTGAGAGCTGGGTGAAGCACGTGGCCTCCCCCAGGGAGGAACAGCGATGAAGGCGGGGGCATACGAAAAACAAAAAAGGGAGAGGTCCTTACACACCCACTCGACCGCACAGGCACACGTACCTGCATCTTTCCCCGTCGTCCTCGTTCTTGTCTGGCGCGCCGCTGCTTCCCTGTGTGTTGGTGTAGGGGGGTGGGTATGTGCGTGTGGGTTTGGTGGAGATGGCGTGTGTGCATGAAGAACACGAGGAGGAGCGAAGTACGAAGGGCGTTGCGAAAAGGCAATCAAACGCCTGGGACCAAGCCTCCACCTCTGGCAATGCTGGCCAGGCACGTTTACGAAGGTCGTAGCCATGCCTTCTCTGTGGCGTGTGTGTGTTGTGAAAGCAGAGTTGGTGGGTTATGCGGAGCAAGGAAAAGAAGGAATCGTCGGCGAGAGCCCTCCCCAGCAACGGAGGAGCGAGGGAACGCAGGGAAAGCAATGCAATTGTCAAATCAGGTGTGTACTTTCTCTTTTTTTTCTATTTCAGCTACAAATTCATTGGTCACAAGGACTGCACACGTCCGCTCGTTCTGGCTTTCCTCACCTCCTCTTTTATTATTATCCCCTGTGGGGAAGCCAACCTCCTCCCCCCGTATTCGACACACAGTACCACCCCTTCCTCTCTACTCTGCCACAAATACAAATCCTTTCTTTCTATAAATCAAATTATTATCTCGACGTGCGTGCCCTTATTTCCTGCCTTGGCTGGTTTTTTGTAGTAGATTTACCAGCTGCACCTCGAGGTCGTCTTTTTCTGCTTCCATTTCGGCCAGCTTCAGGCGCGCTTGGGCGAGCTCGCGCTGTATTAATGAGTTACGTGTGGTATATGTGTGAGTCGTCAGCCTTTTGAAAAAGTGGATGGCCGACTTGACTCCAGCCAAATCTCTTGAACCTTGGCACAAATTCCCCGGTCTTCCATCGCCCTCCCCACTCATCCATCCCCCCATCCCCAACCCCTCCCCTCTCCCTTTCTCTCACTCACCTCTCCCCTCTCCCTTTCTCTCACTCACCTCCAGCCCCAAAATAATCGTTCCCGTGTCCGAGCCCAGCAACACCTCCGTCTCCACCACCTGGGCCTCCAACTCCTGAATCCGTGCTTCGTACGCCGCCTGCCTCGCTGCCGCTGCTGCCGCTGCTGCCGCTGCTGCCGCTGCTGCCGCTGCTGCTGCTGCTGCTCCCGGCGCTCCGACTTCTTCCCCCTTGTCTTCTTTTCCCTGCGCGATGCCACTTCCTTCGGCCTGTTTGGCGTCCCGGCCTTCTTCTGTCATGTATATGGCAGAAGTCTGTTGGGAGAGCGAGGAGGGGTGCCGTCGTCGTTGTTGTTGTTGCTGCTGCTGCTTTCCGCTGCTGTTGCTGTCGAGGGTGACGTCCTGCTCGTCGAGGAGCATAGAGGACAGCAACAAAGCTTCCAGGTCTTCCTCCTCCTCTTCCTCCCCCTCCTCTTCGTCCTCATCTACGGCGGCTGCTCGTCTTGGACTTGCGTATGGAGTGGAGGAGGAGGAGCCGGAGGAGGAGGAGGGGTTGGCACTGTCTGTTGTGGCTCGTGGTCGTCTTCTGCTGCTTCTTGTCGTGGACGTCGTCTCGGCTGCCGCGTGATCATGTCCTTGCACACCGTGTTTGTCTGCGAATCGATGGGGAAAAGGAAGAAATCAATACACTACTTTAAGAGGCATGCTTCTCTTCTCTCTCCTGCCTTACAATCAATCAGCCCTGCATTCGTGAGTATACGTGCCAGCACGCTCACATTTGCACACTCCCCTTCCTTTAACTCCCATGCCCTATTCATCTCCCCTCCCTGCATCGTACCTTCGGCTCGAAAGAGAAACTTGTGTTCGGCCGCCCGCCATTCGCCCCAGAAGGCGCTGAGCATGTTTTGGTCCTCCACTAGGGTCTGCAATGAGACATCGGCTGGGTGAGCTGCTGCTGCTGGTGGTGGCGGGGAAAGCGACGATGGTGGTAGGGGGGGCCGGCACCGGCGTGACGGGCTGGAGGACATGAGCACGGGGGAAGGGTGGTGCTGTCGTGTCGTGATAGGAGGGCGGGCCGGGGATGGGATTCGTGAGCGTGTTGGGGGGGCGTGCTGTTAGGGTTTTGTCGACAGGTTTGGAAAGGGGACTCAAGCGCACACAACGCGCCTTGCTGCCGCCAACAAGCCCATGCCAACAGGGTCGCCGCGTGTACATACCATTTGGTGGATTGCTTTGTGGTCGTGTCGTCCGAATGCTTTGACGTCGAGATGGTGAGATGATGATGTTGGTGAGCGATGGGCGGAGAGGAAAACAGGAGAGGCAGGCTCAAGCCTCGAAACAACCAAGCTAGCCTGTGTGACGATGTGTAAAGGCAAAAGAGGGAGGGGAGGGTGGGGGAAGTGTGCTTCTGTACACTTGTCTGGCCTTTTCAGGGTGGGGTAAGCACGGCATTGGGCTCTCATGTTGATGATGATGTTCTTCGGTCAGATGTCTTGAAAACGTTCATCAGCCTTGCCCTTCTTCGCATCTGATGCATCCCCAGTCAAGCCCTCCCAGGCCCCTGCTGAGTCTCTCTCTCTCACCATGCCCTCCCACCCCACATCTACACTCTCACAGGCCTGCTTGCGGGGTTGCCTGTAAGGATTGGCCCTCAGTGCGAGTGCCAAGCAGCAAAGCAAGAAGCAAGCAAGGCCGCCCCGATGGACGAAGCACCACCCAAGGTACGTGTATGTCGAAATGAATGTGTTGCGTAAGAGGGCTCCTTGGAGGCATCGTCGACGCCTGGTGGTCAAGCAGATGCAAGGGGAGCGTTGCCAGCTAGCCTGCCTTGGTCGGAATTGTTTGTGTATGGTCTAGGTAGAGGGGTCTGCGAGCAAGGCCGCTCGGCTATCATCCTACTGCTGTTCCACCACCACCGCCTGTCCTACACAAGTTGCACTCCCATTCAGCCTGCTTGTCCTCTTCTTTCCTATCTTCTCCACACCCAACCTTTCCCCTCGCATATCCTCCCCACCGCAATCACCACTCACACACCCCTTCATCCTTCCACCCTCCCCCACACCAGCAGGACACAGGTGCTGGGGGAGGAGGGGGAGTGACGGCCATCGATTTTGCTGAAGAGGTTTCCCCAACGAGAAGTGCAAGCATGGATAGCGCCCGTTCAGTCACCGTGGGCCTCGCTTACGAGGTGTGCAGAGATCGAGGCGTCATAACGGCAATTAAAAAGGCGGCTGGGGAATCCGATGATGAAGATGGAGATGGGGGAGGAGGGAGCTTAAACAGCAGGAACGGCAGTTTGAGCAGCAGTTATTTGGCGCTGGGCGAATCGACGCCAACCTTTCTGTCAGAACACCCGCCTCTGGAAAAGGCGTTTTCCTCAAAGACACAAATGCAGCTACGCGTTTCCCGCGGCAAGTCCTACGAGGGAGAGCACTTTTCATTAAGTTGGAAAATCACCTTGGAGGTGCCCTTGAAGCCTCGCAGCAGCGCCAGCAGCGAGGGGGGAAGCACGGGCTTTGGCACGCTTTTGAGGAAAAGGGACAAGGCAGCGGCCCCTGCGGTAGCGACAAAGAAAAAGATTTTGGATGGCATCATGGGCCACGCGGAGAAAGGGCAGCTTGTAGCGGTGATGGGGAGTTCAGGCTGTGGCAAGACGTCGTTTTTGGACTGTATATCTATGCGGAATCAGAGCTTTCGGGGCAACATCTTCGTGTAAGTGCTTTTGGTTTTCCGTCTTGTTTTTTTCTATTTCATTAAGCGCCATTTCAATTCTCTCTTTATGGTCAATCTTGAACCTAATTCTTTATCTTTTTCCCCTCCCTCCCCTCCTTCCCTCCCTCCCTCAGCAACGGCAAAGAGATCGACGGCCGGTACTTTAGCTTGGCAGGGTTCGTCCACCAAGATGACCTCTTCATCCCCACCGAGACCGTCCGCGAACACCTGACCTTCCACGCCATGCTCCGATGCGACCCCTGCGTCCGCACGGACCTCCGACTCGAACGTGTGGATAAGTTGCTCAAGGCCGTCAATTTGGAGCACGTCGCCGACAGCATGTTGGGGGGGCCGGGTAGCTTCGTCCGTGGCCTGTCCGGGGGGGAGCGCAGGCGGGTCTCGTTTGCTACGGAGCTGTTGTCTGATCCGGTCATTATCTATGCGGATGAATTTACCACGGGTACGTTCTGATGGAGGACGAAAAGGATGGGAGGAAGGGATTTGCCTCGCTACTTACCATTGCTTACATCGCCTCCCTTCCTCCTCTCCCTCCAGGCCTGGACGCCTCCATGGCCAAGAGCGTCTGTATTTCCTTGCGCAGCATTGCCGCAGGGGGCCGCCTTGTCATCGGCATCATCCATCAACCCTCCTCCGACACCTTCGCCCTCTTCACCCACGTCATGCTCATGACCCAAGGCCGGCTCATTTACATGGGCCCCAGGCAAACCCTCTCCACCTACTTTGAGAAGCTCGGCGACCCCTCCTTCCTCTGCCCTAAAAATTACAACCCGGCGGACTTTTTCGTGATGCTCGTGGCCTTGCACCCGCAAGACGTCGACGCCAGCCAGCAGCGGATCGATGGGTTGGTGAGTGCGTATCAGGCTTCCGCTGAGAACGAGGCCATGTCGGATTGGCAGGAGAATGTCGAGCACCCCGACCTGTTGCTTTACCACCGTAGCTTCAAAATGCGGCACTTTCAATCCAGTGGGAAGACGCAGTTCTGGTTGTGTTTCAAGCGGAACGTCCGGGCGCTGTATCGGGACCCCATGTCCTTTGGGGCCGCCTTGGGGAGTGGCTTGATCACAGGGTTGATTCTCGGTCTCGCTTATGCCTCCCCCCCCAATGCGCAAGTGACGGCGCAGCAGGTCAAGAATACGGAGGGGTTGTTTTTCTTGGCGAACTTGCAGACGTTCCTCATCGTGTTGTACGCGACCATCATGGCATTTGCGGCTGAGACCCAGGTGTTTATGCGGGAGAATAGGGTGGGGGCGAATCGGGTCGGAGCTTATTATCTGTCCAAGACTTTGACGGGGTGGACGAATGAGATTATCATGCCTTTCGTGTTTGCGGTCCTCGTGTGGGCCATGGCGGGGCTGGAACGGTCGGCCGAGGCCTTCTTTATCTTTGCGGGCGTGATGATCTTGAATTCCTTGTGTTTTGGTTCAATTGGTTACTGTCTCGCTGCCATAACTAGCGATCCTCAAATAGCTATGGCCATTGCCCCCATCCTCGTCTTGCCTAATATCGTCTTTAGCGGAATCATGTACGATTTGAACCTGGCCACGGGCATGCGGTACTTCCTCTCTCATATCTCCATCTTGCGATATTCGATTGGGGCGATGCTTTCGAATGAATATCGGCCGTCGACGACGAGGTATACCTCGGAGGTGCCGAACCCTGAGTTTGTATTGGGGAAGGTGGATGCCTTTCGTCTGAGCTCGGATTTTTGGGCTTTGGCGGGGGCGGCGCTCATCTTCCGGGTGTTGGCGTACATTATTCTTTTGGTGAGGGTGTCCCGAGAACGAGTCAAGGTGATGTAGTAATCTAATCGTGTGTAAGTTGAGTTGAATGGTGAGTGTACAGCTAGATAGATGAAAAGGGGAAGGGGAAGAAGGAGAGGAAGGAAGGGGCGGGTGGGAGAAAGTTTGGCTCTTTCTCCCCCCTTAGGCGCAAACGATCGAAAAGAGAGCAGAGAAAGGGGGGAGGGAGGAATCTTGGGCCTTTCTCCCCCTTATGCGCAAAGAAACGAAAAGAGAGCGGAGAAGGGGGAAGGGAGGAATGTTAAACCTATTTTCCCACCCCAAATCGCATATGAATGACAAGGACGGTCTGCATACGGCCGAGTAATGAAACTGTATGAACTATCCTTTCTCCAGTTGAAAGTGAGAGTGGCTTGGAGACATGGATCTGGGAGGATGACAACTGGTTGCTGGCGCACCTGGCCCCTCGAGTCTTTTTCCGAGTTGAGGCTCGTCACGGACCCTTGAGAATGAAAATTGAATAGCGGCCTTTTTGCAGGGGTGGGGAGGTTTTGAAAAGGAGTGCGTACGCGTAGATGTAGAGGCGACAAGGCCAGGAACTGTGTGACATGCATCTGGTCGACCGCCGAGCAAGGCATGCCTTACCACCAAAAAGAAGAAAGAATGACGAAAGACGACGAAAGAAAGCGTCCAATCAGCGCTCAAAGAGCGGCATTGCAACGCTTTTTCCCGCCTTGGGCGGCCCATCGCTCTCTTCTTCTTTTTGCGTGCGAACGTGCCTCAAGCCCCAAGTTCAAGGCAGAGAAATGCAAGAGGAGGAATAATGCGACGCATGTGTTTCTGTGCTATCCCCACTTCTGAAGGCCATTGTGTCTTTTGCACCGGCATGGAAGCCGCTTCGCTCGTGACATATCTACGAAGCTTTGTCAATCACCGGCCATCAAATCACTAGTTGCGCTTGTTGTTGATTCGCTCCCTCCGCTCCTGCCGCCGCTCCTTCTCCTCGCTCGACCGTCGGACGAGGAGGAGCGTCTGTGGAGACGTCTCGTTGATGATTTATCAGAGCGCTCACCCACACAATGCACCCCACCCATTCTTACAGGCAGCGCATCTATGCCGTTCTCCAAGAAACGCGTGCCCGACAATTTTTTGACCGCCCGCTCCTCCCTCCCTCCTCACGTTGTGGCTTCAACTTCGCATGCGTTCGCCGCCGTGCCCTCGGCGCCCTCTTTGGTCAAATGCACTGGGCTCATCGAGCGACCTGTGGCCGTGCCCATGGGAGCGCTCGGCCAGGACGTGATTAACCTGGTCGCCCAATGGCTTCATCCCATGGAGCTTGCCCGCCTCTCCACGACCTCACTGGATCTCCTCCTCGGGTGCGAGCAAAGTGCCGCCCTCCTGTGCCGCCGCTTCTTGGGGGCCCCAGAGGCGGGGGGAGAGCCAACGAGTGGCAGCAGTAGCCGGAGCTGGCGATTTCGCTACTTGTGTGCCTTCGAAGTTGCGGGCGTAGAGGATCATCGGCTCAAGACTGTGCTGCTGCAAATGTACGCAGGAGCAGGAGGAGCAGGCGGCACTGAAGGAGCACCAGCGACGACGACCACGACGACGACGACGCCTTCCCCTGCGGCCCTGCAGCACCTCAATCTCTATGGCATTGGCATGGGCGACGCGGGCGCCGAACACCTCGCGCTGGCCCTGCGGGTGGCGCGGGCTTATCGGGTGTTGCTCCTCAATTTGGGCGGCAACAACTTGAGCGATCGAGGGGCACAAGCAGTGGTGCAGGCTCTGAAGCGACACCACCATGAGCTGGACACTCTCTTTCTGGCCCAGAATAAGATTGGTGTGAAAGGCGCGCGGTGTGTAGCTGATTTGATCACCTCCAGCCCGACTCTTCGTTCGCTTTCCTTGTCTGATAATCCTCTGATGGACGAGGGGGCTGTGTGCATTTGGAAGGCCTTGCCGGAGAGTAGTAGCTTGGCGACGCTGTCGATGCGGTGTGCGAGCTTCTCATCGCAGGCCCGGGAAGGGATTCGGTCGTCGTGGGGGGGGCGGGGGGGGGATAAGGTCTTTGGGCTTTACATTTGAGAGGAGGAGGAGGAGGAGGTGGTGGCAAGGAGTCGAGGTGAAGTTATTTTTGTAGGAGAGGAGAGTAGGAAAACGATTGGTGGGCGAGGAGAAGGAGAAGAAAAGAAGGACAGCAGCAAAGTACCAGAAGGTGGAGGCGACGTGAGAGGAGGACGACGAACACAACACACAACATACAAACATTCTTGTTGTGATACGAAAGCACTGAGTGGAGGAAGAGAGAAGAAATTTTGTGGAGGGAGGAAGAAAAGACGGAGGGGAGGAGCAAGGGGATGGATGGGTAACGTAGCCTACGGACTAGGTGTACGCATCTTTTCATGCACAAGGTAGACGACAGTGATTTTATTTTTTCTTTGATTGATTTTTGGTAAAAGCACATTCAGTGGAAGATACCTTCTTGTTTGTGTCTTGATACATTTTATTTCTAAAGGCATGTATTATGTCTTTTAACCAGCCCAAGTTGAAGCAAACGAACCAGCGCGAACACGACGCAGAATACCTGATGCATACATACAGGAGGACTGCCGATATTTGTATGTAAAAGGTAAAAGACAGATAGGAAAATAGAGGTACACGCACACACACACAAGAGAAAGAGACGAGAACGACGAAAAGATAAAGGAGGAAGAGAAGGGGCAGGTGCGCAGAAAACCAAACACATCTAAGACATGTAAATCGATAAACATAGACTGAAGGGAAGACGAC
>Ga0105055_10009885_pt1 | contig 12078 bp, 10 predicted proteins | sample BON03_FD_78090 | JGI IMG/M metagenome (GOLD analysis project Ga0105055, IMG submission 78090) | Freshwater microbial communities from Lake Bonney liftoff mats and glacier meltwater in Antarctica - BON-03 | ecosystem: Environmental > Aquatic > Freshwater > Ice > Glacier meltwater | place: Lake...
AGTACTTTGTTTGTTTTTGGCTTTTTCCAGTTCATTTTAAAATCTCCTTGTACAAATGGTACAATATTCCTTCCCCTCCTCCTCCCCCTCCATTTCCGCCGCCCCCGTACGTGCTCTCTCGCTCCACCACCCAGCCCGCCCGGTCCACGTACCACGCCAAGGCCCCCGGCAACGCCTCTTCGCCCAGCGTCGTGGCCCGTAATCGACGCAAGCCTGGCTGTCCTGCTTCTATTTGGGAAGACTGTGCTTCACCATCTCCTTTTCCATTTCCTGCTCTTCCTTTCCCTCCTTCACCATCAATTTCTTCTCCTCCTTTGCCTTTGCCGCCCTTTCCTCCAACCGCTCCTCCTTCTCCATTCAAATTCCCTTCTCGGTTTTCTCTTCCCCCTTCGCCTCCACCTCTTTCTTCTTCATCAGTCCATCTCTTAGCCGCTCCTTCCACAAATGCCAACAAGCGCAGCCCCACCCCTCTGCCCCTCCTGTCCTTCCCCACCGACAATCGCACCACCTCCCCCTCCCTCCCTCCCTCCCTCTTGCTCGACACACGCAAGCCCACACACCCCACCACTACCACCCCTCCCTCCTTCCCTCCCTCCCCTTCCTCCTCGGCTACCCAGAATCTACCGGGATAGGTCTCCCCTTCCAGCAGCTTCATGTCTCTTTTCAAAGTCTTGGCCACAAAGGAAGCCACTGCCGGCCTGCCCTCCTTCGCGCCCTCCCTCCCTTCCTCGATCAGAGCCATGACGGCGGCCTGGTCAGAAGTATGTGGACGATAAGGACGGATGGACGAGGGGAGGGAGGGAGGGAGGGAGGGAGGGGTGGAAGAAGAGGAAGCGTGGATGCACCAAGATTGTTGTGCAAACAGGTGCCAGGCGGCGTATTCATCGAACACCTCCACTTCCCTCCCTCCTTCCCTCCCGCCCTCCCTCCCTCCTTCTCTCCCCTCTTTTGTCGCTTCCCAGAGCGTTTGCGCCGCATTTGGTCCTTTCCATCCCCAGCTTCGTAGATCCCGCTGGACGTCTTGCCTAGGGAGGGAGGAAGGAAGGAAGGGAGGGAGGGAGGGAGAAAAGTGGAAATGAACGTATGGTAAAAACAAAATGCGTCTCAAAACCACAGAATAGAACGACGCTTGCAAACCGTCTCATTCACACGATTGTACGCCCTCCCTCCCTCCCTCCCTCCCTTTATTTACCTGTTCTTCCACCTTCCCAGCCCCTCGAGTGGACACCCTTTTTTAGCAAATGCTGCACCTACCGATGCGGCCGCTGCATCTTTCCCTTTCAGTCCTGCCACGCGGCCCGTGTCGATGATCAGGAGGGAGCAGGAAGGGGAGGTGGTTGGGAGGAACCTATATAGAGATTGGGCAAAGGAAAACAGTGATAGAGGGAGGGATGAAGAAGGGAGGGAAGGAGGGGCAAGTAGTAATAATTGTACTAGCAACGCACCTTAGCAATCGCTCTACCTCGCTTGGTTTCATGTACCCCAGGACGGCCTCAAAAATGAAAAGCACCTCCTCCTTCCCTTTCTCCTCCTTCCCTTCCTCAACCTCCTCCTCCGCCCCGCGCAATGCTTTCCCCACACTCTCCATAACTCTTAGATCTGCCGCCTGTAACGTATAGCTCCCTTTCTCCTTCATGAACGTACCCACCGAACCCCCCTTCCCTCCCTCCTTCCCTCCCTCCCTCCATGCCCGCAACGCCACCTCCTTTCGACCCACCACCTCCGGCACATCAATCTCCAGCAACTTTATTCCTTCTTCCGCCTTCATACCTGCACACAAGGCAAGGACCAACCCATCCATCCCTCCTCCCAACACGACCACTTTGCATCGCTTCTTCCCTCTCTCCTTCCCTCCCTCCTTCCCTCCTTCCCTCTTTTCGAGGAAGCTTTGCACGCGCATCAGGACGCCTTCGGCCCGTAATGCATAACACCAATGCAGCAGTGGGCTCGATCGGTAAGAAGGGGGGAAGGAAGGGTCGGCGCCGGCTAGGGAAGCGAGGAGGGAGGATGTCTCGGGTGGGAGGGAGGGGAAGGCGGAGGCGAGGTAGCCGTGGCGGGTCAAGGACCTGGAGAAGGGAATGGTTTGATTGACAGAAAATGTTATGAGAAGACGAGTGGCCGAAAAGGAGGAAGGAGAGAGATACTGTAGTGTACTTACCACTTGCAAAGCGCGGCCGTGTCTGCCGTACGCGTGATGGTGGATGAAATGGTGGTGGGAGAGGGAGTGTCTGCCTCCATGCTTGACTTTATACGTGAAAGCTTTGGCCGGCTGCTCCTTTAATTGCTATGCCTCCTTTCTTAGCTTTTGGAGCGCTGCTGGTTCACCGCTTGGCCTGCTTGAGTATGTGCGTCGGCTGCTGCGTGGGACGTGACCAGAGGATGTCGATGACGGGTCTCACAAGAATGCCCCTTTTTCACACCAAAGGCAAAGCTCTCCTCCTCCAGGCGCCGCTACCACTAGCCAGGCACCTTCCCCTCCTGCGCCTGCCTGTGTTCGTGTGTTGTGTGCGTAGATGTGGTGTAAGCGTTGGTCAAAATTGCATCGTGATTGAGGCTCGGGGTCCTCGCTTTTCCTGCGTGCCGTTTACAACACACACACACCCATACAAATCCACACAGGGCACGATGGCAGGCGCCGGCGCCGACGACGACGAGGGGGACAACAAGAAGAAGGAGGAGGAGGAGGAGGCGTGGACATTTGTCACCTCCAGCAAAAATGGGAAAAGCGGAAAGGGGAAGCCAAGAAGCAGCAGCAGGAGCAGCACGGCTACTTCCGCCTCCTCCAACCAGCTTCACACGCACGGCCTGAGGTACGTCAAGCGTCAGTCGGGGGTGGATGTGCAGGTCTCGATCTATATTGGTGTGTAGGTGTTCTCAATGCAGCCCTTGACCTCCGCCATGTCCCTCACCCATCTCCTTCACCCCATCCCACCGCACCCGACCCCCACACAGGGACACCTACACCCCCGCGGACATGCAACGCGAGGCTATGCGGCTGCTTGCCGCCGTGGAGGCCGCCAAGACAGCCCTGGCGCCCACCGCTTTTAATGCCAACCTCGAACATGCCCTCCTGTCGCGCTGCGTCTTTGACTCGGGAGGGAAGGAGGGAGGGAGGGAGGGCAAGGTAGTCCGCACCCTTGTCTGCTACGGCCTGGGAAGCATCCAAAGCACCAATGGCCATCCTTTGTGGCAATTAGCATGTGCGTGTTTTCTCAAGGACCGCCTTACTAACCTTCTGGATTCCACGCCCTCGGCCCTGGCCTCTTCTCCCTCCTCTACCCCGATCACCACCAAATCCTCCTCTTCTCCCTCCACCGCTTCTTCTTCCTCTTCTATCTCTCCTCCTTGTATCACAGCAGAAGCCTACGACCCCTTATTTGATCGCCTGGACACCCACCTCCTCACCCTCCTGGGCTGGCACGTCCTCCCTCACAACGAACACGGCAAACGGCCCGCCCTCACGCCCACCCTCTTCTTCATGCCCTGCTGTCACCGTCGTCTCTACAGCAACCTTTTACGGGCAAATTGGTCTCCAGCTTGCTTGGGAAATGTATTGTTGGTTGGGAATAGTCTGAGGAGCTATGAAGAGCGGGCGTTGGCGAGCGAGAAGGGAAATGATGAGAGCGATTGCGTCTTGCCCTTGTTGCCCTGGGTGAGGGAGACGCGGATCTCGTGGAAAAGGGGGGAAGAGCTGCAGGAGGAAGGGAAGGGGGGAAATGATGAAAATAGAGTGGAAACGGAAAGCAGGAGGAAAAGCGAGAAGGAGAAGGAGGAGAAGGTGGTCAAATCGGCTTTTGTGGATTTGTGCGTCACGGACTTTCCCAACCTGCCCTTGGAGGGAGACGAAATGGATAATAAGGAGGAAGAGGCTAATGGTAAGGAGATCCTGTGGAAGCGGCGGCCGCCAGAAAATTTCGATGCTACCGAAGGCGGCAGCGAGAAGAAAATGTAAAATAAATAAAGCAAATAAACTAAATAAATAAACTGTTTTTAGCGGTCTCATGCAAGTGCTTGTTCTTTCTGTTTCTCATTGGCGAGCAGTCGCCCTCGGCCTTTCATCCCCCCCCTTTGTTCGAGCTGGCACCGTCGTTTGCAATGCCAAATTGATTCTATCGTTGTTCGTTTCGTTTGTTCACGCCTCAAATTACATGCAAGTTTCCCTCGTGTTCCCTCCAGAAGGGCCTCCCTCCTCTTTTGCGTCTTGTTCATGTATACGCTCACTCTCAAAAGCACATGCATAGCCACCGTCCAAATGCGATTCTGTTTTCAATTACAATTTATTCTCTTGCCTTGTTCTTCTTCTTCTTCATTCTATGGCCTCTTGTTGCATACGTTGTTGTTAAGTTCAAAGAATGTTGATGGTGCCCCCTGCCTCCTCCTGCAGTTCTGCTCTTTCCTTCTTACTCTCCTTCTTGCCTCCTTGCTTTCTGCGAGAAAACCAACACCCAGCCAACACCATCACCAGGCCTAGCGCCGTCAGGGCAATCCCCACCAGCAAGGTATACTCTTGGACTTGCTTGACTGTGCGCAGCGGCGTGTACACCAGGTCCTTGAAGAGCACTGCATCTGCTGGCCCCACCTCGGCTTGCTGCGTCATCCACAACAAGGGAATCACCTCCGCAGCGTAAGTCTTGGGGTGAAATACGCCATAGACCTTGTTCGCGCCCGCCGTGGAGGTTGACAACTGCATGCGCACCGCCGCCGACAGCGTTCGCCCCGTGTAAGGGTCCACGTCCACATGGCTCCCCAAGGCAGCGTCTTGGTCGCCGGCCGGGATATGCGCAACGGCACTCAGACACTCCAACGACTTGAGTTGCGGATAGCCCAAGTAATGCGGAGGGCTCAGGAAGATGGGCGGGCCTTGAAGGTCGGTAAGATTGAAGAGCCCCTCCCGCGCACCCGGCCCGTCCATAGAAAAGCGTGCCGCATCCCGGCGCCGAGGCGAGAAGTTAATGGGCGACAAGGCAAAGCGCCGCAACCCCTCGATGCCTTGCACTGCGTCCGAGGGCCCTTCGTACCGGAAGCGCAAGGGAAGGACAAACTTGGCCAAGAACAAAAGAAGGTCCGTGTCCTTCTCCTCCTCTGCACCGGCCGCAGCAGCGCCCGCAGCATCCGACACGGCCAGGGTGTTGAGCGTATGCTCCAGGCCGGCCATCAGCCCCTCGTCCACGTCCTCCGTCGTCGCCTGCATGATGCGATTCAAAGGCGGGAACTGCTCCCCTTCCGAGAAGCCGTACTGCAGCACACTCCCTTCCCCTTCCTCCGCGCCGCCCAAGATGTTAACCGATCCCCGCGGCCAGATGCCCCACGCCACGTCGTCGCCCTTGTACTTTGCCAGCGCGCCCAGCCGCTCCGGCAGGTCCTTGCCCGTGTGATAGGTGTTGGAGACCTTCTTGTAGTAGAGCACCGTCTTAGGATCCGCGGGCGCCATCACCGGGGCACAAGCCGAATACGCGTTCTCGACGTCCGCCAGCTGGGCGCACTTCCCAGGTGCCTCCATCTGCTTGTCCTGCGCCATGAAGCCAAAGAAAATGCGAGGGTCGCCAGCCTGAAGCGACAAGGCCAAAATTGGCTCCGCGCGTCCCTCCAACCAGGACCGGACGGAACGAGTCACCACCAGCCCGCCCTGAGCCTGCAGAACGTGCTGCTGGACATACGGCGCCACAAATCGCTGGCCGAGATAATCCAGGTACCCTTGCATGACGGCCCACGCATCTTCCGACACCATGCATTCTTGAAGAGCCGCCTTGCTCGCCTCGACGGTTGCTGTCATTGGCGCTTGCGTGTTCAGGAAAGGCTTGCGCGGAGTCTTGTTTGGAGGAGGAGGCAAGCCCAACAGGCTCTCGGCGAAAAAGTCCGCGTCCGTCTTGCGCAGCACCGTGTCGAACAAGCACTTGGTTTGCCGCAGCGACCACCGCGCGTTGCTGATGGGAGGAGGGGTCTCGTTCTCACTCACAATCACTCCTGCGGGTGTCCAGACGGGTTTCCCGACCGATGACATGTAGAAAGAGAGTTCGGGAGGCGTCTCTGGGATGACCGACTCGGGCACGCCCCCGCCGTTAAGGGTTTGAATCACGTCACCAACCGCCCACTGTCGCCAGATAAGGCTGTAGAGAGGGAGGGAGGGAGAGAGAAGGTAAGAGATTTAAAAAAACGACAATACACCCAAAATATGCACTGTTTTTGCTACGATTCAATCTCTTTCCCTACTACCCTCCCCTCAACCGCTCCTTACCTCGACCAGTCCTCGACCTCGTTGGCGGAAGCAACTTCGCCGGGAGGCAAGGCCTTGATGAAGTTCTTGACCACAAGATACTCAAGGAGCGGAGACGTGTAGATCGTGCGGACGTAGGTTGTGAGCTTGGTGTATTGGTAGGTGTTGAGGCTGACAGGAAGGAAGGAAGGGAGGGAGGGGGGGGAAATTACGAGTGAGTGAGTGAGAGTAAAAAGAGGATGATGTAGACAAGCAAGAGTACATTCGTGTCCACTAGCCAGTCGTATTAAAAAAGAAGGCCACAAACTAACACTCTCGCAACCCCCCCTCCTTCCCTTCCTTCCTCCCTCCTCCCCTCCAACCCTCACGTACTTGAAATGAGCCATGAGCGTGTCCCGCATGTCGGCATCATCTTTCAGCCAATGCGAGATGCCAAAGCGCGTGCTGGTGTTGGCCCTATCTACATTGAAGATGGCGAGCGGGTCCGTCGTATTCCAGAGTTTTTTTACGGTGGCCAGCGGGATGAACTGAAAAGGGAGGGAGGGAGGGAGGGAGGGAGGAAAAGTGAGTGAAATGATTGATTATTTTGAAACGCACAAGCAGGCAGCACGACTTTCCCTAAAATACCCTCCCTTCCTCCATTTATTCATCCCCTCTTCCCCTCCCATCCTCCCTCCCTACCCTCCCTCCTTTTTCAACCTACCTGCCCAGGCTCCGACCCCAAGCCCGTATTCAAACACATTTGCAACAGCTCCACGTCCCGCGGATCTTCCTTCGCCATCATTGACTTCAAGAAAGGAGCCTTCTCGAATCCACACTGCTTCGCGATCATCCCCGTCTCCACGCAGTCTCCCCCCCACCGAATCGCAGCCCCGTCCTTAGGATAGTTCAATTTATTTAAACTCTCGTCCGTCAATGCCAACGCCTTGATAGCCGTGACGGCCAGGGCATTCTCTTTCAAAGTAGGCAGGAACTCGGCTTCCCAGGCACGTTCGATCTCCCCCAGTGCCATGCGGGCGCCGAAACGGAGGAGGTTTGATTCGCTTCCGAAGTTGGCGACGGCCGTGGTGTAGGCGAGGTTGACCATGCTCACGTTGTCGGAGAGGGAGACGTCGGTGCCGGATTTGGCCTGAGGCAGGGAGGGAGGGAGGGAGGGAGGGTGAGACGGTGATTGAGTTACTGGCAATTTGTTGAGAGGGATGAAGAACTAGAACAAGAGAGTTAATCTCAATGTCTCAGGCCAGTTTGGTTCTGAAGGAGGGAGAGAGGTAGAGAAGAGGGCGAGGGAGGAGATAAAACAATGAACGTACCGGAACATACTCGTTCTGCACCAGCGTCACGTACGACACGATATTGCCATCCTCCGAGAACTCCACCTCTACCTTCTTCTTCTTTTGCTGGAAGGTGTAGGGCCCCTTCTCCAAGTACACGGGCTTCTCACCCTGCTGCACAAAATTGCTCGGATTGACGAGGTGGAAGAAGTAAAACGTCTGGTACATGGGCGAGTCCCCTCCCCCTCCTGCCTTGGACGAGGGATCGGCCCACGTCGCATAACCAGGGTGCTCGGTTGAGTCCACCACCAAGGCCCGCAACGCCTTCTTGTCGCGCCACTCGGGGAGGAGGGTGTGGCTTAGAATCGCCGCCCCCAAAGTCAATAAACCCACCGCCAAGAAGAAGAGGCCGATATTCCGCACGTACCGCCCGGCCTTGACCGTGCAAGAAGGAGGCGCAATTGGAGCAGGTGCAGTAGCACGAAAGGTCTTGCGGCCTGCGGGGAGAGAACGCAGGGCCGCGGTACCCGCGAGGGCGGCCGCGGCGGTCGAGGCCGAAGTGGCCGTAGTAGCTGTGGAAGCAGGCGAGGATGCAGAAGAAGAATAAGATGACCTAGAAATGCTGCTGCTTACATCCAGAGCGGCTTCCATGTCTCGGCTCGTCCTGTGGCTGTGGCCGTGGGCGCGGTGGTGGTGGTGGCTGGGGTCCAACTCAGGGCTGGCGCAGCGGCTGTCGGGGCGTCGGGGAGAAGGGCATGGCGGGTCGATGTCGTCCGTGTCCTCGTGGTCTTCCTCGTCCGCGGGTAGGGTACGGGCCGTCGACAGTAATTCATCGCGCTGGATTGGGGCATCGGCCTCCACGGGCGGCCCTTGCTCAGAAGTGAGTTCTGCCATGTGCAGCTCGATGGCACGCTGTGGGTGCGTGTGTGAGAGAGAGATGAGGAATAAGAGTGAGTGGATGGACTCAGCCCGCGGGATAGGGGAATATATGGATTGAAAAGAGTACGAGGTAGCCAATCCCTTGCAGGGGTGTGAATCTGCGGCCTTGAGCGTGAGAATGTAAAGGGCTCTAGGACAAAGAACAAGGGCGAGTCGAAGCCCGCAAACGCCTTCCCAGCCGTTTAGTTGCAGATGGCGTAGTCGAAGTCATTAGAGCAGGACCAGGGCAAACGCATAAAAGCAAGCACTGATAAAGAAAGAGCACATTTTTGCATGCAGGACAAGTGTACTCGAAGTAGTCTGGGCGTCGAGTCCACTGCCTTGGACCTACGAGAATGCGCACATTCCAAAAATAAGGCGCGAGAATTCAAACCAAATCGATAAGTTTAGGCAAAACCAAGGGTCGTGGCGTCCTGCTCCCTAGCACACCAAGTCGTGATCTTAGTCCATTCCGTCCAGCCCGAGAACGAAGGAAGGTATATCCATGAATTATGTGGAGGTATTCCTCCGTCGAACGGGACCGCAATGCCCACGTTCTTGCCCTGGCTTCCCTCCTCGCCCTCGAGACGCTGCTTGGAGGCTTGGGCCAAGGGTGTGTACGCACGTCGATGTACCCATGCACTTCCAGGGACTCCCCAATACCCAAGGACAATGACAAAGACAGTAAAAAAAGTGTGAGAGAGTGACATAATGGTTGGGGAGGAAATTGGTGCAGTAGGGGACCTGGTGTCCAAAGCACACGATCTTTTGAGATGGGCCCAGCCACGCCACACGTCAAACACAGGCCTCGTCCCTTCCTTGAGATCGATTGGTTTTGTTCTTTCCCACTGGTTGTCGTCCTTGTTTGTTTTCTCCCTACCAATGCATGTCTGCCACACATTCATATGAGCATTGGAAGGCTCTGTGGCCGCGTGGGGCTGGCCCTGGAGGAGAGGGGTGACCACGCGGACGACCCTTTTTTGTCCCTCCTCTTGGCAACGTTCGTTGCGGAAGTTGGGGAGGGAAGCTTTCTTTTTCGAGGCTTGGCTTGCCTACCTTTGACAACCAGATCTCCCTTTTTCCGTGTGTGCACGTACAGACACACCCTTGGTACTCCCCCACACACAGCGTCTCCCTTTTTCTTTTGTATAGCCTCGTCCACGCTACCCCATCTCACGCCCCTTTTTCCTTCCCCTTCATCCCCCCTCCACAGGGTTGAGCCCCTGCCATCAAGTTCACCGGACGCTTTGACCCATGTCTCGCACCAAGCTCTCCGGGGCAGAACGCCGTCGCCGCATGAAGGCCGATCGTCAGCACGAGCACAACCACACCATCTACCCGCAGAAGGACCCCGTGGCCGAGCCGGCAGCCCTCGTGGACGTCGTCTCGGCGGAGGCCCCTGAGACCAACCCCATGCCGGCGGAGCTTGCGCCTTCCACCGTCTCTACCTCCGTGGTGGACGACGTGGACGCGGTCGTGCCCGCCATCCACCCCGCGCCCGAGCCCAAGCAGCAGCAGCAGCAGCAGCAGCAGCCGCAGCAGGAGCAGCTGCAGCTTGCCCCCCTTGCCCCCCGCCCCCAAAACGGCCCTGGGCATGGGCACGAGAATGTGAAGGGGTCTCAGCACGCCCGCCACCGCTCCCTCCCGCAGTCGGTGCCCCGCCACCGCCAGCACCCGCGCAACCACCACCACGAGCGACGCGTGTCCTACCCGCCCGCCGCGCCCCAGCAGCAGCAGAAGATTTACTACCCTCCCGGGTATGCCATTGATCCCCAGGTCCACTACCAGCAGCTCACGCACTTCACGCCCCGCGACGACTTCAGCTATCACCATGCCAACACCATGCCCCTCCACCCCTACCACCAGCAGCACCAGCAGCAGCAGGTGCAGCTGCAGCAGCAGTACGGGGGCTATGCCTCGCCCAACAGCAGCAACAAAGGGAGCTTGGTGAGGGGCTACGGGTTCCAGGGCGGGGCGGAGGGCAACATCAACATCATAAATGGGCACGGCACCTACTACCCTCCCTCCTCCTCCTACCCCTACCACCACCACGAGCAGAGCGAGAACGCCCCCATCCCTTACTACGACGGCCCTCCTCCTCCCTCCTCCCTCGCCACTGGTTACGGCACTCTGGCCGCCGGCTACCCCAGCTCGCCCTACCCCGGGCACACCCCCTCCTCCTCCTATGGTTCGCAGTCCTCCTACTCTCCTCCCTTCTACGGGAACCCACAGCCTCCAAACGCTCACGTGGAGGAGCTCTCTTTCCCCCACTACTACCAGCAGCAGCAGCTGCAGGGAGGAATGGGGAGAGGGATGGAGGGAGGGATGGACTGCAGCAACTACAGCCCTCCCCACCCCGAGATGATGACGACGGCTATTGTGCAGCAAGGCAACAGCAGCAGCAGCAGCCGCAGCAGCAGCATCGGTAGCGGCTCGGAGGAGGAGATGAAGATGCTGGAGCAGGGAGAACGGGGGATGGTAGAGACGAAGAGGGAGGAGGAGGAAGGGAGGGAGGAACTGTTGGCTAATGGAGTGCGGAAAGTCACACAAAACGGATTGACCCACTACACCTACCCGGATGACGCGGCGCGGCTGACTCAGGCAGAGGCCATGCTGGAGATGTCGGCCTCCGACAACTCCCACCATTCCTACCTCTCCTTCGAGCAGCAGCAGCAGCAGCAGCAGCAGTATCAGTGCTACACTCCTCCGGGCTCCCCTCCCATGCAACCCTACCAGCACGTTTCTCCTCTCTACTCGCCCGTCAGCACCTCCCCCGTCGTGCAGTACGGGCAGCAATTCTTTGGCAATGCGCCCCACCCCCAGTACCCCTACCACGAGAAGCAGCAAGCCCTCTCCCACGACAACGGTCCTCCCTACCCCCCTCCCCCTTCTGCCCCCCTTCCCCTCCCTTCCTCCTAGGTGCCGCTCAACACCATGCACCCCAACTACTACGTGCCGCCCCACCACTACCAGTCGCACCACCAGCTGCAGCAGCAGGTGCAGCAGGAGCAGCAGCAGAAACAGCAACAGCAGCAGCCACCCGTGGTGGTCAAGGCTAAGAGCCCCCCTCCCTCCCTCCCCACCATCACCGAGGACGATTCTGTGTGCCCGTCTCTCCCTCCTCGCTTCAACAGCTTGGACAAAAGCGGTGGCAGCAACAGCAGAAGTGGCAGCGAGACTAGCAAGGGCCTCAAGAAGAAGAGGAGCTCCCGCATCAAGACCAAGGGTTCGCTCCGCAGCACCAGCAACAACATCCGCAACACCCCCCCCACTACGCAGCAGCAGCGGGTCCAACAGCACCAGCAGCAGAACCAGCCCAAGTGGCATGGTCTCCCCCGCATGCCCCTCTTCACGACTAAGGACTACGCGGGCAAGGATTATACCTTGTACCAGCCCGATGACTACCACCATGTCATCTGCTACCCCACCCGTTTCTTCCACTGCCCCCAGCCTCCCCTCGCCTTCCCCGCCCGGGAGATGGAGTGCCGCGGCCTGCCCTATGGACCTACCTACGGCCCGCTGGCGCCCTGGCATTTCCCTTGCGAGCGGCGGGCGCAGCTGGTGGGGGCGGAGAGGAAGTGAGGGAGGGAGGGAGGGAGGGAGGGAGGGAGAGTGGTGGAGTGTTTGTATGAATAGAGGAAGAGAGGAGGAGATTGCAGAGTTTGAAAGACTGTG
>Ga0105055_10009891_pt1 | contig 12074 bp, 10 predicted proteins | sample BON03_FD_78090 | JGI IMG/M metagenome (GOLD analysis project Ga0105055, IMG submission 78090) | Freshwater microbial communities from Lake Bonney liftoff mats and glacier meltwater in Antarctica - BON-03 | ecosystem: Environmental > Aquatic > Freshwater > Ice > Glacier meltwater | place: Lake...
AAAAGATACGGCGCCGGAATGGCCAGAGTGCCGGCAGCAGCCCCTTGAAGATGTTGCCGATCCTGACCGTCGGCGCAACGATCAGAGGGTCGCGCGACATGGCATAGCGCAGCAATTCGGCGATGGCGAACATACCGATCAACGCAGGAACCAGCCCGATGCCACCGTAAAGCCCGGTCAGTCCGAAGGTGAACCGGGGCTGCCCGGTCACCGGAAACACCCCGACCATGGCGACCGACAGCCCGAGCAGCAGCGAGATGACACCCTTCACCTGCCGTCCGGGCGAGATGAAGGCCGCCGAGGTCAGCCCGAGACAGGTCAGCCAGAAATACTCATAGCTGCTGATGTTCAGCGCGACCTGGGCGATCTTCGGCGCGGCGAACAGCAGCAGCAACGCACCCACCAGCCCGCCAAAGGCCGACATCAGCACGCAGGTGCCCAGCACGATTTCGGCCTCGCCCCGCTGTGTCATGCGGTAGGCAGCATCGGTATAGGCGGCAGAGGCCGGCGTGCCGGGCATGCGCAGCAGGACGCCGGGAATATCGCCTGCGAAAATCGCCATGGCGCTGGCGGTGACAATGGCCGCGATCGCCGGAAGCGGGGGCAGGAAGAACGTCACCGGGACCAGCAGGGCCACCGCCATTGTCGCCGTCAGGCCCGGAACCGCGCCAACGAAGAGGCCGAAGGCCCCGGCTGCGACGATGACCAGCAGGACGGTCGGCTCCATGATCGACAGGAAGGCGGGAAGCATCACCTCCATGTCAGCGGCCCGGCCCAGGGTTCCAGAACGCCCCAGGGCAGCGGCACCCGCAGCATATCCTGGAACATCACCTTGATGACCAGTATCGAGATCACGCTGACGAGAAGCGAGAGTGCGGGGCGCCGCGTGAACTGCCACAGGGTCAGGAACAGCACCAGAGTACCGGCGGGCATGAACCCCAGCGTGCGGGACGTTGCGATATACAGGATCAAACCGCCGATCACAGTGGCCACGTTGGCCACATGACGCGGCGATCCGACCCACGCGCCGGGGCGGAACATCGGCGCCACGTTGCGGCGGCGCCAGCCACCGAGGCCCAGAACGAGACCCGACAGGATCAGCCCCGCGCCCAGAAGCGAGGGAAAAAAGCCGCCGCCCATCGAACTGCCAAAGACCGGCTTGGGCTGCTGCGACGCGGCAATCATCACTGCCGCGCCGCCAAGGGCGATGACGGGACCAAGGATATGGTCGCCGACCTTCATGCGCGCGTTCCCGTCGCGGTCATCCGCCGGTTTACTGGACGATGCCGGCCGCGCGCAGCACGGTTTCGGTGTCCTTCTCGTGGATCTTCATCCATTCCAGAAGCGCCGTGCGGTCGCGGTACTGCAGACCAAAGCCACGATCCTTCATGGCTTTCTGGAAATCCTCACTGTCGTAGATTTCCTTCATCGCCATTTCCAACTGGCTGGCGATATCCTCGGGCAGTCCGGCAGGACCGGTCATCGCCCGGAACACGCCGCCGGGCTGTGCGCCCTCGACCTGTTCGCCGGCTGTCGGCACATCGGGGAAGGGGGCAAGCCGCTCGGCCGAAAGGACGGCCAGCGGGCGCACTTCGCCCGCATCGATCAGCGCGGCCGCCTCGGGGACCGAGGCGGTCAGAACATCGACGCCGCCCGCGACCAGTTCCTGAAGGCCGCCCGCCGCCCCGGCATTCGGCACCCAGATCATCTCCCTGATGTCGATACCCTGGTCGATAAGGGTGGTGGAAAGAGCCGAACTCCAACTGCTGGGACAGGTCGCGCCGCATCCGACCTTGAGCGACTTCGGATCGTCCTTCAGCCGGTCGATCACCTGATCCAGCGATTGGATGTCGCTGTTGCCCTTCACATGCACGGCAGCCGAGTCGAAATTGTATTGGGCAATGGGCGTGAAGGAATCGCTGGTCAGGTTGCCCATGCCGAGAAACTTGTAGGGCGCATAGTTGAACAGGATGCCGATGGTGTATCCGTCCGGTTCGGCGTTTGCCAGTTCGGTGATGCCCGCGATCCCACCGCCTTCGGCGCGGTTAACCACATTGAAGGGCTGGCCGAACTTCTCTTCCAGTCCTGCGGCCAGTAGCCGACCGGTGAAATCGGTTCCGCCGCCCGCCCCGGCGGCAACGATCAACGTGACGGGGCGGTTCGGCCAGTCCTGTGCCGACGCCCCCGTCGCGCCAAGACCGGCCGCCAGAGCGATCAATGTAAGTTTCTTCAGGAACATTCTCATCTTCGACTTCTCCCTTGAGGTCGGGTTTCGGTTCAGAACTTGATCGGGTCGTGCCACCAGAAATCGAAGGGGTTTGAATGGATGATCGCATCCATCGTCTCGGTCGAGACGCGGGGCAACGGCGTTCCCTCGACGAACCGGTTGATGTTGCGCAATCCTTCGATGGATTCATCGACCCCGGCAAAGGGGAAATCGGTTCCCCAGAAAATCTTGTTCCGGTCCACGATCAGGTATTCCTGGGCCGCGATCATTGCCTGATAGTACTGCCAGGGGCGATAGCAGATGGCAGAAACCTCGGCATAGACGTTGGGCCGCTTGCGGACCGTGACGATGCATTCCTCGATCCAGGGGTGACCCATGTGCGCCATGATCATCTTGAGATCGGGATAGCGTGCCGCCACCGCATCGACATGTATCGGGCGCCCGGCATCCAGCTTCGTGTCGCAGGCAAAGGTGGAGCCCATGTGCATGGTCAGCGGCAGATCGTTCTTCTGGCAATAGGCATAGATCGGGTCCATGCGCGGATCGTCCAGCGAGACGCTGGCATAGATCGGGCCGAACTTGACGCCCCGCAGCTTGAGCGTCTTGGTCGCATGCTCCAGCAGTTCCATGCAGTCGGGGCGGCGCGGATCGACGCAGGCGAAACCGACAAACTTGTCGGGGTATTTTGCGACCGCCTCGGCCGTCACCTCGTCATTGCCGTCGATGCCCACCGAATCGGCATAACGCGGCGAAAACAGGATTGCCTTGTCCACATCCTTCAGGGCCGTGTAGATGGTGTCGGCGTCAGATTTCATCGAAACGCCGCCGGGGCGGGCTGTTCCGCTCAGATCGGTGAGGGGGGGCTTGAACTGATCGTCGTTGTAGATGTTGACGTGGCAATCCACCAGCATTGCGTTGCACTCCGCTTGCACCGATCAGGCCCTTGCACCAGACGCACCTGCGTGCATCGGCCTTTGCGGAACATCCCCGCAGGGCCAGTCGCGTGTATGTTTTCAAATTTGATGTAACGATACATCAAATCTGAAACCGGTCAAGCGGTCGGATGGCGGCCCCGGCGATGTCAGTCGATCGTCAGGGTGGAATTCCCGGGCTGGAACGTGACGGGAAGAACCACTTCCCCGGCCTGGAACCGGCCCTGCTTCAGCCGGTCGATCAGCATGATCCCCGCCTGTTTTCCGATGGCATGGGCGGCTGAACGCACCGTCGTCAGCACCGGATCCACATAACGCCAGACGTTGAAGGCGTTGAAACCCGCGATCTGGATGTCTTCGGGAATGCGGTGGCCCAGATCCTGGGCCGCGCGCATGGCGGCAATGGCCATCTGGTCGTTGCCGCCGATGATCGCATCCGGCGCGCGCCCTTCGCCAAGCGCGCGGGTGGTCACGGCATAGGTCGCGTCATAGCTTTCATCGCCGCAATCCACCGCCCTGAATTCGGTCCCGGCGACGCCCGCCAGGACGGTTTCGACAGCCGCCTTGCGGGCCATCATCGCAGGCCATTCCCGGTGCGGCATCATCATCCAGATCCGCCGTGCGCCACGCTCGACCAGGTGCCGCGCGACCTGGGCACCGCCGTCGCCATCGTCCTGGCGGATGATCGCGCAGTCGGGTTCCGTCGGCTGGCGCTGTTCCTGCAACAGCACCAGCGGCAGGCCGAGTTTCGCCAGTTCGCCGACAATCGCCTGGCGCTGCGAGGGCGTGCCGGACAGGACCGCGACCATGCCGTCGGCCTCGATGTCCTGGAACAGGCGCGTCGTGCGGAAGTCCGACGGCCGCATCCCGCGGATGATCAGGCTGTAGGCGTGGGTGGTCAGGTAATTGGTCAGCCCCGTCACCTGCGCCGTGGTGAAGGGATCGTTCAGGAAATCGGGATCCTCGTCCACGATCACCATGCCGATGGTCCATTGCCGGGACAGGCGCAGACGGCGCGCGGCGACGGACGGGCGATACCCCAGCCTGTCGACCACGGTCCTGATCCGGGCCACCGTTGCCTCGGCCACCCGGCCACGACCGTTCAGCGCATTCGAGACGGTCATCGCCGAGACCCCGGCCTCGCGGGCGACGTCCTTGATGGTGACGAGTTTGACTGCGGCGGGCGTCCCGACCGCCGGTCCGCGCGTCCCACGCTCGCGAATCATATCCGTTTCCTTCCAACATGTCCCGGTTGCCCGAACGCCCGCGCGCCGCGGTTTCGGGACATTGCCACCCCGGCGATATATGAAATGGGCAGAGGCGCCAAGAACATCCGTGGCGCCGACAGTCCCCGGAACTTGTCAATGCCGGTTGCCAAGACTACTGGGGGATGTCTGGTGGAGGGGTTGAACGATGTCGATGATCGCCTGTGCAGTCTGTCCGACGCCGCACCGCAGACCCTGTCGGACGGACCGACAGCCATGACTGTCATTCCCAAACAGGGGCACAACGGCAGTCTGACGCTCAAGGACGTGGCTCTTGAGGCAGGCGTGACGCCGATGACGGTATCGAACGTGCTGAACAAGCGTGACAGCGAAGTCGGTGCCGAGACACGTCAGAAGGTGCAGGCCGCCATCGAACGGCTGGGATATCGTCCGTCTGCGGCAGCGCGGCGCCTGCGGCGGCAGCGCTCGCATGCGATCGGGGTGCTGGTGCTGGACGATGTTCCACAGTTCCTGAACGACCCCTTCATCACCCAGGTGGTGGCAGGCATCTCGAACTTCGCGACCGAGAATGGCTATAGCGTCGTGTTGCAGGGGGTGCGGTCTGCTTCGATGATGAGCGCACCCCTGCTCTCGCAGATCCAGACCGACGGTGTCTGCGCAGTCCTGTCGGGACCGGCGTCGCAGCGGCGGACGCTGGTGAACCGCGTCGTCAACCTGCGGATGCCGCTGGTTCTGATCCAGGAAGCAGCGGATCAGGAGGGGGTCAGTTCGGTCCGCCAGGACGACCATGGGGGCGCCGTCGAAATCGCGCGCTACGTCGTAGCGAAAGGCGCACGGTCGCTGATGTTTCTGGCCCCGGGACAGGAGTGGCCCGCGATCTCGGAGCGGATTGCAGGGGTGCGACAGGTCTGCACGGCGGTGGGGGCCAGGCTGGAAATCGTGTCCTGCGGCGACGAGACTCTGGCCGTCACCCAGAATGCCCTGCGGGTTGCATTCGCTGCGCGCGGATTGCCCGATGTGATCATCGGTGGCAACGACCGCATGGCGATGGCGGCGATCCAGTTCCTGCGTCGCGAGGGAATCGCCGTGCCGGGACAGGTGGGCGTGACCGGCTTCAACAGCTTTGATTTCGCGGCCTACAGCGAGCCGAGCCTCGTGACGGTGCGTTCGGTTGCCTATGAAATGGGCTTCCGGGCGGGGCAGGAGCTTTTGGGCCGGATCGAGACCGGGGTGTTCTCGGCAGCGGACATCGTTCTGCCTGTCGGCTTCGTGGCCGGCCAGTCCGCATAGGCCGCTGAAGACCGGCTGCCAGTTGCTCCCTGTCAAAGCGGATTGACTCGATCCCGTCATCTGTGCAAGCTCACTTTAAGGATAAAGTAGCTTGGAATTGGCAATCATGTCTGAGTCTGACGATGCAATAGTCATTGAAATGCGCGACCGGTATTTTTGCTCGTTGCTGTCCGACGTGCTGGACGGTCTGGGGTACACCGCACAAGCGATGGCGCCCCATATCCGCCCGCTGGACGAGGGCATCGTCATGGTCGGGCGGGCGCGGACGATGCTTTATGCCGATGTCTATGCCCCACCCGGACCCGGCGAAAATCACTATGCGCTGGAAATCGAGTTGGTCGACAGTCTGCGCGCGAACGAAATCGCAGTCTCGGCCTGCGGTGCCACCGGCCGTATCGCGCCCTGGGGCGGTTTGCTGAGTACTGCGGCGCAGATGCGCGGGGCGGCGGGGGCGGTGATGGATGGCCTGGTGCGCGACATCCGCCATGTCCGTGATCTGGGCTTCCCGGTCTTCGCCGGAGGTATCGGGCCGCTGGACAGTCGCGGGCGCGGCAAGGTCATCGAGATCGACGTTCCGAACGAGTGTGGCGGCGTACGCATCTGCCCCGGAGACATCATCTTTGGCGACGCCGACGGGTGCGTCGTGATTCCGCGGGAAATCGAGGCTGAGGTTGTCGCGGCCGCGCGGATCAAGCTGTCCGGCGAGAACAAGACGCAGGAGGCGCTGCTGGCAGGCCGGTCTCTGACCGATGTCTACGCCGAATTCGGGATTCTTTGAGGGCGAAAGGAAGGATCATCGACTGCCACGTCAATTTCTTCAATCCGGCCCAGCTCGACCCGTCGTTTTCTGCGGGTATCATCGACGCGATCCTCCGTTCGACCACCGGAGGCACGCTGGCCTAGCATGGTGACGGCCCACAGGGTCCGTGCACGGTTTCCACTCCCACTTTTGCAAGAGGACCTTCAAATGGCACCAAAGTACCCCAAGGCCCGCTTCCTTCCGGGCATCGCAATCGGCGTGATGTTTGCAACCGGCGTTTCCGCCGCACCGTTCGAGTGTCCGAAAACCGGCGGCGAGCTGATCGTCGGCTTGCAAGCCGGCATACCGTCGCTCGACCAGCAGACCAACACCTCATCGGCGACCCGCAATGTCGCGATGAACATGTACGAGACGCTGGTGATCCGCGACGAGAACATGAACGTCGTCCCCGATCTGGCAGAAAGCATCTCGGCGTCCGACGACGGGCTGAGCTATACTTTCAAGCTGCGCGCGGGCGTGACGTTCCACAACGGCAAACCGATGACCTCTGCCGATGTCGCGGCGTCCTATCAGCGCTACAAGGACATCGGCTTCAACCGCTCGGTGCTCGACATCGTGGAGGGCTGGGACACGCCGGACGACGAGACCTTCGTCATCCGGCTTTCGGCGCCGCAGCCCACGTTCATCGAGAACCTGTCGTCTTACACGGTTCCCATCGTGATCATGCCGGCGGAACTGGCCGGCGCGCCCGCCAACGGTGTCGAGATCGTCGGAACCGGGCCATTCAAGTTCGTCGAGTTCGTGCCCGACAGCCATGTGCTGCTGGAACGGTTCGATGGCTATTCCCCCAACAACACGCTTGACGGGCTCAGCGGGTTCGGCGGCCGCAAGCAGGCCTGCGTCGATACCGTCCGCTTCCGGTTGCTGACCGAGGCCGGGGCCCGGACGGCGGCTCTGGAAACCGGCGAGATTCACATCTCCGAGGATGTGCCGAACCTGTCGAAAGAACGCCTTGCCGGTGTCGAGGGCGTCGAAATCGTGCAACTGCGGACCTGGGGCATGAACCTCGGCTATCCCAACCTGTCCGCTCCGCCGACCGACAACGTGAAGGTGCGTCAGGCGATGGTGGCGGCGATGAACATGGAAGAGATCATGGATGCCGCGACCGACGGTTCGTTCCAGTTGAACGGCGCCCTGCAATACCCCGGGCAGGCCTATTATTCCGAGGCGGGCACCGAATTCTACAACCAGGCCGATCCCGAGCGCGCGCGCCAACTGCTCGAAGAGGGGGGTTATGACGGTGAGCCGATCGTGCTGATGACCAATCAGCAGTTTCCCTTCATGTACACGACCGCGCTGGTGATGAGCGAACAGTTGAAGGCGGCGGGCATGAACGCCGAGGTCAAGGTGCTTGACTGGCCGACGGCGCTGGCCACCAGCGAGCAGGAAATCACCGGCTGGAACTTCTTCTATACCGCCTGGATCACCACGACGGCCATCGGCGGCACCACGTCGCTGCGCAACCTTGCCAACCCCAACAACGTGTACAAGCCGATCGACAATCAGGGCGATCCCGAGTTCAATCGCTACTTCGAGATCGTCTCGAACGGGACGACGCTGGAAGAGCGGCAGGAGGCCTTTGCCAATGCCCAGAGGATCGCTCTGGAATCGGTCATGGTGGTTCCCTTCGGCATCCTTCCCAGCACCCAGGGCATCCGCAGCAACGTCGAGAACTACAAGCCGTTCTTCAACACCCGCGTTGCCAACGTCTGGCTTGATGACTGATGAGGTCGGCGTGACCCAGACCCACGACAACCGGAGGCGGCGCCTTGCCCGCCTCCGGTCAGCGCGAAGCCAGCAGGACACCTGCGGGAGCGCCGCGTGATCGGATACACGATCAACAGGCTTTTGCAGGCGATCCCGGTTCTGCTCCTGGTCAGTCTGTTCGCCTTCGGCATCATCTATCTGATCCCCGGCGACGCAGCCACGGTGATCGGCGGGCCGACGGCCACGGCGGCCGATCTGGAGCAGATTCGCCGCAACCTCGGTCTGGACAAGCCGCTGCATGTCCAGATTGCCACGTTCTATATCAACCTGTTTCAGGGCGATCTGGGACGCTCGCTCTTGCTGGGTATCCCTGTGACCGAGGCGCTTGTCGACCGGTCGCCCATCACCATCGGCATCGCGATCTATTCGCTGGCGATCACCATCGTCTTTGGCCTGGTGACGGGCGTTGTCGCCGCGCTGAACCACAACACCTGGATCGATCAGGCGGCCACGCTTTTCGCGCTGATCGGCGTGTCGCTGCCCAATTTCTGGCTGGCGCTGGTGATGATCGTGCTGTTTTCGGTCTATCTCGGCTGGCTGCCCACGGGCGGTTACATTCCGTTTTCGCAGGATCCGGTGGGTTGGCTGCGCACGGCGACGATGCCTGCGGTGGCGCTGGCGCTGTTGCAGGCGGGGCTGCTGACCCGGATCACCCGGTCGACCATGCTTGAGGTTCTGGGACAGGACTATATCCGTACCGCACGCGCGAAGGGTCTGCCCGAGTGGCAGGTCATCGGGGTTCATGCGCTGGCCAATGTGATGATGCCGGTCATTACCGTTCTGGGGCTGATCCTGTCGGTCCTGCTGTCGGGTTCGATCATCATCGAGACGATCTTCGGCATTCCCGGCATCGGTGCGCTGATGGGCAATGCCATCATGAGCCGCGACTATCCCATGGTTCAGGGCGGGCTTTTCTTCATCACCGCCGCGCTGATGCTGCTGAACATCGTCATCGACGTTCTCTACACCTGGCTTGATCCGCGTGTCCGCGTGGGGAGAGCGGACTGACATGGCCGGTCCTGGCCAAACCGTGGACCCCGACGCCCTGTTGCCACGGCTGCGCATTGCGGCGCGGCCGTTTCTGCGCAACCGGGCCTTCGTGGTTGGCGCGGTCCTGTTCGGGGCCATCGTGCTGGCCACGCTGGCCACACCCCTGCTGACCGACCGGGGCCCCAACGCGCTTGCCATACGCGACCGGTTCCAGCCACCCTCGCTGGCCTTCCCCCTGGGAACCGACAATCTGGGGCGCGACATGCTGGCACGGGTGTTGTGGGGCGCGCGGCTGAGCCTGATGATCGGGCTCAGCGTGGTGCTGATCAACGGCGTGTTCGGCGTGCTTCTGGGTGCGATTGCGGGGTATTATTCGCGCCTCGACAACATACTGATGCGGGTGGCGGACGCGCTGATGGCCTTTCCTGCGGTGCTGCTGGCAATCGGGATCGCGGCTGCGCTGGGCCCGTCGGCCATGACCGCCGTGGTCGCGCTGTCGGTCGTGTATGTGCCGCGCACCGCGCGTGTCGTGCGGGCCTCGGTGATCGTGGTGCGCGAGCTGGACTTCGTGCAGGCGGCACGGGCGGGGGGTGCGACCGACGCGCGGATCCTGCGCCGCCACATCCTGCCGAACTGCATGGCGCCGCTGATCGTGCAGTTGAGCTTTGTCTTTGCCTATGCGGTGCTGTCCGAAGCGGTGCTCAGCTTTCTGGGTCTGGGCGCGTCGCCCACGGTGCCAAGCTGGGGCATCATGATCTCGGAGGGGCGCACCTATCTGCGCGAGGCGCCCTGGCTGACCATCGTGCCCGGTGTGGCCATCGCGATCACGGCGCTGGGGCTGAACCTTCTCGGCGACGGCTTGCGCGACGTGCTCGACCCCAGGATGAAGGTGGAGCAGGGATGACGACCGACAGCCCGCTTCTGTCCGTGCGCGACCTGACGGTGGATTTCTCGCCGGGCAGTGGCCGTCTGCCGGCGGTCGACGGGGTAAGCTTCGATATCGCCCCGCGCGAGATTGTCTGCCTTGTCGGGGAAAGCGGCTCTGGCAAGAGCGTCACCGCACTGGCCGCCATGGGCCTGCTGCCGCCGAGCGCTGCGGTGTCCGGCGACATCGACTTTGCCGGGCGCGACATGACGCAGCTGTCGCGCCGACAGTGGCAGAAGGTCCGGGGCGCCGAGATCGGCATGATCTTCCAGGAGCCGATGACCTCGCTCAACCCGGTGTTTTCCATTGGCCGACAACTGGTCGAGACCCTCCGCGCCCATGAGCGCATCAGCCTGCGCGCGGCGCGCGAGCGGGTGGTCGATCTGCTGAACGACGTGGGCATCCCCTCGCCGCGCCAGCGGCTCGACGACTATCCCCATCAGCTATCCGGAGGAATGCGCCAGCGGGTGATGGTGGCCATCGCGCTGTCCTGCTCGCCGAAGCTGCTGATCGCGGACGAGCCGACGACGGCGCTCGACGTGACGATTCAAGGGCAGTTGCTGGACCTTCTGGGCGCATTGCGCGAGAGCCTGTCGACGGCGATCCTGCTGATCACGCACAACATGGGCGTCGTGGCCGAGACCGCCGACCGCGTGGTGGTTATGTACTCGGGCCGTGTGGCCGAGGAGGCGGACGTGTTTACCCTGTTCGACAGACCCAGCCATCCCTATTCGGCGGGGCTGCTGCGCAGCACGCCGAACCTTGCGCACACCGCCAGGCGGCTGACCACGATCCCCGGCGCCATGCCCAACCCGGCAGACCCGCCACCGGGCTGCCTGTTCGCGCCGCGCTGTGCGATGGCCGAAGTGACCTGCGATGCCGGGCGACCCGCCATGCGCGTGCTGCCGGGCGGCCAGCGAAGCGCCTGCATCTTCGCCGGGAGACCCCCCGGATGAGCGCGCCGCTGGTCGAGGTCGAGGGGCTGGTCAAGCACTTCACGCTGGGCGGATCCAACATCCTGCTGCGCCGCAAGCCCGTGGTGCGCGCCGTCGACGGCGTTTCGTTCCATATCAACGAACGCGAAACACTGGGTCTGGTGGGCGAAAGCGGTTGTGGCAAATCCACCGTCGGTCGGTTGATCCTGAAGCTGCTAGAGGCCAACGCCGGCAGCCTGCGGTTTGCGGGCGAGGATCTGCTGACGCTGCCGCCCGAACGGTTGCGCAAGCTGCGCAGCGACATGCAGATCATCTTTCAGGATCCCCAGTCGTCGCTGAATCCGCGTCTGACGGTCGAGCAGATCATCCTCGAACCGCTTTATTCCCAGGGCGCGCGCCCCTCTGCCGAATTGTCCCGCCACGCGGCGGGGCTGCTTGAAAAGGTCGGGTTGCCGGTGCGGTTCCGAAACCGCTATCCCCACCAGTTTTCGGGTGGGCAACGGCAACGGATCGGGATCGCCCGCGCCATCGCATCGAACCCCAGGTTCATCGTCTGCGACGAGGCTGTTTCAGCGCTCGATGTTTCTGTGCAGGCGCAGGTGGTGAACCTTTTGCAGGACATCGGCGCCGAGATGGGGATCAGCTATCTGTTCATCGGTCACGACCTTGCCGTGGTGCGGCATATCTCGGACCGGATCGCGGTGATGTATCTGGGCCGGATCGTCGAAACCGCGCCCACCGAAACCCTCTTCGCCGCTCCGCTTCACCCCTATACCCGGGCGCTTATGGCCTCTGTGCCGATCAGCCACCCCGGGCTGCGCCGCCGTCGTCAGCGTCTGCCGGGCGAATTGCCCAGCCCGCTGAACCCGCCGCCTGGCTGCCCGTTTCACCCGCGCTGTGGTTTCGTCCAGGATATCTGCCGCAGCCAATTGCCGCCGCTGCGCCTGATATCCACCGGCCAC
>Ga0105055_10009896_pt1 | contig 12071 bp, 2 predicted proteins | sample BON03_FD_78090 | JGI IMG/M metagenome (GOLD analysis project Ga0105055, IMG submission 78090) | Freshwater microbial communities from Lake Bonney liftoff mats and glacier meltwater in Antarctica - BON-03 | ecosystem: Environmental > Aquatic > Freshwater > Ice > Glacier meltwater | place: Lake...
GGAAGCTCTTCCAACGGACCAAGTGTCCATCAGTTATCTCTTCAAGCTGAGACTGCGTAATAACGTCATAGGAGCCTAACCTGTTCTGAGGAGTCTCTGTAGAAACATCGTGATAAGAGGTAGATCCAGCAAGCTGGTCTGCTCCTTCCGTGATTGTCTCTGGAAATCCAGTGTCCCATCTCTTTGTATATGCAGGAAGGTTAGCCTTATCAAGCTGCTTCTGTGTGATCATTTCAGTCTGGTCCTGAGAAACTCCGGTTCCAGCAGCAGTCTTTTGCGTTACATTATCTTTACCAGTTGTCATTGCAAGAATCCTCCGAGCAGCCTCAGCGGGCTCACTCGCTATAAGAGTTCTAAGTTTTGGGTCCAAAGCATCAACGCTCACAAGCCTGATCATCTCTTCGCCATTAAATTCGGCAACATGAGATTCTCCTTCTCCGTTTTTTGCTATAATAATTTTTACATCGCCGCTTTGCGCCGAATAAGTATCCTCTGATTTAAACACAGATTTTCTCCTAGAAGTTATTGTTTGACGGCTGGCGGCCATACCATCGGTTAAACAACGTACACTATCCTGTATATTTGTGGCAATTTTCATAAAGTCCTTCTTAGAACTTGAAAAAGTTGGCTTAGTAACTGTGCCGATGCCATCTCCAGTAGGAGTAGTTGATACGCCAGTAGGCTGACCGCCAGCCATTTGCGGTTGAGAAGCTTGCATTGCATTGGGATCTTGAACCTGCTGCGCCCCTCCATCAACAGGAGACGCCTGTTGTTTATTTCCAAAAATTACTTCTGCTTCAGGAGGCGATTCGATATGAGCATATCCCATCTCTACAAGCTCATCCGAGGTACTCTGAAGCTTCGCCAACTGTTCAACAATGTCGCTAACATATTCCATGCTAACGACATTTTTTTGAGCCATCATTGATCTTGTAACGCCCTCCATAAGGGTCATTGCGTCATTAAGAGCCGTTATTTCCTTAAGACCTGCAGTTTTTTCAATACGACCGTCAGTAATCGCATCAGAAATAGCAGAAGCAACTTTTCTTAACTTGTCTACAGACTCGCTTGAAGTTTTCTCTATAGCAGGTATATTTAGAACTTCGCATACAAGGCAATCATGGCAGGCTGGGTTAACAACAAAACTATCTTCAATAAACTTAATATCATAGTTCCACTCATATATTTGAGCTTCTTTATGTTCTGTACCTTTGGATTCTCCTTTCTTGCAAGAACAAAGAGGACATTTTTCACTAGGAGACCCAGCGCTCTTGTGAAAATTACAATTATGACTGCCATTAAACTTTTTGCTTTTTCTTTCTTTTATGTGAGAGCAATTATGAACACATGTATTATTTGCTACATAAGAATGGCTTTCTGTCTCAAAATTAAAGACATCTCCATCATAATCTATTTCCTCTACAGAATAAACATTATGTTTTGCATATAATCCATCATCTGTTATGATATTTAATAGTTTTCCTCCGATTTTTTTCTCGGAAAGGACAATGCCAGACTTGTGTCCTGTAGGCTCATATTTTTGAACTTGAGTATTCCCTACGCTTATTCTGTAAATTGTCGTTTTTTTATCTCTATTATGCGGTCCTCCTGAATTTATATAAGAATTCATTGATGGAGAAGCTCCGCAATGCAATGTCATATAAAAAATTTGACTCATCAAAGGAAGACATGCTCCGCTTTTGACAATCTGTTTTACGTTACCATTATCAAAAACATGACCGTCGCCGTCAATAAAAGCTCCAAGAAGTTCTTTTTTTAATGATAACGGCAAACTAAAAACAGAAGAATTGAAATTTTTATTTCTTTTTCTTACTGTTCCTGGACAAAGATCATTAATCATTTCTGCCGCAGACTCATTCCATATTCTAACTCTTCTACATTTTGTTTTTAATTTAGAATTAGACAAATTGTAATCATATGGTTTTTTATTAAAAATATTAATAGAAGCATTTTTTATTTTACCAGCAAGATCATCTTCTTCTGAATGCAAAGAAAATTCAACACCTTTTAATTTTCCTTTTACCCTAATAAGCGATCCTTCGGCGGCATAAATACCTAAAAGAAAAGCGAAATCTAATTCATCTTCTTTTTTAATATTATATTTTTCTAATAAATGATTAGATTCTTTTACTTTCGCAATAGGAGTAAACAATGTTTCTTTATCTTGTATAAATTCAACAGGATGATACCTGTATTCTCCCCTACAACTAACCATAAATGGATGATTAGGGGTACTTAAAAGCTCGCCGCATATAGCCCTGCTCTTCAGTATATTCATTTTACCTTTATATTCTCTTTTAAACAATTGAGTTACAAAGGTTTTTTTGCCTTTTGCATCTATTACTTCATCTCCTACAATTATTTCAGATATAGGTTTTGACGTAAAATCTGACATCAAAATAGGAGTTAAACTCTCAAAACAAAATTCATCGGCAACTTGAGCTTTATTATGACAAATATTGCAGACCGAATAACCGACCTGGCAATTGTGAACAGCAACTCCTTCGACTATAAAAGAATTATCATTTTCTACTTCTAAATTAAATACTTGACCAGAATGACTTTTCTTAATAATATTTTTTATTGGAAAAAGAAGATAATTGTCTGCTTTTCTAAAATTGGATTTTCTAGAGATATTATATTTTATTTTCTTATTATCGCTAACAAAATAGCTTATTTCTTCAGAATCATGAGAAGAAAAAGATATTACATATGCTTTTTTTGTATTAGATATCGATTTTCTATTTTTAAATCCTATTTTTCTTGGGGGGATAAAGGATAACGAGGCTCTTATTCCGTGTAGTCTTGATAAATTTACAATTTGATTTGCCAATACTTCAGAGACAGTAGTATAACTATAGTTGTCAATAGTTATTCCGCTTCTTTTGTCTGTTATTCTTCTTCGATACCCATCTCCGTCAATCAGACCTCCAAGAACTCTTAATACTGTTTTTTTATCCCACTCAAAAGCTTCGGATAAAAGTTTTTTATCACAAGAATATTCTCCGCAATGCTTATAAAACCAATCTGAAACTTCTTTTCCGGATAAACGAACGCTTATTCCATTTTTCTGTTTTCTTTTATATGTTCTTGGTTCGTTTTTAGAGTTAAAAGCTCTACGAAGCAAAAACACAGTATCTCTAGCTAATGTAGACTCTTCATGAATTCCAAAATTGAATTGAATTTCAGATCTATTCCCTTTGTATTTTGCAAAATTACCCTCTGCTAAAAATAATCCAATCAGCCTTGCCTTGTCAGCATCTATCCTTGTTCCTTCATCGCTATCTCTAATAGGAGAAACCAGAATATCTGTTTCTTTTAAATTTTTTGCAGACTTCCACTCAAACTCATAATTTGTGTCTTTAACTAATTCTGAGTATTCTTCTTTTTGATATGAGCCTTTTTTGCATCTCTTTTCAAACATTTTCAGACTTTTAGGAACTCCAATATATTCATTGGTTATTTTACAAAATGGCTGTTCTTTCAAGACTAGAAAAGGATGCTCGCCAGTAGCTTTTATCTTTTCAGTAATAAGCTCAGCAGATATTTCATAAATATCATCATTCTCTTTGTCGTCGTGAATTTGTACATTTATTACTTTTTGAGATTTGCCAGTATGGGATATAACCTCATCACCTGCAATTATATCTGCTATTTTGCAATATGTACCGTCTGACATAAGGACGCCGGTATCAGGGACAAAACAACCCATCGAGCTTCCAACAATGTAGCCTTCCTCGATACCTCTAGCCAACTGAGGATAAGCATCTTTATCAACCATGTTGATAACAAAAATACCTTGCTCGGAGTCGTCCCACCAAGCATGGGCTACCTTTCCTCTTGCCTTCTCAACATCATCATTCTGATGATTAACAAAGACAGGAACGTCTATAAATGTTTCAGTAGCTTTCTCTAACTCTTTCGCAGAAAAACAATCGCCATTGTCGTTTACTTCGTCCGCTTTTATAGCAAACACTTTTACAAAAAGATGATCAGGATGTTCTCCTACAGCAGCCTTCAGGTCAAATCCGCCTAAATCGATATCTTTGTCCTTGCTGATTCCAGCGACTTTTGTTAACGAGTCATTTAAATACTGCCACCCGTCGCTATTAGGCACATGTAATATCTCTGATTTGATTGAGCCAGAAGCTCTTTTTTTGAATGCCATATAAATAGCTCCACTCGTATGATTTCTATTACTTAGAGTTTTGCCACAAAAAGCTAAAACTCCTTCTTTTTTTCTATCTTTTGATACGCCCTAATATGTTTCTAAGACTATTGGACGCCATTCTTCCTAAATTAGGATCTACCTGTTGTGTTAAGTTTTGTATCGGCGATTGTTGAGGTTGTTCTACAACAGGCGGAGAAACAGGTAACTTAGGTTGGTTGGCTGGTAGCTGGGACATGGCTCCTGCTGACGATCCCGCCGCAGCTTTCAAAGCTTTGTCTGCTTCAACTAAAGATTCCGATGCAGAACTAAGAACCGAAGCATTTCCCTTTACATCTGCATCTATATAGTTGCTCATAACATAAGAAACCGCTTCTTGAGGAGTCTTAAAAGGATCGCTTCTATCGCCTTTGCCTTTAACATTCGTCCAAGGATTCATCTTATCTTGCATATTGGGTCTTACCTCGTTTGCAATAACAACCCATTTTACATCTCTGTTTACTTCTATCTCATCGCCTTCAACAAGGCTATCTTCTGGAGATGTAATATGAGTAGCAAAACCTGGCCTACTGGTCGTTCTTCCTTCTCCTAAGTTACTAGCATTGGAGAAAACTGGGCCAATCATTATTATTTTGAAGCCTTCATAAGGAGCATGCATGGAAGATCCGTGCTGTTCAGTATGAGCGCTGTCGGCATGATCTCTTAATGCTCTTAGCGACTGGAACCCTATTGGGCTGTCAGTGGTCTCTAGATGATTTCTAAGCTCTTCATCCATCTGCCACTGACCCTCTCGGATACTACTAACTGGCTCGCCCTTTTGAGGTTTAATAAGGAATGGTTTGCTTAATTGTTCAGGCAAAACAATGCTAGTAACCTGCTGCTGACTTAAGTAATGAGTGGCGTCAGTGGCAACATTGGTAGCATAGATGCCTCCTTCGCTATCGGAGTTCAATGTATAAGCAGTTTCGTTAGCCCTGGCGTTGTTATAGATATCTAATCGTCTAGATCTTTCATTTAGCCTTTTTTCATTATTTAAATCAGACTTGCTTAGATTTATTCTTCGAGCAGACTCTATCTTGCCCTGCGTACCCTCTGGCATAGAGACAAGAGATGCTCCCATCCTTAAATTGTCAACGAAAAACTTTTCTGTATTAGATGCAGTCTGTCCTCTTAAGACTGGCTCCATACCTTTTTTAGTATTCAAAAATAAACCGAATCCATTTGTTGTTTCATCTACTATTACATCTCCCCATAAAACCTTGGACTCAGCTATTTTTTCGGCCTCGTGAGGTTGAGCACCGGCATCTATCGCTTTCTTTCTTGCTCTATCCATCATATTACTGATTTGCTTCTCCGATTTAACAGGTATGATAGATTCAGGACTCATCTTCCCAACATCTTTTATATTATTGGGGAATAGTTCTAGATAAGCATGAGCATTATAAGATATCCAAAAAGGAGTACCAATAGACTTGTCTGTTCCATTGAGAATCATGCGAACATGATTTTTCTTGACAAAATCAGCGGTCTCAGATAATTCAGGAGGAAGGCCTTTCATGGTAGAATCATTAACAGCACTATCATTCGCATAAATAGCAAATATCATTCCTCTATACTTGGTTAGAACTTCTTGTGTCTTAGGATTAAGTCTAAATTGAGAAAACTTATCTTTAAAACTATTGATCATTTTCTCTATAGTAGAAGAAGCTTCTTCCGGCAAACTATCGCTGCCCTGGAACTGTCCAGGCAAAAAGCGATGCCAACGAAGACCTCTTCTGTTCCCATAGTCAACCTCTCCTGGGTTGAGAGCCATGGATGTTTTAACAAGTCCAGCATCCCTACTAAGTTTTTTTATTAGTTCTGTTATATTATTCATAATTAAGCTTTAACATGTTTTGGTATCTCTATATTAGCTAAATGGTCTTCTGTATAATCATTCTGATTTTTTGGCATTGGGACTCCCCACTTGTCGTTAGCATGAAAAAGAGCAGCTTTTATGGTCGGATAATACTCGCCATAAGGACTGTATGATTTTTTCTTCTCTCTCTCAACAGCAGGAGGTAGTTTCTTGACCCCCGAAAAATATAACTTACCAACTCCCTTCTTGATAGAAGGACCAACAACAACATAATAATCAGAATTCGTTGTTACGTCATGACCCGTCCAACGATAGTAAGATCCAGGTCCAATCTTCTTCTCAAACCTCTTCTTCAAAGGTAAGGATCTCTCCTCATAACTCTCTTCCCATTTAATGCCTCGCTCTTTTATAGGAGTCCTACCGCCATGACGAGAAACCTTAATTAGACTAAAAATATTTTTCATTACCCCTCTTTGCTCTCGTCTATAACAACTTTAGATATAGAAGTAAAACCATTCTTTATATCAGAAGAAGATGAACTGTTAGAATCATATACAACCTTAGTCTTGACCTTTCCTTGCGAAGATGAAACTTTCATTTTCTTAGTATGCTTCATAATATCTTCAATATTGCTATTTAATACATTCTGAACCTGGTCTATTTGTTCATTAATAGCTGATTCCGAAAACCGTATAACAGACCATCCCATATTCGCAAGAGTCATATCTCTTTCTTGATCATGCTTCTTGTCGTCTGTTTCAGTATGCCACTTCTCCCCATCGCAATTGTGCGTGACTATATTTCCAGCAACAAAAGTATGATTTGACTCTTCTTTTCCTTCAGTTTCAAAGTTTATAACTTCTCCTATATATTTACTAGAAGAAACAGACTGTATAGGAACAAAGCATATGTTGTCTATTATCCTATGATATGAATGTTTTCTGTTAGACAAAAGAGACAACTCCCACAACCCTTTTTTCAAATATTCTTTATCCCCAAATTTAGAAATATTTCCTGATTTTCTACTAACGCATAAAGAGGCGAATTCGCCTTTCGCTGATAGTATCAAAGATTGTACGTCTAATAGCAATTCTAGGGTAGAACTTATGAATCTCATATCCCCATTTTCTCTTCTGCAACCATCGCCGTCGCAGAATCCATTCAATAATCCGTCTATAAACTCTGGCGGAGAATTCCAGACCCATGAAGGAAGACTCTTTTCATAAGAAACTGGCCCAAAATTATCCTCAAAAAATTTGGATATCTTCTTGCCGAAAACAAAAACTCTTTGCGAACATTCTTTATCGCTACCGTATACTGAGCTATTGGCCTTGAATATATCGTCAAAAATACCTCTTATGCGATCTGCATATTCGTCTTCTTCGCAACTTAAAGAAAAACAAACATTTGAATATTTCTCTCTAGAATTACCTTCTGCTAAATACATGCCGAACAACCATCCTATGTCCTCAGTAAGATCTATTTTTAACTCATCAATATCTATACAAGATATATTGTTATTTCTTTCTCTTATAGGCATAGAAACATAATCTCCAACTCTCAAATCTTCAGCGTCAATAAATTCAGGACTTTCTGGCCACGATATCTTTCTACATCTTTCTATAGAACTCTCCTGTCTTTTGACGCTCTTATTCATTTTTTTACCAACAAAAATTGGATGGTTTTTTGTAGTTTTTAATAAAGGCATTCCTTTTGGCTTTATTTCAATAATATCGCCTTCATGATTGTTTTTTATAATCTTACTAATGAGAACAGAATCTCCATTTTTTCCTATAAGCTCATCTTCTAAACTGACATTTTCTATAAGTTTAGAACCATTTATAGTTTGAACTATTTCTCCCAATGGTAAACATTCTATATCTAATCTCAACTCAGGTATCGCAAAATCCATCATATATGGCTGTTGACTTCCTGGCTTGGATTGCTTGAACTGAACATAAACAGGATAAGGAAGTCTCATAGACTTAATCATACGATGAACCTTGGCCTCTGGTCCAGTAAGCTGAACTGTTACAGGCAGCATAGCCGCCTGTTCTTCATCAGACATGCCAGCAGCCTTCGGTGCCTTGCCTCTCTTGTAAACTTTGCTTCCTGATTCCGCCGCCGCAGGCATCCCACCAGGAGCGCCCATGCCGCCGCCACCCATGTCCCCGCCAGGCATCGCTCCAGGAGGGCCTCCCATCTCGCCTCCCATCTCGCCGCCCATGCCGCCGCCCATAGGGCCCGCTCCAGGCATCGCCGCGCCGCCGCCAGGAGCGCCCATGCCCCCAGCACCACCGCCGGCCATAGGGTCGCCGCCTCCGCCAGGCATAATCTGCCCATCCTGCATCGCTTGAACCTGCTCGTCTCTTATCCTCTCAACCTCTTGATCATAATTCAAATCAAACTCTTCAAGCAAAGTACGATCAGAAATTTTTCCGTTCTGATTTAACTGAATATACATCTGCTGTAGATTCGTGTTGTCTCGAAGACGCATATCTTCCCATTTGATTCTAGGATACAGATAAACAGCCTCGCCAGCATCGTTGCTCTCTTCCTCATCTATAAATCCCTGCATCTGAGCAACGGGTAAGAAAATTCTTTTCTCAATAAGTCCCTTAAGCTCGCTCCTCCAAGTTTCAAGTCGCATAATTAAAGATTCAGCGCCAATCTGACCGCTCGCATAACTTGTGCCTTCGCCATTCAATAACGCCTGATTCAACATCAGACCATCAAGAATTTCTTTTCCGATATATTCAAGCTCAGCATTGATATTATGAATCTTGCCAGTATTTCCTTGAATGGATATTCTTCCATTTCTCTCTGTTACGAAAAATCCTGTAGAAGTCTCGAAACACCATACCTTGCCCTTGTAAAATCTAGCATTTATATGACTGTCCTTGACTCTAGGAAATCTCCCCTTGCCATCTTCAGTCATATTGCAATTAATAACATATTGATTGTTCTTTGAACCTTTTTTCAAAAATCTACTTATTGTTGGAGCAAATCCAGACTTAAACATTATTTCTAATAAATCTTCTGACAACTGCTTGCTATTCGTTCCTATCTGAACTCCGTTGGTTGTCTGGTACTCCTTCCTAGCTCCGTCTCCATTAATAAACGATTCAATAAGTATTTTTAACCTATGAGGAGGAAGATTCTTTATAAAACTTGGAATCTTTTTATCGCCAGAAAAATGACCAAACCAGAATCCTATCTGCTTTGCAAACTCTTTATTAAGAATATTCCAAGTAGTTGCTTTTCCCTCATATTCATATTTATGAACACCTGATCCTATAACCTCAAATGCAGACATATTAGAATCTATATCTTCGCAATATACAGGATTAACAACAGGACACTGAGAAACAGATACAACATATCTTCTCTTGTCTTCCTTGTACTCGCTACATCCTTCTGATAAATAATATCCAGCAAATTTCATAAATTCATCGATAGGAATTTCTTGATTACATACATTTACAGACTCCAAATCTTCGCAAGAATTAAACTCTGCAACAGAACGGACATATCTGTCGCATTCATTTATCTTGACAAAATCTTTAGCCTCCATAGAATAAGCAGTCTCTTTGTCCCTCTTATAGCCAAGCATAGTATGATTAGGAGTTACGCTCATATCAAGCTTACTCCCAACAAAATCAATCATATAGTCTTCATAATCATAAACGTGAAAAGCCAAAGGCTTCTCATATCTCATTTCTCCAGTTTTTGGATCAAAAACCATGATCTCCATGTCTTCATGTATGCTATCTTCTTCATATATGATATCTTCTGCTCTTACAAATCCTTGTTTTTTAGTCAAAAACGAGGTTTTATCATCATAACAGGCTCCAAACCACTCGTATTTAAAAGCATGATGTGTAACAATAGTCAGGTTAGGATCATTCGCAACCGCAGAAAGCTGAGCGCTAATGTCTGAAATATCGTCCTCGGAAGCAGGACGATCCTTTTCTCCAATCATAACAACTCGAACAGGCAGGATTAATCTTTCTGCAACAATCCAGTTCGCCGTCATCAGCTTTGTTTTATAAGCAAGCGTTGTAAACAACCTACGAAGAATAGAGTCGCCGTATGTTCCGTAAGGAGCGCCGCCATGCCTAATATGACTCGTAACCGTAGACGATAAGCGTATAGGCCTACCAGCAGCAACTAATTGCTTGATCTCATCCGGTAGTCTATCAAAAATATGACGAGGCTGCTTCATCATGACAATCTTCTTAAGCTCATCATCAGGAAGCATAACAATTTCAGGCTCATCAGCAAGAACAGTCGTAGAAACCTCTATCCAGTCAGGATTCATAATCATAAGGCGTTTGATTGTTCCGTCAGCATGATCCCACTCAAAGGCTGGCCTATCAGTTTCTCCCCTAATGTCAGGAGAATCAATCTCCGAAAAAAGAAAAACATCGCCAAGCAAAAAACGCTCATGAGATATAAGCCTCATCCATTTAAGGAGATCTAGCTTATCTACTAGCCTCTCATAGAATTTTACAACTTTCTTTTTCTTACATTCGAGTTTGAATCCGTTAATAGGGAACTGGCTATTATGTGCAGATATACGATTAGCTACATAGGAGTGACTATTTTCTATTTCAATATCGTAAACATCTCCATCATACATTTTTTCTTCTATAGATATTATTTTCCTGCATATATAATTGCCTTCGCAAAAATATGGTTTATTTCTAGCAAAATAATCATCTCCAATATATAAAGACTCATCATACTTGCAACTAATACCATCAAAAATAGAGCATGATCTTCTTGATATTCTTACATTATAACAAGTCTGCCTATTTTCTGTTTTTCTAGTTCTTGTAAATGAATATTCTAGGCTAAGCCTGTCACAGATATTAGCTATTTGCTCACAAAGTTTCTTAGAAACTCCTACGCCTTGGAAACCATTATTCTTGTTAAAGCACCCATCCCCAGTCATAAAACCAGCTAATAAATTCTTCAATAACTCATTATCCCATTTCATGACAAACGGACTAAGCCTTTTGTCTCCATCTGTAGATGACCCAAAACAATGACCCATAAAATCATCTGAAATATTCCTACCATAAGCTGATATAAGAATAGATCCAGATAATTCCAAATATCGTATAGAACAATCAACACCATATAGGCTATCTATTCTAGATTTAACTTCTTCAGCTAATTCTTTTTCGCTGTTAAGATTTAAATATATATAAATTCCCTTATATCTTTGTGTCTTCTTACCACTTTTCGTTGTGTGGTCATAGGGTATTCCACATCCTTCTGCTGAATATAATCCTAACAGCCATGCAAATTCTTTTTCTTCAAAAGAAATTTCGCTACCTGATTTTCCATAATTTGACGGAGTTAAGACATAATCTCCCACTACAAGATGTTGAGCTTGAACAAAGATATAATCATTATCTCTTTTTACAAGAATTTCATGACCTTTTGTACATTTTAATTTCCCTTGAGAAACACCAGCTATTTTTATAGATAACATTTCTTCACATGTTTGTTTTTTGAAAACATTTACAACCTTGTTAACTGTCCCATCATGAGATCTAACAATATTTCCTTTTTTAATAGAGGAAATAGGTTTCTGCTCACCATCAGCCATTAGGATAGGAGTGCTTGGCTCAAAACAATAGAAATCAATAGCCGCAGCTACCTTTGGTTCGTTCTCGTAATAGAAGCGGCAATTGCTAGCAACATAGCCATTCGCAACAAACGCACGATCAGGATCTACCTGAATGTCATAACCAATTCCGTTATACAGGAACTCTTTCTTATACTCAATAGGCTGAGCCAAAAACTGAGTCCCATCTTCCTCGTAAATAAACCTCAACTCTCTAGTAGTCTTTGGCTCAAAATCCTCTGGGATTTTGTCGCTGCGCATGTAAGGCTGAAGCTTAGGAACCTCAGATGAAGGTATGATAATACGATAGCACCACTCTGAGTCAGTCTCGTAATGGTCTCCGTACAAAGGAACCTTGTTCAAGCTACAAGAGATACCAACAGACA
>Ga0105055_10009897_pt1 | contig 12070 bp, 11 predicted proteins | sample BON03_FD_78090 | JGI IMG/M metagenome (GOLD analysis project Ga0105055, IMG submission 78090) | Freshwater microbial communities from Lake Bonney liftoff mats and glacier meltwater in Antarctica - BON-03 | ecosystem: Environmental > Aquatic > Freshwater > Ice > Glacier meltwater | place: Lake...
CAAGGCCGCGCAGCGACGAGACCCGAATCGGCGCTTCCGTCACCAGGTGATGCAGGATGCGTTTGGCCGGGATCGCATAAAGTGGGTCGCCGTTGCGGGTGCCGCCGCCACCGGCGGCTTCCGGCACGTCGTTCGGTTCCGGCAGCGGCAAAGGATCGGGCAAGGCTTCGCCGCCGAGCAGGGGACTGCCGCCGCCGGGCCGGCCGTTGTGGGTGGGGCTCCAGATTTCCTGCGTCCAGTCGGACGGCTTGCCGTCGGCGTCGACGAGGGCGCGCACCTTGACCAGCATCGCCGGACTTTTCGGCTCGTAGATGAATTCCTCCTCGCGCCGCCAGCGCACCCGCACCGGCACGCCCGGAATTTGCATGGCGATGATGGCGGCATCGGCGGCGGCATCGTCGGCGCCGTTATGGCCGTAGCAACCGGAGCTTTGCACATGATGGACGGTGATTTTTTCGGCATCGATCTTGAGCGTGCGCGACAGTGCGCCGCGCAACGGGAATACGCCCTGACAATGGGTCCAGACGGTCAGGTGGCCGTCGCGATAGTCAGCCAGCCCGCAGGATGGCGACAGCGAGGCGTGCGCCAGATAGCCGCGCGAATAGCTTGCTTCGAAGCGCTCGCGCCCTTTGGCGTCGGCCGGCTCGGGATCGCCATAGCGCCGGTCGAGCATCGGCCGTTGCAGCAGCCAGTTGGCTTCTTGTTGCTGCGCCGCAGGGGCTTCGACATCCTGCCAGATGACGTGATTGGGCGCGGCGGCGCCGGCGCGTTCGACCGCGGTTTCGTTATCGCCGACGATCGCCAGGAAGTTGCCATGGTGCACCAGCGTCACCGGGCCTTTGGCGGCGCGCTGGATGGCGGCTTCGTCGATCGAGCCGATGGACGCGCCGCGATTGGGCTGACGCACCACGCGAGCGTGCTTCATGCCGTCGAGTTTGAGGTCGTGAATGAAGGTGGCTTGACCGAAGATTTTCGCCGGCAGGTCGAGCCGCGCGCTGTTGTGGCCGATGGTGTTGAAATCGGCCGGGGCTTTGAGGGTGCCCGCGCCGGTGGCGTCGGTTGCGAGATCGATGGCAGCGGCCAGCGTCCAGTAATCCTGTCCGGTTGACTGGCCATTACGCAAAAAATTTCCATCGCGGATAGCAAGTTCGTCCGGGGCGCAGGCCAGCGTGTCGGCCGCCTTGGCGACGAACAGCGCGCGCACATCAGCGCAGGCTTGCCGCATGGCGACGCCACCGGCCTGCATGGAATGGCTGCCGGCGGTGTAACCCTCGTTCGGCGTCAGCGCGGTGTCGCCGGAACGCACCGTGATGCGCGTCATGTCAACGTCGAGTTCGTCGGCGGCGATCTGCGCCATGGCGGTGAGCACGCCCTGACCGAATTCGACGCGGCCGGTGTTGATGGTGACTTGGCCGGACGCCGGGAACGCGACCCAGCGCGTGAGTTGCAGGTTGTCTTTAAGCGGGCCGGGAAGGGCATTCATCGCTAGGCCTCCCCACGCATGGTGGCAGCGGCTTTCTCGACCGCGCGCAGGATGCGATTATGCGAGCCGCAGCGGCAGATATTGCCGTCGAGCGCCGCCGCGATCTCGGCGCGCGTCGGCTTCGGATTGTTGTCGAGCAAGGCCTTGGCCGAAATCAAAATACCGGACAGGCAGTAGCCGCATTGTCCGGCCTGCTCGTCGAGAAAAGCCTGTTGCAACGGGTGCGGCAGCTTGGCGGTGCCGAGGCCTTCGACGGTAGTGACGGTTTTGCCGGCGACGCTCCAGACCGGTTTGGCGCAACACTTCTCGGGCGCGCCGTCGATCAGCACCATGCAGCAGCCGCATTGCTCAAGCCCGCAGCCGAAGCGGGTGCCCATCAGGCCGAGTTCGTCGCGCAGGACGTCGAGCAAGGGCGTCTCGTCGTCGGCGGGCGCGACGCTGACGGACAGGCCATTGACGGTGAACGCGACCGGCATCGCTTAAAATCCAAATTGCTCGCGCAAGATCCGTTCGTCGAGATTGTGCCCGGGGTCGAACAACAAATTGAGCGAAATGGAATGGTCCATGGAAACATCGACACGCTGCACCGAACGCACTTCGTCGTGATCGGCAACGGCGGCGACCGGGCGCTTGCCGGCATCCTGGACTTCGATGGTGACCTTGGCTTTGTCGGGCAGCAGCGCGCCGCGCCAGCGTCGCGGGCGGAACGGGCTGATCGGCGTCAGCGCCATCAGCGGCGCGTTGATTGGAATGATGGCGCCCTGCACCGACAGATTATAGGCGGTCGAGCCGGCCGGTGTCGCGACCAGCACGCCATCGGAAACCAGTTCCTCAAGTCGCTCCTGGCCGTCGATCAGGATGCGAAGATGCGCGGCCTGCGCGCTCTGGCGGAACAGCGAGACTTCGTTGATGGCGCGATGCTCGCTGACTTTGCCCTGCGTATCGCGCGTCTGCATCACCAGCGGATGGATGATGGTCTTGTGCGCGGCGGTGAGCCGCTCGACCAGATTGTTGAGATTGAACTCGTTCATCAGGAAGCCGACGGTGCCACGATGCATGCCGTAGATCGGTTTGCCCGATTTCATGAAGGTGTGCAGCGTCTGCAGCATCAGACCGTCGCCGCCGAGCGCGACAATGACGTCGGCCTCGGCCGCCGCGGCATTGCCATAGCGCGCTTCGAGCTGGGCACTGGCCGCGCGCGCTTCCGGCGTCTGGCTGGCCACGAAGGCGATACGCTCGAACGAGGGGGCCTTCGAATTCATCAGCGGACTCTAAACAACGGAGACAGAAGCGAAAAGACGTGCGGCGCGCGGTATAGGACGCCTCGTCTACAGAATTGGCCCCAGATTGTCGAGGCGGGCAGGGCTCAGGTTCGGTCGCTGGCGAATTGCGGGATCTGAAATTTCCGCCGGTAGGCGCCGGGGGCGAGCCCGGTGGTGCGTTTGAATAACCGCCGGAAGAAGGCCGAGTCCTCATATCCGACTTTCCAGCCAATATCCTCGACCGAAGCATCGGTGCGCTCCAACCGTCGCTTGGCGTCCTCGATCCGCAGACGTTGAATGTAGTCGATCGGCGTGTAGCCGGTGGCATTGGTGAAGCGGCGCTTGAACGTGCGCTCCGGCAGGCCGGATTGCCGGATCATTTCATCGACCGGACTCGCCACGGAAAAATGCGCGGCCAGCCATTCCTGCGCGGCGGCAATCGCTGCGTCGCCGTGGTTTTTCGGTCCCTCGAAAACGATATAGGGCGCCAGGCCGTCGTGATGCCATTGCAGCGCAAAGAACCGCGCCACTGTTTGTGCGACGGTGGCTCCGGCATGGCGGGCGATCAGATAGAGCACCAGATCGTGCCACGTCATTGAAGCGCCGGATGAGACGAGTTGCTGGCGCTCGCCCGCTGTCACCAGAACGCGCTCGGGAAAAATCGGCACGTTTGGGAATGAACGCCGAAAGGCGTCGGCGTAGCCCCAATGCACGGTCGTTTGGACATTGTCGAACAGACCGGTCTCCGCCAACAGAAATATGCCGGAACAGGCCGAGCAAAGAATGGCGCCGCGCCGATGCATGGCAGTGAGCCATGCGACCAGTTCGAGGTAGCGATCTTTCTGCCATTCCGATTGCGCGAGCAATACCGACGGCACAATGACAATATCGGTACTGGCGATCGTGTCGATGCCGCGATGCGCGTCCAACGAAAGGCCGCTGGCCAGCGTCACCGGACCGCGCCGGACGCCGACAATTTCGACGTGAAATGGTGGCGTCGGCGGCATCGCGTCCGCTCCCGACATCATCTTGAACGAGTTCAGCACGTCGTAGATGCCGCTCAGCGTCGAGATCACCGCGTCGGGAATCGCGATCAGGCTGACATGGAGTTGTGGCGCGGTGGCGGCCATAGCGGGCCAGTTCCCTGACTGGATGGCACAAATGAACCGATTTTGGCGAAACTGCCACTCATCGGGCGGCGCAGCAACCTCCAATAAGACGCGACGGTGAGACCGCGGTGTTTCGCCTTAAACACGGAGGATTTTGCAGATGCCAATCGACGAACAAACGCTCAACGATCTTGCCGGAAAACTGGTCGGAGAACTGTCGGCCGGCTACGGCGGCGTCATGGTCAGCCTCGGCAACAAGCTCGGCCTGTATAAAGCGATGGCCGGTTCTGGCCCGATGAGTTCGCAGGAAGTGGCGAAAAAAGCCGGCTGCAGCGAGCGCTATGTGCGCGAATGGCTGAACTCGCAGGCCGCCGGAGGATACGTCCTCTATCACCCCAAAAGCACGACTTATGAACTGACGCCGGAGCAGGCTTTCATCCTGGCGGATGAGACCAGCCCGATGTTCATTCCGAACGCTTGGGAAGTGGTCGCTTCGATGTGGGCCGACCAGGACAAGGCGCTGGCGGCGATGAAATCCGGCAAAGGCGTCGCTTGGGGCGATCACGACGAACGGCTGTTCTGCGGCGTCGCCGCGTTTTACCGCAACGCCTATCGCGGCAGCCTGGTGCAGGAATGGCTGCCGGCGCTCGACGGCGTCGCCGAAAAACTCAAGGCGGGCGCCAGGGTGGCCGATGTCGGCTGTGGGCACGGCCATTCAACGGTGTTGATGGCGCAGGCTTTCCCGAAATCGAAATTCTGGGGCTTCGACGGCCACCAGGGTTCGGTCGAGATGGCGCGCAAGGTCGCGGCGGCGGCCGGCGTTTCCGATCGCGTGATCTTCGAGGTGGCCGACGCCAAGGCTTATCCGAAGCACGATTACGATCTGATCTGCTTCTTCGACTGTCTGCACGACATGGGCCGGCCGGTCGATGCGGCGTCGCATGCCAACAAGGCGCTGGCCAAGGACGGCACCGTGATGCTGGTCGAGCCGTTCGCCGGCGACCGGGTCGAAGACAACATCAATCCCGTTGGCCGACTCTATTACGCGGCTTCGACCACGATGTGCTGCGCGCATGCGATCTCCGAGAACGGCACGCATGTGCTCGGTGCGCAGGCCGGCAAGGGACAACTCGGTCATATCTTCGAGAAGGCAGGCTTCGGCCATTTCCGTCAGGCGGCGCAGACGCCGTTCAACCTGATCCTGGAGGCGCGGCTGTAGTCAGTGACGGAAACGAAAACGACGGAAACGAAAACGAGGACCGGAGCGATCCGGTCCTCGTCTTTTCGGCAGAGCGGAGGTTCTAGTAGCTCGCGGTGCCGTCGATGACCGCCTTGAGTTCGGTGAATTCCTGGCAACTGGTGTTGCCGCACAGCAGGTTGACCTTGGCGAGATAGTCTTCAGCCTTCAGCCGGTTGCCCTGTTCCATGTGCCACATGCCGTAATAGGACCAGGTGCGGGTGTGGTTCGGGTCGGATTTCAGCGCCGCCTCGTACCAGACCTTCGACTGATCGTACTGGCCCATCTTGCGGTTGGCGTAGCCGATGTAGTTGGCGACGTCGGGATGCTCGTCATGGCCGAGCGCGTGCATGGCGGCGATGCCGCCTTTGTAGTTGCCGGCCAGAATGAGTTCGCGGGCGGCGCGATAGTCGTGCAGGAATTTGGCTTGTGCGAGTTGGCGCGCCTGCTCGTCGATGGCGCTGCCTTTCTTTTCTTTTTTCTTGCCGTCGTCGACCGGCGGCGGGTTGTCGGTGCCGGCGGCATAGATCGGCTTCATGCCGACCGCGGTAAACAGCAAGGCGGTGGCGGCGATGATCGTAAAGGTACGAAAGGTTTTGAGCATGGCGAAACCTCGTTGGGGGAGCCCGGCGCTGGGGTAAGGATAGACGAATTCGGGCACTACGGGAAAAACAATTCGTGAGCGGGATTATTCCGCATCCTACGAAAGGCTAGGGCCGCCACAATCCTGCCTGTTTTCCACCACTGCGCCGGCGTCTGGCTGAACGGCGGATAACGGCGGTCCTCAGAACACATTCAGTAGCGCAGCCGCATGGTCTCGGGCAGGGCCGGGCGATTCCGGCCGGCCGCAGCCATAACCGGGTTTCCGGCAACCCGATCTAGAGGACCCAAGACCATGTTCAAATCACTCAGCGCCATCGTAATTGCGGCGAGCCTGATCGCCGGCCCGGCGCTGGCGCAAGGCCAGATGACCGCGCCCGCCTCGACCGAAGCGCAGATTGCCGTGCCGGCGCCGAAGGCGAAGGTGGCGGTGCATCAGACGCGCAAGCATGTTGCGCAGCCGGTTGTTAAAAAGCAACTGGTCAAGAAACATCTGGCGAAGAAACACGTGGTCAAGAAACACCTGGTGAAGAAGCATCTCGCCAAGAAAACCGTGAAGCACGTCAAGACGGTGAAGCGCATCGATCTGAACGGTAAGGCCAAGATCAAAGCCAAGTCCGCAATCTAATCCAGCGTCAAGCCGGGATTTAAGACGACGAGCAGGCGCCTTCATGCATAACGCGTGACGGCGCTTGACTCGTTGCCACGATCAATGGAACATTTTGACTGTGCTGGTTCCTTGGGGCGACCCGGGGACGAAAGAGGGAACACGGGATTTCGCGAATTCATTGACTTGGAATTGCGAGCATCCGTGGCTGCCCCCGCAACTGTAAGCGGCGAGCCCGCGTTCATATGGCCACTGGGAAACTGGGAAGGCCGGACGCAACTGGGTACTGACCCGCGAGCCAGGAGACCTGCCAGCGCAGTCACCCAACCGGTGGACGGGAGGTCCATACGGAGCGCGCTTTCGCAGCGGTGACGGCAATGCCGGTGCGATGGCCGTGGAAAAATAATTTTCCGACGACTTCGATTCGGTGAACGTCGCGCGCGTTTAAGTGCCGTGTTGCGTTCATCCGTCCTTCGCACCGGGTTTGGTCACCCGATGTGCCCGCCAAAAAAAGGCGCGGGCGCAAACGAAGGAACGTTGTGTCATGGGAATGAACGATAAACTCCGCCGCGCGCTATTGGCGCTTGGCGGCCTGACGGTGGCTTGGGTGCCGAACGCCGGCATGGCGCAGACGGCGGTGCAATTGCCGGTGCTCGATGTCTGGGCCAGCCGCACCGGCGTCGGCATCGTCGGCGCCTCCAGCAGCGTCATCACCGCCGAAGACATCGCGCGCTCGCCCGGGACGACCATTCAGGACCTGCTGTCGCGCGAAGTGGGCGTGCAGACCAACAGCACCAGCGGCGGCAAGAACGGCGCCGGCACCACGGTCGACCTGCGCGGCTTCGGCGCCACCGCCGCCACCAACACGCTGGTTCTGCTCAACGGCCGCCGGCTGACCGATATCGATCTGTCCGGCGTTGACCTCAGCGCCATCCCGCCGAACAGCATCGAACGCATTGAAATCATACGCGGCAACAGTGGCGCGGTGCTCTATGGCGACGGCGCGGTCGGCGGCGTCATCAACATCATCACCAAGACCGGCATCGACAAGCCACCGACGGCGCGGGTCGAGGCCGGATTCGGATCGTTCAATCAGCGTGAGGTCAGCGGGTCCGCCGCAGCGTCGCGTGGGCCGTTTTCCGTTTCGGTCGCCGGCAATGCCGTCAACTCGGATGGCTACCGCGTCAACGATTATGTGCGCCAGCGCAACGGCGTCGGCGATTTGCGCTACACCGGCAGTGACGGCAAGGCCTGGGTCAATATTACCGGTGACGAGCAAAAACTCGGTCTGCCGGGCGCGCGCCTGGTCACCACCACGTCGAGCGAACTTGAGAGCGACCGGCGCGGCGCCACCACGCCGAACGCCTATTCGGAAAAAACCGGCGGCTCGCTGACGCTTGGCGTTTCGCGCATGTTGGGATCGGGCGTCGAGTTGATCGTTGACGGCAATCTGCGGCGCAAGGAGCAGACGATTTTCTCGTCGCTGTTCGGTTCCGACGCCTCCGACACCCGCGAACTGACCACCGGATCGCTGACCCCACGCGCGATTATCGACGGCCACTTCCTCGGTCTGCCGCTCAAGATCACCACCGGATTTGATTATTACAACGCCAGCCTCAATTCGAAGCGCAGTCAGGCGCTGACCGATCCGCCGTATCATACTTACGATCTGACCCAGCAGACGGCGGGCTTCTATTGGCAGCAGACGCTGTCGGTGGCGCCGTCGACCGACGTTTCGTTCGGCGCGCGTTTGCAGCAGACCAAGGTGTCGGCCAAGGATCTATACGATGCAGCCGCGCCCGGCGGCGCCTTCGGTGCCCAGGCGACGCCGCTCGACAAGACCGAAACCAACCACGCTTTGCATGTCGGCATCGAGCATCGATTTTCGCCGATGCTGACCGTGTTCGGCCGAATCGGGCGCAGCTTCCGCACACCGACGGTCGACGAGCGCGTCGGCGTCAGCGCGTTTCCGGTCGACTTCGATCTCAAGACTCAGACTTCGTTCGACATCGAGGGCGGCGTGCGCGGGCGCGCCGGTCCGCTGGAATGGCAATCGAGCGTCTATCAAATGACGCTGGACAACGAGATCCTGTTCATTCCGTTTCCGCCGCTTGGCGCCAACACCAATCTCGATCCGACCCGCCGCGTTGGCGTCGAGAATGCTGCCACCTGGCATGTCTCGGACGAACTGCGGCTGAAGGGCGGGGTGACCTATACCCGCTCGACCTTCCGCGGCGGAACCTACTCCGGCAACGACGTGCCGCTGGTGTCGCGCTGGACCGGCAATGTCGGGCTGTCCTGGAATGTCTACAAGAAGCTGGCCGTGTTCGACGCGGTGGTGAACTATGTCGGCGACCGCCGCATGGATAACGACCAGGCGAACTTCCAGCCGATGATCCCGGCGCACACCACGGTCGATGTCCGGCTCGGCGGCGAGTGGGAAAACTTGTTCTGGTCGGTATCGGTGCAGAATTTGTTCGACAAAGAGTATTTCGACTACGCAGTCGCAAGCTCTTCCACCTTCGGCCGTTACAATGCCTATCCGTTGCCGGGGCGAACTTTCCTGGTCAAAGCCGGGGCGACGTTCTAGTTGCGGACCGCGCGGCCGGCGTCGTTTTCGTCGACCGCGCGGACGCCCGGGAAACTTGCTAGATTTGTCGCCTCAGCGATTCCATAGGGGCGAACTCATGTCATCAGTCCGGATGTTCTGGTGTGTGGCTTTTCTGGTTGTGTCCGCGTGCCCGGTCTATGCGGCCGACGATATTGTCGAAGCGATCGACCAGGCGAAAAAATCCTACCAGGCCGGCGATATGGCGACCGCCAAGCAGTCGCTTGACCTGGCCTCGACCTTGATCGGACAGAAAAACGCCGAGGGTTTTGCGAAAATGCTGCCGGAGCCGCTGCCAGGCTGGAAGGCGGAGAAGGCGCAGGCGAACGCCGTCGGCGGCGCCATGTTCGGCGGCGTATCGGCCGCCACCCGAAGCTACAGCAATGACAAAGGCGACAACGTCGAGGTGTCGATCTCGGGCGACAATGCGTTGCTGACGCAATTTGCCCCGATGATGAACAACCCGTCGATGGCCGCGATGATGGGCAAGTTGATCAAGGTCGGCAACCAGCGCGCGATCCAGACCCAGGACGGCGACATCATGATGGTGGTTGCCAGCAAGACGCTGGTCCACGTGCAGGGTTCGGCCGATGCCGCGGCGAAGCTCGCTTACGCGCAGGCGGTCGATGTCGCCAAGCTGTCGAAGATGTAGCTGACGCGCTAGAGCGGCGACCACATCACCGGTTCAAGTTCAAAGCCGGTTTTGGTCCTGATCATGTGGCCGCAGGCCGGGAAGGGGAAGTGATAGGCCTCGACCAGCATGCGGTCGGCGGCCGCGCGGTCGAGCATGCGCCGCCGCGCCTTGACCGCGCCCGGACCGTCCATGTCGAAAATCGGCTGCCAGTCGGGATGGCGCGCAAACAGATAGGGATTGCGCACCGTGTCGCTCATCACCAGCATCGACTCCTTGCCGGAGTGAAGGACGAAAGCGGTGTGGCCGGGCGTGTGGCCAAAGGCCGGCAACGAGACGATGCCGGGCGCAAGTTCGGCGCCGGGCTTGAAGCGCTGCACCTCGCCGCCGATGTCGCTGAAAATCCGTCGCGCGTTGCGGAAGTATTTCAGCACCGAACCAGAGGCGCGACTCTGGTTGCCGTCAACCATCCAGAACGTCCATTCCGGCTCCGGCACAAAGATTTGCGCGTTCGGGAAAACCTTGTCGCCGTCTTTTGTCTTGATGCCGTCGATATGGTCGGGATGAAAATGCGAAATCAGGATGGTGTCGATGTCGGCCGGCTTGACGCCGGCGGCGTTCATGTTGGCGTTCATGAATCCGGCGGTGTCGGTAATCTGCCCGGCGCTGCCGGTATCGATGAGAATGAGTTTCGAGCCGGTATTGACCATCAAGGCCGTGATGGTGATGGGCAGCACCTTCGGCGGCAGAAAGGCGGCGGTTAGCGCCTTGTCGACCTGCGCGCCACTGGCATTGCGGATGAACTTGTCGTCGATCGGCAGATACCAGGTGCCGTCGTACAGCGCGGTCAGTTCGAACTCGCCGAGCTTGGTGCGGTAGGCGCCGGGGCCTTGCACGCGCGCCAGGGGCGCGGCGGCGAATGTCGCGCGCGGCAGTGCGGCACCGCCGACGGTTAGCGCGGCGGCAGTGAGAAAAGTGCGGCGGTCAAAATCAGGCATCGGTTCCAATCTCGCGTAGTGTTACGGCCATAATTCGGCGAAGCCGAAAATGCCGAGAGCTCGGCGGCCACCGAACTTAAAACCGCGTTCCGAGCGATTATTCCACATCCGGTGGCGCGATGAAGCGTCGCTTTGGCGTATTCGGCACAAATCGATATGCTGGCGAGCAGGGGCCGAAGCGAGACACGGCGGCGGGAGATCATTGGTGATGCGAGGACGGACCTTGCCGGCGGCTTTCGCGCTTGCCGGCTTACTGGGTATTTCGCTCGCCGGCTGTGCCAGCGACGGCAGCCCGAGCGCGGCGGAACTGAAGGCGCGCTGGGAAGCCGAGAACATCTACCCCGAGACTTACAAGCGCGATCTGCTGGCGTTCCTGCGCACCTATCTCAACGATCCCGAACATGTGCGGGCAGCGCAGGCGTCGCAGCCGCTGCGCAAGACGATGGGGCCGGGCGAGCGCTTTGTGGTGTGCGTGCGCTATAGCGAGCGCAAGGGGAGCGGTAAATACGCCAGCAAGGACGGTATCGCGACCTACGTGTCGGGCAAGCTCGACCGTTTCTTTGACGTGCCGCCGGAAGAAGTGAAATCGCTTTGCAAAGATGTGCCGTTGGAGCCGTTCCCCGAACTGGAGAAGCTCAAGCGCTAGCGTGTTGCACATAAAAAACGCGCCCGCAAAGTTGGGCGCGCGACCACCGCCGGGCAAAAGCTCGGCGGCGGCATGGTTGGAAGCCAAAGCGGTCGAAAGCAGCCTCGGGCTACGAGGTCACTTAACCTTGAGGTTCTCCGCGGACGTCTTGCCGCGGTTTTCGACGAGTTCGAACTGAACGGTTTGACCTTCGTTCAGCGTGCTAAGTCCGGCGCGTTCGACCGCCGAGATGTGTACGAACACATCCTTCCCGCCTTCTTGGGGCTGGATGAAGCCATAGCCCTTCGTCGGATTGAACCACTTTACGGTGCCCTGAGGCATGCTAGATCTCCGAGGTATTGCGAGTAACACGACCAGTTTGGCATACTCTGCAACCTTCGAAAAGCTCCGGATTGCCCTGCGGCCTGCGACTTTTGCAATTTTTTGCAGCGCGAAAGGCGGATGGTGCCGGATGAGAGGATTGAACTCCCGACCTTCGGTTTACAAAACCGCTGCTCTACCGCTGAGCTAATCCGGCCCGATCAGAGAGCTATCAGCGTCGCCGGTTCGCCACAAGCGGCCGCGCGCCCGAACGGTTAGCGACTGATTTCACTTAATAAATTGTCCCGCACGCGCGGGCACAGAGCGCAAATTACGGGAGCTCTGGCACGAGCGCACCACCGTCCGGTTGCTTGTTCACATACGAGCGAACACCAGATCATTGGTCTGGACCCGGACGATCGGCGCCATGGTGCCGCTCATCGCGCCAGGCGGATCGGGTGGTGCCGACACCGCCGCCGGCGAGGCGGGGCCGCGACGGCTCGGATCCGCCGATCTGGGGCAGGAACAGTCCAGACGAGCCGGCCCTGAATTCGGTCAGAGCGTGATCGTCAACCGCTCAAGCAGGCCG
>Ga0105055_10009903_pt1 | contig 12060 bp, 11 predicted proteins | sample BON03_FD_78090 | JGI IMG/M metagenome (GOLD analysis project Ga0105055, IMG submission 78090) | Freshwater microbial communities from Lake Bonney liftoff mats and glacier meltwater in Antarctica - BON-03 | ecosystem: Environmental > Aquatic > Freshwater > Ice > Glacier meltwater | place: Lake...
TATACATATATATACATATATTTACATATATATATATTTATATATATGCATATAGATATATTATATACATATATATATGTGTATACATATATGTACATATATATGTATATATACACATATATATATATATATACATGCATATATATATATGTATATATGTATATACATACATTCATTTACATGTACATGTACCCATAAGTATATAATATTTGTATATTTGCATACAAACACATATGCGTATATATACTGCGCCAACACCAGCTGCTGTCGTGGCAGGAGCTGTCCCTTACAGTCAACTCAAATGTATTGAGATATATGCATATAAATATGTACACATACATGTACACTTCCTTTTCAAAATACATTCATACATATACCTTTGTGTATATATAGCACGACCCGGTGGCATGGCACGAGCTGTCCTTTGCGATTCAAATAAATGTATATATACTAGTATACATATATACATGTATATTCATATATATATACGTTTTGAATATATGTGTATATATACGGGTACGTAGGAAGGGGGTGACATTGAACGACCACCCCTGAACTGACCACTTCACGATTCTTTTTTGTTTGTATCAAGATTGCTTGACTTTCGATCTTATTTTCCAAACTGAACTATGTGTTCCTTCACTTCAGATGGGAACCGTAATTCTCAGTGGAATACATCAAAAATGAATGTTATAAAACGGTTTCACAGGAACACCCAAATCAACGATATTGTACGATTTTCGACACTGTGGTAAAGAAGTGTTCAGTTTGTGACCGCAGTGACCAAAATCTCGGCTTTGGAGCTCAGCGACCACTCATGTTCGAGTATCAAAATAAAGGTGACATTATGGGCGCATTCACCTGGACATGCGCTAGGACCTACAATTTTTTTCGTCTCTCTAGGACAGTTTTAAGGACCTCAATTAATGTGGTTCGCTGTGTGGTAAAGAAGTGGTCAGTAAACATAACCCCCTTCCTACGTGGTAATATAGTGCGCACACACGAATCGCTGGCATGGAACTAGTTGTCCTCTCTGCTGTTGTTTTTTTTGCCCAACATTCTGCATGACTTAATCATACTACACAAGAAGTAACCACCCCACAACTCAATTATATTGATATATATGCATATAAATATATACACATACATGTAAATGTACTTTTTTATATACATTCATACATATGCCTTTGTGTATATATAGCACGACCTGGTGGCATGGCACGAGCTGTCCTTTGCGGTTCAAATAAATGTATATATACTAGTATACATATATATATGCATATTCATATACGTATACGTTTTGAATATATTTATATATATACGAGTGTGTTCGTGGTAATATAGTGCGCACACGCGAGTCGCTGGCATGGAACTAGCTGTCCTCTCTGCGGTTCTTTTTTGGCGCATTCTGCCTCACCTCATCATATTTCAGCAGAAGTAACCAAAGCAAGGCTATATTCTTCTTTCTTTCTTTCTTTTTGTAGGGTTCAGACTCCCAATCTCACAAATTAGATGAACAGGGCCGAGCCTGGGAAGGCAGAAGAGCAACATACACATAGACACATGACACGATAGCAATGAGGCTATGACATGCACAGCAGATGCCCACGTTGACATGCGAGGAAGATGGGGTTCAAGAGAATCCAGGAAAAGGGGATGCACAGAGGGTGAAAAGGCGGAGGAGTGAGTAAGGGGGGACAGTAGAGAAGAATGGAGGACGCTGTGTTTCTTGCTTTCGTTCCGAGATGATTGATTGAAACAAAAACTCTACTCTCAAAGATTTTAACATCGAAGGGAGGACGTCAACGTACATCTGGCGGCGCCTGGGCGTCCGAAATAGTACGTCAAAATTGGCCGCCCAAGAATGGACTAATCGCACTGTGATCGGCCACGAATCGCTGATATGTAGTAAAATGTGTTTCACAAAAATGAAATTGGTCCAATGATAAGAACCAATCGCACAATATTTTAGTCACTTTTATATTTAAATTCAGCAAGGGTCTATATTAGACTAAAATATGTGTACTCAGTAATCTCAGTAATTGACAAAAGTCTACCTGGCAATACTATAAAGTGGACACTCGTCCGTTCGTGGCTGATCGGAGTGCGATTAGTCATTCTTGGGCGGATGGCGGGTTGCTTGTAGCAGTGTACGGGAGCTACCTCTACGCCGTTAGTGCAGGTTGAAGTGGGGGGATGCAAATTCATTTCTTCTTTCTTTCTTTCTTTCTTTGGGGGCGAAACCCCAACTTAGTCACACAGGACCCCAAGCTAAGTCGCGGCCTGGGGACCGCCCGTATCCGCCCTCAGGCAGAAGCTTCCTCTAGAGGGTTTGCGATCCCGTGTCCGGTCAAATGTTTGATTTGTACCATTAGTCCCGAAGTGAACGGAGAAATAGATTTGTTCCAGAATGCATACAATCCTAGCTGTGAAGTGCGTTCTAGTAGACACTACCCTATGAAGTGCGTTCTAGTAGACACTACCCTATGAAGTGCGTTCTAGTAGACACTACCCTATTCGGATACACTATCCATCTGTTTGCCTGGTGGGTTGGGACCTACCTGAAATGGCTCTTGGCTGCTTGGCACCAGTTTTCCCAAGCCTCAGATTCTGTGTGCACTACTGTATTGACCGTGACACTGTCCCAAAAAAAACATCGCTTCGTGCGGTTTTTTTGATGGACTGTCCACAACAAACTTGAAAATGATCTGGAAACAAGCAGTCAGAATGGTGCGCTTCACTGCCGTGCACACAGGTTAATCGGAAGATTTGTCAATTCGCTGTAGCCTCACCTAATAGCCCACATGTTTTCAGGTTCACGAAATCCAAGATTGACAAGTTCAGTTTGAAGGGCCAAAACTTGATACTGTTGATGTGCACGCTCCACGCGCTCTCTTGCTGCATGGCGAACTGAACAGACGAAGGAATCGAACCGGCGTGACCGGAGAACCCTGCTAAGTCCAATGCATATAACCGCTGAGCTGTGGTTATGTTAATATCGGATCCTAAATATACGTGCGCCCACTCGAAGCAGACCGCCATTTTGGGGAGGGGGGGCTCGTTACACAGGGCCACCCCCTCATCCCCTCCCCACCCACCAACAGCGTGCACTGTGAAACAAAACACATGCTTACACTGTGCATCAGTTCTGTATACAAGTATACAAAACACACACGTGCACATACAGGCAGAAATATACAGTCGCCACACGTACGCATGCGTGTATACATGCATGCACACTCTCGCTGTCTCCCTCTCACTCGGTCTCTCTCTCCAAACCTTGTGTATCTTCTCCGAGTCTCTTTTCTCTCTATTTTCAGTGTCTTTGGTGTCATTCTTCGCGCGCACACTATCTCACTCTCTGCTTTCTCTCTTTCTGGCGCATACACACTCTCTCACACTGTCGTCTCTCTTTATTTGTCACAAATCTTGACAGAATGGTCAGCAACTCAAAGGTGGGTGGTTACATTTTCACTGTACAGAGAAAAAATGTTTCTGATCACACACACATGCGCACGCGGCGACCCCGGGATCTTACAGACTCGCTGGAGGGGGTGGGCCATGTTTCATCGTAGGTAAATCCCCGGTCAAGACCTGTTGCGAAATTTGCCACAGTCCAGAAACACGCTGTTCGCCGCCGATATTTTGGAAGGCTTTGCGCTTCGTCTCGAGCTCATTCATCTTCCCTTCTACTGTCACCAACTCGCCATCCAATACCTAGGGGAGATAGCCAGCGGGTAGGAAGGGCGGGGTACAGAGAGCAGTCATTGCAGCTTACGAATGCATCCTCTGGCGTTGAAAACAATAAATACTGTCAAAATCTATGTGTTTTCGTTGCTTGTTTGTCTTTCTAAACATTTCATTGCAATGCCAAGTGGTAACTCATCTGTGTCCTAGCAAGCCCTGTTTCCAAAATCAAATAAGGACCTGACCTCATCCCAGTGCGGATGTGCGGCGGCTAAGTGCATCGCAACGAAGCTACCTATGTTAGAAGACTATAATATGGCTACTCCATATTGGTAGACTACAATGTAGCTACCCTATATTAGATACATCAAATACAGATACTCTATGTGAGTAGACTATAAAATGCCTACCCCATATTGGTAGACATCAATATAGCAACCCTACATTAGATACACTACATTAGACCCCATTTCCCCCCCCGCGCCGGCATTTTGCACGCCCGGCATTTTGCACTGCAAGCACTACAATGGACGCACAAACCCACCAGCCGGACGTTGGGCCCTCGCTTGCACATGTTCATGCAGTTGACCTCCTCGATCTGCACATTGCTGTCCCCATCGCCTTGAATCAGCTCGGCGAGTGCATCACGCGGGTTAAAGGCGCCCTTGCATCGGCCGAGACCTGTCATGGTGCGGCCAGTTAGAGCACGGCGAGACGCCAGGATCTGCTGCGGCGCATCCACTCTGCGCTCGCTCGACTCCACACTCACAGCTGCTGCCCTGGCAGACGATGAGCTTCAGTGTCGGCCCGCCAGCTGATCCCGACGATGCTGCGCAAACTGCACCAGTCGTGCGTCGCTTTGAGCAGCATGGTTGCGTCGCCATGAATGCATCGCCATCTGCAACCGTCATCAACACACATAGCAACGCCACGGTCCAGCGCTTTGGCGGCGACATCCTGTCTTGTCCTGTTGTGTTTTTGCAATTTACTTTGTCACTTGGAATATCAGTGAGCATATGTGCATGATGCCACGAGACAACGAGACCAAATGATGTTGTTCATGTGCAAAACATTTACCAGAAAATGCGGCTTGCATGACCTTAGTTCCCGCCACAAAGCAAAAACTTGAATCAAGTGCCAAAGATTATCCCAACAGTCGCGGTCCATGCGGGAAGATGTTGGGGGGAGTCGGAGGGTGGGTGTGTTCGAAGGGAGGGAAGGGAAAGGGGAACATTCGGTCAGAGGGTGGAAGACAGTGGGTTTGGCGGCAGCGGCTGTGAGTGCGTCATGTATTTTGTTTGTCTCGGCACTGGGTCGACGTGGAGGCGAAACAGTCCCTGGCCTTGGGCTGCTGCAGACGCGGCTGGCCATGTATCCAGTCGACGCATCCGCCGTGAAGGCGTACCTGAAACACCAGGGCCATGAAGGGGCACTGGGTCTGCACTACAGCCACACCCAGGGGGCGTCACCACACAGTGCGGCGGGGCAAAAACGTGCGCTCAGTTCGCACAGCTCCATGGTGAGGCTCCACAGAAAACATGTGGAAACTTCAGCAATGTGGGTCGTGCCTACAGACCAGTCGCAGAAGCTGTCCGAGGATACGGATGATTTGGATGGTTCGACCAGCGTTGTACATGGGGAGCCGCTGGAGGACCCCACGATGAAGCCCGAGAACCAGTACATTGTCGAGGGCACGTCGTTCCCTACCCGTGTCAGCGTCGTGCAGCCGACTGAGTACTCTTTCGATGGTGCCAAGGAAGCGCCACCTTCGCCTACTCCAGCTGATTCCGCATCTGCGCCGCCTGCTGTGGACAAGAAGACGAAGTGCGAGGGCGCCGTACGGTGGGGGGACTCGGAAGACTGCGTCTCGAAGAAGGCACTAGCGCAGGCGTTGCAGTCTGAGAAGGATGTACAGCTGGACAATAGCCGCACCAGATGGGTGAAGAAGCAGACGACACAGACTCGCGACTGGGAGGAGGAGCGTAGTGATTCGCTCGACAAGCACCTTGTGAGTGCGTTTCGCAAAGCTGCGCACGAGGTGCGCACACGCCAGCGTGCGCTTGATACAACCGACCGCAAGATTCACAATGGAGACGATATTAGCATGCAGAAAATCGAGCAATTCCAAGCTCAGGAAGTGCATGATATGCAGTCGGTCCTAGATCGTGTTGAGGCGCTGGAGGAGGAGGTGGAGGTGATTCCACACATGACAGGACCTCCGGGCGTTCGAGGGCCGCGGGGCTCCCGAGGTCCGCAGGGTGCACGAGGAATCCAGGGTCCCAGAGGACCTTTCGGCGATGAAGGGCCTCCAGGCGATCCTGGTGCACGTGGTGTTGACGGTGAGGGTGGGCTGTCCGGTCACAGAGGGCCAGCAGGTCATTATGTTCATCTCTACAAGGATGCAAAGGGGACCAACGAAAAGAACAGTAGGAATTTTCAGGTCCTGTACCCCTACCTGTGCCGCTTTGACCTGCGTTACACCACACCTCAAAAACGATGTGCATCTCACTCACGATGTGTGCATACTTTCTAGATTCGTGTTTCTAGATGCTTATTCGTGTGCCAATGTTGCCGCGTCCACTCCTCTCTCCCAATGGTGCACGCTGGCTAACACGGTGATGTTCAATGGCAACAGCGTGGACGGCATGGGCAGGCAGAGTATGCCAAATTTCACAAGAGCGTTCGTGCAATGGACATGATCCTCCGCACTCTCAAACACGCCAAAAAACTGTCGTGAGCAGACTTTCAACAACTCAGTGCGGGCAAGACTGCAATTTTTCGCCGCAAGTTTGCAAGAACTAGTATCCAGAGGGTAGCTCGCCGACGCAATGGTGCCTCGCTAGGGTTGTGTGGTGCCATTTGTGCTGATGGTGCTGGTGGAAAACGTTGAGTTGAACACATTTTGCTACTTAAGAGAAGCACACATGTCGTCGCAATATATACAAAGAGTCAATCCTGTCTTTTGTCAAAATCTCGTGGAGAAGGGAAAATGTGCTGCGCAGTTTAGCACAGTGTCGAAATCTGCGTACACCTTGCAAGATCGTGCCCGCCCAAGTTGAGGGTTCGTGAGGTGCATGCAAGAATCTCTGTATCTCGATACAGTGCGCGTGCAAGCTCAATTGACACTGGCCATGAAAGCAAAACTAACCCCTTTTCCCTGGCCTTTGCCTCTCCTTTCTTTGCGCTCATGTTATTCCCCCCCGCCCTCTCCTCATCGTTTCCTTTTGTATTTCTCTCCTCACCACTGCTCCCACACAACCCTTGGGTATCATGATAGATCGGTGTGTTCGGCATAGCTGCCTCCCCGAATACATGCGCGTTTACTTTGGTGTGCAGCCATGATATAATCCTGAAACTATCGTGTTTGTAGTTTGTTCGGTGCGTGTGCTTGTGCATGTCAATGTGTGTGAGTGTGTTTGTCTAGTAGTAGGTTCCCCAGCATGGACTATACGTACATATTGCAATTTGTGTTTAGAGCCTGAGACTGCGGCGGGTTTAACTTTGTGTGATGCTGAGTCTTGCACCAACTCGGAGGCAAAAAAAATGCGTCACGGTCTTGCGAGAATAGCCGCTTAAACATCTCTGGAACCACCAATCAAAAAACAATGCGAAAGATGAAGCTCGTGTTGTGATATGTTTGAGCTTGAGTCAAGAGATGTGCGGTTAAAAGCTCTGTGAAGAAACAATGCAATTACCAACGTACCGTCCCCCGTGACAGCATGTTGTGTAGCGCCTATCATCAGAGATTTCATTCAAAGCACACAAAAATAACATTATAATGAGGAGCTCGAACAGGCGTTTGAAATGCTAGATTTGGAATGGAGCAACTGTACTCTTCGTACTGGCATTTCTGCCGCATAATCGTTTAAAAAATTCCATGTGATGATGGTCACGAAGCACTTTTGATGTTATCAAGTGATGCACCACTCATCAGATCTTCGCGTGTGTATGCCTCAGATTGTATTAGTGATCCTCTTGTTCTTTGAACAAGCATTTGAGACTGATTATCTACTTTCCAAAATGAGACTTTGTCGAGATGGAATATGCTTGTACGCGACGTTGCCGTATTCAAGTCCCCTCACACGATTCTCCGCCGCCCTTCTGACTATTGCATTTCTGCCTGGAAGTGAGTATTCACACGTCTTTGAAGGTCCGGCCGTACTGCTGTTGCTTGAAGCGATAAAGCGCCCACAAACAAGATCTGCCGACGCAAGTCAAGTGAGCAACGCCCACGAACGAGATCTTGTCACTTTCCACAATACGTTTGACCTAAAAAGGGCCTAGATTAAAATTCTGATTCGTGACAAAATCTCCTTCGTGGGCGTTGCTCACTTGACTCGCGGCGGCAGATCTTGTTCGTGGGCGCTTTATCGCTCTTGATAGATGTTGACAATGCTATTACGCTCTCTCTCATGCGTCATCGCATCAAGTCACAAATCACGTCCATGAGCCAAGTGTTCAAGAGCCTGCTTTTCATGCCAATCCTGAACAAGTGCTTTGGGGCGAAACACACGTTTGTGCAGAAAGGTGACACAGTGATATGCGCTCTTCCATCGTTGTATCCATCCGAGGCACTTGGGACTTGGTAGTCAAGATTGCGGCCTGCAGCACTGTAAAATTCGTACTCATAGTCTGGATACTTCCGAGTAGATTTTCGTTGAACTCTGAACTTGCTTCCTCGGGGAATCCGAATCTTCTATAGTATTGCGATTGCTGCCATTTCTCGCATGGCCTGTGCGATGTAAGGTTGCGCTGCATGTATACCAAGTGGTCCCAGATTCCATGAATCACATCACCTGTTCCACTCGTTTGTGGCTGCAATTTCTGGCACAATTCTGATGACCATTGCCACTGCCATTGCATCCAGCTTGACAGTGAGCTCAGATCTTTTTTATTTTCGTTTTTTTAGTAAGATTTCTTGACCCCATTTCGCCAGTGGTGCAGGCAAACATACTGTGGGCCAGCCCAAGTTTAATTAATCCAAAATTAATGAATGAACTGAAGAAAGAAGATCCTGACCTGTGATTTGTGAATAATGATTTACATACTACATCAACAATACAGAATATCCATCAGGATTCAATCAAAAAAATCTTGCCTACGGCGCATTTTCTGATATAAATTTTACCTGCGGCGCATTTTGTTGCAGGAAAGAATCTTGTTTGTGGGGCATCTGATTACAGTGTCTTGTCTGTTCTACCAATTCATTGGTATTGAAAATGATTCGAATTCAAATATTCAGTAATCACAACGACACAATCTGTTAAAAATAGCGATGAAGAAATGTAAAATTAAAAACCCCTTGTCAAGACAAAACTCGTAGAATACAAATCACACAACACCAATTTAATCCAAACCACTCTATAAGAAACGCAACGTACATCAGCACACGTACATACAACATCATACGCCTGCGAGCCAAGAATCAAACGATCCAGTGGCTGATACCGGTGACCATCCTTGTCGTGACCAAGCACTCAGATTACTTTGTTTGAAAGGACACGTCAGTGCGCATCACTCGACGCTGTGACGAAACCAGTTGACAAGAAGGGAGTGAATTCTTGTTATTGCTGTTGCTATTAAAACACTTTTTTTTTCCGAGGGAGTTCAGCAACCAAAAAAATTGCCGAAACCCCCCAAAGATGCTTTCTCCAACGCGTTACTAATGTCACGTTTTCAGACATTTGCGAATGGCGCCGCAGAAACATAAACCGCGCTCTGTGCAGTTGTTTCAAGTTGAAACAGCGCTTCGCAAGGGTTTAATGAATCAAATTGATTAAATCGGGGCCACAGATTCTGAAAAGTTGTTTGTTCCGTGGCTCTGGACTCGCACTTATTTACCGTACTCGCAAATAGATCGAGCGTTTGCGTTCCATATCACTTGATGCTGATAGTGGTTCGATCTCTGTATTAGCATCGCGCAACAGCTGGCGGTTTTCATTTGATATTTTCTCTTCTCTGGGCTAGCCACTGCAGTGCCACTTCAAACGTTTCAAGCGTCAATTGCTTAGAATCTTTGGAAGATTGCAATTTCTTAGCCCACTTCTGAAGATCTTGTATCGTTGGCACTCCCACCCTCAGCACTCTTTGGTTTTGGACACGCATGGCTTGCGGCAGCAGCAGGCAGTACCGTCCACCCTGTCCTTGAGTATTTTCGAAGACAATATGGCCTTGAATTGTTGACATTTTTGCCTGCGTGCACGGAGCTCGGTAAATGCTACTGAGAATCTCTGCAATTGGTCTTGAATTGTGAATCTGCATCATGATCTGTCCTATAGATTGCTCGTTGCTGCCTATCCATACTGTTTGTAGAGACCTTGGGTAGCTTGGTGACCATACTTCCGAAGTCGTTGTATCTTTCTACTTGTTCATGTAGATTTGCTGCAACGTCCAGTAGAATTTTCCATTCAATTTGGTTCTCTGTGGCTACAAGATTTCGCCACAATTTATGCCAAGCTGTCTCACGCAATTTTAGACAAACGAAATGATGGGGTCTCAAAAATGCTGCAATTCACAAATTAATTTTCTTTGATAATTTTCACATCACGTGTGAATTCGCATCCCAGATTCGAATTCATTTGAACAAACAGCTCCTTCAGAGTTGCGTTTAGTATAGCCCACACAATAAATTTGGTTTGATCTATTTTTCATGATGGCGGTCTGTGGATTGAAAACTCAGCTTCGTTTTACCATCTCTCTTCCGCTTGATTATCAGAAGACATGAACGCTACGATCGCTGCTTGCTTATTTTTTGCGATCAACCTGTTCATCGTTACGCACACTCACTGGCAGTGAGCATCGGCTCTCGTTGCCGTCTTTTGGTCGCATCGTTTTTGCCTCCTTACTCTGAAAGATGCCTCTGCCCACGGCATGAAGTGACTTTTCGCTAATTCTCGTCCTTCATTCTGCTGTCCATTCAAATTTTTGACGTTGTGGAATTTGACTCTCTTGTTTCGAAATTCACAAAAAGAGGACTTGAAGTCTCGTGACTCCTTTTCAATCTGACCAAGCTGTGTTGCTGCGTCAGCATCGTGCTTTCATTTCGCTACTGGCTCTCATCTTTTCAAGTTTACCCGTTTTCGTAACAATGCTGAAGCTTCAAACCTGTTTTTTCTCATGTCCGATTATTCTTTTGCCAAACTTGATTTGTTAACAACTTGTCTGTTGCGCATTTTGCGTACTTCGTCCTTTGCCTGTTGTCCTTAGACCAAAGTACCTGATACCCATTAAACTGAATTTGAATCACTTCCACATTTCAAGTTTCCAGCACTCATCTTCTTCATCGCTATTTTCACCAGCGCTGCTACTCTCACTTCCACCCGTCTTTTCGCTATTTATTTCCATTTCAAATTGCTTGTTCCCCTGTGCTCCTTCATCTGTGCTCGTGTTCTGTTTCTCCTGTCACATTTCCATCTCCTCCTCAAGCAGCACGTCAAGAGGCTTTTCGAAATTATAACACCTACTGTTGTCATTTGCTCTAGCAGAGGCGGCAAATGCAACGGCACTTACAATAGGGGCATTGGCCACAGCAATGGTAGGAGTGAGATCTGCCCTAGGAGTGAAGCAAACAACAGCGGCAGTGGGAGCAACGATTGCACCATGAGAGAATGCGGCGAAAGCAATATAGGCAGCTGCGGCGACAACAGTCACCCTTGGGGCAACAGCTACACCTTCCCGAGGGTGTCCTTGTCAACGAAGTTCTGTGTACTGGTTGAGCCACGTTCGTTTATTTACATCTGGTGTGGCTCAATCTCACGGTAGCACAAGGGATTCACCTTCGGCTGGTGCTGTTCGTTGTAACGACCCCCCCTCCCCGCCGCGGAGTCCTCCCGTGACCATGACCGTGACCGTGACCGTGATCGTGACCGTGACCGTGACCAACACTCCGCAGTCCTTTCGCAATCAGTTGCCCCCGTACACATTGAACAGATAGAATCGAATGCCTCTTGTGCGGCCGTCACGAACGAAGAGCCCTTCTGCAGCATCTGTTCGCTCTTGTCATATGTCACCAGCACTGGCACAGGTGTGACGTGCGACACATTGCCGTCAGCAAGGACCATTTGAGTGTAAATAAGAGGGACACACACAGAGAAGTTCTCTCTTTTAGTCGACAACTACAAAACTAACGGTTTAGCGACATAAACCCGATGTTTTTTTTTTCCCGGCAAGATCGTGACTAGTGCTCCTGGCGTTTCCTTGATTCGTCGGGGCTCACCTTGATCTTTCATGAGAGAGAAAGAGAAAGAGAGAGAGAGAGAAAGAGAGACAGACAGACAGAGAGAGAGAGAGAAAGGAGAGAGAGCGAGAGAGACAGAGAAAGAGAGACAGAGAGAGAGAAAGACAAAGAGAGAGAGAGAGAGAGAGAGAGAGAGA
>Ga0105055_10009907_pt1 | contig 12055 bp, 2 predicted proteins | sample BON03_FD_78090 | JGI IMG/M metagenome (GOLD analysis project Ga0105055, IMG submission 78090) | Freshwater microbial communities from Lake Bonney liftoff mats and glacier meltwater in Antarctica - BON-03 | ecosystem: Environmental > Aquatic > Freshwater > Ice > Glacier meltwater | place: Lake...
CACGCAGTAGATGAAGTTGAGCAGGTCGTCGGTGGACCGGATGGGATGCAGCTGCAAGGCCCAGATGCCGACAAGCGCATCGAGCCGGTCCACGTTCTCCGTAACCAGGGCAGCGTCGAGCTCAGGACGACTCAGTGGCATGGCGCGCGGGACGGTGGCCGTTACTTTTAGCAAGACCCCAGTTATCAGTTATCAGTTATCAGTTATCAGAAAGCAACCCGAAACGCGAGCGGCCCACACAGAAATTTATTTATGGTTGGATTATTTTTGGAAAATATTCTCGGGTGAACCTCGGGTGAACCGAATTAGGCCCTGTTCACAGCTGAGGAGAAACGAGCAGGTGAAAAGAAGATCTCAGAAAACGGGGCAGTGGGTTTCAAGATATCTGACTTCGGGACTTTTGTTTTTGTGTGGAAAGAAGATATCAGAAAACAGATAACATGGCAAGCAGATCTCTGAGTCTGCACTTGGGGATGACGAGATCTCTGAAAACAGAAATGCTACAAAGCAGATCTCTGAGACTGCATTGGGGGAAAAGAAGGAGAAGAAAACAGTTAACAGAAGCAAGACAAGAGATCTTGCTGCAGGTCTGGAGATCTCGTCAAAGGCGGCAGATATCTGGGTTCAAACGGACGAGATCTCCTGCAGGATGAGGATGACTGAGATCACCACGTATGATGTTCCGGCAATAAGCCTCGCAGCGCCGAATAGCGAGGAGACGTGTGAGACGACGAGAACGTGAGATGTAAGATAGACACGCCGATGCTGGTGACCGAGGTGGGGGTGACCAGTGCCAGTGAGAGTGAGCCATGCGCCGGCGCCGATAACCGATAAAGAACCGCAGCCCGAGTTGATCACTCCCGCCAGCCCCCCCCGCCATCATCGCCATTTCTCTAAATCCAACACCAACACGCACCACTCACCCTTAGTCAGTTGTGATTTATGACTAGGACTAGGACTAGCAGACATGGATTGTTGATAGAGACAGACAGGCACACCATAAGCATAAGGGGATGCCGGGGGGCGTACACGTACGGTGGGGGCCGGCGCAAGAGGGCCATACGCGTAGGCATCCATGCGGCATGTGAGACCCAGAGACACAGGAGCCCATAACAAGAACAAGAACAGAGGCAGAGGAGTCCAGTAAACAAAACGGGAGAGAGTCCAATAGACCAAACCAGCGACAGGCGAGAGCCGAGAGCACGTGGGCCCGCGGCCGAAGGATGAGCGATAGGCTCAGAGCAACTAGTAGAACGGCGTGTGCTATATAACAGTGGGCGTATGTACACGACGGTCCGCTCGTGACGAAGAGACGGCCCCTACAGCGCCACAGAAGTGCTCCCCTATTCCTGGTTGGGCGGGAGAGTTGATGTGAGGGCGCGTTGGGCGTTGCTCCTCGGGTTCAACCCGGGGTTAACCCGGCGCGACGTCGATTCGCAGCCGGCTGTCGTAAGCGACGGGCGAGAGCGCATCGCCCCCGCGCAGCTGCGGCATCCCCAGCGTGTCGTCAGCCGCGATCCCCCAGCCGTAGGCGCGGCCGTTGGCACAGGCGGCCAGCGTGTGCGAGGGCCCCGCCGCCAGCGCGACGACACGCACGTGGCGCAGCCCCACGACGCGCCGCGGCACCGGGTGCTCGACGCCGAGCGGGTCGTCGGCTGCGCCACCGCCGTGGCCGAGCGAGGGGCTCAGCCCCCACGAAAAGACCGCGCCCTCGGCCGTGACGCAAAAGGAGCAGTAGTCTCCCACCGCTACCGCCGTCACCACCACCGCGGAAAGACTCATCACGCGTAGTGGGCGCGGCTGCGGCTCCCAGTCGCCATGGCCCAGCTGAGAGGACACAGCAGAGGGGCAAGTGAGCGACAGCAGGGCGCGTGAGCGATGGCTCAGCTGGGCTGTGGTACAAGGCAGGAGATGGCACCTGGCCGACCTCGCCCGAGCCGAAGCTGTAGAGGGCGCCCTCCGCGCTCGCCGCGAGGCTGTGCGAGGGCGAGGCGGCGACGGCGACGATGCGCACACCCGCAAGCTCGACGCGCTGCGGCGCCCATCCCGAGCCGTCGTGGCCGAGCGCACCGTTGGCCGCGCGGCCCCAGCTCCAGAGCGCCCCGCTCGACGTGGCCACGAGCGTGTGGTCCCACGCGGCGATGGCGCATACTGTAGCTGCCGCTGCACCGTTGGTCTGAGCGGCGCTGCCCTCTTCGCCGCCCAGCCGCCCGATCGGTCGCGGTTGGCGCGCCGGCCCTGCATCCGCCTGGGGACGCAGCCCGAGCCGGCCCTCCTCCGCCAAGCCCCACGTCCACAGTACGCCCTCACGGCTCGCGGCGCATGCGTGGTGCTCGCCCGCCGCCAGGACCTCAACGCGCACGCTGCGTAGCGCCTCTATCATCTTGGGTGTCCGCAGCCTTACCAGCACGCCGTGGCCCTGGGTTAGTAGTAAGGAGAGGCGAGTTAAGGAGCCTGCCAAGGGAAGACGGGTTGGGGTGGTAGTGAGAAGTAGTCACCAGCGAGCCGTGCCGGCATCGGCCCCACGAAAATACGGCGCCGAGCCAGCCGAGCGCGAGAGTGAAGCCGCTCCCGGCCGAGACGGAGTGGATCCGCACCGCCAGCGTCACGGCCGTCGGGGCGCGCCACGTCGCCACCCCGCCCTCTGCGTGGCCGCACGCCAAGACCTGGCCACGCCGGTTCACAAACACGCTGTGGTCGTAGCCGCCGGCCAACGTCTGCCGCGGAGTCGTCCGCCGCTGCTCTAGCCACAGCAGAAGGGTCGTCCAGGAAGGCTCGCCCGCGGGCAGTGACACAGGCAGCCACTCGCCCGCCCGCCGTCGCAGCACCTCCTCTATGGCCGGGTGCAGGAACTGGCACGTGCGCGCCAGAGCCACAAGCGTGGGCGGCGGCAGCGTAGACAAGACGTGCGTGAGCAGGTCCTGATGCAGCGATAGAAGCATGTAGGGCTTGGCCAGCGCAGCCGGGTTGGCGCCCGGGCTCGTGAAAAAAAGCACGGGCAGGCGCGAAATTGGCGAGAATTCAGCTGGAACCCGTAATAACCACACAGCTATCAGCTATCAACCGGGTCAGCCTACGACCTCGTGAAAGCTGCCCCTATCGCGGGACACAAATGGTACTGGTTCCACAAAGACGACACCTACGGGCGCACTGACATCATAGACAAAACACAAATTATAGAGCTTTACCGGAAAACACCCACTGGCGAACTCCTGCATGACACATCCCTACCCCCCCACACCCACGCTCCCTCCTTCCTCCCCAATCACGAATACGAACAAGCCCATGTGTGGGAGACTACACGAAAATCACACGCCCCTCCCAGGTTTGATGGAGACAACCAGAACCAGCAAAGCCACTCAGCAGAAGAGGACGGAAACGCCGAAAACAAAACCATATACTACTCACAAACAGTACCGTGGCAAACTGGTGCCTGCTACTGCTACCCGACGATACCAAAACTACCCAGCCCACCCCACAAGGGTTGGACCCCTCGGGTTAACCCCACGACATGATCAAAGGCGTGCTCGGTGTCGAGCGCGTTAGCACAACAGGCGTTGCCGCAGTTGATTCTGAAACGTAGCAGGGGCAGGCAGGGCGGAGGGGGGAAGCAGGGTTATAGGGCGAACCAAAATCGGTTGGGGCCGGGGCTGGGGCGGTCGGTCCGTCTACGGGCCGGCCATACCTATACCTCGAACCAACCCCCCCCCCCCCCCCCAATTGTATAGTGAGTGGGCCTTTACAAAATATATTGTTTTCGCCAATTTTTGATGGTGTATGGGTATGGGTATGGTAGCAATGGATGGCATACAAAAGGGCCTTCTTCGGGGGGGGGGGTGTAGTTTGCGCAATATCCGTGCAATAATACTGCAATGGTGTGGGCAATGCAAGTGGGGGGGGGCAATACAACGAGGATTGGTTCGTGCACAAAAGCCTCGAAGTGAAAGAATATATCTTGTAAAGGCCAAATAGTGAGTGGGGTGTCTCCGTCAGTATTAGATTTAGATCTATACCGCCGTATATGTATATATATCAGTTTAACTCAGTTTTGGTTCCGGGGACCCTCCGGTCCTTTTTTTTCACAAGTCTAAAAACAAACCCCCCCCCCCCATGCACATACAGAGCTCTGTGCCATAGCCTATAGAACGCAATACAACGATACTGACGAGCACACGGACACACGTGCCCCGCCCACAAGCCAACACTTCCTCTCGGTGAACACACCGGCCACGACACAGACGACACCCGATAAATAAAATAAGAGCCGGTGAGAGTCTACCCCTCGCCCTGCGCTCGGAGGCAAATCGTGACAGCACGGGCGACCACGCGGCCTCCCCCTGTCCCCGGTTTTGCTTAGTTCTGGTTTGCTTTGTTGACGGCGGCGACCAGCTAGGGGGGCGCGCAGCCTGGCTAGGGCCGTCGTCTTCCGCCCACGGCCCCGCGGCGTCGCTTCCCGCCGGAAGCCCCCACGACTGAGGAGGGTTAACCCGCCGGACCTTGGGCTAGGGGTGGGTTACGCGTGCGGGTGGACCCGAACCCTCGCTCTGTGCACGTCGCCGGGCGTGACTTCCGAGGTCTGCAGCTTGTGCGCGACCTGGCTCGCCCGGAGCGCAAAGGCGCGCGCCGTGCGCCAGCGCCCCCTGCGGCTCGCGAGCAGCGCCAGCACCATGTGGGCCCTGGGCAGCGCGGGCTGGAGGCTGGGCAGCCGCATCGCGTGCCAGAGCGCCTGGAGCGCGGCGAGCTGCGCCACGCGGCGCCGGCCCTGCTCCACCTCGGCGATGAGCAGCAGCGCGTTGGCAAGCTCGAGCCGCACCAGCGCGCGCGCGTCGACGGGGCCCTCGGGCCCGACGGGCGGCCGCGAGCGGAGCAGCGCGTCCGAGGCGCGCGCGAGCCACTCCTGCGCCAGCAAGCGCCGCAGCCGCAGCCCCTCGTGCTGCGTGCCGAATCCGCCGCCGAGTGCGCTGACGGCCGCCTGCAGCTCCTCTCTCGCGCGCTCCTCCATGCCCAGCTGGAGCAGCGCCTGGCCGAGCCGGCGGCGCGCGGGGCCCACCAGCAGCGGCGGCGCCTTGACGCCCACCAGCAAGCGCACCATCACGGAGCTCATCTCGAGCGCGTTGGAGGTCATGTCGCGGTTCGGGTTTTGGCTGAGCACCGAGCCGCCGGAGCCGCCCCGGTGCGGCCCCGAGGGCTCGGCGAGGTCTTCGTCGAAGAAGCTGCTGCGCCGAGAGACGAACCACGACTGGTCGGTCCAGACCGACTGCTCGCCCCACTCGGCGCCGCCGCCGCTCGTGCTCGAGTTGCGCTCGCTCCCGGTCTCGGACCTGCGGCTCATGAAGTTGGTGCCGCTCGAGGCCATCGCGCGCACCTGCGCGATCGACGGCTGGTTGAGGTCGGGCCGGTGCACCGACTGCGCCCCCAGCTCGAGGTCGACCGCCATCGTCAGGTGGCGCACCGCGTGCTGCACCGCCATGGCGCCGCCGCCCTCCTCGGCCGCGCGCACCCAGTGTCGGCGCGCCTTGCGCGCGAGCTCCGTCTCGCCCAGCGCGAGCAGCTTCTTGGCAGAGAGCGACGTCATCGAGCGCTGCCCCGCCGCGCCAAAGTTGACGTCGCGCACGGCCGCCGCGCCGAACTCGCCCAACTCGTTCTTCTTTGGCAGTTGGGCGCGCACCGTCCCCCAGCGGCCGCCCGCCTCGGTCGCCGCCGCCGCGCGCGCCGCCTCCGCGGTCGCACGCAGGTCGTCGTCGCGCGCGCCCGCGACGAAGTAGTCGTAGTAGTGCGCTGCGGCGGTGTGGAGCGTCGTCTTGAGCTCGGCGGGCAGCAGCAAGTAGGCGGCCGCGTGCACCGTGCCGTGCGTGTGCTCGTAGTCGCCGCGCGTCGAGCAGGGGAGCAGCCGCAGCATGTCGACCGCCACGAGCCCGGCGAGCGCTCGCTGCATGGCGGGGCGCGAGTGGCTCTGGCGCGTGAAGGAGGGGAGCGAGAGCGAGAGCTCCGAGAGGGCGGCGGTGGTGAAGTGGTCGCCCAGCACGGACGAGAGCTTGAGCCAGAGCTGCTGGTCGGCGGGCAGCCGGTCGATGCGCGAGATGATGAGCCCCTCGACGGTCGAGGGCAGCACGATCTGCTCCTCGGGCACGCAGAGCGCGTAGGCGCCGCCCTCGCCGAGCTTGATGTTGTGCTCGTAGAGCAGCGAGCGCGCCAGCTCCATCGCGTAGAGCGGGTTGCCGTCGCAGCGCGAGTGGATGAGCTCCGCCAGCCGCGGCGGCACGGCGCCGCCGCCCAGCGTGCGCGCCACGAGCGTGCCGATGTGCTCCTGGCTGAGCCCCGCCAGACAGATGGTGTGGCAGCGCTCGTTTTTCTCGACGGCGCGCGCGCCGTCGTGCCGCACCGTGTGCGGCTGCAGCGAGAGCACCACGAGCAGGCTGGGCACCTCGGCGATGGCCTTGGCGAGCAGCGCCCACGAGAGCGCGCCCATCTGGTCGGCGTCCTCGATGACCAGCACCGCGGCCGCGCCGCCCAGCTTGAGCGTGAGCACGCGCGCCATCACCTTGAGCGTCGCCGCCTGGCGCTGCGCGCCCGTCAGCTTGCGCGTCACGCCGTTGGCGGGCAGCGGCGTCGGCAGCACCGAGGTGAGCAGCGGCGCGAGCGAGACCATCGTCCGGTCCGCGATGAGCCGCGGGTCGGCGGCGGGGCGGATGCTGAGGCCGCGCGCCACCACCAAGCGCAGCGGCAGCCGCCACGCCTGGATGGAGACGTGGGCGCGCTGCCAGCGTCCTCTGGCGCGCTCCGCCCGCTCCGCCGCAGTCTGCTCGGGCGTCCGCCGGCCGGGCGCGTCGCCCCCGGCGGCATTGAAGCGCGTCTGGCGCGGCTGGCCAGTGGGCGAGTGCGCCGGCGTGGGCTGCGGCGGCTCGGAGGCCACCTGGTTCGGGTTCACCCTTAACCCGGACGCGACCTGGTTCGTCTTGCGCGGCTTCATCATCTGGAAGGAGCCGCCCGTGTACATGTTGGCCAGCGCCTGTGCGTTGCCTTCCTCCTTCTGCATCTCACGGCGCGAGTTGACCATAAAGGTTGAGTGGTGCGCCAGGAGCTCCATCGACGAGCTGGCGCCGGTCAACTCGGGTCGGGCATCGCCCGATTTCTCATGCCCGGCCGACGCGTGCAAGCCGGCCAACGTCAACTCGGCGCCGGCCGAGCTTCTTTGTGACGCCTCCCACGAGTGCGAGCCGTCGGCCTCGGGCGCCAGCTTGAACGCGACGCGGCCGTGGGTTGGCGGCGGTGACCGCTGCGCGTGGCGCGAGAGGTCGCGTTCCGCGGCGCCGTCCGGCGATAAGCGGTCCCGCGGTGGCGAGTGCGGCGACGACGGCCCTGACGGCAGTGACGCTCGCGGCGAGGGCGGCGGCGAGGGCGGCGCCGAGGGCGGCGTCGAGGGCTCTGGCAGCAGTGTCGCCCCCGGCCCGAGCGGCGAGAGCCCTGGCTGCGGGGCCGGCGGCGTCCAGGCGGTGATGTTGCGCGCTGGGCGGAACTTCTTGATAGCTCTGGCGTGCTGCGCGGCGCGCGCCGAGCGCGAGGTGGAAGCCTCGGCGGCGGAGAGACTCCCGCGCGAGGTGGAGGAGCCCTCGTCCCAGCCGACGCCCGACGGGTAGCATGCCTCGGAGACGTGCGCGAGCTCCTGGGTGGTGGCGTCGCAGAGGAGGCGGCGGAAGACTGGGCGCCAGGTCGAGAGCTCGCCCGCCTCGACGTCGGCGACGCCCTGGATGCGCAGGATGGGGAACGAGTCGTCGTGCAGCGTCGAGAGCACCTGCGTCATCTGCGTCTTTCCCATCCCGGCCTCGCCGAGCAGAATCAGCACGCCCCCCTGCCCCGCCTCGAGCCGATCCAGCGCGCGCTGCAGCGCAGCCTTCTCGACGTCGCGCCCCAGCGTCGCGCCCACCGCAATCCGCGCGACGCGGCCCGGGCCGCGGCCCTGCTGCGGGGAGTTCTCGCCGGCGTCCTCCCCGGAATGCAAGTCGGGCGAGGTGTCCGGCGACCCCGCGCCGTCTGAGTCGAGCACCTCCGCCTCGGCGCTCGCCGACGTCTTTGGCCGCGACTCGAGCAGGCCGGCCAGCTCCAGCGACGAGGCGCGCGCCGCGACGGGCGTGAAGATCGGCAGCGGCGCGTCGCGGCCCTTGACGAGGATGGGCTCGAGCCTCTCGAAGGGGCGCGCGGTCTGCGAGACGGAGAGAAACGTCTCTTCGTCCACCAGAATGGAGCGCCCCTGCTTCTCGGCAGCCTGCATCAGCCGCGCAGCCATGTTGACCGCCGAGCCCATCAGCGTGTACTCTCGCCGGATGTCGCAGCCAGCCTCGCCGCAGAAGACGCGGCCCGTCGTGATGCCGATGGCGCAGCGCACCGTCGGCACAAGCTCGACCACCACCCTGGGCGGCGGCGTCATGGGCGGCAACGGTGTCTCCGGGCCCTTGGCGTCGGCCTCCTGCGGGGCCGGCTCCTCGCTACCCCGCCTGGATTGTGCATGCTGGGAATAGAAGCGGCGGCGCAGACCCGATTTGGGGCTCGGCTTGTTCGACGCCGCCGCCGCCGCTTCCGCCGCCGCTTCCGCCGCCGCTTCCGCCTCCGCTTCCGCCGCCGCGTCCGCCGCCGCTGCCGCAGCCTCCGCCGCCGCTGCCACCGCCGCCGCCGCCGCTACTTCCGCCGCCGCCTTCCTGGCCACCTCCGCCTCCCAGGCCTCGGTCACAACTCGCGGCGCCGGGATCTGCGTGAGCGTCTTGGAGGCCTCAATGGCGGCGCTGACGGCGCGCGAGACGTCGTCCTCGTTCTGCTGGCCGGGCAGGCCGAAGGCGACGAGGAAGCGCGTGCCCTTGTCGTCAGTGATGAGGCGCAGCACTGTGCCGCCGCGCCGGCTGAATGCCTCCTGCACGGCGCGCACCGCCCGGTGCGTCGTGCTCAGCTCGGCGGGCTCGCACGGCTTGGCGCCCAGGCCGAGCAGCTTGAGGAAGACGGTCGTGATGACGCGGTGCTCCGAGACCCAGAGCCCGGCCTGGCCCGCCGCCAGCCGCTCGTCGATCAGAGCGGGCACGAAGGCGCGCAGCGCGTGCAGCACGGCGGGGGCGAGGTGGCCGTAGTTGTACTTGCTCGACTCCTCCGCCGTCGCTGTGCTGGCCGTGCTCCCCCGGCTTTGCCCGCCGCTTACCCGCGTGCCGGGAAGAACGAAGCCGACCGTCGGGCGGCGCGACTTGGCCGCGGGAAAGTCGGACCCCGAGACGCGGTTGTGGTGCGCCATGCCCAGGCCCAGCTTCCCGACTCTGGCGACGATGGACCTGCGGTGCGGCTGCGGCGAGAGATCCGCTTCCCACGGCGACGCGCCCTCCTTGACGGCCGCGTTGAGCGTCGTGACGAAGCGGACGCTGTCGAGCGCCCTCCTGACCGACGGGCTTCCTTTCCGGACGCTCATCTCGGTCGCCTCTTCCTCGGGCGGGTCGACCCGCGCTCTGCGCGTCCGGTTTGTCACCGCCGACGCCCTGCCGGTCGCTGCGCGTAAGGGGGCGCGCGGCCGGCAGGTGAGGAGGAGGCCGCCCTCGCCAATGGGCACGCCGAGTCGCAGCACGTCGGCCGCCTCGTGCTCAAGCCCCTCGGGTATCCCTGGCGCCGCCTCCGCCCACGCCGGCGGCGGCTTGCGGCGGCCGGGGTTCGGAGGCGGGGTCGCCGCACCGGGCGCGGGCGAGGCCGGCTTGGGCTTGGCCGTCTGCGCGAGCAGCCCCCTCGCTTCCCTCGAGAGGGCGAGCTGGCCCGAGGCGGCGAGGTCGGTCGCGACCGCCATCTGCTCGATGGGCTCGCCCGCCACAAAGTATTCCCAGCGCCCGCCTTTGCCGCCGACGCAGAAGGAGGAGAGCGTGCCGGCGCCGATGCCGACGTGGAGCGTAAGCCGCACGCCCTCGACGGGGCTGAAGTCGTTCAGATCGCTGAGGAGCGTCATGCAGCAGCGCACGGCGCGCAGCACGAGCCGGCTGAGCTGGTGCTCGTCGGGCATCGCCGACGCGCTTGTCCGCTGGCTCTTCTGGAAGTTGACGGCCGCGCGCCAGCGGCTCGGCTGGGCCGCGGGTGTTGCGACGAGGGAGCGCCAAGCCGCCCAACGCACGCCGGGAGACACTGCCTCGGGCTCGGCCAGGTCGCGCCAAACGACCTGGAGTGCGTCTCCGGCGAACTTGATCACGTCCCCGCCCGTCTTGGCCACCACAGTGATCAGCTGGTCAAAGTACGAGTTGATGTACTGGTTGAGCAGCTCGGCGCCGCGCCGGCCAACCTCGGTCTTCAGCTTCTCGCTCAGCGCGGTGAAGCCCGAGACGTCAATGAAGGCGACGGCGCCCAGGAAGTCCTCCCGCCACGGCTCCTCGGGCACCACCGGGTGCGCAGATATCCGGTGCACCAGGGTGGCAGGGATGTACGAGAGCAGCAGCTTATCGTCGTCGCTCGGCCCCTGCGCCTCGGCGGCCACGGGCGGGGCAGACGAACCAAAGTTCCGGACCGCTGCTAGCATGCCTAGCTTGCCCCCGGCTCGTTACGCGTCCTGAAACGCGTTGGATCCATGCGTTGTAACTGCGGTTATTTATTCCGGAAATAGCCCTTAGTAGACTACGTAAATTAAAAAAACCCTGGCGTCAGAAACTTCCCGGAAATCGTCACGACGAGCTATGTGCGAGCGGCCGTCGGCGACGCGGACGCGGCGGCGGCGGCGGCGCTAGTGCACGAGCTGGGGCTGTGCGGCGGGGCGCTGGCCAAGCTGGCGAAGGTGATGCCGCCCGAGTGACCTGTGATCTTGCAAAGGATGCGCAGAGGCTCAACCGCGTGAGGCGCTGGCAATTGCGGATGGCCCCCACGGCGGCAGGAGGCCCCCGGTGGCGTGGCCCCGCCCGTTCGATCGGCCGAACGTGCGGGGTGTCAACCGTGGGCAGCGAGTCTCGCCCCATCGGCGCGCGCCGGGCCGGGAGTTATCAGCCGCCGGCTCTCAGCGCCGGCCCGCGACGCCGTGAGGAGCAGAGGCGCGGCGCGCCGAGCCGCGCTTGCCCGGCGGCCGTCGGCGGGCCGCATGGGTGCTGGGCTTCCTCCTAGCAGCGCAGTGGGTCCGCTGGCCGCGGCCGCTGGACTGGCGAGCCGGGGTGACGTCCTGCCGATCTGGGCGCCGGAGCGGCTGCTGCGAGGACCACCTCGCAGCGGCCACGGGCCGACCGCGGCCGGCGCGCCTTACCCGTGCGGGAACTTTTTCTTCGTCTCGTGCTGCAGCACGCTCTCGACGGCTGGTGGGGCGGGGTGCTGGCCTGGGGCGTGCAGAGTGTGCACGCGCCAGTCAACCGGGCGCACCCAGCAGGCTGCCGCGCTGAAAAGCTTCTTTCAGATGCCGGGCGCGGCGCCGCGGCGAGCAGCCCGAGCTGGTGTATGATGTGTCAGAGTGATGAGGTGGTGTTGGTGTGGGTTTGTGTAAAAAAAGAGTGAGTGGTTAGTAGGTTAGGATATACATTTGTAGTTAGGGTATATATTTGTAGTTGTAGTTAATCTAACTATTTATATTTATATTTATATATTTGAAATTAATTTAACTATTTCTATATAAAATTAATTTAATTATTAATAATTTAACTATTTCTATTTCTAATTAATTTAACTATTAATAACACATTTAAATTAAATATATCCTCCACCCAACAACAAACAAAACAACCACAACCACTTTAAAGGTGCTCTGCAGCTACTAACTAACCGCTATGCGCCGCTATGGTTAAATTCGCTTTGCTCAGGTACCTGAGCGAGTTTCGACTAAGAGAAACGTCGTTTTGATTATAGGAACAGGTTAATTTATTAAAAGACCGGAAACCTCCAGTCAATTTTCAAATAGGTTTTTCGCGCGTTGTGCAGCGTTTTCAGCACTGGGTTACGGACTTTTACCCTCTTGCAACGATGCTTCCGCACTGTGCGATGTTGAGGAGGGCAACCAACCAACTATGAAGGCCCTCGAGTGCGGTGAATTGGCAGCAACCAACCAACCTGGGGGGCGGGGGTGCAGCCCAGGCAG
>Ga0105055_10009920_pt1 | contig 12044 bp, 11 predicted proteins | sample BON03_FD_78090 | JGI IMG/M metagenome (GOLD analysis project Ga0105055, IMG submission 78090) | Freshwater microbial communities from Lake Bonney liftoff mats and glacier meltwater in Antarctica - BON-03 | ecosystem: Environmental > Aquatic > Freshwater > Ice > Glacier meltwater | place: Lake...
CCAATGGCATTGTCGACCGCGAAGCCATCGACGACCCCGACCAACTCTTTCGCCGCGAAGGGGGTGGGTTTGCCCGTTTGGACCGCCTATTTGACGGCACGTTGCAAACTGTGTTAGAAACGTTTAATGAATTTATCTGGCTGCGGGCGGCGTAGGCATAAAACAACAACACCAACGGCCGAATCTATTGAAGCTAAATATTCTATAGCTAATTTATTAAGTCAATACTTTCATACCAAAAGCTAGATTATGGTAAAATGAACATATGTTCGATTATTTCATAACTACATAGTCCACATTTGAGCAACGAAATCTTCATATGTCCGTTTCCTATATCCCCAGCAAAGTAAAATTTGAATTATGGTGCAGATCAGCAGGTAGATGTCAGTATGAAGGGTGTAATAAACCTTTGTGGCGTGACGCCCTTACCAAAGCTAAGTTCAATTCTGCATACATTGCCCACATAGTAGCTGATAAACCCACAGGTCCGCGCGGCGATAAGAGTTTATCAAAGCTTTTGAAGAATGATATTTCCAATTTGATGCTGTTGTGTGATCCACATCATCGTTTAGTGGATATCGCCGATGTGCAAGGTCATCCTGTGGAACGGCTGCAAGAAATGAAAAAACGTCACGAAAGAAGAATTGATATCCAAACCTCACTTGGTGACGATAAACAAAGCCATATCCTACATTATGGTGCCAATATAGGCACTCTAAATGCTAAACTTTCGTGGCAAAAGTCGTATGAAGCTATGTCGCCTCAAAGGTATCCAGCAGACGATAATGCAATCGAACTCAGCATGAAGAATAGTTCCTTCACGGATAAAGAACCAACTTTTTGGGAGATCGAGCGCGAGAATTTGCGTCGTCAGTTTACTCAGAAAGTAGAACCACGACTGACAAGCAACATCGGCCATTTGTCGGTCTTTGCACTTGCGTCTCAACCACTCCTAATTGAACTAGGACGACTTCTCTCCGATGTGTCTGCTATGGATGTATACCAACATCAGAAAGAACCTATGGATAGTTGGTGTTGGCGTGACGAGCAACGCCACATCCCTTATAAGATTGTTCGACCGAGTACAACACATGAGCAAATCGCATTAAATCTATCATTGAGCGCCAATATCGATAATCAAAGAATTTATTCGGTTCTCGGTCATAATGTATCAATTTGGGTGGTTACAATCGAAGAGCCTTACAATGATTTTCTGAAGACTCGTGACCAGCTTAGCGACTTCAGAAGAAATTTTCGACTATTATTGAACGAAATCAAATTGTCTCACGGACAAAATGCAATCCTCAACATTTTTCCAGCAGCGCCAGTTTCGATTGCAGTGGAAATTGGGCGTGTCTGGATGCCGAAGGCCGACCTAACACTGAGAATTTTTGATCAAAACTCGGCCAAGGGCGGTTTCGTCCAAGCTTTCGATATTAATTCGTTTTGAGGGGCAGAATGACAACGATGCTTGTGAAGGAATTAAATGATATCTTTGAGCGATTGGCGGAGTGGCTAGATATCCCTGATTCACACTTCGAACGCGCTGAGAATCGCTATAAATCTGTAGGAGAGTGGCTGAACCGAGATGAGTCAACCATAGCGCAGTATAAGCCAAATGTGTTCCCTCAAGGTTCAATGCGGCTTGGAACAGTAATAAAGCCAATAAGTAACAAGGATGAATACGATATTGACTTGGTGTGTAAACTCGAGGCTTGCAAGGCGGATTTTAGCCAGAAGCAACTAAAAAACATCGTTGGAAAAGAGTTGGATAAGTATATCGAAGCTCACAACATGTTAAACCCGAAAGAAGAACGTCGCCGGTCCTGGAGAATGAATTATGCTGATCCAGGTGTGCAATTTCATTTAGATGTATTACCAGCTATTCCTGAAGATCCTTCTTGCCAAAATGAATCAATTGCGATCACAGACAATCAATTGCCAAATTTTTCGGTGATTAGTTCTGATTGGCCTTGTTCTAATCCGATTGACTATGCGCGCTGGTTTACGAATCAAATGCGGGAAAGACGAGAAGCTATGTTGAAAGCATTGGCTGAATCGTTGAACAAAAGCGTTGAACAAGTGCCTGAGTACAAAATAAAAACGCCACTTCAAAGAGCTATTCAATTGTTGAAGCGGCACCGAGATATCGTTTATGATAGGCATCCAGACGATAAGCCTATTTCGATTAGCATCACAACACTAGCCGCTCAAGCTTATGATAACGGTAGTGAGCTAGTTGAGTCCCTTTTGCATATAATTGAACATATGCAGGATTATATAGAGATCAGAGAGGGAATCTATTGGATCGCAAATCCTGTGAATTCCCAGGAAAATTTTGCAGATAAATGGGAAGAGTACCCAGAACGAAAAGATGCGTTTTTTGAGTGGCTAAATCGGGTTCAACTTGACATCACGTCAATGTTTAATGAAACAGATATCGCTGCACTCAGCGAAAAACTTAAGTGGGGCTTTGGGGAAGACGCAGTAAAAAGTGCGCTTTCCTATAGCGGCAAGAATAGTATTGACGTAAAGGTGAGTAATCGTAATCTTGCCAGATTTAATGTAACTCACAAACAAAAGCCCCAATGGCGTATGTCACTTGATCATGACGTTGCTATAGATACAAAAATAGCAAGCAATGGTTTTAGGCAGAAGAACTTGGTTAATGATGGTGCTCTGGTTAGGAAGAATTCATCTTTGACTTTTACAGCGGTTACCAATGTCAAAAAGCCCTATGATGTTTACTGGCAGGTGGTAAATACTGGTTATGAAGCTGAATCTGCCAATGCTAAACGAGGCGGCTTCTACGATAGCGGTTTTCAAAAGGGGCGAAAAGTACGTACAGAATCTACTTTTTATCAAGGTATGCATTGGGTTCAATGTTTTGTTGTAAAGGATGGTATTTGTATGGCTCGTAGTAAAGAATTTATAGTTAATATTTTATAAAGCTTCAACTCTTAGCAAAGATCGTTTGCAAAACCAATGGCTAGCACTGGTAATGCATAGCGAGAAGAATTATCGCTTCAATTCTAATTTTATTAAGTACACCTCCATATTTTCAGACGAACGGATCACCCTTTGACCACGCCAAATAGCACCACGCTCGACATTGTCGCCAAACTTTGGAATCTGTGTAACGTCCTCAAAGATGACGGTGTCACCTATCACCAATATGTCACCGAGTTGACCTATCTGCTCTTTCTCAAAATGGCGAAGGAGACCAACACCGAAGATCAATTGCCCGATACCTATCGTTGGGATGATTTAGCGCGCAAAACGGCCCCCGAACGATTGCCTTTTTACAAACTGCTGCTCATCTACCTGGGCGATCACGGCAAACCGCTGGTGCGCGAGATCTATGCCAACGCCAGTTCCTTTATCAAAAAGCCAGCTACCCTCTCGACATTGGTCAGCGAGATCGACAAGCTCGATTGGTATAGCGCGCGCCAAGAGGGGCTGGGTGATCTCTATGAAGGCTTGCTCGAAAAGAACGCCAACGAGAAGAAATCGGGGGCGGGGCAATACTTCACCCCGCGCCCGCTGATCGACAGCATGGTGGCGGTGATGAAACCCACGCTCGATGACATTATTCAAGACCCGGCGGCGGGCACGGCTGGCTTTCTGATCGCCGCCGACCGCTATCTGCGCAGCCAAAGCAACTGGGAAACATGGACAGACCGCCAGCAGCGCAAACACAGCATCAACACTTTTTACGGCATGGAACATGTGCAGGACACCTATCGGCTGGCGTTGATGAACCTGATGCTGCACGGCATCGAATCCAACGAAAATGCCGCCGGGCTGCGCTATGGCGACACCCTTTCGCCCGAAGGCGCAGCCTTGCCCAAAGCCAGCTTGATCCTCACCAATCCACCCTTTGGTACCAAAAAGGGTGGCGGCTTGCCCTCGCGGGATGACTTTACTTTTCCCACCAGCAACAAACAATTCTGCTTTTTGCAACACATCTATCGCGGCTTGCAGCCCGGCGGACGGGCGGCGGTGGTGCTGCCCGACAATGTGCTCTTTGAGGGCAATGTGGGCAAACAGATCCGTGCGGACTTGCTGGACAAATGCAACCTGCACACGATTCTGCGTCTGCCCACCGGCATCTTTTATGCGCAAGGGGTGAAGACCAACGTGCTCTTTTTTACGCGTGGCAACACCGACAAGGGCAACACGCAGCAGGTGTGGGTCTATGATCTGCGCGCCAACATGGCGCAATTTGGCAAACGCACCCTGCTCACCCGCAGCCACTTTGCCAGCTTTGAAGCCGCCTTTGGTGATGACCCGTTGGGCAGCCCGGCCAGCCTGGCCCAACGCACAGACACGGGCGAAACGGGGCGCTTTCGCTGCTTTACCCGTAGTTGGATCGCCGAACGGGGCGACAGCCTCGACATCAGTTGGCTCAAGGACGACAGCGAAACCAACGCCGCAGACCTGCCCGAAGCGAGCGCCCTTGCCCAAAGCGCCATGACCGAACTGGAAGCCGCCCTAGAAGAATTGCGCGGCATTTTGGCCGAGTTGGGCGAGGAGGTGGCGGCATGAGTAAGTTACCGGAGGGATGGGTAGAAGTATTGCTTGGGGATATAGCTGAAGTAATCAGTGGAATCGGTTTTCCAAAAGAATTTCAAGGTGAAGAATCAGGTGATTTACCATTCTTCAAGGTTGGAGACATTTCACGTGCAGTATTGAATAATAGGGGATATCTTTCTGAGACTGAAAATTACGTATCCCAAGAAACAGCACGTAAACTCAAAGGGAAACCTCTTAAACCTGGCACGACGGTTTTCGCCAAAATAGGTGAAGCAATCAAACTTAGTAGACGTGCTTTTGTTCAGTCTCCTTGTTTAGTTGACAACAATGTCATGGGGGTAAAAGCGCATGACAATCAATTAGATCGCTTATTGTTTTTATTCTTGCAGACTCAAGATTTTTCTGATTTGTCAAGAGCTACAACTGTACCCTCACTACGGAAAGGTGATGTAGAGTCCCTGGTGTTTCGATTGCCTCCCCTTGCCGAGCAAAAGCGCATTGCCGACAAACTCGACGCGCTGCTGGCGCGCGTGGATGCTTGCCGCGCCCGGCTCGATCGTGTGCCGCTGATCCTCAAACGCTTTCGGCAAGCGGTGCTGGCGGCGGCTACGTCCGGTCAACTGACGGAGGATTGGCGGGAGGGGGATGGTGATATATCAACGGAATTTAGTGAAGCTAGTTTCACCACTATAGACAAAGGATTGTTTAACCTTCCCCGAAGTTGGCAGTGGGTGTCTTTAGAATCAATTTGTGAGTATGTGGTTGACTGTCCACATTCGACTCCAAAGTGGGCTGATTCGGGGTATATTTGTGTTCGTACTACCAACTTCAAACCTGGTTACCTTGATCTCTCCGAAGTAAGTTATGTAACTGAGCAGACATATCAACAAAGGATCGAGCGCCTTAAGCCAAAATCTGGTGATGTTTTGTATAGCCGTGAAGGTGGAATTCTTGGGATCGCTTGTATCATTCCCCCTGAAATAGAGTTATGCTTAGGGCAGAGGATGATGCTAATGCGCACCTACAAATCTTACTTGCCTACTTTATTGATGAGTTGGTTGAATAGCCCTGAAATTCTCAAATTGGTTCGCGGATTGACAAGCGGCTCAGCCTCTCCTCATCTTAACGTGAAAGAAATAAGAAATTTCCCAACACCTTTACCTCCACCGGCCGAACAGCACGAAATCGTCCGCCGCGTCGAAACCCTCTTCGCCTTTGCCGAGCGGCTGGCCGCGCGCTATCAAACCGCCCGCCGCCAGGTTGAACAGCTCACCCCCGCCCTGCTCGCCCAAGCCTTCCGCGGCGAACTCGTGCCGCAAGATGCGAAGGATGAACCGGCGGCAGCGTTGTTGGAACGGATGCGGGAACGGACAAGATGAAGGGATACAGGATGACAATGGGTTGGGTTTAGTGTGCTTTAGCACACTTTCTGTATCAGACGTCGAATTCATTCGGTGGCGTTTTCAATCGCTGCATTTCAATCGATGCCTGTGGTAAAATAGAGATGGGCGTGTAGATTCGTGTTGCCAGGAGGAGAAACAAGCATGTCTGCCATCGAACTATTCCCGACGGTTGAAGCTTTGCCAAGTATTGAAAAATTTAAATTATTGCAATTTCTCGTGACTGTATTAGGCGAAGAGGCCGGTTTTCTTCCGCTCGATACAAAGGCGACCTATCCAGTTTGGACGCCCTATTTTGTCCCTAACGAAACTGTGACAAAAATGGAGCAGATGCTGGCTGAGGAGAAGGCTAGCCATGCCAATTAGTGCCCAGCGCTTTTCGTATTCACTAGGTGAACATGTAACGGATGATGGTGTTCTGCCGCGGTTACCGATTACACTATCCTTGGGGAAACGTTCGCGCAGCGAATTGGCACTGGTCGATTCTGGAGCAAGTGTCAACGTATTGCCCTATACGCTCGGTCTAAGCGTGGGCGCGATATGGGAGCAACAGACAATTCGTTTAGATTTAGGTGGGAATTTGGCATCTGTCGAGGCACGTGGACTCCTTGTCAATGCAACAGTTGCCAATTTCTCACCAGCGCGCCTTGTGTTTGCTTGGGCTAACTCCGACAAGGTGCCATTTATCCTGGGACAGATGAACTTTTTCCAGATGTTTGATGTTTGCTTTTTTCGTGCAGAGTTTGCGTTTGAAGTGAAGCCACGTTCGTAAAAGCTATTTGAACAATCAGAAATCATTCGTCGCTTCGAAAAATTCTTTGTCTTCACCGATTGGTTCGTTGCGCGCTACCAAAGCCTTCCACGGCGAACTCGTCCCGCAAGACGCCTAAAACCAATACAGCGATAGGGAGAAGGGCTTTGACAAGCTCCAGGATTATGCTATCTAGTGTCATGATTTATTCCAATATGCTCTACCGTTCGGAAGCCCACAAATCCATGTTATAGACAACGCAAATACACATCGCACCATGGAGCAGTAGGCATGACCTCGTGCGCCTAGACCGATACGAGGGCGTGCTTTCTCCGCATTTATACGCCTTTTATTTGCGTTGTCTATCAGATGCTCGATCTACTTGCTTTGCATGTTGCCGCCGAACGACCCAAGCTCAGCGACCCGGCCCGCGGGATGCGTAGATTGCAACCGGAGCGCGCGGGCTGGGTGCGCTGCCGCGCCTGGTTAGGCGGCAGGTTGCCGCTCGTTTTCCTCGCGCATCAAGTGGGAAGTCGGTCATCCCCAGTTCGGCAGTGATGTTGGCTTGGGGGATGGTGAGGCTACGCGGCTTACCATTCTCCCATTAAGGCCGCCCAACACTGCCGCCGGATCGCGGTCTCTTTATAGTGGTCGCTTTGCGCGACGCCAAGCGGATTGACAAAGGTGAGAATGTTGTTCACATCCTCCGCCTTGTCGCGCAGATTCCAGTCACGGGCCTTGTTGAGGGCGTCGGGATCATGGTTCCACGTCGGCGCGCGGTTGGGTTGGGTGCGGTTGAAGAGAAATTTGATCATGTGGCGGCGCACGCGCGATCGGTTGGCCCCGGTCCCATGCCAGAGATCGTAGTGAGTGAAGGCGACCGTGCCGGCTTTGACGTTGAGCGGGAGTTGGCCACGGATGTTGGTATAGGTAGCCATGCGGTCGGTCGGCGCGTTGCGAAATTGCGTGCCAGGGACGATGATCGTTGGCCCCATGTCGGGCGTAATCGTGCGCGGATAATAGAGCCCCAAAAAGCGGTCGATCTGGATGTTGCGATTGTTGGTGCTATCCTGATGCCAGTGCATGTAGCCTGAACCGGGCTCCTTACAATGCCAGTGGCGATGGCTGTTGACTCGATAGTCTTGCCCCAGCAGACTGGTCAGCGCGCCCACCACTGCCGGATGCTCTAGCACTTGCCACAGTTCGGGCACCGTCTCGGTAATCGCATCGCCAGGGTTGGATTGGAGCACATCAAGCTGTTGGCCGATCTGCTCATGGAAGCTGGCAGGCAGATCATCAAGTTCGACCAGGTGATAGCCATAAGTAATGAACTTGGCGACTTCCACATCGGACAGGAGATAGTTTTTGTCAAGTGTGTGATTGGTGATTGGGTTATTGGGTAAAGTACTGATCATGGTGGATCCTCGATTCTAGTGTCGTTGGCCGGTTTCAAGTGAAGCACAGAAACGCTTTGAAGCACTATCCGTTGATGAAGGTTAAGAAATAAATGCGGTAAAGCCAGTCCCACCCTAACCTGCCCCTGGGGCAGGTTAGGGTGGGACTGGCTTTACCGCATAAGCGGGTTTCGCGTCTCAGCGGCGGCCCATTGGGCGGGATTCATCCACCGTTACTTTAGCTCGCAGCTGGATAGGACTGGATCTTCTGTAGAATAAATTCGTAGCCGACGACATCCAAATCTTTGTCGTCAAAAGGCGCTTGCAGGTGGGGAAACTGAATCACTTGCCAGCCGTCGACAATGGCGTCGTGGACCGTTTTATAGGGCCATTCAAATTCGCCGGCGCTAATCTCAACCTGATAGCCGCGGACCGGTTCAATCGGCGTATAGCCGAGGATCGCCGAAAAGACGCTCGGGGTACGCGCATGCAAATAGAGCAGGCGTTGGCGTTGCTGGGTGTCGGACTCCATTAGAATCGTTCCTTTACTTTGCTGATTCGCGTTGGGTAAATGAGTTCATCAATAGGTGCCACAGGCTGAAGCCTTGTGGCTGGTAAAGAAAGCCTGCGAAAGCAGACGATAAGCCCAGTGCGCTTTAGCGGTACTTTCTCTACCAGGCATGGATTTCAATCCGTGACGGCTTATCCACGCTCACGCTGATACTTCCACATGCGCCCCTCGACCCCCAACTCGACTTCTCCCACATAGAGATTCCCCGCCGCATCGGTGCAGATCCCGTGCGGACCGCCGCGCCAGAAACCGGGCGTTTCACTCGGTGCTGGATCGGCCCATTGCGCGAGCAGGGAACCAGGATAACCCTCGTCATCCAGTGCAAATATGCTGAGGCGGCGACCCAGTTCAGCCACGTAGACCACTGGTTCATGGGGATCAAAGTGGATCGTGTTGGGGCGCAGCAGACCGTTCCAGAAACGCAAGAATTCACCATTGCTGTCAAAAATTTGCACACGATTATTTTCACGGTCGCAAATCCAGACGCGATCCTGGTCATCGATCCGGACACTGTGCGAGATCGAAAACTGGCCGGGGCCGTCACCCCGTTCGCCCCAGGAAAGGAGCAACTCACCGTCGGCACTGTACTTGTGGACCCGCGCGTTGCCATAACCGTCCGAGACGTAGAAGTCACCCGTCGCGGCCACGGCGGCATCGGTCGGGCGGCTGAATGGTTCGCCGTCAACCGCCGCTGCTTGCCCAGGCGTCCCCAAGGTCATCACCAACGCACCCGTTCGATCAAATTTAAAGAGACAATGGTTGACCGTATCGGTGAAGTAGACATTGTCTGCTGCATCGATAAAGAGCCCATGCGCCTGCTTGGTAAAGAGCACATCATCGCCCCACGTAGCGATCAGGTTGCCGGCCGTATCAAAGACGGCCAGTGGATGTTGACTGCGCGAGGCGACAAAGACGCGATCCTGCGAATCAACCGCCACGCCAACGATCCAGCCCCAGGTCCAATCGGCCGGTACCGTGCCCCAGCCTGCCACGAGTGAGTAGGTATACCTTCCGCTGCCAAATGTCATCATTTTCTCTCCATCTCATATTTCCCTGGTTCTGCCAAGAAACCCAACCGCTGGTTGATGGCTCGCACGGGGGGGGTGCTCGCCTCGACTGACGACGGTCGATCTTCGACCATCGTCGTATGCCGCTACGGGGTGACCCCCTCGCGGACAAGCGACTCCCAACATTGAACGGGCGCTTCGCCTAGAATGTCGCGCAGATTCTTTTGCAGATCGACAATCAGTGGCAACGGCTTGTCATCTGCCGGACGCAGGTTGGCAAGACGCGCCAGCGCATCCATTGCAAACCCAACGGCGATGACGTTCTTGTCGGTACGCACCACTTCTTGCAGCGCGGCAATCGTTGGTTCCAACGCGCGGCCCAGGAACTCCGCCCCGTGCGAACAGAGGATGACGATCGACCACAGCGCATTCTCGCGCACGGCCGAGCGCACCGGCGCATAGCGCGCCAGCCCAAAGTCGACGCCATCCCCCTCACACACATCGGACTCGTCGGTGGGGCGCACAAATTTGATCGAGCGGCCCTGGGCCTTGCTCATCGCCAAGCGATTTTCCTCGCGGGCGAGGCTTTGCACCAATGCCTCCAGACAGCTGGGAATCAATTCGGTGCCGATCCCGCGCGCGATGGCGCGCCGCCCCAAACAGCCCAACGTGCCGGCGGCGACCGAGCGGATGTAGACTGATGAATCTTCATGGAGGCGGGCAACGACAGTTTGCAATACTGCTTCGGTCAGTGGGCTTGCATCCCCCAGCGCATAGACCCCTGCTTTGCGCACCCATTTGATCTCCGAAGCGGCTGCTGTCAGGAGGGTAGCGGTGGCGTCTTCCCCTACCGCTACCAGGCCATAGGTGGCCGCGCGGCGCACGCTCTCCCGATCGGTATAGAGTGCTTTGCCAAGCAACCGTATGGCGAGTTGCGCATCACCAATCGAGGCGAGTTTATAGGCCGCGCCGATGCGGATGGGCTCTGCCGCGTCATGTTTTGTGTGGAGCTGCTCGAAGAGACGCTCAGCTTCTTTTTCGCGTTCTTCCGGCGCAAGGCGCGCAACCTCGGGGCGCGGCGGGGGCGTTTGGCCGGTCTTGATCCAATGATGGTGATAGCGCCAGACGGTGGTAACGTCATCGCCGGCCGTTGCGAGATCAACATTGCCCATTGGATCCACGCCCAGGTTGTGCCAACTGATTTTGTTTGCCGAATCATCGTCCGGCGCTTCCGGGTCGATGGTGCGATAGAGCCAGAAACGCCACATAAAGCGCGGATTGTTCTGCCACGTCCGCCAGTCATCGCGGCGATGGTTGCCCCGATGAAAGGTGTTATGCGAATAGAGCACGACGCTGCCGGCGCGCAGTGGGGCGGCAGCGAATGAGTGGACCAGCGGCCAGCCAGTCTTTGTGACCGCGTCGCGCATCCGCATGTCGTGGGTCGTGCGACCGTGGATGATGTCGTCAAGATCGTATTTTGAATCGGGGCCGCTGACCGGTTCCCGCTCCATGCCGGCCAGTACATAAGCAAAGTCAAGATGGTCAGCACCGGCGAAGTTGTCGTGATTCTCTTCGTGATTAAAGGTCCAGTATTGGGAGTAGGGCACGGTCGCGGTAGGGCCCATCTGCTCGGTCACGGCTTGCGGGTAGTAGAGCATCTCAATCTGCACAGCCTGATGGTGCCGCTGTTTGCGGCTGTTATAGGGGCCGTTGTCATCCTTGTGCCAATGCTGATCCCTGGCGCCACTGGTAAAGGAGGCATTGTGGGTGAAGGGAACAATCGCCCAATTTTTGCCGACAAGCTGGTTGCAAGCGGCGATCAGCCCAGGCGCGTTGAGCAGATCCAGCACGGCGGGCACATTGGCTGGCGTCACGCGTACACCCGTGTCGTGGACTGCCTTTTCCTGCGCATAAACTTGATCATGAACGTCGGCAGGGATGCCAAGGCTTTCTGGTGCCAGCACGACCAGCCCGCGGCTGGCAAAGTCCAGCACCAGCCGATCTGGTGTGGTGTAGGTTAGGGGAGAGGATGTTTCTTGGGTATTCGTAATCAATGGATTCACCTTGTATAGAACTTAGGCAAAACAGGAGAATTCGCGCCCAGGGGGCACCCGAAAGGCGCAAAGAACGCAAAGTTGAATATAGTTGTTCCTGAATCACGTCTGGCGCAGGTGACTGTCACTGCCCATCCAATGCGACACGAGCCAACGCGCCATTGGGCAGTGACAGTCACCTGGATCCGCTTAAAAAGGAACACCTCTAATAAGTTTAGAAGTTACGCAGTTGCGATCACCGCCATCTCTGGCGGACGTTCGGCGAGCTCAGACTTCGGCGAGCTCAGTCGAGTCGTCGAGCCGCTGCCGGCAGGATGCCAGCGTTCCCGGG
>Ga0105055_10009926_pt1 | contig 12040 bp, 11 predicted proteins | sample BON03_FD_78090 | JGI IMG/M metagenome (GOLD analysis project Ga0105055, IMG submission 78090) | Freshwater microbial communities from Lake Bonney liftoff mats and glacier meltwater in Antarctica - BON-03 | ecosystem: Environmental > Aquatic > Freshwater > Ice > Glacier meltwater | place: Lake...
CCAGAACCGACGGAGAATGAGACCGAGCAGATTGGATTTGTAATCGTGGCCATGCCAGATCGTCACGTTCTGCTGCCTGCAAAGGTGGTAAAGCTCGCGCACCGTTCGCAGATCGATCGCGCCCTTTTCAGCGATAGTGAAAAGCGGAGCGTTCCACTTTTTCGCTTGTGAACGGATCACTTTGATGCCGTTGTCGCCCTTGGGGTGGATGTAAGCGACGGCCATCTTGAAGTATTCATCGTTGGCGTACTTGGGCGAACGAAGTATGGTTTTCTCCGGTCCGCCGCCTGTGGCGCTGACAACGCGAACGTGCAGCACGGTGGGCCGATCAGCGGCAGTTGTCGCAGGTGTAGGATTCCGGTCAATGAGTTTGCCCACTGGCAGTTCATCATCATCATGCGATCGCGCATCGAGCATGGTCACGGTGCTGTGAGCCGTCAACTTGAGCAAGGGGCCGGCATCTTCAATAACGGTGCTGGCGATATCGATGGCGGCTGAACTGGCAGCAATGTCATCAGAAGAATCATCGCCCAAGGACACGTCATCACTCTCAAAGGAATCTGTCAATCGAAGAGCGGGCTGCTCCTCAATCTCCAAGCCGCGAAACATGTCGTCGATGTTGAATGTCATGATGCTGGGTACTACCTGTTTTCGTCACATAGCCCCGGCCTTGGCCGGGGAAACGCCAACTCTTCAACGCGATTGTCCGACAATGGTTTCTTTGAACACTCAACGCCACATCATTATCGGTGAGTCACCCCGGCTAAAGCCGGGGCTATGTGGGCTAAAGCATGAACCCCGGGCAGGTCGCGCAAGGATTGTCTTTCGCTTGCTGCGGCGATAATTTCTTCTTGAAGCTGCGGCGAGACATGCGATATTTCTCGCTGTTCCAGATCTTCTTGAAGGGCTGCTCAAACACGTTGCCCATGTCTTCGGTGGGATCCCACGAACCGCAGCATGTGACCACTTCACCATCCCAGTTGATCACGCTGCTTTGCCAGGGCCAGGAGCAGTTGTAGATCTTCTGACCGTTGAAGGATTCTTCGGTCACTTCGCCCGCAGCGATTTTCTCATACGCACTGAGCACGTACTGCTTGTTCTGCGGCAGCCAGTCGCGCACGTGGTTCTCGATTTTCTTTTTTAGAATGTCCGGTGCCAGCCCCAGCGGCTGAAGCTGCTTATCACGATCTAGAAATCGCGTGTTCAGTGCAGCGGTGGAGAAGACCGCCTTGCAACCGAGTTCATCAGCAAGCTCTTGGAACTGGCCGATCTCGTGTTCGTTGTGTTTGGTCACCACGAAGTTGAGCTGAATAGCAGGCGTAGCGCTCTTCATCCGCTTTTTCGTTTCGACGATGTGGCGAACCTTATCCACGGCTGTCTTAAAATCCTTGCCCGGCTGATAAATCTCAAACGTCTTCTGCGATGCGCCGTGCAGCGAACAGGTCATCATGTCCAGGCCCGATTCGATCAGCGCCTCCGCTTGTCCCTTATCCGGTTTGAACGCGTGCAGATTTGAACTGATGTAAGTCCAGATGCCTTTGTCATGCGCAAAGCGAATCATCTTGTAAATGTCAGGCACGATCAGCGGATCGCCCCACATCGACAGATCAAGAGCGAGCAGTGTGTGCTTGAGTTCGTTGATGAGCTTGCTGTACTGGGCGAAATCCATCTTGCCTTTAGCGCGGCCGCCCATGTTCAGACCGGTGGGGCATAGCTGGCATTTCGTGTTGCAGATATTCGTGGATTCAATTTTCATCCGATAAGGACGGCCCCAGACGCGCTCGGTCTTCATCTTGAACTGAATATTGATCATCGCCATGTTGAGGAGCTTGATGGTGGTCAGATATCGGCGATTACGCCAGACATAGTGCACACCACGCGCTACGAAATCGACACCGTCCATAACCTTGGCGATGAGGCGAGGGCGAGCCCATTTGCTCTTAAGCCAACCGGTAAAGCGGACGGTGCGAGCAAGCTGACGATCGAGTTGAAGACTGATGGCACTCATGGATTTACTTTCCTTCTCCAAGGGGCAAACTGAAAGACTGCGTAGTTGCGGAAGCGTTCAGACTGGGGGTCCAGCGGAGAATCGAAGGGCGTTTGGCGCGATTGCGTTTGGGGCGATTGCGTTTCGTATCATTGTCAGGTGATGCGGGCGAAGGAGGCGCATCTTCATCTGCGAGCTTCAGTGACACGATTCGCGATTCCAGATCGTGCCGAATCGTGCGCGGCATCGCCCCGGCAATGGCGATGATCAGCCAAGGGGTTTCAAAGACTTCGAGTGAGAGAAACGCGCCGCCGAACATAAAGAGAATCAAGCTGGCCTGACAGGCGAGAATGATCTTGTCCATCTGATAAAGCTGGGCGTCGCTTGCGGGGTCGGACAGTGCCGGTGCCTCTTCGATGTGGCGCTGCACGTTTGATCTGCTGCGCATCATCAGGAAGAGAGCGGTCATCAGCATGGTGACATAGATCATCGCCGCAGGAATGCCCGAATCTGCCGCGATTTGCAGGTACTGACTGTGAATGGTGCGGCCAACGTGATCAGCGCCGTAGTTGTGCGTGTAGGTGTTCGAGTTGCGAATGCCTACACCCGTGAGCGGATGCTCCTTGACGATTTCCAGCGCAGCACCCCAGCTACTCATGCGCGATTGTGCTGAGTAATCACGGCTGAACTGCGCGGTGGACATGAAGCGATCGCGAATCTCAGGGCCGGCCAGCAATGTCACCGCAATGACGAGCATTAACGCGATGGCGGCGGCCTGATAGCGAGGCCGATGATGCCAGAGCACCCAGAGCAGCGCGACGAGCGAGGCGAGCATGGCGCCGCGCGAGTAGGTCATCAGCACCGCGTGCAGAATGATGAGGCCAAGCCCTGCGCTGATGGCCCGCATCCAGAGGCGCGAGGCGCTGACCGCAAAGGCATAGGCAAAGGGCAGCCCCATGGCGAGCATGAGACCAGCACCGTTGTTATCGAGATCGCCAAAGCCGTGATGGAAAATGTCGATCCGACCATCGAAGAGATAGTTGTAATTCACTTCCCATGCGATGTAACCGAGGCAGACGACGATCATCGCGCTGAGCACACGAATGTGCCAGAAGTGATGGATGACAAAGTAAGTGATGAAAGCGAGCAGCAGCACCTTGGCATATTCAAAAAGCCAGTACTGCGACATGGTGGGATTATGCGCGGTGATGGTGCTTAGCGTCAGCGCGAGGCCGAAGCAGATGAGGAGTACCGGAATAACGCCCAGCCGCGCTTTGTGCCAGATATCGCTGAGGTTCAGGAGCACGCCGACGATCACCGCGCCTGCTGCCATGCGCGACCAAGGCCAAGGCTCGGGCATCGCCCAGTCCCAGAGATCCTGCGGGCGAAGCACGCTCAAGGTGTAGTACAGCATCAAGCCCCAGAAGGGATTGAAGAGCGATCCGGTGGAGCCAACCAGGACCATCAGGATGAGCAGGATGAACTGCTTCATGGGTTGATTTCGCCTTGCGTCGCAGTAACGAACTGCGATCAGCGGTAAGGACGGCGCAGCCGTCACCATCGTTAAGGTCGGCAGGATCAGCAGGGGGGTTAAGGGAGGAAGAGAAAGGAGAATTGCCTAGAGTGCGGTTATTGGGACGAATTCAATAGAAAACGTGTGGCACTGGCCGCTGCTCTGAGCGGTTTGCCAGTGCCACTCAGATGAACATCATTAAATCTACTACCCATCACTCAGCCTCAGCGAACCATTTCAGAACGCGGGCCGAGCGTGACTTTGGCGGACTGATTTTTCACTTCGCCGGTGTCCGGATCGGCGCGTGAGAATTCGACTGTAATCTCCTGGCCGACTTTCTTTTTGCGAATGACAGCCACCAGATCATCGAACCCGCCGATGGGGCTTTTGTCGATCTGCGTGATGACATCGTTTTGCTGCAGCCCCGCCTTGGCGGCAGGGGAGTTGGGATGCACTGTCAGGATGCGCATGCCATCGGAGTCTTCGTTGGATGCAGCACCGACACCGATGAACGCACTGCCGAACTGCGTGATGCGAACGTCTTCGGGCAGTGAAGAGCGAAGCTTCTTGATGCCTTCATCTGTCACATCCGCATCGGGCTCCACCTGAACTTGACGCAAAGCAGGCACATGGCGGATATAGCGGAGGCCGCTATCTTTGCCTTCCCATTTGGCGTCGAGTTGAAGTTGTGTGCCTGAAGCATCGATGTGACCACCCAGCGATTGAAGCATGGCAATGGCGCGGCCCTGTCGCGATTCGGGCAGCGCCAGCAGTATGGCGGCAGCGCGGGTTGCAGCCGATGGATTCGATGATGACTTGAGCTTCGCCAGTGAATCTTCTGCAAGATTGCGATTGTCAAAATCACCAGCGACGGCAATCTCGCTCAGCGCGTGCACCGCACGCCAGGTCACTTCTGCATTCGATTGCTGCGCTGCTTGCGTCAAAGCATCCACCGCAGGCGTTCCCGTCAGAATCAAATGCCGCGTGGCGGATTCACGAATATCAAACTGATCGCTGTCCAGTTCCTTGATCCACTGTCCAACGAGTGGATCTTTGGAAAGTGCATCGGCAGCGATGGCATGAGACTGGCCGATCACCAAGGTCAGCGCGAAGAGGGGCAACATCATGCGACGTGTAATGGCCATGACAGAGGCACACTTTCAAAGCAACTGTGCGGAATCGACACAGCTTACTTCGGTCATTGTAGGCCTGTTCGTCCACTGATGAACGTGATGCTCAGAGCAATCGCATATAGCTTTGAGAGGGCGAAGCTCCCATTCAAGTACATGCGATTGCCCTGACAATGCAACGACAATATTCGATCCGAGTGCTGATGTCATGCTATAATGATCCGTTCAGTTTCCTATCTGTTTCCGCAGGGGGTTCATCATGTTTCAAGCATTTGGCGAATCATCGGTTCGTGCTCTTTCGCAATGGCCCATCGCTGTGGCTGCATCGATGCGGGTGCTTCGTTTTTCTTCGCTCCCGTGTCCGCGGGACATGAAACGGACACGTTTTTCTGTCCGGGCGGACATCCGAAACAGCGTTTTCAGCTCGAAAATAAGGGGAGGACGTCCGGCGGACATGAGGAGGACATCAGTTAAATTTCGCCGCGTTAATGGATTGCGCATGAAAATCCATGGGAGGGGGTGGGTGCGGACATGTCCGCCCAGCACCAGGCGAGCCATCGCACATCTAATTGAAGGGGTGTCACACGCCTGCCGTGTCTGCGAGCTTCAGACATGGCTGATCGATGACGGGCTTCTCGCCGATGCTCACCAGCACAGCGGTCAGATCATCGACCTGATTCAGCGAGCCACTTTGCTCATCGAGTTTGCGCGCCAGTCGGCCAAAGGCTTCATCGAGTGTGCCGTTGGCCAGGGCTTTGAATTCTTCCGTGTAGGCATCATTGGCCATGCGACTTTTCTTGCCGGTCTTGCTGAGCACATCGGGGAACGCGACTTCAAAACCATCGGAATACAGCAGCAGCCGATCGCCTTCTTTGAGCTGAATATTTGCTGTTTCAAAAGTCTCATCAGGGAATACGCCCAGCAAGCCGCCTTCAGGTTCGAGCCATTCGTGTGTGCCATCAGCGCGAAGGATCAGCGGGTAAGGATGGCCAGCTCGCGCGAAGGAAAGCATGCGCGTTTCGCAGTCGATGATGCCATAGCAAGCGGTGGCGAAGCGAACGTGTCCTTGCTGCTGGCGCACCATGTCGCGGTTGAGATGGGCCAGCGCTTCAGCAGGGGGGATGATGCGAATTTCCTTGCCCGCATCATCCATGCGCTTGCCGGTGCGCAGCGATCGTTTGATATAAACCGTCATCAGCGCAGCGGGCACACCGTGGCCTACAGCATCAGCGATGAAGAATCCGATGTGGCGTTCATCCAACTGAATGACATCGTAGATATCGCCGCTGACATAACTGGCCGGGCGAAAGAGCACGCGAAAATCAATGCCTGCAACAGGCTTGACCTGACCGGGAAGGAACTCGCGCTGAAGCTGGGCTGCCAGGCGAAGTTCTTCATCGATCTTGTCGAACTGCGTGGCGAGGCCGCCGTTGTGAGCGTTGAGAATCTCGATTTCCATCAGCAGGGCGCGAATGATTTCGCTCTGCGTGTGGATCGTGCGCAGCATGGCGCAAATCGCCAGTGGTGGTGCATCAAGCGGCGCGACTGCAATGTTGTCCTGATAAGTCGAACCGATGGGCAGCGACTCGAAAGGGCGACTGATGATGGCGGCGCGGTGACGATCCTGAAGCCTGGCGATCACTTCATGAAGCTGCGCAGATTCACTGCCATCGGTGATGATCCAAGCAGTGCGACAGCGATCGAGAATAGTGTCATCTTGAGCCGCTTGTGTGAGTGTTATGCGCGTGACCGATGGGCGATCTTTTGCAGGCCACTGCGCAAGCACGGCTTCAATCGGCTCACCCGAAAGACAGTCCATCGAAGAGCCAATAAGGATCAGGCTGTTGCCGGCCATGCTCGCCTTCCAGAACGAATGATTCCAAATAACCCACCGGTCCAAAGGTCGAAAGAGAGAAAGGTTGAAAGGGCAGTTCGCCTCCTTCGCCCATCTCCTGCAAGTAGACCTGTTGATGGTATCGGATCACTTGGCGCGGGCCTTGAGGTCTGGGGAAGGCAGGTCGAGTGTGTCGCCCAGTTTCAGGCCGAGTTTGGCGAGTGTGCCGGCTTTGAATTCGAGTGCGAACAGAATCTCATCGTTGCTCGGGTACCGCCGAAGGTCGCGTTCAGGTGTGTCATATGGCTCGACCTTCATCTCATACATTGCGGTGATGGTGCCATCTTCCTTCGCAAAAATAATATCAATGGGCACCAGGCAGCGGCGCATGACAAAGCCAGCTTCCTGCTCTTGCGAAAAAACGAAAAGCATCCCGCCTTGTTCATCGATGTGGGTTCGATCCGAGAGGCCTCGCTCGCGCTGAGCGCTGGTCAGCGCGAGTTCCATGTTGAAGCGCATCTGATTGATGGCGATCAGTTGCGTGGCGGGGGCAATAGCCTGTGAAGAATCCTTGGTCTGATTCTGCGTCGCACGCGTGTGATCGTTGCACGAAACAAGCAGGGGGGTGAGGAGGGCGATGAGTGAAATGAATAGGGCGCGAGCGCGTTGGCCCATGTGAAGGACAATGTAACCACGGGCGGATCGATTCATTTTCGTCATCTTCATCTTTGTCATGATTCACTTTACCGACTCAAAAGCCACTTGTGATCATCGTTTTTGAAAATCACCTGTTCATGCGGCAGTGTATGAATGTTCAATCCTTTGGCGAACTCACTCGCGCTCATCGGCACATCATTTTCAGTGATGCCGCAGGTACGGGCAATCCATCCAATGATACGTTCCGCAGCAACACCTTGATCGCGATACCACGACAGCCGGGTGTCGCCATGCCGCTTGGCCAGGCGTCTTCCATCTTCACCGACGACCAAAGGCAGATGCCAGTAAGTGGGAAGGGGGGTGAGGTCGAGATATCGGTAAAGCCAGAGTTGCCGGGCAGCGGAGGGGATGAGATCATCGCCGCGCACGATGTCCGTGACGCCTTGCCTTGCATCATCGATAACAACAGCAAGCTGATACGCGGGGAGATTCGCTTTGGTGGCGATGACGAAATCACCCACCTGCTGCTGCACGTTGATCGACTGCAAACCCGCGACGAAGTCGATAAATGAAATGGACTCATCGGGAACAAAAAGTCTCAGCGCCTGTGTCCCAGATTCTGAATCCGATGAGCGGGGCAGCAGCATCTTCTCAAGCATCGGCTGCACATCGTCCGCGTTTTCATATCGAAACATATCTCCCAACTTCGATCGGCAAGTGCCGGGGTAGCGCGGCTCATGATCGCCTTGATTGGGCGCTGACTGTGCCAAGGCAATTTCAGAGCGCGAGCAAGAGCAAGGATAGACACGGCCTGCTGAGTGAAGCTGCTCGATGGCCGCAACATAAGGGGACAGGTCATTCATCTGATAGAAGGGGCCTTCATCCCAGTCGATCCCCAGCCAGCGAAGATCATCAATTGCTTGTTGCTGCGCCTGTGGCCGCACGCGAGGCGTATCCAGATCTTCAATTCGCAGAACGATCTTCCATCTGCTTTGACGAGCCAGTGCCCAGTTGATGAGAAACGTTCGCGCGTTGCCCAGATGGAGAGCGCCGGTGGGGGAAGGGGCCAAGCGTGTGACGCGATCGAGCATGGGTACATCATAGGGAACGTGCAATGCGGTTGATCACTGCGCTGATGTCGCTACGCCGCAAGCGGCGACGGCAGTCATTCGCTCCGTCGAACAACGTGCGATATCGTAAGCCACATGATCGACGATGATGTCCATCCGCTTCGACTGGCTGTGCTGATTTCCGGCGGGGGGCGCACGCTTGAGAATATCGCCAGCGCTATCGCCAGTGGCGATCTGCATGCGACTGTGACCACAGTCATCAGCTCGCGACCTGGCGTCTTGGGTCTCACGCGGGCTGCGAATCTGGGCATCGTGGCAAGCGTGGTTGAGCGAAAGCAGTTCAACTCCCCTGCCGAGTTCTCGGACGTTATCTGGCAGCAAATCAGGCAAGCGGGGGCTGATCTTGTCTGCCTGTGCGGCTTCTTGTCGCTCATCACTATTCCGCCTGATTTCGCGGGCAAAGTAATCAATGTCCATCCTGCGCTGCTGCCCAGTTTCGGCGGCAAAGGGATGTATGGACATCATGTTCACGAAGCGGTGATCGCACAGGGCTGCAAGCTCTCGGGATGCACTGTTCACTTCGCGGATGAGAGCTACGACACCGGCCCGATTCTGGTGCAACGATCATGTGACGTCTTAGAAAATGACACGCCTGATGCACTGGCTGCTCGTGTGTTTGAAGAGGAATGCATCGCGTATCCGCAGGCGCTGAAACTGCTGGCGCAAGGCCGTGTGATCATCAAGGGAAATCGAACCCGCATCGCGCCGATGCTCGATGACATGCTCGAACGCGCACGCCAGTTCAGCGAGATCGCTCATGAAGGTCAGTTTCGCGTAGGCGGGCTGCCGTACGCCACGCACCCGGCAAGTGTCGTCGAGATTCTCAAAGCGCATGGTCAGAGCGACCCGGATGTTCTCATGGCTGGTTACCTGCACGACACGATGGAAGATTCAGGTGTCACGCAGAATCAACTGGCACGGGCGTTCAACCCGACTGTCGCGAGAATTGTTGCTGAACTGACCATACCCAAGGAACACGAAGAACCATCGGAAAAGAAGAACGCCTGGCTACTGTCACACGCTCCAAAGCTCAGCGAGCAGGCGAAATGGATCAAGCTGGCTGACCGAGCTCACAACGTCAGCCAGTTGTCTGCGAAGAGTCCCGAGCGGCAGCAGCGCTACGTCAAAGCCACCAAGTTGCTGGTTGAAGCGCTCAATCCGTGGCCTTGTGAGTCACTGGGGCTGCAGATCATCTCTGAACTGTCCAAACACAAAAACGCCTGAAATCCGAGGTGTTTTTCAACATCCTGCACGCCCTATTCATAGTCCGATAATGTACCTTATGTATAACAGGCAAGGAGGGCGGAGCAGGGAAGGTAAGCCACGGCTCATCACGCCATTCTTCTGTGTATTCGGGGGTCTTCTACGCCTTTTGCGACTCTATGCGGAGGTTCGGTGTTGTCTATTGCATCGTTCGCCAAGGCGAACGGCTAACTGCGCCCGAAACGATTGTGCCGAATGTTGGCACGCGCACTTTGCGAATCGTATGGTTGATGTTGTCAAGGTCTTAATGTTTCGCTTCGATGGACCGATACGCGATTACGAGGATCACTGATCTTCCGCTTTGGCGGTCGATTCTGAATCCTGCATGGGGAGAAAAGTTATGAGCCATCGCCAATTCAATGTTCATCGTGTCGGCTTCACGCTCGTTGAGATTCTGATCGTCGTGGTGATCCTGGGCATTCTCGCGGCCATCGTCGTGCCGCAGTTCACCAGTGCTGCCGCGGAAAGTCGCGACAGTTCGCTGCGCATGAGCCTCAACCGTGTACGTCAGCAACTGGAAATCTACAAAGAACACCATGACGGTGAATATCCTTTCCTGGCTGACATTTCGGAGCAGCTCACAGGAACCACGGATGTGGCTGGCAACGTGTTGCCTTTGGGCACGCCTGGCGGCTTTGGGCCTTACATTCGCGAACTGCCGGTGAACCCTAATACGGGTGGACGCGACGTTGACAATGCAGCCGTGGGCGGCAGCGATTGGTTCTACGATGAAAACACCGGCTCATTTCACGCCAACGATTCCATTCTGACACGCGCCTATTGAATCAACTGCCACTGCACCATGGGCACAGAACAATCATTGGCTCATGTCGTATGATCTTGCGGCATGAATCGAAATGAACTTCAACTGCTGGCTGAACTGAGCGATCCTGATGAAGGAACCGTCGCGGCTGTCGCATCGCTGACGGGCAACATCATGCTGCTGGGAGCCGGCGGCAAGATGGGTTATGGCGTGGCGCTGATGGCGCTGCGTGCTGCACAGATGGCGGGCACCAATCAGCGCATCATCGCAGTCTCACGTTTCACTGATTCAGATCTCGCGGATCAACTCAAGCTCGAAGGCATTGAGACCATCGCCTGCGATCTACTAGATCCCCGTGCAGTCCAGCAGCTTCCTGATGCTGCCAATGTTATTGCGATGGCGGGTCACAAGTTTGGGATCACCAGGAATCCAGGTCTGTCGTGGCAGAGCAACGTCTGTATTCCATTCAATATTGTTAAGCGATTCTGCGACAGTCAGATCGTTGTACTTTCCAGCGGTAATGTCTATCCGTATGTCGATGTGGATGGCGGCGGTGCAGTGGAAGCAACGCCGCTTGATCCTGTCAGCGAATATGGCTGGACGGTGGTCGGCCGGGAAAGAATTTACGATCAGTGTTCACGCACTTATGGCACGCCGATGTCGATCCTTCGGCTGAGCTACGCCAACGAACCTCGCTACGGGGTGCTCGTGGATATTGCGATGAAGGTGCGCCGGGGTGAGCCGATTGATCTGACGATGGGGCATGTGAATGTTGCCTGGGCGACGGATGTGAATCGCGTCACGATGAAAGCATTCACGATGACTGATGCACCGCCGGCGATCCTGAATGTGGCAGGCTCGCAGACGTTACATGTCCGCGAACTGGCGGAACTGTTTGGCGAAGCGTTCGGGCTGACGCCGAATCTGGTCGGAGAGGAATCGGCAACTGCCCTGCTCAGTAATTCGAGTTCATGCTGGCAACGTTTTGGTGAACCCGAAGCCACGGTTGACTATATGATTCGGCGCGTTGCTGAGTGGATCATGCAGGGGAATGTCATGTGGGATCTTCCCACGCGGTATGAGGTACGGTCAGGGGAATATTGATGAGACCAGCATTGGAACACCGAAACTGTAGCTGTAAGCGATGCCCATCAGATTGCCCGGGTTCACTAATCCTCATGACCACCCGCGAATGAACCTGTATTCGCTGAAATGAATCATCAGACTGGCTCAACATGGAATCTGGATGTAATCATTCACTACTGACCATTAGCTGAATCCGTGTCTTACACTTTGTTCGCAAGGGGAGTTGTTTGTCTCGCATCATCTGTTGCAAAGTTTGTCCTCGCTGTGGATCGGGCTCGTTCCGAAAGGTTCGGGCCGACGCGGTCATTGCGATACGAAGAGTTCGAGAATGCCGGCGATGCAGCCAGCAGTTTCGCACTCCGATGCCTCTGTGGTTTTGTCTGCTCCTCATCCTTCTGGGTGTCGGCCTTATGGCGTGGCTGGGGATGAGGGTGCTCGAGATCGGCGTTCACTCAGATTTACTTCGCCCAATTGAGCCTGTGATCCTCGCAGGCATCGGCGCACTTCTGACAGTATTCGCTTTGTTCAAGCTGGTTTTCGGGCGAGGTATAAAGCCGCCGGAACGCCATCACTGGCGAGATCGCAAAGAACCGGTTGGCCCTGCTGTTCCCAAAGGAATGCATTTCGCATCGATCGCATCCAAGCCCGCTGCGCCACCATTGCCGGAATCTTCTGCA
>Ga0105055_10009936_pt1 | contig 12028 bp, 10 predicted proteins | sample BON03_FD_78090 | JGI IMG/M metagenome (GOLD analysis project Ga0105055, IMG submission 78090) | Freshwater microbial communities from Lake Bonney liftoff mats and glacier meltwater in Antarctica - BON-03 | ecosystem: Environmental > Aquatic > Freshwater > Ice > Glacier meltwater | place: Lake...
GGGACAGCTTGTCCCCGCCCAGCGAGGCCCGGGCGTCGGCGAGGTCAGCGACGGCCTTTTCGGCGGCCCCGAGGATGGCCCGTTCGCCGGCCAGTTCGGTCTCTTCGTCGGCACGCGGGTCCAGATCGTCCAGATCGGCGAGCGCCAGGGTCAATTCCTCGGCCCGTGAGGCGGCGTCGGCGGCGGCGGCCTTGAGATCGGCGACCGTCCGCTCGGCGGCCTTCAGCCGTTCGGCGGCGGCGGCGACACCATCCAGCTGGGGCTGCAGCCCGCCATAGTTGTCCAGCAGGGCGCGGTGGGTCTTCCAGTCCAGCAGGCCGACCGTCTCATGCTGGCCGTGGACCTCGACCAGGGCCTGACCAATCTCGCGCAGGGCCGTCACCCCGGCGGGCTGGTCGTTGACGAAGGCGCGGCTGCGACCGTCGGCGGCCAGGGTCCGGCGCAGGATCAACTCCTCGCCCGGGGCGACGTCGAAGCCGCGTTCGCTGATCAGGGCGATCAGGACCGGATCATCAGGCGCCGTAAAGACGGCGGTGGCCGAGGCCTGTTTGGCTCCGGCGCGCACCAGTCCCGCGTCGGCGCGCGCGCCGAGCGCCAGCCCCAGGGCGTCGAGGATGATCGACTTGCCGGCCCCGGTCTCGCCGGTCAGCACGGTCAGGCCGCCTGCGACGTCAAGGTCGAGGACATCGACCAGCACGATGTCGCGGATGGACAGGGCGGTCAGCATGGGCTCACCCAGGAGCCGTCGCCCTCGGGCCTGGCCCGAGGGCCCATCCATACGGGCGCGCGAATATTGAGTTTGGACAAAGCGAATCGTTTCACCGGCGACGCCGGAGAATGCTGACCAATGGGTCCTCGGGACAAGCCCGGGGACGACGGGTCGTTGAGTATCAGCCCGGAATGATCCGGCGCAGCCAGCTTTCACGCTGGCCAGACGGCGCTACGTCCGGCCGGCGGCCGTCTTCGGACAGCAGGGCGTAGGCCTCGGCATACCAGGGGCTGCCCGGATAGTTGAAGCCCAGCACGGCCCCGTTGCGGGTCGCTTCTTCTTTCAGGCCAAGCACCAGATTGACCTCAACCAGACGGAACAGAGCCTCCGGCGTGTGCGAAGTGCGCTGGTAGGCCTCGTTGTCGATCACGGACTTGTAGCGGTTGATCGCCGCCAACGGCTGACCTGCGCGCTGATAGTAGCGGCCGATGGCCATCTCCTTGCCGGCCAGCTGATCATTGACCATGTCGATCTTGATCGTGGCGTCGGTGGCGTAGGAGGTGCCGGGGTAACGGCGCTGCACATCCTTGAGCCCGTCCAGCGCCGCCTGGGCATAGCCCTGGTCGCGGCCCACGTCGGTGATCTGTTCGAAATTGCACAGCGCCTTCATGTAGAAGGCGTAGGGCGCGCTGGGATTACCCGGGAACAACTGGATGAACCGGTCCGAGGCGGCGATCGCCTCGGGATAATTATTGTTCTGATAGTAGGCGTAGATCTGCATCAGGATCGAACGTCGCGACCATTCCGAATACGGATGCTGGCGCTCGACCTCCTGAAAATAATCGATGGCGTCGGCCCAACGTTCGCGCTGCAGGCGCTGGTAACCGGTGTTGTAGAGGGCCTCGACCGGGCGCTCCTCATAAGCCAGCCGCGGGCGGTCTGGGCGGCCCGCACAGGCCGAGATGGTCAGGGCCATAACAGCCACGGTGGCCAGGATCAGGCCGGCGCGGAAATTGGAAGCAGACAAGGACGACCTCAACTTGAAATGCCGGCGGGCGCAGACCCGTCGGAGACCCCGAAAAACGAGACGCAATCTCTACACCAGCGAACCTGCCCACGCCAATCCGCGAAGATGAGCGCCAAAAAGGCTCGCCGCGCCTTGTCGCCGGGCCATCCACTGGTATGAAGCGCGCCAGCGCCATGGCAGCATTCTCAGCCGGGCGATGACGGCGAAAGGATGACCGGACATGAAGCTGCTCTCTGGCAACTCCAACCGGACCCTGTCCCAGGCCATTGCGGCCCACCTCGATATGCCGCTGACAAAGACCCAGGTGAAAAGGTTCGCCGACAATGAAGTCTTCGCCATGATCGAGGAAAACGTCCGCGGCGAGGACGTCTTCATCGTTCAGTCGACCAGCTATCCTGCGAATGACAATCTGATGGAACTGCTGATCATGACCGACGCCCTGGTGCGGGCGTCGGCGCGGCGGATCACGGCGGTCATGCCCTATTTTGGCTATGCCCGGCAGGACCGGAAGACCGGCGGTCGGACACCGATCTCGGCCAAGCTGGTGGCCAATATGATCACCCGGGCCGGAGCGCACCGCGTGTTGACGATGGATCTCCACGCCGGCCAGATCCAGGGCTTTTTCGACATTCCGACCGACAACCTGCTGGCCACGCCGGTGCTGGCCCAGGACATCAAGGACCATTACCGACGCGGGGATGACCTGATGATCGTCTCTCCCGACGTCGGCGGGGTAGTGCGGGCGCGGTCGCTGGCCAAACGGCTCGACGCCGATCTGGCCATTGTCGACAAGCGGCGGTCCAAGGCCGGCGAGAGCGAGGTCATGAACATCATCGGCGATGTCGAGGGGCGGCGATGCATCATGTTCGACGATATCGTCGATTCCGGCGGCACCCTGGTCAATGCGGCCCAAGCCCTGATGGACAACGGTGCCGTAGAGGTCTCAGCCTATATCAGCCACGGAGTGCTATCGGGTCCGGCCGTCCAGCGGATCACCGACGGACCGCTGAAGGAGCTGGTAATCACCGACTCCATCGAGCAACCCCACGAAGTTTTGAACTGCGGAAAAATCCGCACGGTTTCCGTGGCTCCCTTGATCGGAGAGGCTATCCGCCGGATCGCCAACGAGGAATCCGTTTCCAAACTGTTCGATTAACGGTCGGAAAACGGTTCTCCACACGATATAAGCCTTTCGTACTTTCGGTGCCTCCTTGCGCCGTGCGCCCTTGTGAGGATTTCGCATGCTTCAGGCTCTTTCGCGTCGTGGCCTTTCTCTGGCTGCCGCAGCCGCCGCCGTCGCTCTGGCCAGTTGCGCGACTCCCGAGCCCGAGCCCGCTCCCGCGCCACCAGCACCCGTCGCTCCGCTCCCCGCGGTCAGCCTGAACGAGGGCGTGGCCCAGGCCGCCGCCATCTATGTCGCCTTCATGCGTGAGGCTGGCACCATCCAGGCCGGTGGCTTCAACAGTGCAGAAGCCATCCAGGCCGCCATCCGCCGCGGGGCCTCCTATGAGCCGGCCCAGCTTTCACGTGGCATGATCGCCTATGGTTCGATCCTGGCGCTTCAGTCTCCTGAGTTCGTCCAGGGGGTTCGCAGCCGTGCCCAGGACCCGGCGATGCGTCAGGCGATGGTCGCCCGTATCGTTGCGGATCCGGCCTATGCCGCCACCCTGCCCGGTGCAGACGCTGCGGCGGGTTTGATCATCGACACCATCGGCCGTGATTCGGCGGCCATGCTGGTCATCGCCGACGCTGTCGAGGGCGATGCCTACACCATTCAGGAGCGTAACGACCCGCGCCGCCGTTGGGCCGTTGTCCCCATCACCGACCGCGTCGCGCGGCTGGAGGGTGCCAAGGCCCTTTCGGCATTACAGATGCTGCCGTCGGCAGAGGAATCAGCTCGTCTGTTCGCTGCCGCCAATTTGGGCTCGGGCCTGTCGCTGAACGCGGCGCGCTCGGGCGCGCCCTATACGCCGGCGGTGGCCCGGTCGCTGGCCCTTGCCGCCCTGGCCGCCCTCGGTGCCGGTGGCGAGGACGCCCGGGCCAATACCGAGGCCCTGACGGTCGAACAGAACAGCGAATTCTGCCTCAACATGTCCAAGCTGATGCTGTTCCAGTGTCTGGCCGCCTCGCGACCGAGCTATGAGGACATGTTCTGCGTCGGTCGCCACGTGGCGCGCGACCTGGCCACCTGCACGGCCCAGAACATCACCCCTGCACCTATCGAGGCGGCGGTCCTGACCGGCAGTGCGTCTGATTCCACGTCAGTGCAGGTCCCGGTGGCCGAGGCTGCGGCGGCGGCCTCCCTCTCTGCGACATCAGCTCTGAACAGCAGGCGCTGACCCTGGTTTTCCTGCAAGTGTCACGATGACGCTTGCAGCGGTTGCGTCCATGCCGGTTGGCGTGTAATGACCCGCGCTCTTGAATTCAGGGTCCCTAGACCCCGCCGCGAGGGCTGACTGGTCAGCGCGGCGTTTGTGTTGTTGAGGCGAGGCGATGGCCGAGATCATTCTGAACGTGGACGTCCGTGATGGCGTCGGCACCGGTGGCGCTCGCGCTGCGCGTCGCGCGGGCATGGTCCCGGGCGTGCTTTACGGCGGCGGCAAGGCCCCCGTGGCCATCTCGGTGAACGAGCGCGACTTCCGCAAGTCGCTCTACACAGGCAAGCTGCTGGGCCACCTGGTGACCCTGAAATACGGCACGGAAAGCCAGCCGGTTATCGCGCGCGCCGTTCAATTCGACCCGGTCAGCGACCGTCCGCTGCATTTCGACCTCATGCGGGTCGACGAGACGCAGACGATCAAGATCGAAGTGGCGGTCCGCTTCATCAATCAGGACAAGTGCGAGGCCTTCCGTCAGGGCGGTTCGCTGGAAATCGTGCGCCACTCGGTTGAGGTAAAGGTGCGTGCGGATCACATTCCGGAAGACCTGATCGTCGATCTCGCCGACCACAAGATGGGCGATACCATCCGTTGGTCCGAGCTGAAGGGCACCAAGAACGTCGAGCCGACCATCACCGACCGTGACTTCGTGATCGCCTCGATCAAGACGTCTTCGGCCGCCATCTCGGCCGCCGCCGACGAGGCTCACGACGCCGAAGCCGAGGCCGAAGCCGCCGAGGTCGAAGCCACCGAACAGGGCGATGCCGCTGCGGAAGAGACCACAGAGGGCTGATCGCCTGTCGACAATCTGCTACTGGAACGGCCCCATCCGGCGACGGACGGGGCCGTTTCCTTATCCGGACCTCGCCCCATGATCATCATCGCCGGCCTGGGCAATCCGGGCGCCAAATATCAGGGCAACCGCCACAACATCGGCTTCATGGCCGCTGACGAGATCGCACGGCGCTGGTCGTTCGGTCCCGAGCGGGCCAAATTCCAGTCGGTGATCCGCGAGGGCGAGGTGGCGACCGCCGATGGCCCCGTACGAATCCTGCTGATGAAGCCGCAGACATATATGAACGAGAGCGGTCGGGCCGTGTCCGAGGCCGCGCGCTTCTACAAGATCCCGCCCGGTGCCGTCATCGTCTTCCACGACGAGATCGACCTGGCCCCCGGCCGGTTCCGCATGAAGACCGGCGGTGGGGCTGCGGGCCAGAACGGGGTCCGCAGCCTGATCAGCCAGCTCGGCGCAGACTTTCGCCGCGCCCGCATGGGTGTTGGCCACCCCGGCGCGCCGGAGTTGGTCCACGGTCATGTGCTGAGCGATTTCCACAAGGCCGACCGGACATGGCTGGAGCCGATGCTGGACGCCGTCGCCGGTGCCCTGCCCTTCGCCCTCGCCGGAGATGACGACCGTTACCAGGCCGAGGTCATGCGCCTGGCCCCTGCCCCGAAATTCAGCCCGCGCCAGGCGGCCCAGAACGCCGCCCAGAACCCCACCCGGGATGCCAACCGGGGCGAATAGCCGCTCTTTCCCTGCCGCCTCCCCGCCATTATGGCCGCGCATGACGCTGACATCTGCCTGAAAGACCTGACCCCATGACCCGCACCCCGATCCTCGCCGCCGCCTTCCTCGCACTCGCCGCGTGCAGCCCCGGCGGCTCCAGCTCCGTTGAGAGCGCGACGGTGCAGGTTTCGGGCGCGATCTGCCGCCCGACCCCGGTCGGACGCCAGATGACCGGCTGCTACCTGACCCTGGCCAGTGGAGCCGCTGATCGACTGGTCTCGGCCAGCAGCACTGACGCTACCATGGTGCAGATCCACGAAAGCCGCATCGAAAGCGGCATGATGATGATGCGCGAGCTGAGAGAGGGCTTGGCCCTGCCGGCCGGTGAAGCCGTGGTCCTTGCGCCGGGCGGCAATCACCTGATGCTGCTGGGGGTCAAGGAGCCCCTCGTCGCCGGCGACACCGTGGCCCTGACCCTGACCTTCGAGTCTTCGCCGCCGCTGGAAGTGACCGCAGCCGTCGGCCAACCCGCCACATCCGGATACGAGCACGCGGCCGATTCCGCCGCTCACTGACGCCCGAGACTGACAAACAGGTCGCGACCGGCTAAAGGCTCGCGCTCACGAGGAATCTCCCCAAGACCATGGCCCTGAAAGTCGCAATCGTCGGCCTGCCCAATGTCGGCAAGTCCACCCTGTTCAACGCCCTGACCAAGACGGCGGCGGCCCAGGCCGCCAACTATCCGTTCTGCACCATCGAGCCGAACACCGGCGACGTGGCGGTGCCCGAGCCGCGCCTCGACGTGCTGGCTGCGATCGCCGGCTCGAAGGAAATCATCCCCTCGCGGATCACCTTCGTCGATATCGCCGGTCTGGTGCGCGGCGCGTCCAAGGGCGAGGGGCTGGGCAACCAGTTTCTGGCCAATATCCGCGATTGTGACGCCGTCGCCTTTGTTTCCCGCTGCTTCATCGATGACGACATCACCCATGTCGAAAACCGTATCGACCCGATCAGCGATCTGGAGATCATCGAGCCCGAACTTATGCTGGCCGACCTCGAAAGCCTCGAGAAGCGGGTCGGCAATGTCGAGAAGAAGGCCAAGGGCGGCGACAAGGAGGCCCAGACCACCCTGCGGCTGATCAACATGGCCCTGACGCCCCTGCGCGCCGGCAAGCCCGCGCGCGTGGTCGAGGTCGACAAGGAGGACCAGAAGGCCTGGCATATGCTCCAGCTGCTGACCTCCCTGCCCGCCCTCTATGTCTCGAACGTCGATGAAAACTCGGCCGACAAGGGCAATGCGCTGTCAGACCAGGTCGCCACGCGGGCCGCCCAGGACAATGCCAAGGCCGTGGTCATCTCGGCCAAGATCGATTCCGAACTGGCGGTGCTCGACGCTGAAGAACAGGCCGAGTTTCTGGAGAGCCTGGGCCTCGCCGAACCGGGCCTGAACCGGCTGATCCGCGAGGCCTATGCTCTCCTGGGCCTGCAATCCTATTTCACCGTGGGGCCCAAGGAGGCCCGCGCCTGGACCATCCACATCGGCGACACCGCGCCCCAGGCGGCCGGCGTGATCCACACCGATTTCGAAAAAGGCTTCATCCGCGCCGAGACCATCGCCTTCGATGACTTCGTCACCCTGAAGGGCGAGGCGGGCGCGAAGGAGGCGGGCAAGATGAAGGCCGAGGGCAAATCCTATGTCGTGCGCGACGGCGACGTGATGAATTTCCTGTTCAACTAAGGTTGGATCGTTTTGGGCGAAGGCTCTCTTCGATCACGAATTCGCGGTCAGGCTTGCATCATCGGCAAGAGTTTGCGACCGGTTCGTCTGTGTCGAGAACAGGGGATGACCCGGATGGCGCAGAACACCATGCCGTGGGGAACACAGATCGATCCGCTGGCGCAGGATATCGCTGCGGTACTCAAACGCATGGGCGGCTCCGCCCACCAGCGCGATGTGGTCCAGTGTGTGGCTGCCATGAAGCGGCAGCGCGGCGAAACCGTCGCCCAGGACCTGACCAGCAAGATCGTCGAGGTGTTCGGGAAATACCGTGACCTGTTCTTCCAACCGTTCGGCGAGGGCTCGATGCGCTGGGCCCTGCGACCCGGCGTCGCCTGAAACCGGGGCCAGAAGACGGGACCTGAACCGACCTACCGGTCCTTTTCCCGCTCGGTCCCGGCCTTGGCGTGCAGCGCGGCCTGAGCCGCCGCCAACCGGGCGATCGGCACGCGGTAGGGCGAGCAGCTGACGTAGTCGAGGCCGACGTCCTCGCAGAAGGCGATGGAGGACGGGTCGCCGCCGTGTTCGCCGCAGATGCCCATCTTGATACCCGGCCGCGCGGCCCCACCGCGTTCGGCGGCAATGCGGATCAGGTCGCCGACCCCGTCCCGGTCAAGGCGGACAAAGGGGTCAGTCTCGAAAATACCCTTGTCCATATAGGCCTGCAGGAAGCGGCCGGAGTCGTCGCGGCTGATGCCGAAGGTGGTCTGGGTCAGGTCGTTGGTGCCGAAGGAGAAGAATTCGGCGTGCTCGGCCAGATCGGCGGCGCGCAGGGCGGCGCGGGGCAGTTCGATCATGGTGCCGACCAGATATTCGACCCGGTCGCCGGCCTCGGCGAACACGGCCTCGGCAGTGCGGTCGGTCAGTTCGCGCAGGTATTTCATCTCCAGCCCCATGGCGACCAGCGGGTGCATGATCTCCGGAATCGGGGCCTCGGCCGCGGTTTTCTTGACCTCCAGCGCCGCCTCCAGGATGGCGCGGACCTGCATCTCGTAGATCTCGGGATAGGCGACACCCAGACGGCAGCCACGGTGGCCGAGCATGGGATTGGTCTCGTGCAATTCCTTCGCCCGCCCCTTCAGCTTGGCGGCGTCGATGCCCTGGGTCACGGCGAGGGCATCGATATCCTCGTCCGTATGCGGAATGAACTCGTGGAGCGGCGGATCGAGCAGCCGCACCGTGACCGGCAGGCCGGCCATGATGGTGAACAGCTCGACGAAGTCTGACTTCTGGAACGGCTCGATCTTGGCCAGCGCCGTGCGGCGCCCGGCCTCGTCATCGGCCAGGATCATTTCGCGCACGGCGGCGATCCGCGCCTCGTCGAAGAACATATGTTCGGTGCGGCACAGGCCGATGCCCTCGGCTCCAAAGCCCCGTGCGGTCCGGGCGTCCAGCGGGGTTTCGGCATTGGCGCGAACCCTGAGGCGACGCGCCTTGTCGGCCCAGGCCATCAGGGTCTGGAAATCACCGGTCAGCTCGGGCTCGATCATGGCGACTGCGCCTTCAAGCACCTCGCCCTTCGAGCCGTCGATGGTGATGATCTCGCCGGCCTTGAAGACGCGGCCGCGGGCCGTGAAGGTGCCCGCCTTCTCGTCGATCGACAGTTCATTGATGCCGCAGACGCAGGGGCGGCCCATGCCGCGCGCGACGACGGCGGCGTGGCTGGTCATACCGCCCCGGGCCGTGACGATGCCGCGCGCCGCGTGCATGCCGTGGATATCCTCGGGTGAGGTCTCCTCGCGCACCAGAATCACGGCGTCGCCGATCTGGCTCAGCCGCTCGGCCTCATCGGCATCGAAGACAATCTTGCCCGTGGCCGCGCCGGGCGAGGCCGGCAGGCCCGAGGCGACGACCTTGCGCGTAGCATCAGGGTCCAGGGTCGGGTGCAGCAGCTGGTCCAGCGCCGACGGCTCGACACGGGTGATGGCCTCGTCGCGGGAGATCACCCCCTCAGCGGCCAGATCGACGGCGATCTTCAGCGCCGATTTGGCAGTGCGTTTGCCGTTGCGGGTCTGCAGCATCCAGAGTCGGCCCTGTTCTACCGTGAACTCGATGTCCTGCATATCGCGATAGTGGCTCTCCAGCCGCCCCACCACGTCAACGAATTCAGCGAAGACGACCGGCATGGCCTCTTCCATCGAGGGGGCGGTCTCGCCCATCTCCTCGCGACCTTCCCGGGTCAGTGACTGCGGCGTGCGGATGCCGGCGACGACGTCCTCGCCCTGGGCGTTGAGCAGGAATTCGCCGTACAGCTTCGCCTCGCCCGTCGAGGGGTTGCGGGTAAAGGCGACGCCGGTGGCCGACGTGTCGCCCATGTTTCCGAACACCATGGACTGCACATTCACCGCCGTACCCCAGCTCTCGGGTATGTCGTGCATGCGGCGATAGAATTTGGCCCGGTCGTTCATCCAGCTGGCAAACACAGCCGAGACCGCGCCCCACAACTGATCGTGCGGGTCCTGGGGGAAGGGCTGGCCCAGCCGGTCCTCGACCACGGCCTTGTAGTCGGCGACGACCTTTTCCCAGTCATCGGCGGTCAGGTCGGTGTCGATGGTGACGCCCCTACGGTCCTTGTGGTCGTCCAGAACCTCCGCGAAATCGTCATGCGACAGGCCGAGCACGACGCTGGAATACATGGTGATGAAACGGCGATAGCTGTCGAAGGCGAAGCGGCGGTCGCCGGACAGAGCGGCCAGCCCCTCGACCGTCTGATCATTGAGGCCAAGGTTGAGGACCGTGTCCATCATCCCCGGCATCGAGGCCCGCGCGCCCGCGCGCACCGAGACCAGCAGGGGGTTGTTCGCGTCGCCGAAGGATTTGCCAACCACCGCCTCGACCGTTTTCAGCCCGGCGGCGACCTCGGCGGCCAGGGCCTCGGGGTAGGTCTGGCCGTTGGTGAAATAGTGGACGCAGGCCTCGGTGGTGATGGTGAAGCCGGGCGGCACGGGCAGGCCCAGCGACGACATCTCGGCCAGGTTCGCACCCTTGCCGCCCAGCAGGTTCTTCATCGACGCATCACCGTCGGCGGACCCGCCGCCGAAGCCGTACACCCACTGAGTCATAGACAAATTCCTGAGCCTTGGTCGTGTGCCGTCTGACTAACGTGCTGCGCCCGCGAAGGCGAGACCGGGGCCGTAACAAACCGTGAGCGGGTGTGGCGGTTCCGGTTCACGGGGGCGAGCGTCCCGCCCCGATCCGGAAAATACAAAAATGGAGACTCCGGAGACATTCGCCCCCTCGCCGTTCCCGGCGCTTGCGTCGGAACCTGTGCACCGACCGGGCGGCGCGCCCTGCTGAAACGGTCTGTATTCTTCATGACGACATTCAAGCACGCGGCTACGTCAGAACCGGACGGAGGGGTCTGGCGGCGCGCTTTCGGGGGCGGGAGTCTCCGAAAGCGGGGGCGGAAAGGGCGGTTTGGGCGGGGCGGGAGTCTTGAGCGCGCCCGCGCGGGAGGCCGGGCCCGATCGCGGGCCTCAGATCAGAGGTGCCAGAAGCGGACTTAGTCGAGATCGCAGATGGGTGGAGGTTGTATAAAAACACTCGACGTGCGACCCGTTCGACGAAACCGGCGGGTTCAAGGCCTCGATTTTGGCCCCTGTGGTCCATTCAAGGCCGTCCGTGAGCGAATTCTACGCCCAACTGAAAGTCCGTTCGGAGTTTTCACACATCCTCGGTGGTGAGTGGACAGCTCACCATCGGGAGTGTCGCAAGCGTGTTTCCCCCGCTTTGATACGCGACCTGAACGTGCGACTCTGCGGGATCATGGCCCAGCACCGACCGGATAACCTCAAGGCTTTGGCGGTCAATATCGCCTTGGCCGTCACCCTTATCGGGTCGCTGGCTTTGATCGTCTGGGGCGGGTTACCGGTGCCCGCATCGACGACCTGATAGAACAGGCAGACGAGGCTGATAGCGCAGGCGATTTTGCGGCCTTCGTAGGTTATCGAGAATCCGGCCGGGTCCTTGTTCAGCTCAACCAGGACCAACAGCCTTGGCTTTTTGCGGCGTATTTCGGCGTCGCGTTGGTCCTTGTTGCGGTCTTGTCGCGCTGGATGGCGAAGGTTCGAACCCCGACTCCGTAGCGCCCGCTTGGGGTCGACAGCGGTCCTGGACCTGCTTGCCGATAGACGATGATCAGCGTCAAGCGCCGAACACGCCCGACCTAATGACCCAACGGCACCTCGTCCTCGGCGAGCATCAGCCACGCCGACCGTCATCCTCGCGCTTGACCCGAGGATGACGGTGGAGGGACGAGACGCTGTCAGGCCGGCTCAAATCCCAGGCGCAGGCCGAACAGGCGGGTGATCTTGAGGATCGAAGCGAAGGAGGGGTTGCCGTCGCTGGACAGGGCCTTGTAGAGGCCCTCGCGCGACATCTGCGCATCGCGTGCAAGCTGGCTCATATTGCGGGTGCGGGCGACCACGCCGAGGGCGTGGGAGAAATAGCTGACGTCATCCGTGGCCTCGACCTCGGCCAGAACCGCTTTCAGATAGGCGGCGACGTCCTGATCGGTCTTCAGGTGCTCGGCGGCGTCGAACGGGGCGTAGTCAGTCATCGGGATCACCTCGAACATACTGCCCACTCTGGCTCACAGTCTGATAAGTTCACAGCCAACGTCAACCCGCCC
>Ga0105055_10009942_pt1 | contig 12023 bp, 8 predicted proteins | sample BON03_FD_78090 | JGI IMG/M metagenome (GOLD analysis project Ga0105055, IMG submission 78090) | Freshwater microbial communities from Lake Bonney liftoff mats and glacier meltwater in Antarctica - BON-03 | ecosystem: Environmental > Aquatic > Freshwater > Ice > Glacier meltwater | place: Lake...
GCCGTATTCGAAGCCCAGCACGCCGACTTCGGACAGCAGCGAGTTGTACACCTCGATGCGCGCCTGGGATGGCTGGATGTTGTTCAGCGGCGTGTATTCGTTCTGGTTGGCCTGGTCGATCAGCACGGCGTGGCGCTGGCTGAAGGTGCCGCGCTGGCAGTCCTCGCCCGACAGGCGCACGCGGTTGCCCTCCACCAGCAGCGAGCCGAACGCGAGCGCCTCGCCGGTCGCCCAGTCGATGCCCTCGCCGGTGGTCACGGCCACGCGCTTGGCCTCGAACTGGCGGGCGATTTTGGAATTGAGGTCGAAATTGGCCGGCGCGGTGCTGATCGCGGTACCGATGCGCTGCAGCACGTCCTCGCCCACCGAGGTGTCGCCCTCGGTCCATTCCGACTCGCGCTCGGGCGTGGACAGGCCGGACCAGTGGCCTTCCAGCCAGTCGGCCTTGTTGGGCTTGTAGGTCTGCGCGGCCTGGTAGGAATCCTCCAGCGTGGCGGCGAACTCGTCCCACATCCGCTTGGCGTCGTCGGGCGTGACCACCCCGTCGGCCGCCAGCTTATCGGCATACAGTGCCCGCGTGGTCTTCAGGTCCTTGATGGCGCGATACATGATCGGCTGGGTGAACGCCGGCTCGTCGGTCTCGTTGTGGCCGTGGCGGCGGTAGCAGACGATGTCCAGCACGAAGTCGCAGCCGAACTCCATGCGGAACTCGGTGGCCATGCGCGCGGCCCACACCGCCGCCTCGGGATTGTCGCCGTTCACGTGCAGGATCGGCGCCTGGATCGCCTTGGCCACATCGGTGCAGTACAGCCCGGAATAGGCGTGCGCCGGCACGGTGGTGAAGCCGATCTGGTTGTTCACCACCACATGCACGGTGCCGCCGGTGCGGTAGCCGATCAGCTGGCTCATCGCCAGGGTCTCATAAACCAGGCCCTGGCCGGCGAAGGCCGCGTCGCCGTGCATCAGGATCGCCATGACGCTGCGCCGCGAGCGCGTGTCTCCGGCCATGTCCTGGCGGGCGCGCACCTTGCCGACCACCACGGGATCGACCGCTTCGAGATGCGAGGGGTTGGGCTGCAGCGACAGGTGCATCATCTTGCCGGCGATCTCGAAGTCCACCGAGGTGCCCAGGTGGTATTTCACGTCGCCCGAGCCCTGCACGTCGTCGGGCTTGAAGGACTCGCCGCCGAACTCGCTGAACAGCTGCGTGTAGGGCTTCTTGACCACGTTCACGAGCGTGTTGAGCCGCCCGCGATGCGGCATGCCGATGGCGATCTCGCTCACGCCGCCACGGGCCGCAGTCTCGATGATGGCCTGTAGCGCCGGGATGGTGACCTCGCCGCCTTCCAGCCCGAAGCGCTTGGTGCCGACGAAGCGGCGCTGGCAGAAAGCCTCCAGCCCCTCGGCCTCGGTCAGCTGGCGCAGGATTGTCTTCTTGGCATCACGCCCGAACGCGCCGGTCCATGGCGCGCCTTCCACCCGGCGCTGGATCCAGGCCTTCTGGTCGGGGTCCTGGATATGCATGAATTCCACGCCGATCGGCCCGCAATAGGTCTGGCGCAGCACCTGCAGGATCTGGCGCGGGGTGGCGGTTTCCAGCCCCAGCACGTGGTCGATGAAAATGGGCCGGTCCATGTCGGCTTCGGTGAAGCCGTGCGTCGCCGGGTCCAGCTCGGGGTGGGGCTTGGGGATCTGCAGGCCCAACGGATCAAGCTGCGCTTCCAGGTGGCCGCGCACACGGTAGGTGCGGATCATCATCAGCGCGCGCAGGCTGTCCTTGGTGGCGCCGCGCAGTTCTGCCGCACTGGCCGGGGTGGCCGCGGCCAGGGCCGCGCGCGCGGCCATCGGCGTGGCGGCGGCCGCGGCGTCGGGCGATGCATCGCCGGCCCAGCTGCGCGGTGCCCAGGAGGCGCCCGCGGCGTCGGCCAAAATCGAGCGGGATTCGTCGTTTAGCGCCGCGAACAGGTCGGCGAAGCTGGCGTCCACCGAGCCGGGGTTGGTCACCCACCGCGCATACAACTCGGCGATGAAGGCCGCGTTGGCACCATTGAAGGCGGTTGCGAGAATGTCGACGCCGGCCATAAGAAATCCCTCGAAGCTGCACGGCACAAGGCGGACACCCGCCGAGGCCCAAACCCTCTTGTTGCATCCCCCGCGCCGAGGGGCCGCGCCCCGCGTGGCGCTGGGCGGTCCCTTTGTCGTCGCAACCCGCCGAACCCGGCGCCGCGAGGCCGTTGTCGAGCCTAGAGTGGTATGCGTTCGCTCACTTCCGCCACTCCAGGCCCTTGTTGCAGACAGCAAATCAAACGATCAGGTTCCGCCACCCGACCGCATGTCGTGCTAGCCGCGGATCGCCTTCACCATCGTGCTCCCCAGCGCCGCGGGGCTTTCGGCTACATGGATGCCCGCCTGGCGCATCGCCTCGAACTTCGCCGCCGCCGTGTCCCGCCCGCCCGATATCACCGCGCCGGCATGGCCCATTCGCCGCCCCGGGGGGGCGGTGGCGCCGGCGATGAAGCCGACGGTCGGCTTCTTCACCTTGTTGCGCGCCAGGAACTCGGCCGCGTCGATCTCACTGGCGCCGCCGATCTCGCCGATCATGATGATCATCTCGGTCTCGGCATCAGCGAGGAACATCTCCAGCACCTCGATGAAGTCCGTGCCCTTCACCGGGTCGCCGCCGATGCCGACGCAGGAACTTTGGCCCAGCCCCGCCGCCGTAGTCTGCGCCACCGCCTCGTAGGTGAGCGTGCCCGAGCGCGAGACGATGCCCACCTTGCCGCGGCGGTGGATGTGGCCGGGCATGATGCCGATCTTGCACGCATCCGGCGTGATCACGCCCGGGCAGTTCGGCCCGATCAGGCGCGACTTGCTGCCCTGAAGGGCCCGCTTCACCCGCACCATGTCCAGCACCGGAATGCCCTCGGTGATGCACACGATCAGCGGGATCTCGCTGTCGATCGCCTCCAGGATGGCGTCCGCGGCAAAGGGTGGCGGCACATAGATGGCCGTGGCATTGGCGCCCGTTGCTGCCACCGCCTGGGCCACCGTATCGAACACCGGCAGGTTCAGGTGGGTGGCGCCGCCCCTGCCCGGCGTTACCCCGCCCATCACCTTGGTGCCGTAGGCGATCGCCTGTTCGGAATGGAAGGTGCCCTGCGCCCCGGTGAAGCCCTGGGTGATGACCTTGGTGTTGGCGTCGACCAGAATGGCCATCAGGCGGCTTCCTTCACGGCTTTCACCACCTTTTCGGCGGCATCGGCAAGGTTGTCGGCGGAGATGATCGGCAGGCCCGACTTGGCCATGATCTCCTTGCCGAGTTCCACATTGGTGCCTTCCAGCCGCACCACCAGGGGCACGTTGAGCGAAACCTCACGCGCCGCGGCCACAACCCCCTCGGCGATCACGTCGCAGCGCATGATGCCGCCGAATATATTGACCAGGATCCCCTCAACGTTGGGGTCCGACAGGATGATCTTGAACGCCGCCGTCACCCGTTCCTTGGTGGCGCCGCCGCCGACGTCGAGGAAGTTGGCCGGGGCCGAGCCGTACAGCTTGATGATGTCCATCGTGGCCATCGCCAGGCCGGCGCCGTTCACCATGCAGCCGATCGTGCCGTCCAGCGCCACATAGTTCAGCGCATGCTTGGCGGCTTCAAGTTCCTTGGGGTCTTCCTCGGCCTCGTCGCGCAGCTTCTCGATGTCGGGATGGCGATACAGCGCGTTGTCGTCGAAGCTGATCTTGGCATCCAGCGCCACCACCTCGCCCGCGCCCGTCACCACCAGCGGGTTGATCTCGACGACCGCGCAGTCGAGCTCGATGAACGCGCGGTAGAGCGAGTCGACGAACCGCCCGAAAGCGCCGATCTGCTTACCCTGCAGGCCCAGCGCATAGGCCAGCCGGCGTGCCTGGTAGGGCCAGGAGCCGGCTGCCGGGTCGATGGCCACGCGCAGGATCTTCTCGGGATGGCTGGCCGCCACCTCCTCAACCTCCATGCCGCCCTCGGTGGAGGCGACGATGGTGACCCGCGCGGTGTCGCGGTCGACCAGCAGCGACAGGTACAACTCGCGCGCGATGTCGCAGCCGGCCTCCACGTATATGCGGTTGACCCGCCGCCCGGCCGGGCCGGTCTGCTTGGTCACCAGCGTATGGCCCAGCATCGCCTCGGCGGCCGCGCGCACTTCGTCATGCGACTTCGCCAGGCGCACGCCGCCCTTGCCATCGGGATCGTCGGCGAAGCGGCCCGCGCCGCGCCCGCCGGCATGGATTTGCGACTTCACCACAAATACCGGGCCGGGGAGCTTGCGCGCGGCTTCCACCGCTTCCTCGGGCGTCCAGGCGACATGCCCGTCCAGCACCGCCACGCCGTAGCGCTTAATGAGTTCCTTGGCCTGGTATTCGTGGATGTTCATGCGGCCTAGACCCCCAGTTTCTTGAAGTCTTCGATCAATCCCTTCACCGCGGAGCAGGACTTCTCGAAGGCAGCCTTTTCGGCGGCGGTGAGCTCCACCTCAACGATCTTCTCCACGCCGTTCTTCCCGATCACCACGGGAACGCCGACATAGAACCCGCTCTGGCCGTATTCGCCGTTCAACTGCACGGCGCAGGGCAGCACCCGCCGCTTGTCGCGCAGGTAGCTCTCGGCCATGGCAATGGCACTCGCCGCCGGAGCGTAGAACGCGCTGCCGCGTTCCAGCAGCTTCACGATCTCGCCGCCGCCATTGGCGGTGCGCTCGACGATGGCGTCGATCTTGGCCTGCGTGGTCCAGCCCATTTTGATCAGGTCGGGGATGGGAATACCGGCAACAGTTGAATAACGGGTTAGCGGCACCATCGTGTCGCCATGGCCGCCGAGCACGAAGGCGGTCACGTCCTCGACCGAAACATTGAACTCGTGGGCGAGGAAAAGCCGGAAGCGGCTGCTGTCGAGCACGCCCGCCATCCCCACCACCTTGTTGGCCGGCAGGCCGGATTTCTGCTGCATCACCCACACCATCACGTCCAGCGGGTTGGTGATGACGATCACGAAGGCGTCGGGGCAATGCGTCTTGATGCCCTCGGCCACCTGGGCGATCACGCTGGCGTTCTTGGTCAGCAGGTCGTCGCGGCTCATGCCCGGCATGCGCGGGAAGCCGGCGGTGACGATCACCACGTCCGACCCGGCAATGGCGGCATAGTCGGAACCGCCGGACATTGCGGCGTCGAAGCCGTCCACCGGGCTCGACTGCATGAGGTCCAGCGCCTTGCCGGCGGCGACACCGCCGAACACGTCGAACATCACGACGTCGCCCAGCTCCTTCAGGCCGATCATGTGGGCGAGCGTGCCGCCGATATTGCCAGCGCCGATGAGGGCGATCTTGTTGCGAGCCATCCGGGAGCATCCTTGCGCGGGGAATAGGTCGGTACCAAACCAGTACACCGCAGGGCCGCCGAACGACTGTCGGCACCGCCGCGGCGGCCTGGAAGCCGGGCGTCACTAGCCTATCGGTACCGGGGCGGCAAGGTGCGCGGGCACAGGCGGGTCCTGCGCCGCGCCCCGCGCCTACGCCAGATGCGGCGCGTCCAGGTAATCCTGGCTGCGCATCTCCTCCAGCCGCGAGGCGGTGCGTTCGAACATCCGCGCATTCTCGCCGCGCATGTAGAGCTGGTCCGGCATGGCCTCGGCCGAGGCGTAGAGTTTCACGCGATGGTCGTACAGCGTGTCCACCAGCACGATGAAGCGGCGCGCCACGTCGAAATTATCGGGCGACAGGCGCGGAACACCGTCCAGCACCACGGCGTGGTAGCGGGTGGCGATGGCCAGGTAGTCGCCCGCACCCAGGGCTGTGCCGCACAGCGCGTCGAAGTCGAACCGCGCCACCCCGCCGGCGGCCAGCGGCACACGCAGCGTGCGGCCCATCACCACCAGATCCTCTGGCGCCGCCGGCTCGCCGTTGCTGAGATCGGTGAAAGCCTCGTCCAGCGCCTGGTCGGCGCGGCTGTCCGACGGCACATGCCAGCTGGCCATGCCGCGCAACCGCTGGCGGCGGAAATCGCGCGCCGCATCCAGTTCATGCACCGCCACGTGACGCTTGAGGATGGCGATGAACGGCAGGAAGGCATCCCGCCCCGGCTGGCTGCGGAACAGATCGTCCGGCGCGGTGTTCGACGTCGCCACCACCACCACGCCGCGATCGAACAGCGCCTGGAACAGCCGGCCCAGGATCATCGCGTCGACGATGTCGTGCACCTGGAACTCGTCGAAGCACAGCAGCGCCGCCTCGGCGGCAATCCGGTCGGCCAGTGGCGGAATCGGGTCGGAAATGTCCGGGTTGGCCCGCTTCAGCGCATGGAAGCTGGCATGCGCCTCCTGAATGAACCGATGGAAGTGGACGCGCCGCCGCCGCTTCACGTCCGCCGCGGCGAAGAACAGGTCCATCAGCATCGACTTGCCGCGCCCGACGGCACCAACAAGGTACAGCCCGGTCGGCGCCGTCTGGGGCACGGCAGCAGCGCGCCGCCCGAACAGCCGTCCCAGCAGCCCCGGCGACGATGCCGGTGCCGGCGGCGCGGGATCGTAGCCGCGCAACCACGCCCACAAGTCCTGCAACTTTTCCGCGGCCGCCGCCTGGGCGGGGTCGGCCGCCAACTCGCCGCACGCCACCCGCGCATGATACGCGGGGAGCGGGCCGTTGGTCAGGTCGTCATGGGCTGTGGTTTGCGTATCCATAGGTTAGGAAGTGAAAGGCAAGGCGAGGGCGCCGCCCCCGACCCGGTCGTGCGGGAGCACGCTTGCGCGTGACGGCCGAGGGCCCCAGACCCCTGCAATAATGGATTGCAAAGGCCTCTGCCTTTGCTGGGGTCCAGGGGTAAAACCCCTGGCCTTCCCGTCTCAAGCCGCCTTCGCCATGCCGCGCAGCACGTAGTGCAGGATGCCGCCGTGGCGGTAGTAGCGCACCTCGTCCAGCGTATCCACGCGGCACAGCACCGGCACCGTGTCGGTGGTGCCGTTGGCGCGGTGGATCACCAGGCTCAGGTCCATGCGCGGGCTGAGGTTGTCCAGGCCCAGGATGTCCAGCACCTCGTCGCCCACGATACCCAGGCTCTTGCGGTCCACGCCGTCCTTGAAGGTCAGCGGCAGCACGCCCATCCCCACCAGGTTGGAGCGGTGGATGCGCTCGAAGCTCTCCACGATCACCGCCTGCACGCCCAGCAGCGCGGTGCCCTTGGCCGCCCAGTCGCGCGAGGAGCCGGTGCCGTATTCCTTGCCGCCGAAAATCACCAGCGGCGTGCCGGCGGCCTTGTACTTCATGGCGGCGTCGTAGATCGGCATGGTCTCGCCCGACAGCACGTGCTTCGTCATGCCGCCTTCGACGCCGATCAGCATCTCGTTGCGGATGCGGATGTTGGCGAAGGTGCCGCGCATCATCACTTCATGGTTGCCGCGGCGTGCGCCGTAGCTGTTGAAGTCGCGCTGGCCGATCTGGCGCTCCAGCAGGTAGTCGCCGGCCGGCGAGGTCTTGCGGATGTTGCCGGCGGGCGAGATGTGGTCGGTGGTGATGCTGTCGCCCAGCACCGCCAGGATGCGCGCGCCCTTGATGTCGCCCTTGGCTGCCGGCTCCATGGTGATGCCCTCGAAATAGGGCGGGTTCTTCACGTAGGTGGAGCCGTCGGACCAGCCATAGGTCTGCGCTCCGGCCTCCACCGAGATCGCCTGCCACTGCGGCGGGCCCTTGAACACCTCGCCGTAGCGCTTGAGGAACTGCGCGCGGGTGACGTTGGCGCCCACCACGTCGGCGATCTCCTTGTTGGTCGGCCAGACGTCGCGCAGGTACACCGGCTTGCCGTCCTTCGAGGTGCCGAGGGCGGCGGTGGTGATGTCCTCGTTCATCGTGCCGAGCAGGGCGTAGGCGACCACCAAAGGCGGGCTGGCCAGGTAGTTGGCGCGCACGTTGGCATGCACCCGGCCCTCGAAGTTGCGGTTGCCGGACAGCACGGAGACGCCGACCAGCTGGTTGTCCTCGATCGCGTCCGCGATCGCATCGTCCAGCGGGCCGGAATTGCCGATGCAGGTGGTGCAGCCATAGCCCACCGTCTGGAAGCCGATCGCGTCGAGGTCGGCGGAGAGGTTGGCCTTGTCGAGATACTCCGTCACCACCTGCGAGCCGGGCGCCAACGACGTCTTCACCCAGGGCTTCGGCGTAAGGCCGAGCGCACGCGCCTTGCGGGCAACAAGGCCGGCGGCCACCATCACATAGGGGTTGGAGGTGTTGGTGCACGAGGTGATGGCCGCGATCACCACGTCGCCATGGGTGATCTCGTAGTTGGTGCCGACCACCGCGACCTTCTTGCCGGTGTCGTTGGCCGGCACGCCCAGGCTTTTGGTCAGCTCGCCGCGGAACGCCACCGAGGCGTCCTTCAGCAGCACCCGGTCCTGCGGACGCTTCGGCCCGGCGATGCTGGGCAGCACCTCGGACATGTCGAGTTCCAGGGTGGAGGTGAACACCGGGTCGGGTGTGGTGGCATCGCGCCACATGCCCTGGGCCTTGGAATAGGCCTCGACCAGGGCGATGCGATCTTCGTCGCGGCCGGACAGGCGCAGGTAGTCCAGCGTCACGTGGTCCACCGGGAAGAAGCCGCAGGTGGCGCCGTATTCCGGGGCCATGTTGGCGATGGTGGCGCGGTCGGCCAGCGACATCTCGTCCAGGCCCGGGCCGCAGAACTCCACGAACTTGCCGACCACGCCCTTCTTGCGCAGCATCTGGGTGACCGTCAGCACCAGGTCGGTGGCGGTCGCACCCTCCGGCAGGCGGCCGGTGAGGCGGAAGCCGATCACGTCGGGGATCAGCATGGCGATCGGCTGGCCGAGCATGGCCGCCTCGGCCTCGATGCCGCCGACGCCCCAGCCCAGTACGCCCATGCCGTTCACCATGGTGGTGTGGCTGTCGGTGCCGTACACCGTGTCGGGATAGGCATAGGTCTTGCCGTCCAGGTCCGCCGTCCACACCGCCTGGGCGAGGTATTCCAGGTTCACCTGGTGGCAGATGCCGGTGCCCGGCGGCACCACGCGGAAATTGTCGAACGCGGTGGCGCCCCAGCGCAGGAAGGTATAGCGCTCGCCATTGCGTTCGAACTCGATGTCCACATTCTTCTGCAGGCTGTCGGCGGTGGCCGAGACATCCACCATCACCGAGTGGTCGATCACCAGGTCCACCGGCACCAACGGGTTCACGCGGTCGGGATCGCCGCCCAGGCGAAGAATGCCGTCGCGCATCGCCGCGAGGTCCACCACCGCTGGCACGCCGGTGAAATCCTGCATCAGGATGCGGGCCGGCTTGAACGGCACCTCCTTGTCGGAGCTTGCCTTGGCCAGCCAGCCGGCGACGGCCTTGGCGTCATCGACCGTGTAGGCCTGCCCGTCCTCGAAGCGCAGCACGTTCTCGAGCAGCACCTTCAGGCTGACCGGCAGCCGCGTGGTGTCGCCGATGGCCTTCGCCGCCTCGGGCAGCGAAAAATAGGTGTAGGTCTTGCCCGCCACCGTCAGCGTACGCTGGGTGTTGAGGCTGTCCCGGCCGATGCTCTTCATGGGCGATTCTCTTCGCTTGGGGTGACACGCGGCACGAGCGGCCTCCCGGAGATGGGAACGGCGCCGCGCCACGGCCAGGGCCTAGATGGTTCAGGAGCTGGGTGGTTCCGTTCGCGGGATTAGCCCATAAACCACGCAAGGTCCACATGGACCGTAACCAATGCGCGAGGACAGGCAAGGTGCTGCAGGCGGCCGGGTTGGCGGCGATGCGGGGCGAGCGGCTGGTGTTTTCCCAGATCGGCTTCACCGTGCCGCGAGGTGGCGCGCTGCTGCTGGAAGGTCCGAACGGCTCCGGCAAGTCCACGCTGCTGCGCGTGCTGGCCGGTCTCGGTCGCGCGGAGGTGGGCTCGCTCACCTGGAATGGCGAGGACGTGCTGTCCGACCGCACCGCCCATGCCGCGCGCGTCGCCTATCTCGGCCATCAGGATGCCGTGAAGCCGGGGCTGGGGGTGGCCGAGAACCTTGCCTTCTGGGGCGACGCCGCGGCGGTGGCGCGCGCGCTGGAGCGCATGGGGCTGCAGCGCCTGGCCGAGTTGCCGGCGCGCATGCTCTCCGCCGGGCAGCGGCGCCGCCTGGCGCTGGCGCGGCTGGCGTTGAGTGCCGCGCCGCTGTGGCTGCTGGACGAGCCGACGCTGGGGCTTGACACCGCCTCGGTCGGCGGGCTGGGCGGGCTGCTGGCCGACCATCGCGCCGGCGGCGGCGTCGTGGTGGCCGCGACCCACCTGCCACTGCCGCTGCCGGGCGCCGACAGGCTGCGGATGGCCGCGTGAGCCGCCTGCGCGCCCTGCTGGCCCGCGAACTGCGCCTGTCGCTGCGCCACGGCAGCGATTCGCTGGCGGCCGTGCTGTTCTTCCTGCTGGCCGGCGCGCTATTCCCGCTGGCCATTGGCCCGGCGCCGGAAACATTGGGCCGCATCGCGCCGGGCATCGTCTGGGTGTGCGCCCTGCTGGCCGCCCTGCTGCCGCTCGACCGGTTGTTCGGCGCCGACCATGAGGACGGCTCGCTCGACCTGCTGCTGCTCTCGGGGCTGCCGGCCGCCGGGGTGGCGCTGGGCAAGGCGGTTTCGCACTGGCTGGTCACTGGCGTGCCGCTGCTGCTGGCGGCGGGTCCGCTGGCGGTGATGCTGCGCATGCCCGACGAGGCGATCCCGGCCTTGCTGCTCGGCCTGCTTCCGGGCACGGCGGTGCTGTCGCTGTTCGGCACGCTGGGCGCGGCAATGGTGCTCGGCGCGCGGCGCGGCGGGGTGCTGCTGCCGCTGCTGGTGCTGCCGCTGGCCGCCCCGGTGTTGATCTTCGGCGTGGCCGCCGCCGATGCCGCCTCCGTGGGGTTGGCGGCGCGGCCGCATCTTCTGCTGTTGTCCGCCCTGTTCGCCGCAGCACTGCCGCTGTGCCCGCTGGCGGCCGGGGCGGCGCTGCGCGGCGCGGTGGAGTAGGCCGACACACATGTTGAGGGGGGACAACATCGTCACCGGGATGCTGCTGGGGGCGGCCGCCTATGTGATGTTCGCGCTGAACGACGCCACCAACAAATACCTGGTCACCTTCCTGCCGGTGGCGCAGGCGCTGTTCTTCCGCAGCCTGACCATCACCATCGGCTGCCTCGCCATCGGGCGGCGGCAGGCCGTGGTGGCCACCATCGCCTCGCCGATGATGCGCCTGATGCTGCTGCGCTCGGCGATCACGCTGGTGGCCTGGCTGTGCTACTTCACCGCCGCGCCAATGCTGCCCTTCGCGCAGTTGATGACGCTGTATTTCGCCTCGCCGATCATGACCACGCTGCTGGCCATCCGCCTGCTGGGCGAACAGGTGAGCTTGGCGCGCTGGGTGTCGCTGGGCCTCGGCTTTGTCGGCGTGGTGATCGCCGCCGACCCGCGCGGCCTGGTGGTGGGCGCCACCCCGGTCTGGGCGATCGGGCTGGTGATGGCGGCCGCGGTGCTGTGGGCCTATGCCGCCGTGCTGATGCGCCAGATTGCCAAGCGCGAGACCTCGCTGGTGCAGATGCTGCTGCAGAACAGCTTCTTCCTGGTGGCCAGCGGCGCCTGGACGCTGTTCCACTGGATGCCGCCCACGCCGCTGCAATTCGCGCTGCTTATGGTGATCGGCGTGATCGGCGGGGCCGGCCAGCTACTGCAGTTCGAGGCGATCCGCCGGGCGCCGGTGGCCGTGATGGCGGTGGTGGAATACAGTGGTCTGATCTGGGCCTTCCTGCTGGGATGGCTGATCTTCGCGGACGAGACGCCGCTGGCCGTGTATGCCGGCGCTTCCATCATCCTCGCCGCCGGGATGTTCCTGGTGTTCCGGGAACATCGCGCGGGGCGCCGAGGGTAGGAAGGAAGGTCTTCTTTTTCTGAAGAAAAAGAAGCAAAACGACTTCTATACCCCGTTCACGCGATAATCCGGAACTCCGTTGGGTCGATGACACGAAAATTGTCGGTCACCTGATCGCAGTATGTGGTCCA
>Ga0105055_10009949_pt1 | contig 12018 bp, 8 predicted proteins | sample BON03_FD_78090 | JGI IMG/M metagenome (GOLD analysis project Ga0105055, IMG submission 78090) | Freshwater microbial communities from Lake Bonney liftoff mats and glacier meltwater in Antarctica - BON-03 | ecosystem: Environmental > Aquatic > Freshwater > Ice > Glacier meltwater | place: Lake...
CGATCGACACTAACCATGTCGATTTCTGCTCCGGCAAGGTTAATGCTCGCGGGTAAACAAAATAGGTTTTCGTTCTCTGGGCTCTGTTGGACCAAAGGTGCAACTGCCGACCCATCGACCAAAACTTCATAGCTACCGGGAACTCCATTGTGGTGTTCTATCCCAAGTGCGGTAGATGCGTTTCCCTGTGGATCAAGATCAACCACGAGAACCCTCAGGCCTTTGACTGCTAGGGCTGCCGCGATGTTAACCGCCGTGGTGGTTTTACCAACACCGCCCTTTTGGTTCGAAACCGTGATGATGCGAGTCTTTGCAGGGGGCGCTAGCCTCGCAGCCTCAACTCGCTTGGCTCGCTCCGTGTTGAGGGTGATTTCCCTCATGATTGGCGCTCGGAGTTCTTGCGGGCTACTCATCGTCTACCCGTCCTGATGTTTCACGTGAAACATACTCGGCTTCGGCGCTAGAAACTTGCTGCCAACCGATTGGTTCTGGTGAGGATTCTGCTCGGTGATTTGGATAGCCCAAGCCGGGTGCGACGCTCGGATTGGTTACCGCCGTCTCTTCTGATGGTTGATAATTCATTTTCCTCAAGTCTTTAACCTAATACGGACAACAGTCGCAGTTTCCGGTGCTTTATTCAAACCCAGTGTAAGTATCTCAGGAGTATCGAACCCGAGCAGTTCTAGTCGCTCGGTCGCAGCGATAATTTCCTCCGGAGCCCTCGAGCCCTTCAGTGCCAGAACTGTTTTCCCAACCGAGCCTCTAATAAGAGGGCTCAGCAGGCGAATCAACTTATCCAACGCCGCAACGGCTCTTGCGGTCGCGACATCAAAATCAGTGCGGTGGACATCTTCGGCTCTAGAGCGAAGCACCGACACATTCCCCAAACCAAGTTCGGCCACCGCAGCTGACAACCAATTTGCTCTGCGTTCCATCGGCTCAACCAAGGTGAAGTGAGTCTTGGGCGCAGCAATAGCCATCGGGATCCCGGGTAAGCCCGCGCCGCTTCCAACATCAACGACTTTCTGCCCTGGTTCCACTAGCTCCGCAAGCAGGCCGCCGCCTATTACGTGGCGACTCCAAAGTTGGGGAAGTTCTCTTGGCCCAAGTAGCCCAAACGTCTCTGAATCTCTGGCCAGTAAAACCTTATAGGCACGAGCCAGCGCGATGTTTGGCCCGAACAGCTCCTTGGCGTATTCCGGTTCCAGTTCAACCAGACTCGGCTCGTTCAAGTAACTTCACGTTTCACGTGAAACATTTAGGGCTTGCGAACAACTATGTGGCGGTCACGGCCCTGGCCCTCAGACTCCGAAACAAACCCGGCCTCTGAAACCATGTCGTGTACTTGCTTGCGATCATAAGAAGTCATTGGCTTTAGGTGCTGTTCGCTATCAGTGTCTTCGAGCTTCTCAATGGTTCGTTGAACAAGTTGCTTTAGCTTGTCGGTCTTTGCCTGACGAGAACCACCGATGTCAAGAATCAACCTGCTCATCTCTCCAGTCTTGGCCTGAACGGCTAGACGGGCGAGCTCTTGAATCGCCTCGACGGTGTCAGGATCTGAGATTTTACCTAGGTTAGATTCGCCGTCGCTCTGAACGCTTATGTACACGCGCTCTTTCTTGAACTCAATGTCCAAGTCGCCGTCAAGGTCAGCAACATCCAAAAACTCTTCGATGAAGTCCGCTGCGATTTCGCCTTGCTGTTCTAATTCTTTTTCTTCACTCATTTACTTTTTCTTCTTCTTCTTGGATCGGTTTTTGCTAACTGGCTGGTTGCGCTGGCGAGCTTCTGGCTCGGGCGTCTCCTCCTCGATAGCTGGGGTGGTCTCTGGTTTTGGCAGCTTTCCGCTGCGTTCCAATCGCTCCTGGCGAACTTTATAGGCCGGGGAGCCAGGCGTTGGCATGTTGCGGATGACAATGAACTGTTGGCCCATGGTCCAGAAGTTGGACACCAACCAGTAAGTCATAACCCCCAATGGGAAAGTCAGACCCGAGAACAAGAACACGAACGGCAAAGCGTAGAGCATGATTTTCTGGGTTTGCATGAACTGGCTGTTTTGTGTTTCTGGATTCTGGTTCTTGGTCATGATCTGCTTCTGAGTGATGAACTGAGAAGAAGACATCAGGACAATCATTATGCCAGCGATGATTTTAACGTTTAGGTCCTCTGACCCAAAGAAAGTGTCTGAGAGGGTCGCTCCGAAGAGCTTGGCCTGAGAGAAGGACCGCGCCAGCTCTGCACTGAGGACACCGACACCGGCCTCGTTTCGCTGCGCGCCGTTCAGAACGTAGAAAAGGCTGATAAAAATCGGCATCTGCAGTAGCAACGGTAAACACGAACTTAGAGGATTCGAGCCGGTGCGCTTATAAAGCGCCATCTGCTCTTTTGCAAACCGCTCACGAGAGTCGCGATCAGTTTTGCCCTTGTACTTCTTTTGAAGCTTGGCAAGTTCAGGCTGAACCATCATCATGTTTCGCTGGCTCTTGATCTGCCGCACAAATACTGGAATTAGGGCGGCACGCACAACCAACACAAGGCCAACGATTGCAAGCACCCAAGCCCCACCCGAATCGAAAGAGAAGCCGATGGAACTGATGAGAGTGTGGAAACTCACCAGAATTAGCTCGATGAGCCACTTAATTGGCCATAGCAGATCCACAATTACCTCTTTATTTCTGAATTAACGGGTGTTACAAATCCTAGCTGGCTTATCGAAATCCAGTTAGGCGCACTTCCAACCTCGTCAACCCCGCCGGAAGACCAAGGGTTGCAGCGCAAAATTCGCCATCCGGTTAGTGGGATTGCTCTGAGAACACCCAGGCGCTGCAGCGAATGCAAACCATAGGTGGAGCAAGAGGGGTAGTAGCGGCAAACATCACCGTAGAGCGGAGAGATTATTTTTCGGTACACCAACGCCACAGCAATCAAAATGTTTCGAGGTAGCAGAACCAAATACCCGAGCGGTCTCATTTTTGAGTCCGCTCCATTAGTTTCAGTAATGTCGCTTTCAGCTCATCGAAGTTGAGTGAAGTGGCACCGGCGCGATAACGAACGACGCCGTGGACCTGAGGTTGGCCCTCGATTAATTCGCTGAGAACGGCCTTGGTTCTTCTGCGTATTTTGTTTCTAACTACTGAGTTCCCAACGGCACGCGAAGTTACTATCGCGAAACGGCTAGTTTCTGACGGTAAAAAGTGAATGGTTGCAATGTCATTGCTGCTGCGCTTGCCGAGTCTGATCACCTGGCGGATTTGATCGCTAGAAGATAATCGATTCTCGCGCGCTAGCAACTGCGCTCTAGGCGCTTAGCTCTGTGCGACCCTTGCGACGGCGAGCGGCCATGATGGCACGTCCGGCACGAGTACGCATACGAAGACGGAAGCCGTGCTTTTTTGCGCGGCGGCGATTGTTCGGTTGAAATGTGCGCTTGCTCACTTAGAAACTCCCTGGGTCTGTTGGGAATCACATCCCAAAACAACTTCCATAATCTACGCCGAATATACCTGATAGTCAAGGCTACTGGGGACTAAATGAATCAAATTGTGTTCTTCGCATAGAAAATCAAAAATTTCCGTTGCGACACGCTAAGTTAATTTGATATCTACCCGCCTTATCCACTTGAATGTTCCAATCGCAGACATAGGGGAAGTTTCACAAAGTTTTCCACAAGCATTTAGGGTTTATCCACAGGCTGTGGGTTCTGTGCAAACATCTGTGGATAACTACTGATTTACGTTTAAGGAGCTTGAGATGGCCGACGTCGCCCTCACCACGATGTGGAGCGACCTAGTATCTAAAATTGCCTCCGATTCAAGAGTTACCCCGCACCTGAAAGGTCACCTGGACCTCGCTGTTCCAAAAGGCGTCCTGGATGACACACTCTATTTAGAGGTCCCCAACGAGACAACAAGATCCATGCTCCAGCAGCGACTCAAAGAGTTGCTTCTAGACGCTCTTGGTGAAATCGCAGAATTTGGCGGGCCAACATCGTTCTTGATAATCACCAACGAGGATCTGCAAACCCCCACGCGCATTGAGCTTGCCGTCGAACCCGAGCCCCTTGTCATCGAACGGGATCCTGCGACAGGACCCGTCCCACTTACTGGAGCCTCAGGCCTCAACCCCAAGTACAGCTTCGAAAACTTTGTTACCGGCGGATCAAACAGATTCGCGCATGCGGCTGCCTTCGCGGTTGCCGAGGCACCCGCCGAAGCGTACAACCCGCTCTTTATTTACGGCTCGAGCGGATTGGGTAAAACACACCTTCTGCACGCCATCGGTCACTACGCAATGCACTTGAAACCAAGAACAAAGGTTCGCTACGTCTCAAGTGAAGAGTTCACAAATGACTTTATAAACGCAATCCAGAACAATAAACCCGCAGAGTTTCAAGCGCAGTATCGCGATGTGGACATTTTGCTGGTGGACGACATTCAGTTCCTACAAGGCAAAGACCAGACCCAGGAAGCTTTCTTCCACACCTTTAATAACCTGCATGATCACAATAAGCAGGTGGTTATAACCTCAGATCTGAGACCGAAACAACTAGAAGGATTTGAGGAGCGGATGCTCTCTCGTTTCGAGTGGGGCCTCATAACTGACATCCAGGCACCAGAGTTCGAAACTCGTGTTGCGATTCTTCGCAAGAAAGCTGCTCTGGAGCGTATCCAGATACCGGATGACGTTATTGAATATATGGCCTCCAGAATCTCTTCGAATATTAGAGAGCTAGAAGGCACCCTTATCCGAGTTACGGCGTTCGCAAACTTGAACCGGCAACAAATAGACATGGATTTGATACAAACCGTCTTGAAAGATTCCTTCTCTGTTTCGGACGACACCCGTATAACGCCGCTAGAAATAATCGCCGCAACTTCCACTTATTTCAAAATCACCCAAGAACAACTAACGGGCTCAGGCAGGCAGGCCGCTATCGCACTTGCTAGACAAATCGCCATGCACATATGTCGAGAACTTACGGATATGTCACTTCCGAAAATCGGAACGCACTTCGGCAACCGAGATCACACGACGGTTATGTACGCTACAAAAAAGATCAGTGCTCAAATGCGCGAGAAACGATATATCTACAATCAGGTTTCAGAAATCATTCAAAAAATAAAAGACAACCACAAATAGTTTTTAAATTAGCCTGTGGATAACTATGGCAATTTTGTGAATAAAGACGCTACTTACTCTAAATAAAGCGATCATTTTGTAGAAATTAAAAAACCCATCAACAACCCAATGAGTTATACACAGGTTTATCCACAGATCTGTGTACAACTTACAACCATGTAGTTACCATACGAAAGAAGACCAACAGCTAGTTATGCACTTTTACACAGCAGGTTATTAATGATATTAAAGATATTAAATAATTATTGATATTCACCCATTGTTGAAGGTTGTGAAACTTGACGAGTCTTGTGCAAGGATAAAACCCAATCAACTAGAAAGCCCCCATGAAATTTCAAGCCGATCGCGAAGTACTTAGTGATGCTGTTTCTTTTCTAGTTCGCTTATTGTCTCCAAGACCCCAGTTGCCTCAGCTATCCGGTGTGATGATCGAGGCAACAAAAGACGAAGTTCAATTATCGATTTTCGACTATGAAGTTGCAGCTAGAGTGAAAATTGCCGCCGCAATAGATTCACCAGGAAAAGTTTTGGTCCAAGCAAGACTGTTGTCCGAGATCTTGAGCAAACTACCAGCTTCCTCGGTCGCAATAAATCTCGATGAATCTCGGCTTCAAGTTAACTCTGGTTCAAGCAAGTTTTCGCTGTCCTCTATGGCAACAACTGACTACCCAGACACCCCAGAATTTCCAGCCCCAACCGGCAAAGTCTCCGCCTCCGAGTTCACAAATGGAGTTTCTAAGGTTGCCGTTGCTGCATCTCGGGAAGAAGTGACGCCCGTCTTAACGGCAATCATGATCACAGCCAGTGCCAAAGAACTAACCATGGTTGCTACCGACAGATTTAGAGTTGCTGTGAAAATTTTGCCTTGGACCGGAAAGGCCGTCGAGAGAGAAGTTCTCATTCCTGCACGAGTTCTAAGTGAAATCTCAAAAACATTTAGCCATGACAGCGAGCTAGAGCTCGGACTCGGCGAGGGTGAAAAAGACATGATTGGCTTCTCAAGCGGAAACAAGTCTGTATCTACCGCAACCATAAAAGGGAAGTACCCGGCAGTACTTCAGTTGTTTCCCGACCAGACAGCGAGTTTCGCAATCCTTAGTAAGCAGGACCTCCTAGATGGCACAAGACGTGTTGCCCTTGTTGTTGATCGAGAAAAACCACTTCGTTACAAGTTCACGGAGGACGAATTGTCCCTTGAATCAATTGGTTCCGACGTTGCAGATGCTTCAGAGAAGGTGCCCTGCTCCATGAAGGGCGAAGATACAGTGGTGTCGCTTCGACCTCAGTTTCTTTCGGACGCCTTGGTTGGTCTTGAAGTCGAGAATGTCGAAATTGGGTTCACGGTGAACCCAAATAACCCAAATAAGCCAGGGCCTATTTTAATAAGTCCAGTAGATCCAAAAGGCGGCGACAAAGACTTCAAGTACCTATTGCAGCCAAATCTCCTAGTTTCCTAAGTGAAGGGCCTGGCACTTGTGGCTTAAGTCTCTCCAGTTAGCTAATTATCGGAATTACTCACAATTAAGTCTGGATTTTTCCGCTGGTTCAGTGTTGCTGTTTGGGCAAAATGGTGAGGGCAAAACCAACCTTCTAGAAGCAGTTAGTTACCTTTCCAGCCTCGAGTCACACAGAGTTACCGGGTATCAATCTTTGATTCAAAAAGACCAACCCACCGCACAATTGTCTGGCAAGGTAAACCACAATTCCCGCGAGCTGCTGGTTGGCATTGAACTGAATAAAGACACAAGCAACCGATACTTCTTGAATGGGTCCGCCAGAAAGAAGACCTCCGAGATATTGGGGTGGGTTAGAACTGTGTCATTTGCCCCGGAGGACTTAGATCTCATAAGGCGTGACCCGAGTGACAGGAGGAAATTCCTGGATAGCTCGCTGGTGCAATTGAAACCCCGCCTGGCTGGGGTAAAAGCTGATTACGACCGAGTGCTGAAGCAAAGAAACGCGCTGCTAAAGTCCGCGCGAGGCGCAAAGAATCCAGAGCTATCCACGCTAGACATCTGGGATGACCAGCTTGTGGCTTTGGGAACGGAAATTGCCTCCGAGAGGCTAACGTTAGTGACCGCGCTTGCCCCGTTGCTACAAAATTTTTATGCGGCCCTAAGTGACGCAAGCGATGAGATTCGACTTCGGTTAGTTTCAGGGGTCGGCAGTGACGATAACGAAAAGTGGTCAGGCATTGAGCCTGACTCAAAGGTGTATTCCCAGCTTTTTTATGAGCGTCTAGAGTCATTGCGAAAAAAAGAAATCGAACGCGGCATCACCCTTGCCGGACCCCACCGCGATGAACTCTTGATCGATAAGGATGGCCTACTTGCTAAGACCCATGCATCACAAGGCGAAGCTTGGTCTCTAGCCCTTGGGCTAAAGCTTGCCTTAGGCGATGTTTCACGTAAAACTAGCAATAACGGCGACCCAATTTTGCTGCTCGACGACGTTTTTGCTGTTTTGGATAAGGGTAGGCGTGAGCGCCTGGTTGAGTTCGTCACCGATTACGAGCAGGTCATAATTACCGCGGCTGACGAAACCATGGCCCCCAACCTCGACTGGAGCAGCAAGATGCACGTGACGGGTGGTGCTGTGAATGCGTAATATTTTGTTTGAAGTGGCCGATGGTTTTTTTAAAAGCTTTCTCGCAAACTCGCACGGCATGAAGTCCAAAGACCAAAAGCGCCGGGAGAAAAATCAGGTCCGAGGCACGCAACCCTTTGATCCCGGTCGCGACTTAGTCACCGCAAGCCAGAGCCTAGAGCACTTGTTTGGAGAGTTTAACTGGACGGCGGATTTGGAAAAAGCCTCACTCTTTGCCGATTGGGACAAGGTCGTGGGCCCGGAGAGTGCGACTGCGTCTTTCCCGGAAGAACTTAAGGGCACGCAACTAATTGTTCGCTGCAAGTCAACTGCCTGGGCGACACAAATGCGTCTTTTAGAAACTCAGGTTCTGGAAAAGCTAACTACTGTCCATCCGAAACTTACCGTGGACGAAGTCATGTTTATCGGCCCCAATGCCCCTAGCTGGAAAAAAGGCCCCAGATCGGTTCCTGGGCGGGGTCCACGCGACACCTATGGCTGATCACCCTATGCCCCCCTTTTTCTGGCCTCTAGGGTAGACTTGGGACGTTGGCAAACCTGAATCTAAGTCGGTCCTAGACCGCATTTACGTGGAGCTAACTCAAACGGGAAGTAATTGAATATGTCAGAACCAACCAGGAACTACGAAGCCGGAGACATTCAAGTCCTTGAGGGACTAGAGGCGGTCCGTAAGCGACCGGGAATGTACATCGGCTCTACGGGCCCACGAGGCCTTCACCACTTGGTTTATGAAATTGTCGACAACTCGGTCGACGAAGCTCTTGCCGGTCATTGCGACAACATTGATATTGTTATCACTAAAGCCGGAAATATAAAGGTAACCGACAACGGTCGAGGTATCCCGGTTGATATGCACCCGGTGGAAAAAAGACCTGCCGTTGAAGTCGTTTTAACCGTTTTGCACGCCGGTGGAAAATTTGGCGGCGGCGGATATGCCGTTTCCGGTGGTCTCCACGGTGTTGGTGCTTCGGTTGTGAACGCGCTGTCCGCAACCCTTTCGGTTGAGGTTCACCGCGACGGCCATATTTGGCGCCAGGGCTATTCAATTGGTGTACCTGATGCGCCACTAGCCAAGGGCGAAAAGACCGATCGCACCGGAACAACCATCGAGTTCTCGCCAAGTTCGGATATTTTTGAAACCGTCGAGTACGACTATGAAACCCTTCGCCAGCGCTTTCAACAAATGTGCTTCTTGAATAAGGGCCTGAAGATAAACCTTCTGGATGAGCGCGACGGCAGAAAAGACAACTACTACTACGAGCGCGGACTTGCCGACTACGTTGAGTATCTAAACTCCGCAAAAAAAGTCGAGACCATCCACGACGAGATCATCTCAATAGAAACTGAGACCAAAGAAAAGACGATTTCGGTAGAAATCGCAATGCAGTGGACTACCGGTTATAACGAAGGTGTCCACACTTACGCAAACACCATCAACACCCACGAAGGTGGAACACACGAAGAAGGTTTCCGGGCCGCCCTTACGTCCTTGCTAAACAAATACGCCCGAGACAAGTCGCTGCTAAAGGAAAAAGACGACAACCTCACCGGCGATGATGTCCGTGAGGGTCTCACGGCAGTGGTCTCCGTGAAGCTAACGGAGCCGCAGTTTGAGGGTCAGACCAAAACCAAACTTGGCAACACCGAGGCCAAGGCCTTCGTGCAGAAAGTGGTCAACGATCAACTTGGAGATTGGCTGGCTCGCAATCCGGTTCAGGCCAAAGAAATTATCCGCAAAGCAATTCAGGCCGCCAGCGCGAGAATGGCAGCGAGAAAAGCTCGCGAAGCAACCAGGCGCAAGGGCCTACTTGAGTCCGGCGGTATGCCTGGAAAGCTAAGGGACTGCTCATCAAGAGACCCGGTCGTGTCTGAGATTTACATCGTTGAGGGTGACTCGGCCGGCGGTTCCGCGGTTCGAGGCCGAGACCCTGAAACTCAGGCGATCTTGCCGCTTCGAGGCAAGATTTTGAACGTTGAAAAGGCGAGACTGGATCGTGCCTTGGCAAACACCGAGGTCCAGGCGCTGATTACTGCCTTTGGAACCGGAATCGGCGAAGAGTTCGATGTTACAAAGATCAGGTATCACAAGTGTATTTTGATGGCTGACGCCGATGTGGACGGCCAGCACATTAGAACTTTGTTGCTGACATTGCTATTTAGATACATGCGGCCACTGATTGAGCACGGCTACGTCTACATGGCGCAGCCACCACTTTTCAAGCTGAAGTGGTCTAATGCTCCCCATGAGTACGTTTACTCGGATGAAGAACGCGATCGAAGGTTGGCAGAGGGTCAAGCTGCCGGCAGGAGAATCCCAAAGGAAAACGCCATCCAGCGCTACAAGGGTCTGGGAGAGATGGACTACGACGAGTTGTGGGAAACCACAATGAATCCAGCCACCAGAACCCTGCTTCAGGTGACGCTGGACGATGGTGCACTAGCCGATGAGGTGTTCTCAACCTTGATGGGCGAAGACGTCGAAAGCCGAAGAAACTTTATTCAGCGGAATGCCAAAGACGTCCGATTCTTGGACATCTAGGTAGGAGAGACAAATGCCAGAAAATCAAATGGACAAAATAGAGCAAATCGACCTCAAGGTTGAAATGCAGCGCAGCTACCTCGACTACGCGATGAGCGTTATCGTCGGGCGAGCCCTTCCCGATGTAAGAGACGGTCTAAAGCCGGTTCATCGACGCGTTCTTTACGCGATGTACGACGGTGGCTATCGACCAGATAAGCAGTTCTCTAAGTGTTCGCGCGTGGTTGGCGATGTCATGGGTCAGTACCACCCTCACGGTGATACCGCTATTTACGACACATTGGTTCGTTTGGTTCAGGACTGGAACCTTCGTTACCCTCTAGTTTCGGGCCAGGGAAACTTTGGCTCTCCAGGAAACGACCCAGCTGCCGCCCCAAGGTACACCGAGTGCAAGATGGCTCCGCTGGCGATGGAAATGGTTCGTGACATCGACGAGGAAACCGTTGATTTCCAGGACAACTACGATGGCCGAACCCAAGAGCCAACTATTTTGCCAGCCAGGTTCCCAAACCTATTGGTCAATGGTTCGATTGGTATCGCGGTTGGAATGGCAACAAATATCCCGCCGCACAATCTTCGCGAAGTATCGGAGGCGGCCCAGTTCGTACTTGCTAACCCCGAAATCGAGGGCGAAGCTCTCATCGAAGAGTTAATCAAGATCGTCAAGGGTCCAGATTTCCCAACCGGCGCCCAGATACTTGGCCGACGCGGCATTGAAGATGCTTACCGAACCGGTCGCGGTTCAATAACAATGCGTGCGATTGTAAACGTTGAAGAAGTTCAGAACCGAACCTGCCTTGTTGTCACCGAACTTCCTTATCAAGTAAACCCAGACAACTTGGCGCTCAAGATCGCCGAGCTAACCAAAGAAGGCAAGCTCACCGGCATCGCAGATATTCGAGATGAAACCTCCGGAAGAACCGGTCAGCGACTGGTGATTGTTCTAAAGCGCGACGCTGTTGCAAGAGTTGTTCTCAACAACCTTTACAAGCACACCCAGCTGCAAGATAACTTCGGGGCTAACATGCTTGCGCTTGTTGACGGAATTCCAAGAACGTTGTCGATTGATGGCTTCATCACTAACTGGGTGACCCATCAGGTCGACATTATTGTTCGAAGAACTCAGTTCAGACTGCGCAAGGCAGAAGAGCGAGCACATATTCTCCGCGGTTATCTAAAGGCTCTTGACTCGCTGGACGATGTAATCGCCCTTATTCGTAAGAGCGCAACCGTGGAAGATGCTCGCGATGGTCTAATCAAGCTTCTAAAAATCGATGAGCTTCAAGCTCGTGCGATCCTGAACATGCAGCTTCGTCAGTTGGCTGCTCTAGAGCGGCAGAAAATCATTGACGAGGCCGCGGAGCTTGAAAAGAACATAGCTGAATTCCAGCGCATCATCGGAGACGAAAAGGCTCAGCGCGACATTGTTTCTAGTGAATTGGCCGAAATCGTAAACAAGTACGGTGATGACCGTCGCTCCGAGATCATGCTCGGTTACGACGGAGATGTCAGCCTTGAAGACCTGATCCCCGAAGAGGAAATGGTTGTTACTTTGACTCAAGGTGGCTACATCAAGAGGACCAGAAGTGACAACTATCGCGTTCAGCACCGCGGTGGCAGGGGCGTCAAGGGAGCAAGTCTTCGAGCCGACGATGTGGTTCAGAACTTTATTGTTTCCACCACTCACCACTGGCTAATGTTCTTCACCAACACCGGACGGGTTTATCGCTCTA